>Ga0315281_10001573_pt1 | contig 33828 bp, 32 predicted proteins | sample YL17G07_0_MG_FD_204540 | JGI IMG/M metagenome (GOLD analysis project Ga0315281, IMG submission 204540) | Sediment microbial communities from Yellowstone Lake, YNP, Wyoming, USA - YL17G07_0 | ecosystem: Environmental > Aquatic > Freshwater > Lake > Sediment | place: USA: Wyoming | collected...
CGCCGGCCGCCGCCCCTGTGCTAGAATGAATCGTCCGCTTGGCCCGCCGCTCGCCTCACGGGCGGCGCTTCTCTCGGCACGGTGCGCGGTTCTCGCGTCCCGACGGGTCCAGCCCACGCCGCGGTGGCGACCGCCGCCACCGTACTGGTCATTCCCATGGCCTGAGCTCACGACGAAGGACAGGAGAGGTCGAGTGCCCGAATCCTCCCCCGCAGACGACGTCACCTCTGTGGACCTGGCGCTGCTTCACACCGAGGAGGTCCGCGGGCTCATCGAGGAGGGTCGCGAGCAGGGTTGTCTCAGCGGCGCCCAGATCGCGGCGGCGCTGCACGACCTGGAGGTCACGGTCGAGCAACTCGACGAACTGCTCCTGGCGCTGGCCGACCTCGGCATCGACCTCCTCGAGAGCGACGTCCCGGTCGCCATCGAGGAGGACGACCCGGGCGACGACGATGACGAGGCTCCACCCAAGCTTGACCTCTCGGTGAAGACGCCGAGCGGCGACGCGGTGCGCATGTACTTTGTCGAGATGGGCAAGGTGCCTCTGCTCACCGCCGTCGAAGAGGTCTCGCTGGCCAAGCGCATCGAGCGCCACGACATGGGGGCGAAGCGCAAGCTCATCGAGTCCAACCTGCGCCTGGTCGTCTCCATCGCGAAGAAGCACGTCGGCAGGGGTATGCCGCTGCTCGACCTCATCCAGGAGGGCAACCTCGGCCTTATCCGCGCGGTCGAGAAGTTCGACTACCGCCGCGGCTACAAGTTCAGCACCTACGCCACCTGGTGGATCCGCCAGGCGATCACGCGCGCCATCGCCGACCAGGCGCGCACGATCCGCATTCCCGTGCACATGGTCGAGAACATCAACAGGTTCGTCCGCGTGCAGCGGCAGCTCCTGCAGGACATCGGACGCGAGCCGACCCGCGAAGAGATCGCCGCCGAGATGGGCGTGACGGCCGAAAAGGTGCGCGAGATCCAGAAGATCAGCCGGGAACCCACGAGCCTTCACCAGCTGGTCGGCGAAGAGGGCGACGCGCTGCTCGGCGACTTCATCGAAGACACGGACTCCGTCTCGCCTCCCGACGAGGTCGACGAGATCGTGCAGCGGGAGGAGATCGTGGTCGCACTGGGGCTGCTCACCCACCGCGAGCGCAGCGTGCTCGAACTCCGCTTCGGCCTCGAGGACGGTCGACCCCGCACTCTCGAGGAGGTCGGCCGGACGTTCGACGTCACGCGCGAGCGCATCCGCCAGATCGAGGCCAAGACCCTGGCCAAGCTCAAGGCGTACCACGAGGTCCAGCCCCTGCGCGAGTTCTTGGATTAGTAAACGGGGCGTATGCTCGGGGGCGGAAGACCTCACCTCCGGAGCCGCCCTCTCGTGACGAGTCCTATCGACGTCGTACGCCGCACCTTCCGCGCCCTGCGCATCCACAACTTCCGCCTGTTCTTCGTCAGCCAGATGGTCAGCATGAGCGGCACCTGGATGCAGTCGGTGGCGCAGGCTTGGCTCGTCCTGGATCTCGGCGGCACGAGTGTCGATCTCGGGATCACGGTAGGCCTGCAATTCGGCCCCGTCCTGTTCCTCGGCGCCTGGGCGGGGGCGCTGGCCGACCGCGCGGACAAGCGCCGCCTGCTCGTGTTCACGCAGTCGGTGGCGGCGCTGCTGGCGCTGGTCCTCGGCGTCCTGACGGTGACCGACGCGATCACGGTGTGGATGATCTGGGCGCTGGCCGGGCTCACCGGCGTCGCCGTCGCCATCGACATGCCGTCGCGCCAGAGCTTTGTCTACGAGATGGCGGGCCCGGACGACCTGGCCAACGCCGTCGGCCTGAATGCGGTGGTCATCAACTCGTCGCGCATCATCGGGCCTGCGATCGGCGGTCTGCTCATCGCCGGCGTCGGTGTGGCGGTGTGTTTCTTCTTCAACGCGGCTTCGTTCCTCGTCGTGATCGCGGCGCTGCTTGCGATGCGCCGTGGCGAGCTGTTCACCGCGAGGCCGGTGCGACGCCTCCCTGGCCAGGTGCGCGCCGGCGTGCGTTACGTGTGGCATGCGCCGGCGCTGCGCGTGCCGCTGGCGATGATGGCCGTGGTGAGCACCCTGGCCTACAACTTCTCCGTCGTGCTGCCGCTGCTCGCCAGGGTGGTCTACGGTCGCGGCCCCGGCGCCTACGGCGCGCTATCCGCGGCCATGGGGGTGGGCGCCCTGGCGGGCGCCCTGCTCATGGCCAGCCGGGCGCGCCCGTCGCGCCGCCTGCTCGTCGCCAGCACCTTCGCCTTCGGCCTGTTCACCCTGCTCCTCGCAGCGGCGCCCGGCTACCTTTCCGGGCTCATCCTGCTCGTGCCGCTGGGGGCCGCCGGCGTCCTCTTCGTGTCGACGACCAACTCGCTGCTCCAGCTCAACGCCGACGACGCGATGCGCGGGCGGGTCATGGCGCTGTGGGCCGTGGTCTTCTTCGGCAGCACGCCCATCGGCGGTCCGCTCACCGGCCTGCTGGTGCGCGGCTTCGGGGTGCGCGCGGCGGTGGCGGTGGGCGGCGTCGCCGCCCTGGCCACCGCCGCCGGCGCCTACTTGGCGCTGCGGCGCCAGCAGATGCAGGCGGGAGTGTGCGAGGCGCCCGCCTGTCTGCCAGACGATCCCGAGCCCGCCACCGTGCTCGAGACGGCTGAAGCTGCTGCGGCCTCAGCCGGATCGGCCGGCGGACGCGTCGCGTAGACTCTTTAGGAAACGCCCTGCGCTTCCGATGATGTGCAGTGGCGTCCGCGGCGGCGTCGTCACCATTGCGCGCCGTAGGGATCAGTGCGATGTGCACGTTGAGAGAGGAGAGAGGTGCTCCTTCAGGGCAGCCTCAAGGAATTCAGCCTTCCGAACATCTTCCAGCTCGTGAAGATGAGCTCCAAGTCGGGTGCGCTCACCATTCGTCGCGAGAAGGAATGGGGCAGGATCTTCTTCAAGGACGGCCTCATCTCGTACGCCTTCTCGGTGCCGCAGTCGTTGCCTCTCGGCGAACGGCTCGTGAACGCCGGCCGCATCACGCCCGCACAGCTCAAGCAGGCCCTGGTCGAGCAGAAGAAGTCGCCCGAGGCGGGCCGCATCGGCGCGATGCTGCTCGACCGTGGTCTCATCGACCGCGAGGGGCTCGAGGGCGTGGTGCGCGAGCAGATCCAGGACGCCGCCTTCGACTTCTTCAGCTGGACCCAGGGCGAGTTCGAGTTCACTGCCGACGAGGTCGTCACCGACCAGGACATCCTCGTCGAGATGAACGTCGAGAACGTGATCATGGAGGGCTGCCGGCGCATCGACGAGTGGGAGCTCATCTTCTCGCAGCTCGGCTCGCTCGAGCGCATCCCGCATCTGGCCTATGACGCACGCGTCGACGAGCGCGGCGAAGTCACCTTCACCGCCGAGGAATGGCGCGTGATCGTGCATATCGACGGTCACGCGGACGTCAACACCTTGCTGCGTGAGTGCGGCCTCGACCGGTTCCACGGCGCCAAGATCGTCTACAGCCTCTTCTCCAGCGGCCTCATCACGGTGAGCGACGCGGTGATCGCGACGATCGGTCAGGGACTCAGCGTGGCCGTTCGAGGCCCCGTCGACCTCTGCAACGAGCTCTTCGTGGCCACACTCACCGACTCGAACGTCACCAAGCAGTTGCGCGTCGAGCTCATCGACGACCGTGAGATCGAGATCCCGATCATCGCCGGTATCGTGCCGATCGGCGCGGGCGTGGGCAAGGGCGCGCGCGGCGAGCACGCCGTCGGCGGCCACAGCGATGCTCTCGTGTTCACGGCCAGCGTCTCGTCGCCGGAGCGGGTCTGGAAACGCCTCGGCAGTGGCAGCTCTGTGATCGTGATCCTGGCCGACGCGAGTGACGCCGACAGCCTGCGCACCACGCGTCGCGACCTCGAGTTCGTGCACAGCCTGGGCGAAGTGCCATCCGTCGTCGCGACCTACGTGTCGATGGGCGACGACCCGGTGGCCGCCGACCAAGTCTCGAAGGAGCTCGGCATCAACGGCTCGACTCCCGTGATTGCCTGCCAGCTTCGCGACCGCGACTCGGTGCTCGCCGTCCTGGCGACTGCGGTCGACCTCGTCTCTTCCTGAGCCGCCGCCGCGGCGACTTGTCAATCTGACCGCCGCAGGTGGAAGATTGCACGGCGCGCGGCCCGTCCAGGGCCGCTCCGGCCGAAAGGAAGCGATCGCATGTTCTATCCGAGCTACCGCATGAGGCGCCTGCGTCGCACCCCGACCATCCGCCGCATGCTGCGTGAGACGACGCTCTCCGTGGACGACCTGATCTACCCGCTGTTCGTCATCGCCGGCGAGAACGTCAAGAACGCCATCGGCGCGATGCCCGGATGCTTCCAGCTCTCGATCGGCAACCTGCTGCCGGAGGTGCGCGAGGTGGCTGGACTCGGGATCCCCGCGGTGCTGCTCTTCGGCATCCCCGCGCACAAGGACTCCGCCGCCACGACCGCCTACGACCCCGAGGGCGTCGTGCAGCTCGCCGTGCGGGCGATCAAGGACGAGTTCCCTGAGCTGCTCGTCATCACCGATGTCTGCCTCTGCGAGTACATGGACCACGGCCACTGCGGGGTCGTCCAGGACGGCGAGGTCGTGAACGACCTCACCTTGGAGCTGCTCGCCAAGATGGCCGTGACGCACGCCGAGGCGGGGGCCGACATCGTGGCGCCGTCAGACATGATGGACGGGCGCGTGGCCGCGATCCGCAACGCGCTCGACGACGAGGGCCTCTACGACACGGCGATCATGGCGTATTCCGCCAAGTTCGCCTCTGCGTTCTACGGCCCGTTCCGCGAGGCCGCGGAGTCGGCGCCGGTGTTCGGTGATCGCAGGACCTACCAGATGGACCCGCCGAACGGGGAAGAGGCCGTGCGCGAGGCGCTGCTCGACATCGAGGAGGGCGCCGACATCATCATGGTGAAGCCGGCCTTGCCGTACCTGGACGTCGTCCACGCCATCAAGCAGGAGACCAAGTTCCCGCTCGCCGCCTACAACGTGAGCGGCGAGTACGCGATGATCAAGGCGGCGGTCGAGAAGGGCTGGCTCGACGAGGAGCGCGCCGTCATGGAGGCGCTCACCGGCATCAAGCGCGCCGGCGCCGACCTGGTCATCACCTACCACGCCAAGGACGTCGTCCGCTGGCTGGGCTGATGCCCGACGCATCCGACCATGTAGAGCGCAACCGCGCTGCCTGGAACGGTTACGCGAAGGACTTCATCGCCTTCGGCGAGCGCGCCTGGGCGAGCGACGAGCCGAGCTGGGGGATCTGGAGCGTGCCGGAGGCCGAGCTGCACGTCCTGCCCGACGACCTCGACGGGCTGGACGCGATAGAGCTCGGCTGCGGCACGGCCTACGTCTCGGCCTGGCTCGCCCGCCGCGGCGCGCGGCCGGTCGGAGTCGACCTCTCGAGCGCGCAGCTCGCCACCGCGCGCCGGCTCCAGGCTGAACACGGCCTCGACTTCCCGCTCATCGAAGGGAACGCCGAGCGCGTGCCACTGCCTGACGCGCGCTTCGACCTCGCGATCAGCGAGTACGGGGCGTGCCTGTGGGCCGACCCGTACCTGTGGGTGCCGGAGGCCGCCCGGCTGCTGCGTCCCGGCGGCCTTCTGACCTTCCTCACGAACAGCACGCTCGTGATGCTGTGCACCTCCGACGAGCCCGAGGCGATGGCCGAGGAGCGGCTCGCGCGCGACTACTTCGGCATGCACCGCTTCGAGTGGCCCGACGAGGAGTCTGTCGAGTTCCACCTGGGCTGGGGCGACTGGGTCAGGCTGCTCGGGGCCAACGGTTTCCGGGTCGAGGACCTGATCGAAGTGCGCCCGGGGCCGGCCGCGACCACCGAGTTCGAGGGCATCGTCACGCTGGACTGGGCGCGGCGCTGGCCCTGCGAGGAGATCTGGAAGGCGCGCAAGGACGGCTGAGCGGCGCGGCTCGCGCGCCGCTCGCGCACGTCACGTTGCCGCCGCCGCCCGCGTCTGGCAGACTGGAGCAAGTTTGCACCATCCGCATGCACAAAACCCGCAAGACCCGGCCGCGCGACACGGCGACGCCGCGGGCGCCCTTGACCCTGCGCCGCCGCGCGTCATCGCCTGGGAGGTGACGCGCAGCTGCAACCTCGCCTGCGTGCACTGCCGCGCCTCGGCGATCCACGGGCCCTACGAAGGGGAGCTGAGCACGGCAGAGGCCTTCAAGCTCGTCGACCAGATCGCCTCATTCGCCAGTCCGATCCTGATCCTCACCGGCGGCGACCCGCTCATGCGCGCCGATGTCTTCGATATCGCGGAGTACGCGATCGGCAAGGGGCTGCGCACGGTCATGTCGCCCAACGGCACCCTCGTCACGCCCGAGGTCGCGCGGCGCCTGCACGACATCGGGATCGCCCGGGTGAGCGTCTCCGTCGACTTTCCGAACGCCGCCGAGCACGACGCCTTCCGCGGCGTGCCCGGCGCCTTCGACGGCGCCGTTCGGGGCATCCGCCACTGTCTCGCCGCCGGCGTCGAGGTGCAGGTCAACTCGACGATCACCAAGCTCAACGTCCACCACCTGCCGGCGCTGCTCAAGCTGTCGGAGGATATCGGCGCCGTCTCGTTCCACCCCTTCATGCTCGTGCCCACCGGCCGGGGCAAGGAGCTCGAGGAACAGGAGCTGCCGCCGGAGGAGTATGAGCGCGCCCTGGAATGGATGTACGACGCCCAGCAGCGGAGCGACCTCTTCATGAAGCCCACCGACGTGCCGCACTACTGGCGCGTCATGCGGCAGCGCGCCAAAGCGCAGGGCCGCACGCTCGAGGTGCACCCGCACAGCCACGGCGGCATGAACACCCTGAGCCGTGGCTGCCTCGCCGGCGTCGGCTTCTGCTTCATCAGCCACCGCGGCGAGGTGCAGGGCTGCGGCTACTTCGACAAGGTCGCCGGCGACGTGCGCGAGCAGACCTTCCCCGAGGTCTGGAACGACTCGCCGCTCTTCAAGGAGCTGCGCGACTTCGACGGCCTCAAGGGCAAGTGCGGCGCCTGCGAGTTCAAGAAGGTCTGCGGCGGCTGCCGGGCGCGCGCCTACGAGGCGACCGGCGACTACATGGCCGAGGAGCCCTACTGCGCCCACCTGCCCAAGGGCTGGTGCGCGCCGGTCTGAGGCCGGAAGACCGTCGCCGCTGCGCTGGTCTTGCGGTCGGTGCTACCTCAGTACGAGATGGTGTCCGATCGGCAGCACTCCTCGGGAGGATCGCCGTGAAACGCTCGCTCGCCGCACGGGGCTTGCTCCTGCTCGCCTTCGTGCTCCTCGGCGGTCTCCTGCAGACGCCCAACGCGGAGGCGCTCAGCTTCTCCGCCCACCTGGACGCCGTGAGCGAGGAAAGCCCCGCGGCCGTCGCCGTCGGCGACCTGAACGAAGACGGCAAGAAGGACGTGGTGGTGCTGGGCTTCGTCTACCATGCGAGCGTCTTTCTGGGGGACGGCACCGGCGCGTTCGGGGCGTGGACCAACTTCGCCGTCGCTGGCTCGCCCGGCGGCATCGCCCTCGGCGACCTGAACGCCGATGGTCACCAGGACCTCGTCACCACGCTCCGCTACGGCACCTATGTCACGTTCTGGGAAGGTGACGGCGGCGGCGGCCTCGGTGCGAAGGCGGACTTCGCCGTCGGGTACGAGCCCTGCTCGATCGCGGTCGGCGACTTTCGCCGCGACGGCAAGCCCGACCTGGTCACGGCGAACCGCGCCGGCGCGAGCATCAGCGTGCTGCGGAACACCACAGCGCTGAAGCTGCGCTCGCTGACGCCGACGCGAGGGCGCGTCGGCGCGACGGTGACCATCGCCGGCTGGGGCTTCGGGCCGCGGCGCGGCACGAGCAAGGTCTTCTTCGTGAGCAGGGCAGTGACCCGCTACGTCTCCTGGAGCGCCGGCAAGATCAAGGTCAAGGTGCCCGGCGTGGCCGCGGGCGCGAAGATGGTCCGGGTCAAGACCGCCGTGGGCGTCGGCAACGGGCTGGCCTTCAGGGTGCTGTAGGGACCTGGGTCAGGTCCAGGAGCATCGTCCAGGAACCGTCGTCTGTCGCCACGTGGCGGAAGCCGGCGCGCTCGTAGAGGAGGCGCGCCGTGTTCTCGGGCATCACGCTGAGGCTGACGGCGAGACTGCCAGCCGCCCGCGCCTGCTCGACTGCGGCGGCCAGCAGGCGCGTGCCGATGCCGCGCCCGCGCCAGGCCGGAGCGACGGCGATGCTGAGCTCGGGCACGTCCGGGGCGACGAAGCCCCAGCCGTGGCACGCGGCGGTGAACAGGCGCAGCCAGCAGGCGCCGACCGGCACGCCTCCGGCCTCGGCGACGATGCCGTCGTCGCCCGGGCGGCCCCAGCCGTCGACGTAGCGGCTCACGAGCCCTTCGGCCAGCGTCTCGGCGAGCGGCGGTCGCGAAGCTTGCGGCGGAAGGCTCCAGTGGTTCGCCTCGTGGAGCATCTCGTAGAGGAAGGCCCGGTCCGCCGCGGCCGTCGGCCGCAGGCGGAGCGCGTCGGCGTCGGCGGCGGTCGCGTCGCGGATCTCGTGGGTCATGCGCCGTCCTCCAGGTGCTGCTCGAGCATGAGCGTCTCCTCGACGAAGCCCAGCGAGCGGTAGAGGTGCTGAGCGCGCTCGTTCTCGAACCCGGTGGAGATGCTGATCTCGGCCACGTCCTGCGCCTTGATGCGGGCTACGGCCTCCTCGAGGAGCACCCGTCCGATACCCTGGTCGCGGAGGGCGGGTGCGACCGAGGCCTCCTGGATGATCGCGGACTTCTTGCCGTGGAAGAGACCGCGCGTCTGGACCCAGGTGACGACGCCGACGACGTCGCCGTCGAGCTCGGCGACGAGAGCGAAGAAGTCGTCGTCGCCGAGGCAATCGACGACCCAGTCGGCGCTGACCGTCGTGTGCCCATCGAAGTCCTCTGCCAGAAGTCGGATGAGGGCGGCGATAGCCGCCGTGTCGGCGGCGGTCGCCGGCCGCACGCTCGCTCTCCGTCCTACCATGCCATCACCTTCGGCGTGCACGCGTGCCTCCAGATGCCCCGCGCTGCCTGCGCGACGACTGCTTTCTCCTGCGAGCGGCTAGTATATGCGCGACCTGAGAGGCCTGAGCGGTCTGGAGGAGAGCGTGAAGACCGAGACGTCCGCGCGTCTGTTCGAGGAGGCGCTCAAGTACATCCCCGGCGGCGTCAACTCGCCCGTCCGGGCGATGAAGAGCGTGGGCATGCCGCATCCGCTCTTCATCGCTCGCGCCCGCGGCGCCCAGGTGTGGGACTCCGACGGCAACGAGTACGTCGACTTCGTCTCGTCGTGGGGTCCGATGATCCTCGGGTGGGGGCACCCTCAGGTCCTCGACCGTCTGCATCAGGTCCTCGAGGAGGGCACCAGTTTCGGCGCCCCGACGGCGCTCGAGGTGGAGTTGGCCAGGCTGATCTGTTCGGCGGTCCCGTCGATCGAGCTGGTGCGCATGGTCAACTCGGGGACCGAGGCGACGATGAGCGCCGTCCGCGTCGCCCGCGGCTTCACCGGGCGCGACAAGATCGTCAAGTTCGTCGGCTGCTACCACGGCCACTCCGACGCCTTCCTCGCCGCGGCCGGCAGCGGCGTGCTCACGCTCTCGCTGCCCGACAGCCCCGGCGTCACCAGGGCCACCACGGCCGACACCCTCCTGCTCGAGTACAACGACATCGAGGGCATGCAGACGCTCTTCGACGAGCGTGGGGAAGAGATCGCGGCCCTCATCGTCGAGCCGGTCGCCGGCAACATGGGCGTCGTGCCGCCTGCCCCGGGCTTTCTCGAAGCCGCGCGCGAGCTGTGCACGAAGTATGGCGCCGTGCTGATCTTCGACGAGGTCATCACCGGCTTCCGCGTCGCCTGGGGCGGCGCCCAGGAGCGCTTCGGCGTCGTCCCGGACCTGACGACGCTCGGCAAGATCATCGGCGGCGGTCTGCCGGTCGGCGCTTTCGGCGGGCGCCGCGAGCTCATGGAGACGGTGGCGCCGCTGGGCGCCACGTACCAGGCGGGTACATTGTCCGGCAACCCGCTGGCGATGGCGGCGGGATCGGCGACGCTGAGCGTGCTCAGTGAGCCGGGAACGTACGAGCGTCTGGAGGCGCTCGCCGACCGCGTCGCCGCATCGCTGCGCGACGCGGCGGCGCAGGGCGAGCGCCCGGTCACGCTCAACCAGGTCGGCGCCATGATGACGCTCTTCTTCTGCGAGGGCCCGGTCGAGTGCTTCGCCGACGCGAAGCGCGCCGACACGCAGGCCTTCGCCGCGTATCACCGGCACATGCTCGAGCACGGCATCTACCTCGCCCCGTCCCAGTTCGAGTCGACCATGGTCTCGCTGGCGCTGACCGAGGAGGGCCTCGCGGCGGCGAGCGTCGCGGCGACGGCCTTCTTCGCCGGGTGACGGGAGGAGAGGCGATGCGTGACGGCGACAAGCGGCACGTCCCGGAGGTCACCGCGCCGCGTCTGGCGCTCTACCTGCGCAAGTTGCGAGAGCTGCGAGGGCGCGGCGTCGAGCGGGTCTCGTCCAAGGATCTCGCCGCCATGATCGGCCTGAACGCGGCCCAGATCCGCAAGGACTTCTCGTACTTCGGCGAGTTCGGCACGCGTGGTGTCGGGTACGAGGTGCCGCGGCTGATCGCCGAGATCACGCGCACCCTTGGTCTCGATCGGACCTGGAACGTGATCATCGTCGGGGCCGGCCTGCTTGGGACCGCGCTGGCGCGGTATCGGGGGTTCGCCGAGCAGGGCTTCAGGCTCGTCGGCATGTTCGACTGTTCCCCCACGGTGATCGGGGCGAGCTTCGGCGGCGGCCGCGTGCGGCCGATCGACGGACTGGAGGGCTTCTGCGCCGAGACGACCGTCGACATCGCGCTCGTCACGGTGCCGGCGGCGGAGGCTCAAGCGACGGTCGATCATCTCGTGGCGGCCGGCGTGCGGGCGATCCTGAACTTCGCCCCGGTCAAGGTCGCCGCTCCGCGGGGCGTCATCGTCCGGCCGGTCGATCTGTCGAGCGAGTTGATGTCCCTCTCGTTCCGCCTCGCCGACGTGATGGACGAGGGCGAGCCGTCGCCGTGACGCCTGACTCGGTCGAGGCGAGCCTGCGCGCCGTGGCGGCGCCCTTCATCGTCGAACCGGCGGCGGGTCCGGTGGCCCTACGCTGGGGACCACTCTTCACGGCGCTCGACGGCGGGGACGACCCCGTGTTCGTCGAGGCGATCGAGCTCATCTACGAAGGCTATCTCGTCCACTATCGGACCGGTCGCCTGGCGCTGATCGCGCCTGAGGACCGGCAGACGGCCTTGCTCGCCGGCGACGTCTTCTACGCCCGCGGCCTGCGCCTCATCGCCGCCCGAGGCGACGTCGATTCTGTCGCGTTGCTCACGCGCCTGATGTCGGCGTGCTCCTGTCTGCGCAGCCTGCGCGCTCCCTTCGCCGCCGACGACGCGCTGTGGGCGTACACGGTGGCAGCCGTGGCCGCCGTGCGCGCCGGTGTATCGCCGGCCGAGGCCGGCGCGTTCTTCGACGAGGTCGATGCCGAGCTCGCCGGCGGGGCGCCGGCGGACCTGCCGGTCAGGGCGGCCGTTGCCGCGGCCGCGCTGGGTCTGCCGGATCCGGCGCCCCTCGAGGTCGCCTTCGCCTCGATCGCGCCATCCCTGGACGTTCCTTCCCGCCCCTCGGCCCAGTGAGGTGACCATGGACCTGCGTCGTTTCATCGAGCTGCTCGACCGTGAGAGTGAGCTCGCCCGGGTGCATGCCGAGGTGGACCCGTACCTCGAGATGGCCGAGGTCGCCGATCGGGCGAGCAAAGCGCACGGGCCGGCGCTGCTGTTCGAACGGCCGGCCCGGCCGGCGGGCGCCGCCGGCCCGGCCGTCCCCGTGCTCATGAACCAGCTCGGTTCCTACCGGCGCCTCGAGCTCGCGCTGGGAGCGCCGCTCGACGAGCTCGCGCAGCGGATCGCGGGTCTCCTCGAGCTTCAGGTGCCGAGCGGCCTCGTGGGCAAGGTCAAAGCGCTCGGCCAGCTCAAGGAGCTGGCCTCGTTCACGCCGAAGGCGACGAAGAAGGCCGCCTTCCGCGAGGTCGTCGTCGAACCGCCGGACCTCTCCCGTCTGCCGGTGCTCACCACCTGGCCCGGCGACGGTGGCTCGTTCGTCACGCTGCCGGTCGTGGTCACCAAGGACCGCGAGGGGCGACGCAACGCCGGGATCTACCGCCTGCAGGTCTTCGACGGGCGGACGACCGGCATGCACTGGCACCTCCACCACGACGGCGCCGCCAACTTCCGCGAGGCGGACGGGCGGCTCGAGGTCGCCGTCGCGCTCGGCACCGACCCCGCCGTCACGTACGCCGCAACGGCGCCGCTGCCGCCGGGAGTCAGCGAGCTCATGTTCGCCGGCTTTCTGCGCGGAGAGCCGGTCGAGCTCGCCCAGTGCGCCACGGTCGACCTCGAGGTGCCGGCCGACGCCGAGATCGTCCTCGAGGGGTACGTCGAGAAGGGCGAGCTGCGCCGGGAAGGGCCCTTCGGCGACCACACCGGCTACTACTCGCTGGCCGACGACTACCCCGTCTTTCATCTCACGGCGATGTCGCACCGCCGGGACCCGATCTACCCGGCGACCATCGTCGGCCGTCCGCCGATGGAGGACGCCTACCTCGGCAAGGCGACCGAGCGCCTCTTCCTACCGCTGCTCAGGCTGGTGCAGCCCGAGATCGTCGACATGGACCTGCCCATCGAAGGCGTGTTCCACGATTGCGCCATCATCAGCATCCGCAAGTCGTACCCCGGCCAGGCGCGCAAGATCATGAACGCCGTGTGGGGGATGGGGCAGATGATGTTCACCAAGTTCGTCGTCGTCGTCGACGAACACGTCGACGTGCACGACTACAGCGAGGTGACGTGGCGCGTATTCAACAACGTCGACCCGCGCCGCGACTGCCTCGTCGTGGACGGGCCGCTCGACGTGCTCGACCACTCGAGCCCCCAGGCGCGGTACGGCGCCAAGATGGGCATCGACGCGACGAAGACCTGGCCCGAAGAAGGGCACGGCCGCGAGTGGCCCGACGAGCTCGCCCAGGACCCCGCGGTCGTGAAGCGCGTGACCGAGCGCTGGGCCGAGTTCGGCCTGCCGTTCGCCTGAACTCCGCAGGAGAGACGCTTTACGGCGGCGGGGGCTGGACCTACACTGGGCGCCGGAGCGCCTGCACGACGACATTCGAGGAGGCGGCAGCAGTGCTGCACGGCAACATCCATCGTCACCTGCTGATCCTGTCGGTCGTCAACTGGGCCATCGCCATCCTCTGCTGGAGCATCAGCGCGTACCTTGGAATCGCTGTTCCGACGAGCATCTTCGTGTACGCCATCCTCTTCGTGATCGGCATCTTCGCGGTCGTCGTCGCCATCGCGGCCTTCGTCCTCGCCGACTTCGGCACGGAACCCGAGGCGGTCGCCGCGTCCTCGCCTGCTTCGGGCGGGCCGGGGGCCGCAGGCGGACCGGCCCCCACCCAGGGCTGACGCGACCGCCACGGCGATGAGCTCTCCGGGCGCTTCCGGCGGCGCCGCAGTCTCACGCCCGCTCCTCTTCGCGCGCCTCGTCAAGATCGAACACAGCGTCTACGCGCTGCCGTTCGCGTACGCCGGCGCTTTTCTCGCGGAGCTCCGGCGCCCGAGTTGGTGGGACCTGCTTTGGATCACGGTGGCTATGGTCGGGGCACGCAGCTCGGCCATGGCGCTGAACCGCCTCATCGACGCCGGGATCGACGCGCGCAACCCCCGCACGGCGACGCGCGAGCTGCCCACCGGAAGGCTGCGGAGCAAGGACGTCTGGTTGTTCACGGCCGTCTCGGTCGCGCTGCTCGTGATCGCGGCCTTCCAGCTCTCGGCGCCGTGCCGGTACCTGTGGCCGATACCCCTGGTCGCCTTCGTCAGCTACCCGTACGCCAAGCGGGTGACGGCCCTGTGCCACTACGCCCTGGGCCTGACACTGGGCCTGGCTCCTGCGGCGGCGTGGATCGCGGTGACGGGCAGCTTGGCGCTCGAACCGGTGCTGCTCTTCGTCGCCGTCGGACTGTGGGTCGGCGGATTCGATGTGATCTACGGGATTCTCGACGTCGACTTCGACCGCCGCGAAGGCCTGCACTCGGTGGCGGTGGCGATCGGCTGGCGCAGGGCGCTGCTGATCGCCGCCCTGTCGCACCTCGCCGCGGTCGCCCTTCTGGTCGCGGTCGGCGCCCTGCTGGCGCTGGGGCTCGTCTACTGGATCGGTCTGCTCGCCGTCGCCGGCCTGCTCGCGTGGTCGCACATCGACATCGCCCGCCGCGGGCTGGCTGAGGTGGGCATGGGGTTCATGACGGTCAATGGCGCCGTAGGCCTGCTCTACGGCGCCGTCGTGATCGCCGCCGTCGTGCTTCGCTAGGCACGGCGGCCGCCCCCGGCGCCGGTTTTCGTCGTTCTCGTCGCTCGATACCCGCGATGGTACAATGGCCGCGTTCGGCGGCGCCGCGTGTGGAGTCCGGGAATGCCGCCCGTTGACGTCGCGATCGGGAACCTGGGGGAAGATCGACCACGTGAGCGCCGAGGGCAGCAGCGAGCATCCACACCGGCCTCGCCCGCGCCGTGGGCGCTCGCCGTGGGTCGCGACCCTCGTCGTCATCGGCGTCCTCGTCGTGGTCGCCGTCATCCTGTGGGTCCCCTTGACGCTAACCTCGTCCTCCTCCTACTGCGGCTCGTGCAAGGCGACCGCGCCGGCGGCCGAGGCGTGGGCCGGCTCGGTGCACGCCAAGGTCGATTGCACCGACTGCCACGTCCCGCCCGGGATCGGGAACCAGATCAAGTGGCGGACGTGGGAGTGGCTGAACATCTGGGCCGACTACCTGAACGTGCCCCGGGTCGACCAGTCCGGCGAACGCCCGGGGAACGCCAACTGCACCCCTTGTCACGACATCAGCACGATCGGCGACGTGCACGCCGACGTTCGCCTCCCCCATCAACGGCACGTCGAGATCAGCGGCTTGGTCTGTGCCGACTGCCACGACAAGGTCTCCCACGGGACGCGCCAGGAGGCCGGCCAGGTGTCGATGAGCACGTGCGGCATGTGCCACACGCAAGCGGCCGCGGCCGACAAGTGCGACTTCTGTCACGTCAAGCCTCGGACGATCAAGAACACGCACCCCGCCGACTACATGGAGACGCATGGGAAGGAGGCGCTGCCCGACGACAGCGCCTGCCTGCGCTGTCACCATGACGCGGAGGCGTTCTGCGGCGACTGTCACTCGCGGCCGACGCCCGATCACTTCTCCGGCACGTGGCGGTACACTCACGGCACGGTCGCCAAGAAGGACCCCAGCGGCTGCCTCGGCTGTCACGACAAGGACACGTTCTGCGAGCAGTGTCACCGCGTCAGCCACCCGGACGACTGGTTGCAGACGCACCGTGCGGTGGCCGGGGACGGCGGGGGCTCGTGCCTGACGTGTCACCCGCAGTCGATGTGCGACCGCTGTCACGCGAGGAGCGGCTGACATGAGGGCATGGGCTGACGCATCGGCGCCGCGCCGTACGACTCGCTCGCCCGGGCTCGTCCTCCTGCTTACGCTCGCCCTCGCCCTCGACGTCGGCGCCGCAATGCGTGTCCCGGTCGCGGCCGCGCTGTCGCCCGGCGCCGAGGAGTGTGCCGAGTGCCACAACGCCGAGAACCCGGGCACGATCTCGGTCGCCGGCGAGACAAAGCCGCTGGCGATGGACCTCGATGCCTACGAGGCGTCGCTTCACGGCAAGCTCGACTGCACCGGGTGCCACCTCGGCTTCAAGTCGCGGACCCACACGGCGAACCAGACTGAAGGCTGGCTGCGGACCGCCAAGCTTGAAGCGTGCCGCAACTGCCACGCCGACCAGTTCACCATGTACGAGGGCTCGTTCCACGGCACCCTCGTCTTCGACGAGGCCTCGACGGAGGCGCCCGTCTGCGCCGACTGCCACACGCCGCACAACATCGTCGCCCCCGACAGCCCTCAGTTCCGACGCGGGATCCTCGACCTCTGCGCGCGCTGCCACGGCGGTCGCGGCGAGACATACCTCGACAGCTACCACGGCAAGGCCTTCCTTCTCGGCAACGATCAGACCGCGACGTGTATCGACTGTCACGGTGGGCACAGGATCCTGCCGGAGTCTGACCCCGCGAGTCTGATCTCGGACGAGAACCGGGTCGCGACGTGTGCGCGGTGCCACGCGGGCGCCAACACGAACTTCGCCGGCTTCATGGTCCACTTGGACCCGCAAGACCCGCGGGACTCGTTCACCGTGTGGCTCTTCTGGCTCGCCTACGTGCTGCTGATCGCCGCCGTCTTCACCTTCGGCGGCGTCCACACCGCCATGTACATCTACCGGGGAATCAAGGATGGCCTCTACGGTCGCAAGCACTCCTGAACGCGGCGTCAAGCCCCGGACGCGGGTCGAGTACCTGCGCTTCAACGCCTTCCATCGGTGGATGCACTTCCTCGTGTTCGTGAGCTTCACCGTGCTCGTCTTCACGGGCATGCCGCTCAAGTACAAGGACACGGAGTGGGCCAGGTGGGTGATGGACGCGATCGGCGGCGTGACCGCCGCCGGCGTCTACCATCGGATCGCGGCCATCATCACGGTGTTGTACTGGCTCGCCGAGGTCACCTTCATGATCGTCTCGATCGTGCGTCACCGCGGCCGCGGCGTCCTCGGTCCAGGCTCGATGATGTTCAACCAGAAGGACCTCCGCGACATCGCCGGCATGTTCGCCTGGTTCCTCGGCAAGGGCGCCAAGCCGCAGTTCGACCGCTACACCTACTGGGAGAAGTTCGACTTCACGTCCCTGGTTCTCGGCACCGTGATCATCGGTACCACCGGCTTCATGATGTGGTTCCCTCTCGAGACCACCAAGGTCGCTCCGGGGATCATCCTCAACATCGCCCTCGTGATCCACTCGAACGAGGCGCTCCTGGCGATGGGCGTCATCTTCATCTTCGTGCACTTCTTCAGCGCGCACCTGAAGCCGGAGTCGTTCCCGCTCGACAAGGTCATCTTCACGGGTTCCCTGCCGGTCGAGCATTACAAGGCCGAGCGTCCGCTGGAGTATGCTCGCCGGGTGCGCGAGGGGACGCTCGACGAGGTCCTTGTGGAGCGCCGGGTGACGTGGCGCACTCACGTGGCGGACGTGCTGTGGTGGACCTTCACGGCGGTCGCCGGCGTGTCGGCGCTGCTGATGTCGGCGTTCATCATCTGGTCGGTGTTCGATTGAGGGTCGCCGGCGAGGGGGGAGGAGCGATGAGGGTCGGGGTGACGCGGAGACGAGGCACGCTCTGGGCGCTGGTCGTCTGCGCCGGAATGGCGCTGCTCTTCGCAGCGTCCGCGGCGCCGGCCGGCGCATTCATCAACTGGGCGCACGACGGCATCCCCGAGGGTGACACCGCCGACACCTGCGTCTGGTGTCACGCGAACGGCGTCACGAACGAGTCTTGCACGTCGCTTTGCCACCGTGGTTTCAAGGTGACGCTCGGAGCGACCGTCGACGGACGCTTCGCGCAGACGTGCTGGTCGTGCCACGCCCCGGGCGCCGACACGAGCGGCTTTGGCTCCTCAAGCGCGGCCTGCAGCCAGGAGTGCCATCTCTACACGCCCATCCAATGGGACTACACGGTCGCCTACAGCCACGGCACGGAACCGCATCTGGGTGCCTCGGCCCCGTACGGCGCCTGCCTCGACTGCCACTCCACCAGCCTTGGACCCGCGAACCCCGGCGCCAGCCCGCATCACGACGGCGTCGGCACGCCCGCCCCCGCCTGCGTCGACTGCCACGACGGCGTCGTGGCGGGGGCGCAGCAGAGCCACGACGGCGTCGAGTGCGAGGGCTGCCACGAAGGCATGGACCGGCCTGCCGTGCCGGCGACGTGCACGACGTGTCACGCCGCGGCGACGTTCGGCGCGCAGGACTGTCGCACCTGTCACGTGGCGCAGATCCACGATCCCACCCCCGGCGTCGGCGCCTGCACGTCGTGCCACGACGAGGGGTATCAGAAGCATGCCGGCGCGCTGGAGTGCACGAGCTGTCACACGAACCCCGAGGCGTTCCACCACCGGACGGCGGCGCCGGCGGTCAAGAGCTGCCGCGGCTGCCACGCGATGAAGCACGCCGGCGCGAAAGTGCCGGGTGCGCGCTGTGCCGATTGCCACAAGGGCAGCGCCCCCCCGGCCAAGCCGCGCGCCCAGCACTCGTCCGCCGTGACGAAGAAGCTCGTCTGCTCGGGCTGCCACAGCAAGAAGCTCCACGCCAAGGCGGTGGGCGGCACCACGACGTGCCGCTCCTGCCACAAGGGCGACTACCACGCGGCTCAGCCGAAGGTGAGTACCGCGGCGTGCCTGAAGTGCCACGCGGGCGCCACGCGCCACTCCGGCGGCCTCCGTTGCGTGCTCTGCCACAAGTCCGCGGTCCACGATCCGACGCCGTCGTGGTGATGAGCGCCCGTCAGGCCTTCGCGCTCCGCCGTGAGGCCGGCGGCCGCCCGATCGGCCGGCTGCAAAGGGCGCGCGCGTGAAGTTCCGTCTCACGCAACGCGGCCTGACCATCTCGATGATCGTCCTCACGGCGGTCGTCATCGTCATCGGTGTCGCGGTGGCGGCCACGTCGTCGGCGACGTTCTGTCGCCAGTGCAAGAGCCACGAGCCGATCGTGGCCTCGTACAAGAAGGCGGCCCACAGCGACGTCAACTGCGAGCTCTGCCACTCCAAGCCGGGCCCGTTCTTCTTCCTCACCGCCAAGTTGGAGGCGCTGCAGCAGCCCATCGCCCAGTTCACCGGCGACTACGAGGAACCTATCCTCGCCTCGGTGCTCAACCAGTCGTGCCGCCAGTGTCACACCAACGATGACCTGTTCACGGTGATCACGGCGCGGGGCATCCGCGTCCAACACGAGCACCTGATCGAGGCCGGGTTCCTGTGTATCCGCTGCCACTCGACCGTCGGCCATCCGGACGCCGTGCCGGAGGGTTCACGCACGGTTCCGTCCATGGACCAGTGCCTCATGTGCCACAACAACGAGTACACGTCGTCCGACGGCAAGGTGGCGAAGGCCGACTGCGGTCTCTGCCACACGCAGAAGAACTACGACGACGCCCCGACGTCGCACGCCGAGACGACCTGGATAGACAACCACGGGTCCATCGGCATCCTGTCGACATGCAGCGCGTGCCACAAGAAGCCCGACAACTGCAGCTCGTGCCACAACGGGATCGAGATGCCTCATGCCGACAGCTGGCTCTCGCGCCACGGCCGGCGCACGGACCAGGTCGGGGTGAAAGCCTGTGGCCAGTGTCACGACACGAAGACCTACTGCGGCACGTGTCACCAGGTGAAGATGCCGCACCCGGCAGACTACGTGGTGCGGCATCCGGGCGCCGCGGAACGTGTCGGCCAGACCTGCTTCAACTGTCACGAGGTCGGCAACTGCCAGGCGTGCCACGACGCGCACGCGTCGGGGGACCCGCGCGCCCACGACCTGTTCAAGGCGCAGAAGTACACCCCGACGCCGACCCCGACGCCGGCGACGAGCCTCTAGGCGATGGACGACGAGACGAAGCAGAACAAGACGCAGGCGCCGCCGCAGGCGGGCGCTGCGGAGCCGGCCGCGACCGGCGAGAGCGCCGACGTGAGCGCGCCTCCCGACAAGGACTCCGCCGCGACGGCCGGCAGCTCGAGACGCCGCCGGCCCGGCAGCCATGTCCTGCTCGAGGTCACCATACCCAAGGGTTGGCTCGTCGGCGTGGTCGTGGCCCTCGTCGGCCTGTTCGTCATCATCGCCGTCGCGTTCTCGGTCCTCAATCGCATCAGTACGTGCGCCCAGTGTCACGTGATCGAGAAGGAGGTCGAGACATACAAGCAGACGGCGCACTACGACGCCGGAGTGGTGTGTCAGGACTGCCACACCAAGCCCGGCGTCTTCAACTACTTCGTGCGCAACCTGCAGGGTGTCACGCACGTCGTGAACTACGCGTCAGACACCTATCAGAAGCCCCTCACGTCGTACGTCGGCGCCAACAACTGCGTGCGGTGCCACCCCAAGGAGGAGATCGAGCGCGACCTCGTGGTGGGGCAGATCCGCGTCAACCACACCGGTCTGCGCGAAGAGGGCTACCAGTGCCTGACCTGCCACGCCAACATCTCGCACCCGGGCACGCAGCTCGAGGTCGCGCGCATGCCGCAGGACACGGTCATGTCCGTGTGCGCCCGCTGCCACGACGGCAAACGCCTCCCCGACACTTGCGCCACCTGCCACGTCTCAGGGCTGCCGGCGGGCTACGAGAAAGTCGCCATGACGGTCCAGGTGACGCCGTCCGAGTGTGCCGGCTGTCACACCGGCAAGGCGTTCTGCAGCGACTGCCACAAGGGTCTGCAGATGCCGCATCCACAGAGCTGGGATCGCGGCCACGGCAAGGTCGTCCTTGCCCGGGGCAAGTCCATCTGCGTCTCGTGCCATCTCAAAGAGAAGCCGAAGTTCTGCGTGGACTGCCACGGCGTGGCCATGCCGCATCCGTCCGGCTGGACGGCACAACACGACAACGTCGCCGCGCGCGACAAGCAGGTCTGCGTCCAGTGCCACGGCAAGGACAGCTGCGCCAGGTGCCACGGTCTCACGATGCCGCACCCGGCCGGCTTCGCGCAGACGCACCCGTCCACGTATTCCGCCTCGCCCGGCGTCTGCTCCAAGTGCCACAGCTCGTCGTTCTGCACCGCTTGCCACGGCATCAGCCTGCCGCACGCCAGCTCATTCAGGCTGAACCACGCCGGCGCCGTATACTCCAACGGCGGCGTCTGCGTGAAGTGCCACGGCAATGGCGGCTCCGGCGCCCGCGGGTGCTACGGCGGCGAGTGCCACAGCGGGTCGATCGGGGGCTGAAACGCCGGTCCGTGACGGCGGCGTGCCGAAGGGGCACAATCGAGCCATGTCTTCCCCGACCCCACAGAGCGTCTTTCTCGGCGTGACCGGCGCCAGCGGCGCCGCCTACGCGCAGCGTCTGCTGGCGGCGCTGGCGGAAAGCGGCTGTCGGGTGGCGCTCTGCGTGTCCGACAGCGGGGTGCTCGTACTCCGTCACGAGCTCGATCTGTCGAGCGAAGGCCGGGAGGCCGTGGTGGACGCGCTCGTCGCGGGGGCCGACGCCGCAGCGGCGACGCACGTGCTCGAGCCGGGCGACCTCGCGGCGCCGGCCGCCAGCGGCAGCGCCGCGCCCGACGCGGTCGTCGTCTGCCCGTGCTCGATGTCGACCGCGGCGCACATAGCGCTCGGAACGTCGCGCCACCTGATCCACCGCGCCGCCGACGTCGCCCTCAAGGAGCGGCGCCGGCTCGTGGTCGTCCCGCGCGAGACGCCGCTCTCGTCCATACATCTGCGGCGTCTGCTCGAGCTCTCGGAGGCCGGCGCCGTCGTCCTGCCGGCGATGCCGGGGTTCTACGGTCGGCCCCAGAGCCTGGCCGACGTCGTCGACCACGTCGTCGGCAAGACCATGCAGGCGCTCGGCTTCGAGCAGCGCCTCTTTCCGCCCTGGGACGGGGGGACCCGCTGAGTCCGGACGACGAGGCCGCGCCCAACGGCGCCGGCGACGCGCGCGTCCGGGGCGGCGACCTCGACCCGGGCGTTCCGCGCGTCGAACGCGACCCCGGCCGCATCGCGACGATGTTCGCTCGCATCGCGCCGCGGTACGACCTCATGAACCGCCTGATGACCGCCGGCCTTGACGGCCGGTGGCGACGCCTGGCGGCCGCCCAGGCCGTGCTGGCGCCCGGCGACCGGGCCCTCGACGTCTGCTGCGGGACGGGCGACCTCTCGTTCGCGCTCGTCGACCGCTGGCCCGGCTGTGAGGTCACGGGACTCGACTTCACCGAGGAGATGCTCGTGCGCGCCCGGCAGAAGGCGGCGGGGCGGGACGGAGCGGGCGCCGGCGACGGGACGGGCGCGCGAGGCGGAGCAGGCGCGCGGCAGCCCCGCTTCGTCCGGGGCGACGTGCTGGCGCTGCCCTTCGGCGACGGCGAGTTCGCCGCGGTCACCGTTGGCTGGGGCGTGCGCAACGTGCCCGACTTGTCGCGGGCGCTGCGCGAGATGGCGCGGGTAATGCGCCCGGGCGGGCGCGTCGTCTGCCTCGACTCGACGCGCCCGCCGAAGGGCTTCGGGCGCCGCTTCCATCAGGTGTGGTTCGACCGTGTCGTCCCGGTGCTCGGCCGGGTCGTCGCCGGGGAGGGCAGCGCTTACGCGTACCTGCCCGCCTCCGTGCACGACTTCCCCGACGCCGATCGTCTGGCGGCGCTCCTGGCCGGCGCCGGTCTTGTGCGCGTGCGCTACCGGCGCTTCGGCTTCGGAGCCGTCGCCCTGCACGTGGGTGAGGCGCCGTGACGGCGCGGCAGACCCTTTCGTGGCGCTCGCTCGCCCAGAAGCGCCGGTACGTGGGTGGCATGGACGCGGTCGAGGAGCGTCTGCGGGAGGTGGCGGCGGCCTGCGCCGGACCGCTGGGTGAGGCCAGCCGCAGCACGCTCGCGGCCGGCGGCAAGCGCGTACGGCCGCTGCTCACACTGCTGTCGGCACGGCGGCGCGCACTGTTCCCGGCCGCCGTCATCCACGCCGCGGCGGCGGTCGAGCTGCTGCACATGGCGACGCTGGTGCACGACGACGTCCTCGACCGGGCCGAGCTGCGGCGCGGTCGCGCCACCGTGGCGCATGAGTTCGGGGTCGACACGGCGGTTTCGGCGGGGAACTACCTGCTGGCGCGCGCCTTCGCCGAGCTGGCCGGCGCCGGCAGCGCGGCCGCTGTGGATGTCCTCAGCGAGACCGCCGTCGGGCTCTCGGAGGGAGAGGTGCTGCAACGCCGCGAGGCGTACGACGTCACCCTCAGTGTCGAGGCCTACCGGTGGCGTTGCGAGCGCAAGACGGCCGACCTGTTCGCCGCCGCCTGCGGCCTCGGCGCCCTGCTCTCGGGTCTGGATGAGCGCGAGCAGCGGGCGCTCTCGCGGTACGGACGGCTCCTCGGCCTCGCCTTTCAGGTCCTCGACGACATCCTCGACATGAGCGCCGACGAGTCGCGCACGGGCAAGCGTCCGGGCGCCGACGTGCGCGACGGGACGGTGACCCTGCCACTGATCTTCGCCCTCGAGGCGCGACCTGATCTGGGGCCGCGCCTCCGCGACGGCGGCTCGGTGGACGATGCCGCGCTGCGCGCAGTGATCGCCGAGGTCCGCGCCACGGGCGCGATCGAGCGCGCCCGCAGCGTGGCGCTCGGCTTCATCGACGAGGCGCGGCGCACGCTGGCGACGTGCTCGGACGACGTGGAGCGCGACCTCCTGGAGGAGGTCGCGCGGTCCGTCGTCGACCGCTTCAGCTGAGCCCGGTCGCGCTGTTGGCCAGGGGCGACGGTGCCCCGCGGCTCCCGGGAGCAGGACCGCGCGCACGGGCGTAAAATGGCCTTCCGGCGGCGCTCGCCGCCCTCGGCAAGGAGAACCATGGAGACCGATCACATCGACGTCCTCGCGACGCGCGCCGGGCTGAAGGACGTGTGGTCGAAGGTCGCCGACGGGCGACGGCTGAGCGAAGCGGACGCCGTCGCCCTGCTTGAGAGCGACGACATCCTGGCCTTGGGCGCGCTGGCCGACTTCGTCCGCCAGCGCGCCGTCGGCGACGACGTCTTCTTCATCGCCAACCGGCACATCAACCACACCAACGTGTGCCGCAACCGCTGCCTCTTCTGCGCCTTCAGCCACGACGACGGCGACGCCGGCGCGTTCACGCTTTCGGTCGACGAGGTCATCGAGAAGGCGCGCGAGACGCTCACCGGCGGCATCACCGAGATCCATATCGTCGGCGGCGAGCACCCGGACCTCCCGTTCGAGTACTACCTCGACATGATGCGCGGCCTCAAGGAGTTGGCCCCGGACGTCCACATCCAGGCCTTCACGGCGAGCGAGATCGCGCATCTCGCCAAGGTCGCCGGCCTGTCGGTGGAGGAGACGCTCCTCGCCCTCAAGGAAGCGGGCCTCGGGTCGTTGCCCGGCGGCGGCGCCGAGGTCTTCAGCGGCCGCGTGCGCGACCTCATCTGCGAACGCAAGATCTCGGGCGACGAGTGGCTCGCCGTGATGCGCGCCGCGCACGGGGTGGGCCTGAAGTCGAACGCGACGATGCTCTACGGCCACGTCGAGACGTCCGCCGAGCTCGCCGACCACATGGTCCGCCTGCGTGAGCTGCAGGACCAGACCGGCGGCTTCAATGCCTTCATCCCGCTCTCGTTCCAGCCGGCCCACACCGGGCTCAGCGAGCTGCCCGGCCCGACCGGCTTCGACGACCTCAAGATGCTCGCCGTCGGCCGTCTCGTGCTCGACAACTTCCACCATGTGAAGGCGTTCTGGATAAACGTCGGCCTCAAGCTCGCGCAGGTCTCGCTCGCCTTCGGCGTCAACGACCTCGACGGTACCGTGGTGGAAGAGAAGATCAGCCACTCCGCCGGCGTCGACACCGGGCAGGAGTTGACGCGCGACGAGCTCGTGCGCGTGATCCGCGGCGCCGGCCGCACGCCGGTCGAGCGCGACACGCTCTACAACGTGGTCCGGCGCTACGATGCCTGAGGCCGGGGCGCCGGTGCGCGTCGGGCGCATCGGTTTCGTCAACTGCTTCCCGCTCTACCACCACTTCGAGGAAGCGCTGGCGGAGGCCGGCTACCGGGCCGAGATCGTCGAAGGCGTGCCGGCGGACCTCAACCGCATGCTGGTCGCCAGCGAGATCGACGTCGCCCTGCCGTCGTCGATCGAGTACGCGCGTCACGCCGACGTGCTGGCGCTCCTCTCGCACGTCTCGATCAGCTCGCTCGGCGCCGTCGATTCCATCCAGCTGTTCAGCCGCGTGCCGTCGAGGGAGGTCACGCGGGTCGCGTTGACGGCGAAGAGCGCGACCTCCGTGTGCCTGCTCAGGATCCTGTGCCGCGACTGGGGGATAGCGCCCGAGTTCGTGGCCTGGGAAGGGACCCTGGCCGACGTGCTCGCGTCCTGCGACGCGCTGCTGCTGATCGGCGACGACGCGCTGCGCGCGTTGCGCGCCGACGTCTTCCCATACCACCTGGACCTCGGCGCGGCGTGGCGCGAGATCACCGGCCTGCCGATGGTCTACGCGGTGTGCGCGGTGCGGCGCGACGTGCTGGCGGCGCGGCCGCTGGCCGCCGCCGCCGTCGGCGCCGCGCTGCTCGCCTCGCGCGACCGCTGCGCCGCCGACCCTGTCGGAACGGCCGCCACGGCGGCGCAGCTCTACGACTTCAGCGCCGCCTTCCTCGCCGGGTACTTCGACCGCCTAAAGTACGGCTTCGCGCCCGAGTACCGCCGCGGCCTCGGCGAGTTCTTCCGCCGCGCGGCTGCGATCGGCGAGCTCGACGTGGTGCCCGACCTGACGGAGGTGGACGAGGTGCCAGATCTGGTGGAGCTCGGCGATGGCGTTTGAGGCCTCACGCGACTCCGGCCTCACGATCCGTCGCGCGACTCCGGGTGACTGGGATCGCATCATGGCCGTGATGGCCGACTGGTGGGGAGGACGTGACCTGCGTCCCATGTTGCCGAAGATCTTCTTCGAGCACTTCCGTTCGACGTCGCTGGTCGCCGGGCGGGACGACGAGCTGGTGGGCTTTCTCGCCGGCTTCCTGTGCCCTGACCACGCGGATGAGGCGTACGTGCACTTCGCCGGCGTGCACCCCTCATGGCGGCGTGCCGGCTTGGGCGCGGATCTGTACGGCCGGTTCTTCGCTCTGGCGAAGGCCGACGGCCGCACCGTGGTCCGCGCCGTCACGGCGCCCGTGAACAAGGGATCGATCGCCTTCCACACCCGTATCGGCTTCCGGCTGCTCCCGGGGGACGACGAGGTCGACGGCCTGCCCGTGACCGTCGATCACGGTCCGCAGGGCGACCACGTGGTCCGCTTTGAGCTCCGTCTGGACGAGAGCGGAGGCGCCACGTGACGGGCGCGCCCGGAACAGGCGCGCCCTTCACGCGCCTCACCGACGCCGAGGCCCTCGACCTCCTCGAGCGCGGCGACCTGCTCAAGCTCGGCTTCCGCGCCGACGAGCTGCGTCGCCGCCTGCACCCCGGCGGCGAGGTCACCTTCATCGTCGACCGCAACATCAACTACACCGACTACTGCATCTCGGGCTGCCGCTTCTGCGCCTTCTACAAGACACCAGGGAGCGGGGAGGGCTACCTGCTCGCCGCCGAGGACATCCACCGCAAGATCGCGGAGACGCTGAAGCTCGGCGGCACGGCGATCATGATGCAGGGCGGCCTGAGCCCCGACCTCGACATTTGCTGGTTCGAGGAGGTCTTCGGCGGTATCAAGGAGCGCTTTCCGCAAGTTCACCTGCACTGCCTATCGCCGCCCGAGGTCGCCCACATCGCCAAGCAGAGCGGGCTGGGCATCGAGGAGACGCTGCGCCGCCTGCAGGCAGCGGGCCTCGGCTCGCTGCCTGGCGGCGGCGCCGAGGTGCTCGTCGACCGCGTGCGCGCCGAGATCAGCCCGCACAAGATCCCGACCGACACCTGGCTCGAGGTGATGCGCGTGGCGCACGGTCTCGGCATGCGCACGACCGCGACGATGATGTTCGGCTCGCTCGACACGCCAGCGGAGCGTATCGAGCACCTGCGCCGCATCCGCGACCTGCAGGACGAGACCGGCGGCTTCACCGCCTTCATCCCGTGGACCTTCCAGGCCGGCAACACGGCCCTCTCCGAGGGCCACGTGCCGGCCACCGGCGTCGACTACCTGCGCCTGCTCGCCGCCAGCCGCCTCTACCTCGACAATGTGCCCAACGTGCAGGCCTCGTGGGTCACGCAAGGCCTGAGGATGGGCCAGGTCGCGCTCGCCTTCGGCGCCAACGACATGGGCTCGACGATGATCGAGGAGAACGTCGTCAACGCGGCGGGCGTGAGCCACACCATCACGGTGGACGAGATGGTGCGGCTCATCCGCGCCGCCGGCTTCACCCCCGTGCAGCGCGACACGCTGTACGGCGAAGTCAAGCGTTTCTAGCCGCCCCGGGCGAGGTGCTCGGTCAGGGGGGCGACAGGCGTCGCCTCTTTCGGCCACGGCGCTGCGCCTCCGGCCGTTGACAGCGTCGCAGCCGCCGCTATGCTCGGACTCGAGGGGGGACGATCAGTCCGCGACGGCGCAGAGTGGCGCACGTCGCACGGACACGGGGGTACGCATGCGCACGCGGCTTCTTCTCGCTCTCGTCGGTCTCTGCCTGCTCGCAGGATTCGCGTTCATACCCTCGGCGGCGGCGGCCAAGGCACGGCCCCGGGCCGCGTCCTGGACCGTGATGGTCTACATGGACGGCGACAACAACCTCGAGTCTTACATCGCCCTCGACTTCGCCAACGAGCTCGCCGCCCTCGGCTCGAACAGGGACGTCCAGGTCGTCGCGCTCGCCGACCGCACACCCGGCTACGACAAGAGCGCGGGCGACTGGACGGGCACCTTGCTCTTCCATGCGACGCAGGGCATGACGGCCACACCAGAGAACGCCGTCGCCGATTGGGGCGAGCGGAACATGGGCGACCCCCAGACCCTCATCGACTTCATGACGTGGACGAAGTCGACGTACCGGGCGTCGCACTACGCGCTCGTCCTCTGGGACCACGGCGGCATGTGGCGGCCCGACGGTACGATGTGGGACACCACGAGCGGCGACGGCCTCGATCAGGACGAGATCGCCGTCGCCTTGGCCTCAGCTGGTCCGGTCGATGTGGTGGGCTACGACGCCTGCCAGTCGGCGACGATCGAGGTCGCGGCGACATGGCGGCCCTACTGCCAGGCGATCGCGGCCTCAGAAGAGACCATCGGGATGACCGGGATTGAGTACGACCTGGTGATCGCGGCGCTGCGCGCCAATCCGGCACTGACGGCGACCGAGTGCGCCGTGAAGATCGCCGAGTCGGACGCGTCCGACCCCGAGTTCTCCGCCGTCGCGCTCGGCGCGGACTACGACGCGCTCGTCGCGGCCGTCGACCAGTGGGCCGTCGCGCTGACGGCCGGTCTGCCCGTCGAGCGCAGCGCCTACGCGTCCGCCTACCGCAAGACGCAGAACTTCTACACGCCGGTCAACGTGGATCTCTACGACATGGCGCGCGAGATCCAGGCCCAGGTGAGCGATCCGGTGCTGAAGGCGTGCTGTCAGAGCGTGATCGACGCGCTCATGGCCGTCGTTCTCGCTGAACGGCATGCCGGCAACAAGTACGCGGATTGTCACGGGCTCACGATCTTCTGGCCGCAACGGCAGCAGGACCTGGCCTGGTACGACTTCGACTACTACCCGACGATGCGCTTCGCGCAGCTCACGCAGTGGGACGAGTTCCTCACTGCCTACGTGCTCTCGCCGTAAGGAAGTTCCTCGCCGTCGCGCCGTCGCCGCCCGGCGGGCGGGCGAGGTGCGCCCGGACGACCCCGGGTCGGCCCGTCATCGGCCGTTCCCGTGGGACGCCGCGAGCGATAGCATCTCGGGCGTTGGGTGAGATCGACTGGAGGTGCGCGATGATCGAGCAGGTCTTCTGGCAGGCCGAACGCGAGTGCAAGGCCGCAGAGCCGCCCGCCGACGCCGCGCTGCCCGAGTCGGTCGACGTCGCCGTCATCGGCGCCGGTCTTACCGGGCTCTCGGCGGCGCGCACGCTCGCCAAGGGCGGCGCCTCGGTCGCCGTCTTCGAGACCAACACCGTCGCCTGGGGCGCGAGCGGCCGCAACGGCGGCCAGGTCTCGGTCGGCGCGAAGCGCGGTCCCGACGGCTGGGCCGCGGAGCACGGCAAGGAGATGGCCGTCAAGCTGTGGCAGGCGTCCATCGACTCCGTCAAGTTCGTCGAGCAGCTCGTCAAGAAGGAGAAGATCGACTGCGGCTGGACGCGGTGCGGCTTGTACGAGGCCTGCTACAAGCCGGAGCACTTCGGCCACCTCGCCGAGTGGCAGAAGTACATGGCCGAAGAGTTCGGCTACAAGCTCGACCTGGTGCCGCCCGTGCGCCAGGGCGACGAGCTCGGCAGCGACCTCTATCACGGCGGCATGATCGACAAGTTCGCCGGGATGCTCAATCCCTACCTGTACGCGCGAGGCCTTGCGGCGGCGGCGATGACCGCCGGCGCGCAGATATTCGAGCACGCCGAGGTGCTCGCCGTGGCCCCGGCCGGTCTCGGCTGGACGGTCACCACATCGCGGGGGACCGTCTCGGCGAGCGAGGTCCTGGTGGCGACCAACGGCTACACCGGTGACGCGACGCCCGCCCTTAAGCGCCGCGTCGTCCCCGTGGGCAGCCACATCATCGCCACCGAGCCGCTCGACAAGGACCTGGCGCTCAGCGTCATCCCCAAACGGCGCATCGTCTACGACTCGAAGAAGATGCTCTTCTACTTCACCCTCTCGGCGGACGACCGGCTCGTCTTCGGCGGCCGGGCCGCCTGGCGTCCGATCAGCGCTCAGCAGAGCGGCGAGATCCTGCGCAAGCACATGGTGCACTACTTCCCGCAGCTCGCCGCCGCCAAGGTCGAGTACACGTGGCACGGTCAGGTCTGCATGACCATGGACTTCGACCCGCACCTGGGCAAGATGGGCGGCCTCTACTACTGCATGGGGTACTGCGGCCACGGCGTCGCCATGTCGAGCTACCTCGGCGACGTGATGGCCGGCGTGATCGCCGGCAAGCCCGGGCACTCGCCCTTCCTGCAGCTCAAGCCGCTGCCGAAGATCCCGCTCTACACGGGCAACCCGTGGTTCCTGCCGGCAGCCGACGTCTACTACCGGGCGTACGACCGCCTGAAGTAGGACGAGGGGAGGGGGCCGCGGCGCGTCAGCTCCCCCCGGCCCTAGTCGATCGCGAACGGCGGCTGGGAGGCCGCGTCGGCCCGCGACGTGTCGGCGAGCGCCTCGAGTTCCTTCTGCGAGAGCCGCTCGCCTCTCGTCGACAGGCGGCGCCACTCGCGGCGCAGCACCGGCGCTGCCACGGCGAGGCCTGTCAGGGACAAGAAGCCGCCGACCGCGAGCACGTACCCCGAGATGAGGCCGTACAGCATGGGCGCCGTGAGCGTCCCCAGCAGGCCGGCGAGCTGCATCGACGTCGTCTCGATGCCGGTCACCGTCCCAAGCCACTCGCGCGGGCTGACCTGCATCAGAAAAGCTTGCTTGGCGGGGTACGAGAAGGCGATCGCGAAGCCTTCGATCACGTTCACGATGAGGAAGAGCGTCAGGTTCGTGGTGGAGCCGTAGAGGATCCAGGCCACGGCCGAGATCGAGTACCCGGTGAACATGAGCGCGAAGCGGCTGTAGCGATCGGCGAGCGCGCCGCCGGCGAACGAGAGAAGCATCGGGACGGAGAAGGCGACCCACGTCCAGCCGATGTACGCCATCGAGGCGCCGAGATGCTGGAGCCACAGGCTCCAGACGACCTCCCAGCCGCCCATCGCGAAGTGGCTCATGAAGGCGACCACGACGAAAGCCACGACCGGGCGCGTGAGCACGGTGCGGTACGGTGGCCGCTCCGTCTTCGTCTGGCCGCGAGCCTCGCGCGTCGAGCGTCGCGCGCGCGTCGCGGCCGGCTCCTTGACGAAGACGAGCATGGTGAGGGCCGTGACTGCCGCGAGCGCGGCGCCAAAGTAGAAGATCGCGTAGAAGCCAGTACGGCCGCCGCCGGCGAGGTGGTAGAGCGGCGGCGCCAGCGCCGGCCCGACGACGAGCCCGCCGAACTGCGCCGTGGTGAGCCAGCCGTACGCCTTGCTTAGGTTCTTCTCACTCGTGATATCGGCGATGAACGCCTGGCCGGCTGGGCCCACGCCCGCGGTACCGATCCCCTCCAGCAGGCGGAAGAGGATGAACCACAGAGGGTTCGCTGTGGTCGTGAACAGGAACGTGGCCAGCCCGACCAGTGCGATGCCGCCCACCATGACGGGCTTGCGTCCCGCTGAGTCGCTGAGCCAGCCGAGTGGCGACGAGAAGAGGAGCGTGCCGGCGTAGTACATCGAGGCGATCACGCCGATCATGAGCATCGAGCTGTGGGCCTCGTCCTTCAGGAAGATGGGCAGGTAGGGCAGGATCGCCCCGAACCCCGCCCACGAGACGAAGCCCGCGAAGCACACGACCGCGAGCTGGAACCAGGCGGTGCGCGGCTCGCCGCCGGGCGGCCTCGCGGCCGCAGCCGGCGGCGCGCCAGCGGCCGCAGGGGCGCCTTCGGGCGCAGGCGTGGGCTCACCCACGGCAGGGGTCGTCGCGTCACGGATGTCGTCGCTCGGGGAGCCCATAGTCTCTCGCGGCGCACGGTGAGCCGAATGTGCGGCCCGCTGGAGCGCCGGCCCCCGCCTCCGCCGGGCCGGCTCTCGTACGCCCGCCCGCCTAGGCTATCACCGGCCCTACGCGTCGCGCAGCGCAGGCACGAAGAACGCGAGCAGCGCGGGCACCGCGACGAGCACACCGAAGGCGACGAACAGCACGCGCACGTCCGCGACGCCCGCCAGCGCTCCGCCCGCCAGCACCGAGAGCGCGTAACTGCCCTGTGTGAGGGTGAAGCGCGACCCCCACACGCGACCGCGGATGTGCTCGGGTACGGTCTGCTGCACGTACGTGTCGATCGAGATGAGCGCGGCCGCGTGGAAGACCCCCACGACGGCGAAGACGACGGCGGCGACCCAAACGTGCTCGGCGGCCGCCAGAGCGGTCATCCCCGCGCCGACGAGCGCGAAGCCGACGAGGATGACGCGACCCACCGGGAGGCGCTTCGCCAGCCAGGCGACCGCCAGCGCGCCGGTGAGAGAGCCGACGGCGATCGCGGCCTCGAAGACACCGAACGCCCGTGTCCCGCCGTCCAGCACCTCGACGGCGAGGAAGAACGTGAGCGGGTAGCTCGCCCCGAGACCAAGGGCGAAGACGACGGCGAGTAACGTGTTGGCCAGAAGTCCGGCGTGACGCCACATGTAGGCGAAGCCCTCGCGCAGCTCGTGCCCGAAGGAGCGCGCGGCCTGCTGCGCCGCGCGCGCCGGCGGCGAGTACGCCATCAGCACCAGCATGAAGGCCGAGACGACGAAGGTCAGCGCGTCGATACGGAACGCCGTCGCCGTCGAGACGGCGGCGAGCAGGAACCCTGCGCTGGCGTACCCAAGCACCTCGGTCAGCGTCTCCGCCGTCGCCAGCAGCGAGTTGGCGCGCAGGAGCTGCTCCTTGGGCACGATGTCCGGGAGCAGCGACAGTTTCGCGGGGTCGAAGAGCACCGTCAGGCTCGCCACAGCGAAGCTCAGGACGAACACGCTCCACAAGGCGAAGTCCGCCGCCAGCGGCACGAGCAGCACGAGGATCGTGCGCCCGAGCTCGGCCGCCAGCATCACCCGGCGCTTGTTCAGCCGGTCGATCGTCGCGCCGGCGAACATGCCGAAGAGCACGTAGGGCAGAGTGTAGATGGCGAGGACGAGGCCCGTGGACAGCGTCGAGCCGGTCGCCGTGTAGACCAGCCAGGGAAAGGCGACCATGGCGAGCCGGTCGCCGATCTGCGAAACGAACTGCCCCGACCACAGAAGAACGAAGTTGCGGTTCTTCCAGAGGGCCGGCGTCGCCGGCATCCCGGCCGACTCCACGTTCAGCTCCGCCGCCCGTCGTCGGCCGATCCACTCGGCCTCGCCGGCCCGCACGGCCGGGCCGCGATCACGTGGCGGTCGTCACCCCGATTCATGGCGTCAGTTCATCATCAATCGAGCGTGGGCGGAACCCGGGGCGCACGCAGGAAGGTGCATGCTTGCCGATTCCAACGACAGATGTGAATAGGCGTTGCCAGTTCTGACACGCGTTGTCCAAACTGGCAACCAAGCGGGTCAACGATGCGCGTCTTGGACAGTACCAGTGCCCCCTGGTCTCGCAGCCGGCTCCCTTACCATGCCGCCGACGTGAATCGTCAACCACTGTATATCGGCAGTGGGCCGGGAACCTTGAGGAGGGGGACACATGCATCACTCGTTGAAGATTCACTCGTTGAAGATTCACTAGCGCGTTTCTCAGGGCCATACGCGATGAAGAAGATCGAGAGCGTGCTGGCTTCGTTGCTTGTTGCGGTTGCCACCGGGGGTGGCAGCGGCAAAGTGCACTAGCTCCGCTCCGCGTTTTTCCAGGAATCTGCTATAGCATCTGCCGCGTCCTGCCGATAGGGGTGGGGCCACCACACTAGGATGCGGCTGTTGTCCCGACTGCCCAGCAGTTTCAAGGTGCTGTCCATAATCATGGCGCTCGCTTCGGCGCTTGCGTTCTGCTGTGCCCTGCTTGTCGCACCACCTTCCGATTTGTCCGAGGTAGTCGTCGCGTGCCTGGTTCTCTCAGCGTTGGCGCTGATCGCCGAGAGTCTGGTGGTCGAGGTTACCGACCGCATCACTCTGACGGCGTCCAACCTGCCGATTCTTCTGGCCATGATGTTCTTGGGTCCCGCCCCTGCCATGTTCGTTGCCGCGGCGGCGGGGGTCTGGGGGTGTTGGAGGGAGCGCTCGTTCTTCATTGCCCTCTTCAACGTGTCGGATTTCGTCGTCGCAGCAGCGGCCGGCGCGTTCGCGTTCGCTGCGATAGAAGGGTCATGGGGCGTCGAGCAGTCATCCCTGAGTCTCGGCCTACTCGCGGCAGGAGTGCTGGCCGCCGCCGCGTATGAGTTCACGCTGGGCGTGGCTGTTGGCTTCGCCTCTCTGCTCATGTACCAGAGTTCGTTCACAACGTACTGGAAGGCCGAACTACCGCCCTTCATGCGGTCCCTGGCCGTGCTAACCGGCCTTGGGCTGATGACCGCTG
>Ga0315281_10001574_pt1 | contig 33779 bp, 33 predicted proteins | sample YL17G07_0_MG_FD_204540 | JGI IMG/M metagenome (GOLD analysis project Ga0315281, IMG submission 204540) | Sediment microbial communities from Yellowstone Lake, YNP, Wyoming, USA - YL17G07_0 | ecosystem: Environmental > Aquatic > Freshwater > Lake > Sediment | place: USA: Wyoming | collected...
TTTACAGCGAGGACAGTATTATCGGAATCGTCCTCGTTCCGATTATCGCCAACAGTACGCGCCGGTAGTAGGCCCAGCCGGAGTCGTAGTACGCTGAGCGGTACCAGCGGCCTTCCCACGGGCGCCACCACCAGCCATCGTAGTAATAGATGTCCGCGTTTACGTCAGGGGCGACGTAGACATACGTCTCCGGCAGCACGATCAACTCCGGTGGTGCGCCAAAGATGATAGGCGGCGGCAAGCCAATACCGGCGTTTACACCAGCCCCTGTCGGCGTTGAAAGTGATGCTGCAAGAACCAGCGCCAAAAACACTGTTCCCCAAAATAGCTTTTTCATGGTACTCCTCCTGCACCTGTCATTGTTTTGCATCCACTTGCGAGTGAGAGGTGCGTAAGCAAAGCGCATTCAACCTGTCGTATCACTAAAGTATAGCCCATGCTGATCACAAGTCAAGAAACCATTGATAAGCAGGACGACGGATGTGAAATGAGAAGATAGTGAAAAAGAGAGAATGGGGAAAAGCACGTCAAGACCCTGCAGATTGGCAGGAAGACAGGTATACAGCGGGGTTTATTCTCAGATAACGACCTTTACCCGATGACAAAAGTAAATTGCACCGAAAAAGACTTGATCCTCATGCCCGAACCTGATTCCGAGAGGTTCTTACAGCGGCCTCCGGGGATCACATTTCCTCCCGTTGCAGCCGCACATGGGATACCAGTTTTTGAATCCGTAGTAGAAGGCAATACCTGCATAGAGGTAAACCGCTGCAGCGATGGCCGCAATGATCAGAAATGTCGTCATACCGCACCTCGTCAGAGCGCGCGGCAACTCGGATGCGCCGCGCAGAAAATGAACTGCTGCTTCTATTATACATCAAGAGGAGGCACTGCGGTTGGATGCAAAACTGACAAATCAAGAACCAGCCTTAAAAATCATTTAAGACCTTGATGGTTCCCAATGAAAAGGGGGATGCTAAAATAAAAGTCCTTTGCTGAGCAGATGAAAGAGCTTATTTAATATGCGAACGCAAGTCCAATGCCAACGGTGCTCGTTGATTTAGTATAATCAGACAATCTTTCCATTGGGCCAAAATGCGACTTAACAATAAAAGGGAATTTCCATAAACCTGTTTTTGAATACCACGGCACAATTAAATATACCTCTATTGAATCTGTTGCCAATCCCTTGCTCCCTATTACATATTCCAAACCATAAGTCATATTTTTAATATGTTCTGTGTGAAACGTTTTGGTATCAGAAATAGTGAAACGAACCAAGTCAAAATCGCTAAATCGTGCTCCCGTACCGGCATACTTGCCCCATGTCACATTTGAGTCATTTGAAAAATATAATTTTAAACTGATATCCGCTTTACCATATTCGTTAAATTTCCATCCAGGCGATACTTTAAAGTAGTTTGCACCGTTACTTATCCCGTCAAAATATTCATGGTTACCTTTCCTATATTCAACTTCGGCTAGATATTGACCAAATGTTGAAGAATTAGGATTGTTATCCTTAGCTCCAGCATCAGCCACTTGGCCATCTGACCTATGCTCTATTGATAAATCGAGCCATGAGTAAGTTTCACCACATATAGCTAGATCGTACCTATAGTGTATCGCGGGATTGCTTGTTCTATTAATCACTGGGCTAGAGCTTCTCGTGCCCATATAAAAGTCAAATTTTCCTGTATATGATAGATATACACTATGTCTATTCTCAACCGGAGTGTAATCGATTAAAACATATTTGAACGAATATTGCACGTCGATTGCGTTCTCATCGGATTGTGCACTTTGCCATAACGCATAATTCATTTCATAAGGCTGAAATCTCTGGTACCATTCTGGATTCTGTTCCTCATGACCATTTGCCTTGAAGCTATCCACTGTTTTAATAGTATTTATATCACTTGCGTAAATATGCTTTACTGACATAAAACTAAGCACTTGGAATAAAATAATGAACGTTACGGCGTGTTTCATATTAATCCTCCATGAGAAGAAGTAATGTCAACAGTAAAGACCTGACCCTAGGATGTTGTGTTGTGTGAAATAGAAGCTGATGGGGCAATCATTATTTTTTACTTGATTCCGATATAAAGCTTATGTATACTTTAGGTACTTTAAATACTTTCCCGGAGGAAATCATGGCAAGTACCCTCATCGATATAAAAAAAGCTGCTAAAAAACTTAGTCTTACTCCTCAACAAGTGAGAAACCTGTGTCGCGCTGGAAAAATCTCTTGTGAGAAGGTCGGGGGTGCTTGGGTCATCCATGAAAAAGAAATCAGTAACTATTATGATCTGAACAGCTGTGGTGTCGCTGAAGACCAAGCAGCTTATCTCACTACGCCTGTTAACAAGAAAAAAAGCAAGCCAATTGCATTAAGCTTTTTTAGCGGTGCAATGGGCATGGACATCGGTCTAGAGCAAGCGGGTTTTGAAACACTACTTTGTTGTGAAATAAACAATGCTTGTCGAAAAACCATTCTCAAAAACAGGCCTGATATCGCCTTAATTAGCGACATTAGTAACTATTCTGCTAAACAGATCCGTGAAAAGGCAGGCCTAAAAATGAAGGACGAGATCGATTTAGTTGTAGGTGGCCCACCATGTCAGGCGTTTAGCACTGCCGGAAAACGCAAAGGATTTAAAGATGACAGAGGCAACGTACTGCTGACATATCTTGATACGATAATAGCACTTAATCCTAAATTTGCGGTCATCGAGAACGTAAGAGGCATATTGTCTGCGCCATTCACGCACAGGCCACATGATATGCGCGGTGCCGGAAACCTGCCACTTACACCTGAAGAAAAAAAAGGTGGCGCTCTTTATTTCATATTAGGTAAGCTTAAGAAAGCCGGCTACTCTGTCAGCTTTAATCTTTACAATACAGCAAATTTCGGCACACCACAAAAGCGTGAAAGAGTGATCATTGTATGTTCACGCGATGGCGGAAAATTACCTTATCTCGTCCCGACGCACTCCCAGGCCGGAGAATTCGGTCTTCCAAAGTGGCGAACATTCAAGGAAGCTGTCAAAGGCATTTCGAAGACCGGTCATCATTTTATAACCTTTCCGGAAAAGCGTCTAAAATATTATCGACTACTTAAACACGGACAGTATTGGCGGCATTTACCCGATCATCTACAGAAAGAAGCCCTTGGCGCCTCATATTTTGCTGGTGGAGGGAAAACTGGTTTTTTGCGAAGACTGGCATGGGATGAACCTGCACCGACCTTAGTAACACATCCGACTATGCCAGCCACCGATTTAGCACACCCTGTTGAAGATCGTCCATTAAGCATAGAAGAATATAAGAGGCTCCAGGAGTTTCCTGACAACTGGCAAATCGAGGGGAGTCTAGTTGAACAATATCGGCAAATCGGCAATGCGGTGCCTATTAGTCTCGGTCGAGCTGTTGGAAAACTGCTCATAGATCATATGCTCGGCAAACGAATAAAAGTGCTGCGGTACTTTCCGTATTCCCGCTACGTCAATACGGACGAACTAAACTGGGAAAAAGCATTCCGTCATGAGAATAAGGCAATGGCGGACCAGTTAGAACTTGTTGTTTGATTTAATGCCCCAGTTTTTGTAACTGTTCACGTGTTTCTTCGCCTACTTCGCCAAAAATATCGAGCAGTGCCGTATATGTGCCTTTGCCACCAACAAGATCCCAATACTCCTGGCCGATTAAAACACAGTCGTCATTGACCATATCGAATATTTTTGACGGCACTGACCAGTTGTAATCTTTGCGATCTGCTCCACCAGGATTATAGTACAGCCCGAGAAACGTTTGGTATTTTTTGTCATGGGCTTTCAGCAGTAGCAAGTCTTTTTTTACAATTTCCGTTTGGTCTATGTTCGGCTTGACAGTCTTAATTGAAATAAATGTTTCAACAGTGCCTCTCTTAATCCATAAGTCAGACAAGACCCTTCTTTGGACATAATCCCCTTTTGTGAAGGCTAAAACTTTCGCTTGTTCCTTTTTCCAGTTGGGCGATGAGTCACCGCTCCGCAAGGCGCTCAATATTCTATCTATCTCGTCCACTGCCCCTTTATTGACGTTGACCCGTGTTTCTTTCTGACGCTCGCTTTCAGCTCCCGTTGAGATAGCGAGAATTTTTGAAATTTCTTCGATAGGTCCTTGGCCAAACGACGTAGAGAATGACCTTTCAAACGCTGAGGCAGTGACAAGCTTTTTTGTTAATAGTGCTTCATGGAAAGGTCGATATGTCTTGTCTACCGAGACCCTTTTGAGCGCCCGATCAATACATCTATGAAGAATCCTCATAATGGAAGCTTTGGTGTCTTTTTTCATCGTTGCCACCTTTTTAAAGCTGATATTATTTTGGTGATAGCTTTATCCCTGCCTGCCGTATCCTTCAATTCATGCTCCCATATGCGTAGTGCTGCAATGCCATTCTTTTTTAATTCCAATCGCTTTACTCTGTCTCTCTGCTGGTTTCGCTTAATCTTTGCCGCCCAAAAACGTGAGCGGGTATGTGGAATATGGCCACATTTTGGACAGCCATGCCAATAGCACCCATCAACGAAAACAGCAACTTTACTTTTTTTAAAATAGAAGTCAGGATTGCCAGGAAGTTCTTGAGCATGCAATTTCCATCCTTTTATTCCCACTCGCATTAATGCCATCCGCAAGCGTTGCTCTGTTGAACGATTGTGTTTCCCTCGGATTGCGGACATTGTTCGCGAACGCGCTTCGGGAACATTTTCGAATGATCCTTTTTTAAGATATTTTTTGAGGTTCCTTTCCATCTTTGGATACTCTATGCTTACTCTACAGTTGATGCAGAGGCCGAGATGACGTGACTTAATCCTTCTACATTTCCCGCCAATAAAGCAGCTAATTTATCAGAAAATACGATTATTCTGCCGCTATATGTGGCGATTTGCTCATGTGTAATTGATGGCGATCCGTCCTCATGTATAACATAGAGTACTCAGGGTCAAGTCTTGCGGCTTAACATTCCTCATTTTCAATTTTTTCCTTCATTCAGATGAGTAGCTTCCGCTCTAGCTTTATCCAAATTTTGGCAGTGGTTCGCGCGTCTTGCAGAGCACGATGCATTTCTTTTGGTGGCATCTTATAAAACTGCTTATAAAGAGTAGCCAGATCATGACTTGCCAGCTGGGGGAACATGCTTCTTCCGAGCTTCAAGGTGCAGAAACATACGTTGTTGAGATCAAGCTTTAACAGTGAAAATTCGTGGCTCATGAACCTGACATCGAAACTCGCATTATGCGCCACCAGAAGGCTTTTCTGGATGAACTTGTGAAATTTCGGCATGACAAGATCAGCGGTCGGCTGCCCTTTCAGCATCTCTTTCGTTATGCCGTGCACTGCCTGAGCAAAAGGATTGATCGGCTGGCTGACCTGTATCAAGCTATGGAACTCATCAACGACCTTATTACCCTCTACTGCAACAGCGCCGATTTCAATGACCCTGTCCCCCAACCTTGTTGACAACCCCGTGGTCTCAACATCGAACACCACGGAACGATAGCCGCGTTTGCCTTTTGCATCAAGTAGCAACATGCCTTCCTCAGCTTAAACAAAACATGAAAAAATGCTTTTTAAAATCTATTCTATCCGCTGATGTCGCAGACTGCCGCATGAACATCTCAGGAACATCTCAGGGTCAAACATCTCAGGGTCACAAACATCTCAGGGTCAGGTCTTTCCTTTTGGCATTTACCCTTTCGTGCAGTTTGACACACCGCCTGAGAAAAAGAAATGGCCGGTCAAAGATGATTTTATTCATTTCCAGCCGGCTCGTACTGTTATTCCAATGACAGCAAGTGACCGCGCACCCGTTAAGCATCTGCTTAATACCGTTAACTTATAATCCTATCGCTTTCTTTAAATCCTTATGGCTTGTCCATTTTTTGTTCACCATCTTCACCTGCAATGCAGAATAATAGTCCTTCCGGTCTTGTTCGATTTCCTTGAGCCGCAGATATTCCTTATAATCGAGAACAACCGCCACCGGCTTGTCGTTTTCTTTCACGATCTGGGTCTTAATCATGGTATGCCTCCTGCCTGCGCTTTACTTCGCAAAGGAATTCCGCTCTTTGTGTTCCCGTTATCCTTCTCGCTTCCTGAAGTGTTTATATTCAAGAAAAAACGTGCCTGCTACCGTAACGATATTGCAGCCGAGTAAAAGTTGATAGCCCGTCTCGCCGGGGTATGCCATTAGAACGCTGCCGGTCGTCAACACTACCGTCAGGATGACCCGCATCCAGCTGGCCGCGGTGAGCGATGAAATGAAACGTACGAAAATGTTGTCCATGGAACCTCCGCACAAACCTTTCAGTGTCAGGTCTTTTATTTCGGCGTTGCGCTTTTTATCGGATTCAAACCGGGAACTCAGCGGTATCCCCGCTCTCCAAAGGGCTTGAGCTTTTCCATCCACATTTCCTCAAGCGCTTTCAGATCAGCGCGGTAATCGTGAGCAGGATCATCGAGGGGTTTGAGCTCGTCGAGCACCTCTATGACAAAGTCCTGCTCACCCAGTTCCTTCCAGTCCTTAGCCAGGCCGGGGCTGGGAAGAAAGGTCCCCATCTTGAGCTGAAAACGGATGCTGTTGATCGTACCGGGCGTATTAACGCTGGACGTGAGGTACACGCGATTGTTCCTGATGTTTCTCACCTGCACGACGCCCATCGGCTGTATGCTTTTTTTGTATTCTTTGATACGTTCCCTGCGATCCATCAAATTCTTCCTTCCGCCTGACCCCGCGGCGCATACGCCGCAAAGGGTTGAATAATTGCAAACTTTACTCCAGTTCAATGCAAATGTCCAGCGCCGAATCATGTAACGGCAATCGTGAATGCTGAATGATTAATTGCGGAGTTTGAGGGGGGGGGAATAACGCAGACACGTAGGGAATAACCTTTTCTCGCGTGGAGACGCAGAGAGTATCTAAGGGACGTGCGGGGTTTGGATAAAGATTCAAAAGGAGTTCATATGCCACGGGGGGAGAAAAAAACAACAGATTAAGGAGCATCTTCATGCCGGGTAGAGCTTGTTCTTGCAGTCGACTTCATTGCGCCCTCTGCGGCTCTGCGCGAGACAGCCGTTCGCAGTTAACGTTTAACTTTATTACGAATCAGCATTGTCCGGTTAGCAACTTGCATCCATTATGGAGATAAAGAAATAACACAATATTCCATCGGTCGGTCGGTCGGTTTCTCCTTGACTTCTTGAAAAGCGCACGCAGAAAAAATTTTCGTAAATATCCTTAACTACAAGGAGTTACGAAGATGCCCTATGCGCTCGAACCGAAGAACAAAACACGTAAACGACCATCGCTCCGCAAGTTGTTCAAGCCGTTGGAAGCTCCGCTCAGTAAAGCGATTCTTGAAGCCCGAGGGAATAGGCCGCTCCAAATGACTTTTGAGGATCAACTGCATGCACTCATTTACTTTCACCTTGAGGAACATGTTTCGGGTCGCCACCTGCTGCACGTCCTCAAAGAGGATGACTTTGCCCGTGAGACAATTGCACCGAAAGCAGGCATCAACAAAAGCAGCTTTTTCGAGGCCATCAACTCAAGGGGTCTCGATCAGCTCATGGAAATATACCAAGCACTCCAAGCCAATGCAACCAAGATACTTCCCGCTGAAATGGGCAATCTCGGCGACCTTGTCGCCATTGATGGTTCCCTGATAGATGCGGTTCTTTCTATGTACTGGGCCGACTATCGGGGCGGTTCAAAGAAAGCCAAGACACATATCGGATTCGATATTAATCGCGGCATCCCGACGAAGATATTCTTAACCAACGGAAAAGGAGATGAGCGTCCTTTTGTAAGCCAGATACTTTCTCCTGGCCAGACCGGTGTTCTCGACCGGTACTACCAACGGCATAAGAGCTTTGATCAGTGGCAAACAGAGAAAAAACACTTCGTCTGTAGGATCAAAGAGCACACAACGATAACAATTATCGGTGCCAATGCCGTAAAGCCGGAGGGCATTGTCTTTTATGATGCCGTTGTCCTGCTCGGCACCAAAGGAGTGAATCAAACCGAAAAACCACTCCGTGTTGTCGGCTACCGCGTCGTAAAAGAAGAATATTGGATCGCTACCGACCGTTTTGATCTTTCTGCCGAGGAGGTAGCACTCGTTTACAAACTCCGCTGGAACATCGAAACTTTCTTTGGCTGGTGGAAACGCCATCTGAAAGTATATCACTTGATTGCAAGAAGCCGGCATGGCCTCATGGTACAAATACTTGCTGGTCTTATCACATACCTGCTTCTCGCTATTTATTGCCACGAGGAGCACAACGAAAAAGTCAGCATAAAGCGAGTCAGAGAGCTGCGCTGCAAAATCAGAAACGAGGAGCGACTGCTTGATAGCGCGCCGCCAGATCCGCTTCATCATGTGATATCAGGAGACGGCGTTCTTTATGCAAAAACCTAACCGGACAATGCTGATTACGAATGAACCTTCTTTATTCTAACGTCACATTCCGCCCAGGTGGCGCAACCTATGCGGTGAGCGGGGTCAGCGTATAGACTTTCGCCAAACGGGACGCTGTCTTCAAATTGCCTTGACGAAGAGCTTCACGGACATCATCCAGTTTGTATGCATCTTCCACGGAAAGATAAGGCGACCACCCATCGTCTGAATAGATCAATTTCACATCTACTTCCGCCACGTATTCCCGCTCATGCACAAGTTTCGTATAATGTTTTGCTTTCATTTTTTTCTCCTTAAAAAGTCATCCTCCCAACGCTTCACGTCCGGCCTATAGGCGGTAATGAGGACTGCCGGCGACGAGACCCCTTTCGGAATGCCCCTGCTTGTCCCGCTCGATCTTTCTGCAACACAAGTACGGAAGGCCCTTTTGAATAGTTTGGATAGTCCTCGACGATAACCGCATCGACGACCGTTGCAATAACATCCCTGACGAAGATATTGTCAGCAGCAAGTTCGTCATAACCATGGTCGGATATTTTCACCTCGCCAGATTGAACAAGATGCAGAATCCGCAAGAATGATTCACTCATAAGCGATGACCTTTATGGTTTGCCATGCTCAAAATAGAGGAATAGGTACTACCTGGAAATTCTCAAATTTTAAAATGGTGGAGGCGGCGGGAATTGAACCCGCGTCCGGAAACCGTCAACCAGAAGCTCATACATGCTTATCCCTTCATTTATAGCTCTCGCCTCATCCAGCGCCTCGGGGAAAGCTTTGGAATCGGCCAGCCCGGTTTTTCTTATCTTCCCGCCCCAGACGAAGTCGGGAAAACCAGCCTGGTTTATAACGTCTCTGCGGCTGTTCAGGCGCCGACCGCGAAACGCGCTACCTAAATTTAGGCGGCGATTGCCAGATCGTTATTGGCAGTTGATCTTTGCCATGTGTTTAACGAGCCCCATGGCACCTCGGCATGCAACTCCTGATCTCTAAATCCCCGTCGAAGCCTGTCGCCCCCCTTTTTTGAAGCAGTGTTGAGTGCGGAATGCCGAGTGGGGAGTAAACTGCCTTACGCTTTGCCCTTCACTCCGAACTGTTATTATATAATAACCTATTCCCCCCCGGTATTCAATACCCTTCTCACCTCCGCGTCGTTTTTACCATTGATGCGAATGATTTTTTCCCTGGACGTATGGCCGAAAAGGATTTCAACCTGGGATTTCGGGACAGTCAGGGTATCGGCGAGGAACTTCACCAGCGCTTCATTTGCAGCGCCGTCTACCGGCGGCGCGGTAAGCCTGATCTTGAGCTTGCCGTTTTCCATCATCACGATCCCGTTCTTCGAAGCGCGGGGCTGGATCCGGATGGAGAGCGTGGCCTGCGCCTCCGGTTCGTTATGCCTGGCTTGGTTCTTTTTTGGCGTCTTCACCAGCCTCCTCAAAGCTGACCATTTCCCGGTGCATTTCGATGACCTTCTTGAGGTCCTGAAGGAAGTGGTGTTTCCTGCGCTTCAGTTCCTGGATGTCCACGACAAGCTTCGACTTCTCATCCTGGGCATTGTTCAGGATCTGCAGACCGCGCGTTTCCGCGTCCTTGATGATAATTGCCGCCTCTTTGCGTGCGTTTTCCTTCTGGTCCTCCATGAGCTTCTGGGTCATCAGCATCGTGTTTTTGACTGTCTCTTCCCGCTCCTTCAGTTCGCCCAGGCGCTGGTCATAGGACTGTTTGAAATCCCGCAGCTCCGCCACCTCCCGCGCGAGCGCTTCCATCTCGTCCCGCACCAGGTCGAGAAACATCTCGACCTCGGTCCGTTCATAGCCGCGAAACGCCACATGGAAGCGCTTCTGCTGAATATCGATGGGCGAAACCCTGATCTCGTTGCTCATACCAATGCCTCCTGCCTGCTTCTTTTGAACTTAATGATGTATCTTAGATACCCCTCTGCCTTTCCGCGTCTCCGCGCGAGAAACGGTTATTCAGTGGTTTAAGCTGCGAATCTATCCCAGGGAACGCGCGAACCGATAGAGGTTCTTGATCAGCGCATACTGGAGAAAAACAATGATCAGCGTCGCGATCAACGGCGAAAGATCGATCCCCACCTTGTACGGCGGCGCGAGCTTGCGGATCGGCCTGAGCACCGGCTCGGTCACCCTGGCCAGGACCTGGACGATCGGGTTATAGGGATCCGGGTTCACCCATGAGATAAGCGCGCGAATGATGATGACCCACATATACAGTTCCAGAACAATTTCCAGTACCCTGACGATGCCCAAAATAATATTATCCATACTGTCTCCTATACGATATAACGTATTGTCAAAAATTAGCCACCGGATCCGCAGAGCAGTTCACTCCAAACTCCGAACTCCCAACTCCGAACTGCCGCGCTTCATTGCCCCAGTTCCCTGCTTCGCTCCGTGGCCGCCTCAACCGCATTCATGAGCGCGGCTCGAAACCCTCCCTTTTCAAGGGCATGAAGTCCTTCGATGGTCGTGCCGCCCGGAGACGTCACCATGTCCCGGAGTTTGGCGGGATGTTCCTTTGTTTCCAGCACCATTTTGGCCGAGCCATACACCGTCTGGGCCGCAAGCTCAAGCGCAAGCTGGCGCGGAAGCCCTGCTTTCACTCCCGCGTCCGATAATGCGTCGATGATCATGAACACGTATGCCGGACCGCTGCCCGAGAGGCCGGTCACGGCATCCATGAGCTTCTCCTCGATGATAACGGCCCTGCCCACGGAGGTGAAGATGCTCTGCGCCAGGGCGAGGTCGTCGGCCGTGGCATGCTTCCCGCCCGCAAGCGCGGCCGCGCCCGCAAGCACCAGCGCAGGGGTATTCGGCATCACCCGGATGACATGACAACCTTCATTCAATGCTTTTTCGAGCCTGGCAAGTGGAATGCCCGCGGCAATGGAAATAACAAGCCGCCGTTCATCAACAACGCCGGAGATTTCCGACAGGATCCTGTCAACCACCTGCGGCTTCACACACACGATGAGGACCTCTGCCTCGCGCGCAGCGTCGAGATTGGTTTGCTGCACAAGAATGCCGTACGTCTGTTTGAGATGAGCGAGCCGGTCAGCGGAAAGGTCGGTGACCAGAATGCGGCCGGGCTTTGCCGTGCCTGCGGCGATCAAACCTTTGATGAGCGCTTCGGCCATGTTCCCGCCGCCGAGAAATGCGATCTTTCTATCTTTCAACATAGAACCTCCCTGTCTTTTTCACTATTCACACTCCACCATTCACAATTGATCTTACTCCCTTGCCCCGAATATCGCCGTTCCCACCCGTACCATCGTGGCGCCTTCTTCGATGGCCACCTCAAAATCCCCGCTCATACCCATGGATAATTCGTTCATGGCCACGTTCGGGATATTCTCCTTTGCGATGCTTTCCGCCAGTTCTTTGAGTACGCGAAAATACGGCCGTGAGTCTTCAGGATTCTCCGAGTACGGCGGAACAGTCATCAGGCCTTGGATCGCAATATGCTCGAGTTTCGCGGCCTCCCGCACCAGGGTTGGCGCGTTTTTAACCGCCATGCCGGCCTTGCTCACCTCGCCCGCAATATTCACCTCGATAAGAACGGACTGTTTTTTCCCGATCTTCGCCGCCTGTTTATCGAGCTCCGCGGCAAGCTCCAGGTTGTCCACGGAGTGAATGAGCTCAAAGAGCTTCACCGCGTATTTTGCCTTGTTCGTCTGCAGATGGCCGATCAGGTCCCAGCGCGCCGCAGCGCCGAGCTTCTCGATCTTTTCCTTCGCTTCCTGCACCCGGTTCTCTCCGAGCACGGCTGCTCCCGTTGCCAATGCCTCGCGGATCCGCTCGATGCCCACGGTCTTGGTCACGACCACCAGCTTGACCTGCGCCGGGTCGCGGCCCGCCCGCTTCGCAGCCGACGCGATCCTGTCCATGACCGTCTTGAGATTTTCTGCTATCGACATAGATTACAAACGAAATGGTTTTATCATCACCACGGACAGCATTCTTCCGGTCCGGCCCTCGGCACGGAAGGAGTAGAACAGGTCCCGCCTGCAGGACGTGCACAATCCCAGCGGATGAATATTCTTTGCCACCAGACCAGCCTGCACCAGCTCCATGCGGTTCAGCTTCACCAGATCCAGACCCCACCGGTCGTTCCCCCGGGGAGAAGCAACCTCGTTCCAGAAAGGAAAAACCGTCCGGACCGGGCCCATCACCGGTTCGTCCACTTCATAGCACTCAGGACCGATGGCCGGTCCGATCGCTGCGATCATCCGGCCCGGGTCGGAGCCGAACCCGGCCTGCATCTTCGCCACGGCCTTTTGGACGATCTTCTGAACAGTGCTGCGCCAGCCTGCGTGGACCGCTCCCACAGCCGGTGTAACAGGATCAATGAGCAGGATCGGAACGCAGTCAGCGGTCTCGATGCCGATTGCGATCATCGGCACATTGGTGATCATGGCATCGGCCTGCATCGTACCCAGCGACCTGAAATTCCCGTCGTCAACGTTCACGATGGCCTCGCCGTGCACCTGGTTCACCGTGACAAGCCTGTCCGGGCTGATGCCGAAAGCCGCGGCCACATCATCCCAGTCGTTCGGCATTTTGATCCCGCCAACTCTGGCGCCTAATCCGCCGTATCGGGTGGTGAAAGCGTGCCGTATGCCGCCTATCGCATCGACGACCGAAATTGTTATATATCCGGAATTTTTCCTGTTTCTTTCACTCCGCATTCCGAAATCCGCATTCCGCATTTATTTACACACGCCGCAGGTTTTGCACGATCCCACCCTGCAGGGCGGCGTGAACTTGCCTTCGAGCGCCCGCTGATATTCGTTCATAAGATATTCTTTTCGTACACCGATGTCAATAAAATCCCAGGGCAGGCGCTCGCTGAACTCGCGTTGCCGGTACACATAAAAATCCGTTTTAATCCCCGTTGTTTTCGCCGCCCGTTTCCAGTCTTCGCCGTTCTCAAGGGCGGCCTTGATCAGCTTCCCGGTCCTGCGGTCTCCCCGCGACAAGAGCGCCTGGACAGCGGCCCACTTCGGCAGGTCATGAAGAACATTCATGTTCCCGATCTTCCGCACCGCCTTTTCAAGAGAGCGCATCTTTTTATTCAAGCTCTCGATCGCTTCCATGGGCTCCCACTGGAAGGGCGTAAAGGGCTTCGGAACAAAGGTATTCACCGAAAGGGTGATCCTGCCGATCCGGCCTTGCGGCCGGGCGTGCTTCAGCTGGACTTCATGGACCTTCTGCGCGAGCGTGATGATCGCGTCCACATCGTCCCGGGTTTCCGTGGGCAGGCCGATGATGAAGTAGAGTTTGAGATTGGGAATATGGCGGCTGAAGATCATGTCCGCGGCATGCAGGATCTTTTCTTCGGTAATGCCTTTATTGATGACAATGCGCAGCCGCTCGGAACCGGCTTCAGGCGCCAGCGAAATGGTCTTGTGGCCGCTTTGTGCCAGCCGTTCGATCAATGCTTCACTGACCGAATCCGCGCGGAGCGATGAGACTGAAACGCCCCCCTCGATCCTGGCGCAGAGTTCATCGATAGCGGGATAATCCGACAAAGCCGCTCCCACAAGCCCGATCTTGCCGCAGAGTTCGTCAGCCCTCTTCGCCTGTTCGCCGGCTTGTTCGATGCTCAGGTTGCGGGGAGGCAGATAAAGAGTGCCTGCCATGCAAAACCTGCAGTGCCTGCCGCAGCCGCGGGTGATCTCCGACAGGTAGCGGTCGCTGAACTCGGTATTCGGGGTAATGATGACGCTCGCTGCCGGCGTCCGGTTGAAGTCAAGGACGGTCCGCTTCTGAATGCGTTCGGGAGCGCCGGGCTCAAGAATCCTGCGCTCCCTGATCGTCCCGTCATCATGATACGTCACCTCGTAAAACTCCGGCACATACACGCCGGGGATGCGGCTCACGGCGCGCAGAAGTTCTTTCCGCCCCTTCTCCCTGTTCGCCTTGTAGGTATCAATGAACTCTCCGACAACTTCCTCCCCCTCCCCCACGATCACAATATCAACGAAATCCGTAAGCGGCTCAGGGTTGAAAAAGGAACAAATGCCGCCAAGAATGACAAGGGGATCGTCAACCGTTCGTTCTGCTTTGTCCAGAGAGATGCCGGAGAGGCGGAGTATCTCCAGCACGTTCGCATAGTCCTGCTCAAAGGGGACGGAAAAAGCCAGGATATCGAACTCCTTTACCGGCCGTTTGCTCTCAAGACTGAACAGCCTGGTCTCGCTCTTGCCGTACTCTCCGAGGTCTTCTTCGTCGGGCAGGAAAACGCGTTCACACACCGTGTCCGTGCGGCGGTTCAAAATAGCGTAGATCTGGTGCACGCCGAGATTCGACATGCCCACATGGTAGGTATTGGGATAGGCGAGCGCGAACGACACTTCCGCATCTGCGGTCTTGATGACCCTTCCGCGTTCAGCAACAAGCAGGGCGTCTGCCTTTTCCTTGAGTTTCCTTGACATGATGGGATTATACTATGGCGGGCTGCATCGTGCAAAACAATTCCGGCGAATTCTTGATTTCAACTGCGATCTGCAGTCGAATACTTCTTTTACGAGGAATCTGTTCTTCGTTTTCAGTTCTGACTTTCCAAGCCTCTTTACCTTCCTACCTTCCTACCTTCCTACCTTCCTGCCCTCGTGCTCTCTCTCCCCCGCCCCTCCGCGCCCCTGCCCCCGCTCAGCCCTTCCCTTCACTCCCCGTCCAGAACCTCCCGCACCTTTCGCATGAGGTCGTCCATGGGGACCGGCTTGAGCATGAAGTTCAACCCCTCATCAAGCAGCCCTTTTTGATGCATGACATCAGCGGTATATCCGCTTATGAACAACGCCTTGACGCCGGGCTCGAAGATCCTGATCTTGTCGTAGACCTCTTTGCCGTTCTTTTTCGGCATGAGAACGTCGAGGAGAAGGAGTTTGATCGCGCCCCGGTTGTCCATGAACTTATTGACGGCCTCCTCCCCGTTCTCCGCCTGAATAACGGTATAGCCGCTCTGCGTAAGCGCGCTCGTGACAAGGCTTCTCACGACTTCATCATCTTCGGCCACGAGTATGGTTTCCGTGCCTCCTTTGACGGCCGGGAAGGCAGCGGATTGCGTTTCCGCCGTGCGTTGAACAACCGGCAGATAAATCCTGAAGGTTGTCCCGAGTCCGGCTTCGCTTTCCACCTCTATGGCGCCGTTGTGCTGCTTGATGATGCCGTAGGCCATGGCAAGCCCGAGCCCCGTGCCCCTTCCCACGTCTTTCGTCGTAAAAAAGGGCTCGAAGATCCGCTCCCGGGACTTCTCATCCATACCCATGCCTGAATCCGTCACCGAAATCTGCGCGTAGGCGCCGGGCCTTCGGAGCTCGCGGGCTTTTGCAGAAGCCTCGTCCAGCTCAACAAGCCGGGTTTCTATATAGATGTATCCTCCATCGGGCATGGCGTCGCGGGCATTGGTCGCGAGGTTCATCAGTACCTGCTCGATCTGATCGGCGTCCGCCAGAACAGTTATCTCCTGCTCAGCCAGGATGCTCTTGAGCTCCACGTCCTCGCCGATGAGCCTTGCGAGGAAGCGCTCCACTTTCACGACTATTTCATTCACGTTGACCGGCTGGGGGTTCAGGATCTGTTTTCTGCTGTAGGCAAGCAGCCCCCGGGTCAGGCCGGCTGCCCGGTTTGCCGCTTTCAGAATTTGGTCCGCGTTATACCGCAGCGGGTCCTTCGCATCGAGCTTCCGCTGGAGTATGCTGCCGTATCCGATAATGGCCGTCAGAATATTATTAAAATCGTGCGAGATCCCGCCGGCGAGAGTTCCGATGGATTCCATCTTCTGGGACTGGCGAAGTTCATCTTCGAGCCGCTTGCGCTCCGAGATATCGATGCCCGTGCCCACGAGGTATCGTTTGTCGTTCATAATCATCCGGAATCCCGTCAGCAGGAAGGGGATGCGCGCCCCGCGCTTCGTAAGGATCCTGGCCTCCGTGGAAACCCTGCCGAGCTCGAAGGCTTCCTTCATTTTCCCCGTCATCAGCTCCCGGTCCTCGAGAAAAAGACCGCTCACATTCATATGCGACAGCACCTCGCCGGAGTAGCCGGCCACCTCGAGCAGGTTGTTGTTCCACCGGATCAGGGTCCCCTGTTCATCGCAGATATAGAATATTCCCGGCAGGCTGTCGATGACCGCATCGGAGAATTTTTTCTCCTCCTTGAGGGACTCTTCCGCCTGCTTGCGCTCCGTGACGTCGTGTATGGTCTCGATGACGACCGACAATTGTCCCTTGCTGTCATACACCGGGGCGGCATCGAACGTAAGGTACCGGTCTTTTCCGTTCAGGGCGGGAACCCATCGCTCCGCCCGCTGTCCATTCGGAATCAACACTGAGGGAGCAAAGGTGCTGTAGAGGGAAGGCCCCTGATCCATGGTGCCATCAATAAGGAGGTCGGCGAGGGTGGGGTGCTTTTGACCGTAGAACGCCTTCCAGTGGTCATCGGTGCCGACCATGTCCGACGACGCTTTCCCGGTAAGCTCCTCGCAGGCCCTGTTCCACACCACCACCTTGTGCCTTGGATCAAGCACAAACGTCGCCACGGCGGAGCTCGCCACCAGGTTCTCGGCAAAGCGTTTCTGCTCCAGGATCGTCTCTTCGAATTTCTTGCGTTCGGTAACGTCGCGGGTGATCCCGAGGAGGGCAATGATCTCATCCTGGTCATTTCTGAGCGGCACCGCATGGGTATTGAGCCAGAGACGCCTGCCCTTGACCCCCCTCATCTCGAAGGTAAGGTTTCCCGTTTTTCCCTGAAAAACCTCTTCCGTAAGCTTCTTGAAGGCCTCTCGATACTGCGGCGTAACAAGGCCGTATACGGACTTGCCCTTGACCTGTTCGAGAGAATCCACCTGGATCATGGACAAGCCGGCAGGGTTCATCATGATAAGAGTTCCGTCGGAGGCCACGAGCTTGACGCATTCCGGCTCAGTATCGATGATCGTCTGGAGGAAGTTTTTGCTTTCGAGCATCCTGGCGGGTAATGGATTTTTCTGTGTCATAGCAGGGCACGCTCATTCCTGGGGGAAAAAATCGTTGCGACTGCCGGAGAACCGAGAAGAGGTGGATTCCCCCGTACTGCACAGGGGGGACCGCCCGTTCTCATCACTGCTGTAAGTATATCAGAAAATCGAGGAAAGGGACCAGGATGAAAAACAAGCGCTTGAATGCAGGAAGGATCGTGAGTGACTCGGAGCGAAAACAACCGTCCGCACCAATAAAAAGGCTGTTGAGAATTTTCTCAACAGCCTGCACGGTTCATGGTCGTCGCAACAGCGTGAAGGTATTCCTGCCGCTACTCCGCCCGCACCAGGTCCTCGAACCGGATGTCCACTCCCAGCACGCCGACGATGGAGCTGTTGTCATCGGAGATCGGTGCAGACACCGTGATGCAGAGCGCGCCGGTGATCTTCGACGTGTAAAAGTCCGACACAAAGCTCTTGCCGTCCTTCATCGGGCTGATGAACCAGGGCCGGTCCGAAAAATTATCGCCCAGGCCCGAGTGCTCGAACTGGGCCTTATACTGGATCTGGGTGATGTTTTTCGTGATCTTTTTCCCTTCGCCGTTGACCACGTAGGCGAACTGGATAAAGGGGTTCTCCTCCAGAAGCTTCTGGATCACGGTTTCCTGCCGTGCGTGGTCCATGGTGCGCATCTCTTTCCGCTCCACGGTCCCTTCGACGAGATGGAGGGATATCTCCTGGGCCTTCTTTTTCAGTTTGTCCAGGTCCGAAACAAAGTACTCGGACAGATATTTTTTGGCCTTTTCCAGAAGTTCATTATGCGAGATGCTGGTGATCCTGCCCTGCTCGTACTGTTCCATCACCCACTTGTTTATCTTGGCGAGGCCCGGATGGCGCTTGTCGATCTTCTTGTCCGTATCAAGGCCGAGGTGGCTGTTCACCCAGTGCGCGATGCCGGCGATGCCGGATTTATCCGTGATGATCACGCCCATGGGTCGCTTCAGGATCTTGGTCGTGTCGAAGATGTTGTAGATCTCCTCGTTCTTCATCATGCCGTCGGCATGGATGCCGGCGCTCGTGGAATTGAACTCGGACCCCACGAAGGGGTAGTTGGTGGGAATGGGGAACCCCATCTCGCGCCTGAAATACTCGGCCATCTCCGTAATCGCCGTGGTGTCGATGCCGGTGTCGTTTCCCGTGAGGCTGATGTAGTCGATGAGCATGGCCTCGACCGGCGTATTGCCCGTGCGCTCGCCGAACCCGAGAAGCGCGCCGTTCACCGCCGCGCAGCCGTACATCCAGGCAGCGACGCCGTTGACCAGCCCTTTATGGAAATCATTGTGCCCGTGCCACTCAAGCTGCTCCGACGGCACGCCGCCGTCGTGAATGAGGGAATAGAAGATCTCGGGCACGCCGCGCGGCAGCGCGGTGCCGGGGAACGGGAAGCCGTACCCCATGGTGTCGCAGGCCCTGATCTTGATCGGGACCTTTGCCGCTTCCGAGAGTTTCATCAATTCCTGCGCAAAAGGAATGACGAACCCGTGGAAATCAGCGCGCGTGATGTCTTCGAGGTGGCAGCGGGGTATGATGCCCTGGTCCAGCGCCGTTCTCACGATGTCAAGGTATTGCTGGAGCGCTTCCTTGCGCGAAAGATTGAGCTTGAGAAAAATATGGTAATCGGAGCACGACGTAAGGATGCCCGTCTCCTTGAGCCCCATCTCCTTCACGAGTTTGAAATCGTTCTTGTTCGCCCTGATCCAGCCCGTGACCTCGGGGAACCGGTAGCCGCGCTCCATGCAGAGCCGCACCGCTTCCCGGTCTTTTTCAGAGTAGAGGAAAAACTCCGTCTGCCGGATCACGCCTCCCGGCCCGCTCATCCGGTGCATGAAATCGAAGATGTCCGCGATCTGCTTCGGGGTGTAGGGCGGACGGGACTGCTGGCCGTCGCGGAACGTGGTGTCGGTGATCCAGATGTCCTTCGGGATATTGGTCTGGATCATCCGGTCCTCGAGCACCACCCGGGGTACGCTCGAATAGGGGAACATGTCCCGGTACAGCACCGGCTCTTTTACGTTCTTAAGTTCAAAGGGTGTTGTTTCTGCCTGTTTTTTGATGGTCAAGGAAGCCTCCTGGAAACGCATAATTCAAAATTCAAAACAAGAACGGTCACTGCCCTAATTAAACCTTACATCTCGAATCTTGAATTTTACTATCCTTTGATGCCCCTGATCGCCGCGGCGTAATCCTTGGCGCCGAAGACCGCCGAACCGGCAACAAGGATATCGGCGCCGGCCTTGACGATCCCGGCCGCGTTCTCCGGCTTGACTCCGCCGTCAACCTCGATCTCAATGGCCAGGCCCAAAGAATCGATGCGCTTCCTCAGCTGCACGATCTTTTCCATGGCCGAGGGGATGAACGACTGGCCGCCGAAGCCGGGGTTCACGGACATGATGACCACCATGTCGAGGTCCGGCAGGATATGGTCGAGGCTTGAGAGCGGCGTCGCCGGGTTGAGCGCCACCGCCGCCTTCACGCCCTTATGCTCTTTGATAGACTGGATCAGCCGGTGCAGGTGAAAGGCGGTCTCGGCGTGTACGGCAATATAGTCGGCGCCCGCCCTGGCAAAATCCGCAATATACAGTTCCGGGTTCGTGATCATCAGATGCACGTCGAGCGGCAGTTTCGTGGACCTGCGCGCGGCTGCCACGATCAGCGGGCCGATCGTGATGTTCGGCACGAAGTGGCCGTCCATCACGTCAATATGAATGATGTCGGCGCCGGCCGCCTCAACCGCCTTGATCTCCTCGCCCAGGCGGGAGAAATCGGAGGACAGAATGGAAGGCGCTATTTTTATTTTTTTTGTCATTGAATTCCTCAAAAAAGTATGATCAGGAATCATTCACTCCGAACTCCGAACTATGCGCCCTGCCCCCTACTTGCTCACCGCAATTTCCACGGTTGCATCGGCTGCGACGGGGGCCCCCGGGCCCGGCTTCTGGCTGACAACGGTCCGGACGGTCCCCGGCGACTGGCCGCCGGCGCTCCTGGTAACGACCCGGTACTGCAGTCCCATGCGGTCCATGGTTCTGAGCGCCTCTTCCGCTTTTTTCCCCGTCAGCTTCGGCATGACGTACTGCTGCAACTTTCTGCCCGTACTGACCAGCATGCTGATGGAGCCGCCTTTTTGAAGCGGGCTCCCGGCCTCCGGATCCTGCGCGATCACCATATCGCGCTCCACGCTGTCCGAGGACACCCGGGACGCCGTCCCGGGAGAAAACCCCGCCTGCCGGAGCATAATGTCGGCCTTGCGAAAGTTTTCACCGGCCAGTTTGACCGCCTGCGTATCGCTCGGCCCCTGGCTCAAGACCACGTGCACCTGCCGGCCTTTTTTGATCCCGCCCCCCGGCTGCGGGGATTGCGAAACCACGATGTCCCTCGGCAGTGTCGGATGGGGTTCCCGCCGGTCCACCTTGAGTTGCAAGCCCTGCTGGCTGACGGTGTCGATCACATTCACCAGGTCTTGTCCCGTGAGGTCAGGCACGCGCACTTCCTCCTGACGGAGGAGCAGCGCGACAACGGCGAAGGCGCTCACAATGCCCACGCCGACAAGCGCCAAAAAGAAACCCAGACCTTTTAAAAACCGTCCCATATCAGAACACACATTTTACCAGAATCAGCGCAGGAATCAAGATTTTTGGCATCAGGCCCCTTTGATCATTCTGACCCCGAAGAATCCGTCCATGCCCGGCGCGTGCGGGAAGGTCCTGAAAAAGCCCGCTCCATCCACAAGCGCGGCTGCTTTCTGCGGAAGCAGGGGGCGGGGATCGTCGATCCTGAAGGCGCTGCCCGGTCCCTTCAGAAACCAGGCGATCACCTCATCGTTCTCTTCGGGCTCCGTGGTGCAGGTGGCGTACACGAGCGGCTTGCCGGGCTTCAGGAGAGAGGCACAGTTCTCGAGGACCCGTTTTTGGAGCGGCACGTGCTGGCTTACGGTCTGCTCGGTCTTGATCCACCTTCCATCAGGGCGTCTGCGCAGAACACCGAGGCCCGAACAGGGTGCGTCTATCAGGATTCCGTCGAAGCCCCCTTCCCGGCAGCACGAAGCATCTCCCTGGGCCGGCGATACGATCAAGGTCCCGAGCCGCCTGCTGTTCTCGCGGATCCTCGTGATCCGCGAAGCGTCGAGTTCGAGCGCTGCGACCGTGCCCTGATTTCCCATGAGTTCGGCCAGGTGCGTTGCCTTGCCGCCCGGCGCCGCGCAGGCATCAAGGACCGTGTCGCCCGGCTGCGGCGCGAGCAGCAGGCTGATCAACTGGGCCGCCTGGTCCTGGACCATGAACCACCCGTCGCGATACGCCTTCAGGGTGCGCAGCCATTGTGAAGTTGACAGGATGTCGAGCCCTGCCGGAGAACAGTCCGTCTCCGCAACCTGCACGCCCTCGGCTTCCAGCGCTGTCCGGAGCGCGGGCCGTGTCGTCTTGAGCGTATTCGTCCTGATCGTGAGCGGCGCGGGCCGGTTGTTCTCCCGGAGCAGTGTTTCAGTCGTCTCGGGACCGAACCGCGAGATCCAGCGTGTGACGAGCCAGGCCGGATGGGAGTAGAGCGTTGACTGCCGCGCAATCTGGTCTTCGGGCCCCGGATAGACGACCTGGCTCCGCTTTCTGTCCAGGCCCCTGAGCAGTCCGTTCACGTATCCATGCTTGCCGCCGTGTTCTTTGGCAAGCTCCACCGAGGTGTTCACCGCGGCGCTCACGGGCACCCGGTCCAGGAAGAGCATCTGGTAGGCCCCGAGCCGCAGAATATTCCGGGTCCGGACATCGGTCGTGTCCAGCGGTTTCGCGGAAAAACGGTTCAGCGTCCAGTCCAGAAGCGTCCGGTTCCTGAGCACCCCGTACACGAGCTCGAGGAGAAAGCCGCTGTCACGCCCATCGAGGCGCTGCCTGGCCTCGGCGAGCATCGTATCGACGAACATACCGTCCTCGGCGCGGCAAAGAATGGTGAGCGCCGTTTCACGAACGTTGCCGTTAAGCGTCACGGGGCTCTCTGGCGCCGCTTGCGAGAAATTCGAGCGCTTCGGCGACTTTCGAAATATCGACGCTCGTATTGTAGCAGGGGCCAAAGGGGCGTTCGTTCAGAATCCCGATCACGGGCAAAGGGTAGGCGTCCTGGATGCCGCTCGTCAGGTCCCGCTCGCAGGCCACGGCAATGATCGCCTCGGGCCTGGACTCCGCCACGCGCCTGCGCGCCAGCGTTCCTCCCGTGGCCACCGAGAGGTGGACATTGTATTTCTGGGCCAGCGCCACGAGGTCTTTGATCTTGCACTTTCCGCAGGCCTGGCATTTTGAGGCGTCGCTCGTGACCTTGATGGCGCAGTCGCTGAACTGGAGGCAATGCGGCATCAGGAGCAGGAGGCGCTTCGGCTTGATGTCGGCGCACCGTGCCCGGACGAGCAGGTTGTTCACTTCCACGAACGACTGCTGGATCTTCATCTTGGAAATGCCGAGCAGCTTGCCCACAACGATCATGATGGGGAACAGCACCTCGATCACGATGCCGCGGAGGCGCGCGGCGAAAAAGATCTCCTTGCCCCGGACCAGAGTGAGGATCAGGAGCCCCACGCCGAGGATCAGAATGCCGAGCGTGCCGCCCATGGTGAGACACACGATCTGCGGCGCGAGCGGATGGATGTTCTTCAGCCCGATATAGGGGATCAGGTAGAGCGCAACGGTTATCGCGGTAATGAGCAGGACCGTGAATACGATGAGACCGATGAATATTCTTTTTTTGGGTTCGTACATAGTTTTAATGCAAATCCTAATTTCTGAATTCTAAATTCTAAACAATGTCAAAATAAACCAGGGCTAAACAGTTTGCTGTTTTGAAATTTTAATTTTTTTAGAGTTTAGATATTCGTGCTTCGAATTTCATTCCGTTGATTCCCCGGTGTCCCCGCAGGAAATCGCCCGCGGTCATGGGTTTCTTGCCCTCGGGCTGGAGGCTCAGAATGCGAAGCATCCCGCCGCCGGTGCCTGCCTCCAGGTTGTTTTTGTCCTTTTCGTACAGCGTGCCCGGCTCGCCTGCCCCGTCAACGACTTCGGTCATGATGATCTTGACCGTTTTTTTGTCCAGAAAGCCGTATGCGCCGGGCCAGGGAGAAAGCCCCCGGACGCGATTATGGATCTCCAGGGCCGAAAGGCTCCAGTCGATAAGACCGTCTCCTTTTTTGAGAAGCGGCGCCATGGTGGCCCGCGCTCCATCCTGGGCAACGGGCGAACAGGCGCCTGAAGCGATAAGCGGCAAAACCGTCGTGATAAGCTTCGCGCCGAGCGATGACAGTTTGTCCGCCAGTGCGCCGGCCGTATCTTCCCGGCTGATGGGAATGCGCTCCTGCATCAGGACCGCGCCGGTGTCCATGCCCTCGTCCATCATCATGATCGTGTTGCCGGTCTCCTGCTCGCCGCGAATGACCGCCCAGTTGATGGGCGCGGCCCCCCGGTATGCGGGCAGGAGCGAGGCGTGGATATTGATGCAGCCGTACTTCGGGAGCCTCAGGATCTCGCGGGGCAGGATCTGCCCATAGGCGGCGACAACGATCGCCTCGGGACCGATCTTCCTCAGCAGCTCGATGAACTCCGGGTCCCTCACGCGCTTGGGCTGGTACACGGCGAGCCCCAGGTCCTGCGCGGCGATTTTGACCGGCGGCGCGGCCAGGGTCCGGCCCCTGCCGGCTGGTTTGTCGGTCCGGGTGACCACGCCGGCGATTTCATGTCCAGCTGCGGACAGCGCCCGGAGCGGCTGCACGGCGAACTGCGGTGTGCCCATATAGATAAGTTTCATGAAAATTCCAAGCACGAAATCCCAAATAAGCTCCAATGCTCAAAATTCCAAGAACAAAAAAAAGGCGTTTCGAACATTGGTTTTTACATTTGGAATTTATTTAGGATTTAGAGATTGGAGCTTCGTGCTTGCCTTACTCCGCCATTTCCGCCAATATTTTTTTGTAACGTCGTTTAAAGAGGCTCTTTTTGAGCGTGCTCAATTTGTCAATGAACAGCAGGCCGTTCAGATGGTCGATCTCGTGCTGGAGGGCTTTGGCCATCAGTCCTTCGGCCTCAAGCTCGAAGACCTTGCCTTTCCTGTCCTGTGCGCGGACCTTCACCCGGGCCGCGCGCTTGACTTTCTCGGCATAGTCCGGAATGCTGAGGCAGCCCTCTTCTTCAACGACCGATCCCTCCATTGAAAGGATCTCGGGATTGATGATGACCAGAAGGGGGTGGCGCTGGTCTTCGTCTTCCCGCGAGCTCAGGTCGATCACCGCGAGCTGGAGCGGCACTCCCACCTGGTTGGCGGCAAGCCCGACGCCGGGCGCCGCATGCAAGGTCTCCACCATGTCCTTGATGAGACGGTCAAGAGAGCTGTCAATGCGTTCAACGCGCGAGGTCTTATTCCGGAGTACGGGGTCCGGATATATGCAAATTTCACGAAGTGCCATAGTTTAACATATTTAACATGATTCATTTTTAAAATCAAGGCATAAGATGAGGATGGGGTGTTGACACCCTGCCAAGCTTTGTGGTATTTTGAACGCTATGGCGATCGACAAAAATGCAATTATCAAAGAGGCCCAGAAGTTCGTTGCCAAGGGCCAGTATGACAAGGCGATCGCCGAGTGGAAAAAAATCCTCAACGACTCTCCGAACGATCCTAATATTTACAATACCATCGGCGACCTCTGCCTGAAAAACGAGTCCAAACCCGGGGCCGTTGACGCCTATATGCATGCGGCCGGCCTGCTGGCAAGCGACGGTTTTACCTCCAAGGCAATTGCCCTCTATAAAAAAGTCCTGAACATCGATGCCGCCAAGATCGAGGCACATCTCGCCCTCGGCGATATGAATGCCGAGAAGGGCCTCACCGGCAACGCCCTCGAAAATTACAAACGCGTCGCGGACCACTATACCCAGCACTCGCAAACGACCAAGGCGCTCGAGATCTACCAGAAGATGGCGGACCTGAATCCCTCCAATGTCGCGTTCCAGGTCAAGCTCGGCGACATGTATTCAAAAGAGGGCATAAAAGAAAATGCGGCCAAGGCATATCTTGCCGCCGCTGACGTGCATGTTTCCAAAAGTGCGTTTAAGGACGCACGCCAATTGTTCGAAAAGGTCCTTGCGCTGGAACCGGACAATAAAGCGGTGTATTACAAGGCCGGCATCGTTTATTTCAAAGAAGGCAAATTCGCTGAAGCCTGCAAAGCCTTCAAACCCGCCTTTGAAGCCGATCCGTCCAATACGGAACTCTCCGATCTCTATATAGAGGCCATGGACAAAGCGGGCAAGGATTCCGAGGCGGAACAGGTGCTCAGAAAACTCCTCGCCTCAAGCCCGGACAATACCGGCCATCGCCAAAAACTGTATGAGCTGTATCTCGCGAAAAAGGACTTTGAAAAAGCCATCGTAGAGGCCGCGACGCTCGCTGACGGCGAGATGAAGAACGGAAATGCCGACGCAGCCGAAGAGATCTACAAGACCTTTGTGGCCGGCAGTCCGGACTATCCCCCGGGCCGCCAAAAACTGGCCGAGTTCTATCTTTCCGTCAAACGGCCGCAGGATGCCGCTGCGGAACTCGTTCAGGCTGCCGCGTTATACGTTGAGGAAGGCGACCTCAGGAACGCCAAGGCCGTCCTCACCCAGGCTATCGAGATCGCTCCCGACCTGCCCGAGGCCCGGGAGCGGCTCAACGACCTGCGGGAACCCGGGCCTGTCGAAGCCGCACCGGTACCGGGACCGGAAATCACGGCTGAGGCCGCGAAAGCGGAAGGACCACTTGTGTCCGCGCCCTCTCCCGCTGTTCCCGAACACCTTCCGTTACCGGCTCTTGAGGCCCCGGCACCCGCCCCTCCGGCCAGAGCGGCGGCTATTCCCGCCGATGAAGACCCCGCGATCTCCGAAGCGGTCACTGAGGCTGATGTCCTCGTAAAATACGGTCTTACCACCAAGGCAATCGAACAGCTCGAAGCGCTCTGCAGTAAATTCCCCGAAAGTCCGCGCATACGCATCAAGCTCCGCGACCTCTACCATGGCCAGGGTGACATTGACAAGGCAGTGCGCCATGCCCTCCTCGCCGTTGCGCTGTATACAAAATTCGGAAGGGAAGATCAGGCAACGCAGGTCCTGCAAGCTGCCCACGCAATGGCGCCCGGGCATCCGGCGGTAATCTCCAAGCTCGGACGGGTCCCCGCTGCCGGGGAACAGCCGCTCGCCAAAGCACCCGAAAAAGCCCTTGTGCCGGAGACCGCGCCGGAGCTTCCCGGCAAGTCGGTCACTGCGCCTGAGTTTACACCCGCGCCGCCCGAACAGGCCCCAGGGGAAATAACGTTTGAGGGGCTTGATTCTCAAATTCCGTCCCCGGGTGAATTGTCCCCTGAGGAAACAGCCCCGGTCATTGAACCGCTCGAAGCGGAACAGCTCCCTGGACCGGAACCCCAGCGCATCGAAGCGCCGCCCATTCCCGAACCGCCGGCACCGAAGCAGGCGCCTGCCGCGGAAACGCCCGCGGAAGTGCGGGAACAGCCCGTAATTGCGCCGCCCGCCAAAGTTGATGTCGACGAAATATGGGCCGAAGCGGAATTCTACTACCAGCAGGGGTTGTTCGACGAGGCAAGGAAACATTACGCGCAGATCATCGCATTGACGCCCGGCGACCTGCGGGCAAGCGACCGTCTTTCCGAAATTTCCCGTGAAGAAGATGAAACGCTTGAGTTCAGCAAGCTCGCCGATGCGGTAGAGGGACTGGAAGGCTCCATCCCAGCACAGGCGGCCGAAGGCGAGCTGGCAGCAAGCGCATCCGATGATGAGGCGGTCCGGGCCCTGATGCAGGAGATTCATCAGCTCAAGCAGCAGCCAGCGGCCCCTCCTCCCTTGCCGCCTGAGAAGAAAAAGACCGCTGCACCGCCCCGGAAACCCGCGGCCCCCCCGGCTGCGGCCATGGCGGACAGCAGTCCTGTCAAACCCGTGAAAAAGGATGAGGACTACGACTTCTTTGATTTAGGCGAGGAGCTTCAGCGCGACGCGGCGGCCTCCGCGGCCGGGCCGGAGAAGGCACAGCCCTTATCCGCCCCCATGCAAGATGAGGACCAGTCCTCATCCGAGGATTTCTTCGACCTCGCAGCGGAACTCAGGGACGATTTGAGCAGCATTCCGGCTCCTGTGCGGTCTGCCGTACCGGCGGAGGAGCAGAGCCTCGACGATATCTTTGAGGAATTCAAAAAAGGCGTCGAGCAGCAATCGGTCAAGGAAGACGCCGATACCCACTATAATCTCGGTGTGGCCTATAAAGAGATGGGGCTCCTGGATGATGCCATCGCGGAATTCATCATGACGCCCGAAGACGAATCCAAGTTCGTCCAAAGCCGGTATATGCTCGGTCTGTGCTACATGGAAAAAGGAGAGTATCAAAACGCCATCGGCGAAATACAGAACGCTCTGGATTACTCAGACACCCTGGGGACCGACATCGACACCCTGAACCGCATCGAGATGCGCTATGACCTCGGCCTTGCATATCAGGGCGCGGGGAATACCAACACTGCCATAAGCGAGTTCCAAAAAGTTGCCGACGAGGACCCGGGGTACCGGGATGTGGCGGCGAAATTGAAAGAGCTCCATAAAGGAGACTATATATCGCTCGATCAGCTTAAAGATGATATTGAGAAGGAAATATCTTCCAAGTTCCTCGAAGAAGGCGAGCGAATAGAACGTGAGGAAAAAACCAGAAAAAACGAGCGCGTGAGAACCTGAAATGCCTAGTTTTTAGGCTTCTGTTCGTTTTTTGTGCATGGCCCCTATATTACTGACGTCATAACAAATTGAAATATAAGATATTGCTGTTTAGCATAATAATTGCTATTTAAGTGGACACAGGGAGGTTATTTTTCATGAAGAAGATTGAGGCGGTCATTAAACCGTTCAAACTCGACGAAGTAAAAGATGCGCTTAATGCCATCGGTGTTCAGGGCATCACCGTGACCGAAGTCAAGGGGTTCGGCAGACAAAAAGGCCATACCGAACTCTATCGCGGAGCGGAATACGTCGTTGATTTTCTCCCAAAGGTGAAGATCGAAATTATCGCCGCTGATACTCTTGTACCCAAGATCATCGAGACCATTGAAACTTCCGCAAAGACGGGACGGATCGGCGACGGCAAAATTTTCGTCACTCCGGTGGAAGAGGTGATCCGTATCCGCACCGGTGAGCGCGGGGAATCAGCTATCTAAGGACAAGCACCAAATAACAAATCTCAAATCCCAAATAAATTTTAAATTCCAATAATCAAACTCAAACTGTTTTGGAATTTTTAATTTGGAGCTTGGTTATTATTTGGGATTTGGAAATTGGGATTTAGAATTTATCTTTATAAACAGGAGGCTTCAATGAAACCCAAAGACGTACTGGCAATGGCAAAAGAGAACAAGGCAATGATGGTGGACTTCAAGTTCATGGACTTTCCCGGGCTGTGGCAGCACTTTTCCGTGCCCGTGGACGAATTGACCGAAGCGATCTTCGAAGAAGGGCTCGGCTTTGACGGATCGAGCATCCGCGGCTGGCAGTCGATCCACACGAGCGACATGCTCGTGGTGCCCGATGCGGAGACGGCGGTGATGGACCCCTTCACCAAGTACGCGACGCTTTCGCTCATCTGCAACATCGTGGATCCGATCACCAAGGAGCGCTACTCCCGCGACCCGCGCTTCATCGCCCAGAAAGCAGAGGCCTATCTCAAGTCCACCGGCATCGGCGACACCTGCTATATGGGCCCGGAGCCGGAATTTTTCATCTTCGACGATGTCCGCTTTGATCAGAACTCCCATGAAGGCTACTATCACATCGACAGCTCCGAAGGCATCTGGAATTCAGGCCGCGTCGAGAACCCGAACCTGGGCTACAAGCCGCGGCACAAGGAAGGCTACTTCCCCGTACCGCCCATTGACAGCCAGGAGGATATCCGCTCCGAAATGGTGGCTGAGATGCAGAAGGTCGGCATCTACGTCGAACGTCAGCATCATGAAGTGGCGACGGCGGGACAGGCCGAGATCGACATCCGGTTCAGCAACCTGGTCAAGTGCGCCGACCAGGTGATGATGTTCAAGTACGTCATCAAGAACGTGGCCAAGCGGAACAACAAGACCGTGACCTTTATGCCGAAGCCGCTCTTCGGCGACAACGGCTCGGGCATGCATACGCACCAGTCCATCTGGAAGGGCGGCAAGCCTTTGTTCCACGGCGACAAGTATGCCGGCATGTCCCAGATGGCGCTCCACTACATCGGCGGCATCCTGAAGCATGCGAAAACGATCGCCGCGTTCACCAACCCCACGATGAACTCCTACAAGCGCCTGACCCCGGGCTTCGAAGCGCCGGTGAATCTTGCCTATTCGAGCCGGAACCGCTCGGCCTCGATCCGCATCCCCATGTACAGCGCGAATCCGAAGTCAAAGCGCGTTGAGGTCCGGTTCCCCGACCCGTCCTGCAACCCCTACATGGCCTTCGCCGCCATGCTGATGGCTGGCCTCGACGGCATCGAGAACAAGATCGATCCGGGCCAGCCTCTTGATAAGGACATCTACGATATGGCGCCCGAAGAACTGGCAAGCGTGCCTTCCATGCCGGGCACGCTCGAAGAAGCGCTGAACAACCTTGAAGCGGACCACGACTTCCTGCTGAAGGGCGACGTGTTCACCAAGGACGCCATCGAGATGCATATCCACTACAAGAGGACCAAGGAAGTGGACGCCCTCCGGCTCCGTCCCCATCCCTATGAGTTCTTCCTGTATTACGACATCTAAGCAACGGTTGAAATCGGACAAACAAAGCCGGAACTCCCTCAAGGGGTTCCGGCTTTTTATTTATGCATCCGCATACCTCTTTTCCAAAGGTGGAATACCCTTCCTTGGAAAAGAGCGGCGAGAGATTGCTGATAATGTTGTTCCTGCTTTAAACCGATAAGCTGCTCAGAAATCCAGAGGACTTTTCACCTCTTTCCCGGGTTTTGGCGGGAGGCAGTGCAGATAGATCATCGTCGTCCTGATGTCCGCGTGCCCCAAAAGCATCTGGATCGTGCGGAGGTCATAGCCTGCCTGAAGCAGGTGCGTGGCGTACGTATGCCGGAAGGTGTGAGGGGTCACCCGTTTCGTGAGCCTGGCTTTTCTGACTGCATCGTACAGCGCATCCTGAACATGCGTTTTATGAAGATGATACCGCCGCAGTTCCTTCGTATCAGCAACGAACGTCAATGATTCCTGGGGCATAAACCATTGCCAGACAAGCTCCTTCGCCGCCCTTGGATACTTCTTCTCAAGTTGATCTTCGAGAAACACACCAGCGAAACCCTTTTCCAGGTCCTTGTCATGAAGTTTTTTCACCGCCTCTATTTGAGCACGCAATTCCGGCGTGATCATTTTCGGGATGGGCACGGTACGGCTCTTATTGCCTTTCCCGCGGACCGTGAGTAAGCCCGTGTCAAAATTAAAATCCTTTACCCGCAGCGTAACGCTTTCAGTCACGCGAAGTCCACAACCGAACTGGAGTTGGGAGACAAGTTTATAAGGGTGTGCGAGGTGCTGCAAAACAGAGTCGACTTCCTGCCGGGAAAGGACCACGGGGATAAAAGTCGATTTCTTCGCGCGTGGAATGTCTTTGAGAATTCCAAAATCATGCTTTAGAACGTACCGATAAAGAAACAACAAGGAATTAAACGCCTGGTCCTGGTGGCTTGCGGACACATTGCAGTCCACCGCCAGATAAGTGAGATACGCCTTCACCTCCGCTGATGATAATGCCTCCGGAGATTTGTCTTTCAGGTAGTATTGGAACTTGCGGATCCAGTTTGCATATGCCTTCAGTGTATTTCGCGAATAGTGCCGCAGCTTGATCTCCGACGCAAGGTCCGCAATGGCTTTGTCCCAGGCTGGAGATTCGGTTTTCCTCAGGCAGCGCCATTCATCATAGCGATTTCCTCCTTTTGAACGGGGAGCGAAAGGCACTGATGATGCCGACGGAAATAATTCGCCGCCGGATTCCGCCTTCACATTGATTTCTCCGGGCAAAGGCATGTTTGACGATATATTTATTCCCTCCCCTTCAAGGGGAGGCTCAAGGTGGGGATGGGGATGACCGACCGCCATTTCGCCGCTTCCTTGTTTCCGCGGTGCACTCCCCTTTCGTTGCTGCAATGCAAATAACAGCGAAACGGCATCCGCCGCCTCTTCCAGTTGCTTCGCAGTTTGATGCTTTGACCGAAGCTTTTCGGCAAACAGCCTCACTTGGTCGGATTTGGCATCGGGCGGAGAATATTTTGCGCGATAGTCGAGAAAATACCGCAGCCACTTCCGGTAATCAGAGTGGGCGGAGACGGGAACATTCCGCTGCTTTAGAATGTCGTCAAATTGAATAAGAATATCTTTCGGGATAGGTTCCATAGGATCGTGAGTAAACCTCGCTTTCGTATAGAGCGCCCAAATTCCAACATATTTTATCGAATTTCGCTGAATAGTCAATTATTTAATTATCTTGACACCGATATAATCATAAAATATACTCCGCATAGTTGATAATCAGTACTGCAGGTAAATTTTCGCATATTGGCGGCTTTCCGCATAATATTATAGATTTTCACTCAAGATGATATTGCAAAACATAATAAAAACACAGCATTCGGTAGTATCAATATGGCATGTGTTTTGCTAAACTCTATATTTCCGGAAATCCGTTGATATATAGGGGGCTACTCAATAACTGGTTGAACGTTTAACGCCATCCTAATTTATCTGTGATCTCGTAAAACTCGGTATGCAGTTTCTCAAAATAAGATTCGACCTGCAATGTCTGCTCCTCTGTCCATGTTCTATAGTCTCCCGGAAATTCGGGTTTGACTGGCAGTTCCACGCCGAATATTTTCAGGACAATTTGCTCTACTTCAAGCCCGTCCTTACTCAACGTGCCGCGCTTGCCGCCGCTGTCAATGTCTACCCCCTTGTACTGCGAAATGAACGAGGTAAGAAGCTCTTTGTCGAGCACGCCTTTGTCGTATGTTGCGATTACCGTTGCCTCGAATATTGTGAATGCCTGATTGTTTCCCAAAGCGCACCTCCTGTGAAGTTAGAATAAAAACCCGTCCAACCAAGTCGTCGAGAGAAACGCGAAAGCCGCGTTCCTCACGACAGCGTTATCCGACAAAATTAATCGGAGGGTTGCTGATTCTCCGAACGATAGTTTTGCCACATCGTTGACAAGTCCAGCACTGTTCAATGGCGCTATGGTATTTTTCTTCATTGAATGCAGCCTCGCGCCAGCGAAGATGAAGACAAGAAAAACGGATAACAAGGGCATCGAGCCGTCGCCCTATCCGTGCTATTACTGATTTCAATAAATTCATTTGCCCTCCGTGTGTTCGCGGCTCATGCCCGCGTTGGATAAGAGGAGGTTGCAATGGTGACTTTATTGGCTGAATATGCAAAAAGACCGTATGGATTCCTTTTGACAATACTGCTTCTGTGGGCCATTACTCTTCTGAGTGGGTGTGGCGGAATAAAAACGATTAAGCCCGAGTACATGTCAAGTTTTCATGCTACACCGCTCTTCGATGGTAGCGAACACTTGATTACATTAAATGCATTCTATGACGACAGAACCACCAACGATAAAATCGGCGAAGGTTATAACTCTTATGGTGGTAAACTGGAGTCATGGGTTACGGACAATGATCCCCTGCTGGTGGTTGAAAATGCGGTCGTAGAACAGTTAAAAAATAGTGGCTTTACCGTCGTTCGGTCTAAGGGTTGGAATTATGATCCTACTTCAATTCCAGCTCAGGTAAAAACGCGATTAATCGTTGGCGGTAAGCTTAAAACATTTTGGGTTGAGTCAAGGCCTAACTTTTGGACGGTCACAATAAACTCCAAAGTATCATTCGATTTATTTTTAGCGGACACGATGGATAAAAAAAATCTTTACACTGGCCAATTTACAGGTAATTCACAAAGTGATCACGGATATAGAGGCGCGGGAGACATGCAGAATTCAATAAGTTTAGCCTTATCTCAGGCTATAAACAAGGCATTTCAAGATGAAACTATTAGGGACCTACTTCTAAAGAAGTGGCAATAAACCTACTCTATGATTAGACATCCGGCACTTGAGGTACAAATCAGAGCGATAAAAGCATATGGTAAAACAAGGAACAGTTACCGTCGATGAAGTCATTGATGCTTTAAAAGCACTGGGGAATGAGGCCGATTCAGATGAAATTAAGAGTCGGGTCATTTCCGAGCGT
>Ga0315281_10001575_pt1 | contig 33773 bp, 37 predicted proteins | sample YL17G07_0_MG_FD_204540 | JGI IMG/M metagenome (GOLD analysis project Ga0315281, IMG submission 204540) | Sediment microbial communities from Yellowstone Lake, YNP, Wyoming, USA - YL17G07_0 | ecosystem: Environmental > Aquatic > Freshwater > Lake > Sediment | place: USA: Wyoming | collected...
CCGCTGGACACGTTCGGATACCGGGAGCTGTGGCCCTTCGTGCACGGCTGGCATCCACCGATCACCGGCGCACTACACCACGTCGGCGGCTGGGAGACGTGGGATCAGTTCTTCGCCGACTTCGACAGCATCGAGGACGAGCTGATCGAGCGTCTCGCCGCGGGCACCGTGATGGCGAGGCTATCACCGGGCCAGGCGCTACCGTTCGGCTCAACGATCCGCGGCGCGCTGCAGGCGGGCGAGTGCTACGACGCGCACCGGCATGCGGCGTACCAGCACTCACACATCTATCGCTTCAGAGACGGGCACGAGCACGCCGAGTTGGCGCGCCTGGGCCCCGCGGTCGAGGTCCGCGACGTGCCGGCCGGGCTCACAGATGCAGGGTTTCAACCGCCGGCAGCGGCGGCAAGCGTCAAGCAGGTAGTCGCCTAAACGGGCGGCACGGAAAGGACACGGAGGAACAGAATGAGCCGAATATCAGATCTTCACGAAAACGATCGCGAGCTGGTCTCGCGCCTGCTCACTGGCGAGGTGGGCGACCGGCTCCGGGCGGAGGTGCTGGCGGAGCACGAAGAGAAGCGCCGGGCGTGCGCCGGTGAGTTGCACCGCCTGACCGGCGAGCGCAAGCAGCGGCTGCCGCGGCTGCAGAAGGAGTACGACGCGGCGGCGTCGGCGATGGTCGCGGCCGAACGCGCCGTGGTGGAGGCCCGGAACAAGCTGCGCGGCGCCGAGGGCGCGCTGGTGGCGGTGACAGGGGCCCTCAACGACGAAGAGTCGCGGATCCGCGCGGATGCCGTGCGCTCCGCGCCGGACGCAGCCGGAGAGTTCATCCGGGAGCTGTACGCCCAGCTCGACAGCTACCGCCACTCGGCCTTCGCCGGCCCGCACGTCATGCTCGACGGCTACCGGGCGCCTGGCACCGGCCGGACGGTGACGAACCGGATCAGCATCGCCGAGGCGACGGCGAAGGTCACGCGGATGATCGAGGATGTCGCCGCGTTCGTGCTGACGGACGTCAGCGACGCGGAGGTGCTGCGCTTCATCGAGACGAAGCGCCAGGCGATCCCCGCGCTGCACTCCGACGTGCTCGACGCGGCGGGCAAGGTGGTGGGGCAGCCGTCCGCAGAGGAGGTGCCGGCGTGAGTGTGGCGATGACGGACCGGGAGAAGGAGTTACGAGCCCAGAGAGCCTCGCTGTATGCCGCGGGTATGGCCCTTCTCGACAAGACGGAGCGGGAGAGGCGACCGCTGACCGCATACGAACGGGAGCGCGATGATGCGAACACCGACCAACTGGAAGCGCTCGCTGCCGAGATCGACGCGCTGTTCGTGGCCCGGTGGGGGTTGAACGTCTCGCCCGTCGCCAGGCGCAGCGTCGCGGACTCTCTCCCTGGCGACACGTGGTCCGGGGAGGAACTGGCGTTCGTGGATCTCGTCAACCAGCACCGTGCCGACAATGGCCTGCCTCCGCTGTCGCTGAGCTTCGCGTTGACGGCGCCGGCGCGATGGAAGGCCCAACACGACACCCGCAGCCGGACGTGGCGCGCGCACGGCGACCGGCTGGGGCGCTCCTTCGGCGCGCGGCTGCGCGCCTTCGGCACACCGAACGCCAGCGAGATCGTCTGCGGCAACAATTACGACTCGCGCGCCGTCGCGGCGTTCGAGTCATTCCGCGACAGCCCTCCGCACAACGGGGCCATGCTCAACCCGGCGTACGACGCAATCGGCGTGTCGCGCGCCATCGGGAGGGTCGGCCTGTACCAGAATCACTGGGCGGCCGAGCTCGGCGAGCTTGCCGCGGACGAACAGTGCCGGCGGGGCAGCAGCGAATCCGAGATGGTGTTCATGCGGCGCGCGCTGAGTCGTCGACGCCAGCTCGAGGCGACGCTGGCGTCGACGCTGGGCCGGCACCGGCACACGATCTGATCGACAGGAAGGGAGAGCACAGATGACGGAGACATATCTCACGAGGATGATCGAGGCACAAGAGCGTGCGGCGCGCCTGTGGTTCGACATGAGGGCGGCTGCGGCCGACATCGTGACGGCACAGGCCGGCACGAGCGCGGCGATACGGTCGCTTGAAGACCTCGACCGGTGCCTGGCAACCGTCGAGGCGCGCACGCGGCTGTATGCCCGGCTGCACAGCGGCCTGGGCAGCGTCCAAGCGTAACCAGCAAGAACAGAGAGCGGAGAGGAACCCCCGAACATGGCATTGATTACCGATCGCAACAAGGTCCGGCTCGACGTACCGGACGAAGAGGGGCAGTGGATCGAGGTGCGGCCGCTGCGCAGCGGCGACGTCTTCGGCAGCTCCACCACCGATGAGCGCGCGCTGACGTTCGAGCTGCTGCAGCACGTCATCGTCGCATGGTCGTACGAGGAACCCGTCACGCCCGAGCACGTCGCCTGCCTCGACCTGAAGACGGCGAAATGGCTTGTGGAGCGCATCGGCGAGTCGAGCGGCCTGCGATCGGATGATGAGCGAAAAAACTGACGCTCCGGCTCTGGGCGCACGTCGGCGTCGGCCGCGGCCGCTTCCCGGCGGAGCTGGGGTACATCACCGAAATGAACTGGTTGAAAGAGTACGGGTTGATCGCGAACTACCGGGACTATCTCGATCTGCCGCTGAGCGTGCTTGAGGACGCCAGGCTCGTCATGCACGTCGACGTGCAACACCGCGAGCAGCAACGCAACGGCGGCGGCGCGTCGCAGCCCACGCAGGATCTGCTCGCGCCGTACAGGGAGGCATAGGCATGTCGGACAGCACACTGAGCCTGGTGATCAAGGCGCGCGACGAAGCGACGCACGTGATCGACAAGATGAGCGGCGCCATCGGGCACCTCGGCAGCAAGGCCGCCGCGCTCACGCCGCTGGCGGGCGCGGTGACGGCGCTCGGCGGCGCGTTCTCATTGCACGAGGCGATCAGCACGGCGAGCGAGTTGGGCACCGAGATTATCCGCTTGCAGCGCGAGACCGGCCTAACCGCCGAGGGCGCGTCCAAACTGCGCTTCGAATTCCAAGAGACCGGCGTTTCGTTCGAGTCCGGCGAGAAGGGCATCAAGAAGTTCTCTTCGGCACTCGCCGGTGTCTCGGACTTGGCCGACGGCGTGACGATCCCCGTTGGCAAGCAGATGCAGCAGCTCCTCGCCGATGTCGGCGTCCAGGGCAACGACGCGGCCGGCGCGATCCGTCCGCTGACGGACGTGCTGGGCGACGTGGCCGAGAAGTTCAAGACGATGGGGCCGGGCGCCGACTCGACGGCGCTGTCGGTGAAGCTCTTCGGCAAGTCCGGCATGGACATGCTGCCGTTCCTGTTCAAGGGCCGCGACGGGCTGAAGGAGCTGAGCGGCGAGGCGTCGAAGTTCGGGCTGGTGCTCGATCAGAAGACGCTCGACGCGATGAAGCGCCAGAAGCAGGCGTCGCGCGAGTTCCACGCCGCGCTGCAAGGGATCAGCGTGCAGATCGGCGTCGCGCTGCTGCCGGTGATGACGCAGATGGCGGTGCTGGCGACGCATGCGGCCGTCGTCTTCAACTCGCAGGTGGTGCCGGCGATCCGCGCCGCGGCGGACTGGCTCGGCGGCAAGCTCGCGCCCGTGTTCGCAGCCGTGGGCGACGCCGCTGGCAATCTCGCCGACCTCCTCGGCTCCGTGCTGACGGGCGACATCGAGGGCGCGGCGCTGGCGTTCGCGCAGCTGCCGGGCCCGCTGCAAGACCTCGTGCTGACGCTGCACAGCCTCTACCTCAAGGCGCTGACGACCTTCGACTTCTTCAAGACGGACGTCGTACCGGTGCTGCAAGACCTTGGGAACGCCATCAAGGACAAGCTCTCAGGTCCGCTCTCCGACCTGATCGGCCTGATCGCGCGCCATAAGGCGGAGGTCGCGGCGTTCGTGGGCGCGCTCGCGGTCAACAGCATCCTCGCGCTCGCGGCGGCGTTCGGTGTCTGGGCAATCTCCGCGGGCGCCGCGGCCGTGGCAACGGTGATCGCCCTGGCGCCGGTGATCGCACTTGCGGCGGTGATCGGCCTGCTCGGCGTGGCGATCTTCGAGGTGGTCAAGCACCACGACGCGATCAAGGACAAGATCCTCGAAGTCTGGGGCGCCGTCGCGGACTTCGTGTCGGACAAGCTCGGCTACCTCAAGGACGTGGTGGTCTTCGCGTTCCGGTTCTACCTGGCGGAGGCAACGTTCGCCTTCGACAGCATCCGCAACGTTATCGAGACGGCGATCGCGGTGGTGCGCGACGTGATCAACATCGTGCTCGCGCTCATTCGCGGCGACTGGGGCGCGGCGTGGGGCGGCATCAAGGACCTCGCCGGCGACATCTGGAACGGCATCGTTGCGCAGGTCGGCATCTCGATCGACCTGCTGCAGAGCATGCTCTCGCTGGCGTGGGACGTGGTGAAATGGGGCGCCGCGACCGCCTGGGCGGGGATCAGCTCGGTGATCCTCGGCGTCTGGGACGGCATCAAGGCCGGCATTCAGGCCGCGCTCAACTGGGTGATCGACAAGATCAACAACTTCGCCGACGGCGTGAATTCGGCGACGGGGTGGCTCGGCTCGATCGGCGTGAACGTGCCGCAGGTGCCGACGATCCCGCACGTCGCCTCGGGTGGCACGTTCAGTCGCGGCGGGCTGGCGCTGGTGGGCGAGCGCGGGCCCGAGCTGGCGATCATGCCGGGCGGCGCGACGGTGGTGCCGGCGGACGCCACGCGCGCGCTGCTCGACTGGCTGCGCGGTAACGGCAAGGCCGGCGAGCAGTCGCCGGTCGTGCAGCACATCTACGTCAGCACGATCGAGATGCACGGCGATCCGGCGGCCGGACTGGCCAGCCTCGGCATGGCGGTCTGACGATGAAGCTCTTCCGCCCGGCTGCCCACGTCGACACGGCGAAGCTGCGCGCCCTGGCGGCGCTCGTCGACCTGCGTGACGTGCTGGCGCTGGGGGGCACGGGCGCGACGGCGTATGGGCTGGCGCTGGTGTACGCGCCGGCGGCGTGGATCTTCTGCGGGCTGATGGCGCTGGGCATCGCCCTGGCGCCGGCGCTGGTAGCGCTGAGGAGGGACAACGAATGATCACGTGCCCACGGTGTCACCGTCCCGACTGCGAGACGGCGCGCGAGTTGTACCAGCACGTCACCGAGGGTGCCGGCGACGATCTGCCGTTCTACGAGGCGATCTTCGTCACCACGGCACGGGGCCTCTTCGTCAACGGCTGGGCGGGGCGCAAGAGCGACGGCGAGCAGCGCTTCGTCAACGCCCACCAGGGCACCCTGAGCCCGGCCGTACAGCGGCAGCGAGCCGAACGTGCCGAGCGGATGCGCGGCCTACGTGCCAGAACGCCCGCTACCGAATACACGGGCACCCATCCTGGGCGGGTTTGGGCATGAGCCGTGTATCCGGCCACCTGATGCCTGTAAGGCCCGTGCGGAGTATGATCGCGGCGATGGCATGGCTCACGGTCACTGAGGCCGCTGAGCGCTATCCGCTGTCCGGTTCGCAAATCCGCCGCTTGCTCGCCGACGGCATGGTGAAGGGCAAGCGTGTCGGGCCGATCTGGACCGTCGATGAGCGTTCGCTCACGGCGTACCTGGCGACGGAACGAAGGCCAGGACCGCCCGGAAAATAGCCCTTGCAGTTACGCGCAACGCCGCGCATAATAGCCCGGCGGGTGGAAGCACCACCAACAACCAGGGGGTCGCGGGCCGACCGTACGATCTGAACGACCTGATTACAGAACCGGGAGAGTGTGCGGGATTGGCTTCCATGCGAAAAGGCTGGCCCGTATGACCCTCGCCGCTTCCACCCGCCTTACATCGCTCACAACGTCGGGGTTCGCGGTTCGGCGCGTAGCGACAGGAGGTGAGCGCCCAGGGCGTATGTTGCAAGCAAGCGTAGAACCCCGACAGGACCAGCCGACGCTTGACCGCGGCAACCGCGGCGCCGAGACGGACTACACCATCGGCATGTACGCCGATGAGGGCTGCCGCTACGCCCCGAGTTGCCTCACCTGCCACCTGCCCCGCTGCGCCTACGACGGCTTCCGCGTACATGTAGCGACACCTGTAGACGCGGGAACAGGTGTTCCCAAAGCGCGGCGCCCACGCCCCCCCCACGTCCCCCATGCACTTGTCCAGCACGTCCAGGGCATGAAGCGCCGTCGCCGCGGCCGAGTTATGGCGCTGACGGTGCGGCTGCTGGTACAGCGTGACCAGCTCAGCGCCGGCACGCAGACGCAGGTCGCGGAAGTCTTCGCCGTCTCCCGCCAGCGCGTGCACCAGCTCGCCACGAAGGAGCGCGTGCACACAGGCGAGGCGACGCGATGAGGACAGTCCGACGCACGTCGACGGCCTACCACGAAGCGGGACACGCCGTCGCGCGAGCCAAGAGCGGGCTCCCATCCGCCCCGGTGGAGATTGACAATAACGGCGGAGGGTTGACGCATGGCAGCGGCGAAGTCGTCAGGCGCACCAGTCAAGAGGTGAGTGAGGATGCCGCATGCACACCTACGAACACGGCGAACGCGTCCACATCTGCGGCGGGCCGGTGGAAGTGCCGTGCCCAGGCTGCGGTCGGCCCGCATGCGAGACAGCACCCGACGCCGACGGCGTGATCATCAACGGCCCGACGCGCGTCACCTTCCGATGCCGGTGCGGCCGGCGGTAGCTCACTGACGACGGCTGGTACATCATCGACACCGGCGACGGCACGCAGGCCGCGCCATGGCCGCGTATCGCGCCCGCCGACGCAGGCCGCGATTAGCCCTCGCAACGTCGCCCCGATCTGGCGATCGGTTGCGGCAATCCAGTTTCAAAGTAGCGTCATGAGACTTTGATTTACGGTCTCGCAACGTCGCCCCGATCTGGCGATCGGTTGCACCCTAACCGTCAGAATTCTGACGGTATTGCCACGGTGCTCGCAACGGCTCCCCGATCTGACGATCGGTTGCGGCGGTTCGCGGAAAGTGTTAGACGCCTAACAAATCTCACCTCGCAACGTCGCCCCGATCTGGCGATCGGTTGCGGCATGTCTGCCCGCTTTGGATTGGACGTACGTACGTCCAATCGCAACGTCGCCCCGATCTGGCGATCGGTTGCGGCCAATTGTTCACCGTCCCGCCACGTGGCGGATGCGTTAGCAATTGTCGCCCCGATCTGGCGATCGGTTGCGGCGGCTTCGGTGGCGGGAACGTCCCCAATTGGGGATCTCGCAACGTCGCCCGATCTGACGATCGGTTGCGGCGGTAATTGATAGGCTGGGCGACTCCGTGTCGCTTACCTGAGCAATTCGCACCTGGATATACCGCTGCTCAAACTCGGCGCGCGCGCCAGGCGGCCTTGCCGGCACGGCGCGCGCGCTGGCGGGAGCGACGTGCGGTCCAGGCGGCGGCGTGAAAGTGTGGCCATCTTGTGGCCATCTTCGCTGCGGTTACCCTTCGTGGGGTACCGTCCCCTGCGGTTCGCCATCGCAATTGCAGGTTCATAATGGGGTTAGTTGGGGGCTGCGTTAGTGCGTTGCGGTGCGCGCTGGCGTACTCTCAAGGCGGAGATCGCGGGTTCGAATCCCGCACGCGCTACCAGCAACCAACTGAAGAGGCCCCCCGTCGCGAGCGATGCGACTGAGGGGCTTCTTCACATCTGCCATGGCCGTCCCTCGATAGGGCAACAAAGCGGGTAGACTGACGTCCATGACCAAGAGCGGCATCGAACACTTTGACGCGCTTGGGCGATCTTGGAACACAGCCACGTGAGAGAATTCATAAAAGAGAGATGGATGTGGGGAGTGGCCGGCGTCACAGCGGTGATGTTGCTCCTCGCCATCTCTGCGTTCCAAGAATTTGGCCTGTCGCGGCATTTGCTAGTTGCCATCATCGTCCTCGTCGGGCTGAGTAGCATCGCGCTCATCATGACGTTCCCATTAGCGTGGCAACTCAATCGCCTGCTGTTTGGTCGACCCCGACGCTGAGCCCTGCCGGAAGGGAACCGCACATGGTGCTGCGATACAAGACTGACGAGCACATCGCGACGGTCACGCTGGACCGGCCGCAGGTGAAGAACGCGCTCAACCGCGAGTTGTACGACCGGCTCGAGCAGGCGCTGCGGGGCGCCCACAGCGACCCCGACGTCCGCTGCGTCGTGATCACGGGCGAAGGCAGCGCCTTCTGCTCCGGCGACGACGTGAAGGAGATCATGCTCGACCCCGGCACGAGCGCCGGCATCAAGCGCCAGCGCGACCCGAAGCCGCGCCCGACGCCGGCGGCGATGGCGGTGCTGGAGTGCGACAAGCCGGTGATCGCCGCGGTCAACGGCGCGGCGGTCGGCTGGGGGATGGACCTGGCGCTGTTCTGCGACATCCGCATCGCCAGCGACCGCGCGAAGTTCGGCGAGCTGTTCATCAAGCGCGGGCTGGTGTCGGACCTGGGCGGATTCTGGCGGCTGCCGCAGGTCGTCGGCCCGTCAAAGGCGGCCGAGCTGCTGTTCACCGGCGACATCATCGATGCGCAGGAGGCGGAGCGCATCGGTCTCGTGTCGCGCGTCGTCCCCCACGACGAGCTGATGCCGGCGGCGATGGAGATGGCACGGAAGATCGCCGCCAACCCGCCGATCGCCATGCGCTACATGAAGCAGGGGCTGCGCATGTCAACGTACGGCGACGCCCGCGAGATCGGCGCCTACGTCATGCAGTCGCTGGCCTACCTCTTCACCACGGAGGACCATCGCGAGGGCGCGCTGAGCTTCGTCGAGAAGCGGGCGCCGGTGTTCAAGGGAAGGTGACGGGCTGGATGCGGGAAGTCGGAAGACGGAAGTCGGAAGTCGGAAGTCGGAAGTCGGTAGCTGGACGCTGGGCGGACAGGTCTGAAGACCCTGTCCCTACGCGGTGACGCCGACGCTCTCAGCACGGCGCCGGGAACACCGCATCAGATCGTGTAGACCTTCTCGTCCGGGCCTTTGAGCAACAGGGCGACCGGCGACTTCGTGTTGGGCTGCCAGAAGGGGCCGACGAGGTTGTCGGTTGTGCCCGATGCGATCGAGTGAAAGCCGGCTGCGTCATGGCGCATGAGGGCGCCCCGCTCGCCGCAGAGCAGCAGGTGGGAGCCGTCCGGGTGCCACGCCGCGCCGAGCAGGGCGGGCTGCGCCTCGACGGCGTCGTAGCGGATGGCGGCGCCGGTGTACTCGATCAGCTTGTTCGCCACGCCGCCGTGCTGGTGGTACGAGGCGACGAGCGCCACGGCGCGCGGCGTCTTCGCGCCAGGCTGCCAGTCGATGGCAATGGCGTCGTCCTCGTCGTCGGTGGTGACGATGCCCTGCGTGTAGCGGCCGTCGCATCGGTAGAGCACGTGGGGAGGCGGATAGCCGGCGTTCTTGCTGGCGTAGCCGCCGATCAGCGCGTACGCCCCGTCCGGGCGCCAGGCGATCGAGCGCATGGTGTGCGCGCGGTCGCCGGGGAGCTGCTGCAGCGCGCCGGTCGCCGCATCGAAGCGCAGCACGCAGCCGGCGTTGCCGACGATGAGCGCGCAACCGCCATCTGGCGACCAGGCGACGCGGCGGAGGTTCTCGGCCGTTACCGCGGGCAGCTCCGCGAAGCGCCTGCCGTCGTAGTGCAGCACGGCGCCGCGGTTGCCGACGAGCAGCGCCTGCGCGCCGTCGGGCGACCACGCGACGCCGCGCAGGTTGTGCGCGCTCTCCGCGTCGAGCACCGAGAACGCTGACGCCGAGGCATCGAACCGCAGCACCTGCCCGCGGTTGCCCGCGAGCAGGGCGGCGGCACCGTCGCGCCGCCAGGCGGCGTAGCGCAGCGGCCGCGCCGCCGGCGCGTCGAGCGCGCGGACGGCCGCGCCGTCGTAGACGTAGATCTTCGTCATGCGGAGATGATACCGGCAACACGGCGGACGGAGCGCCGGCGCGAACCTATCCCCCGGCCCCTTCTCTACGAGGGAAGGGGAGCGCCACCCCGACGACTGACGACTGACGACTACCCACTACCCACTACCCGTAAAACAGCTCCGCGATCTTCGCGCCGTAGCGGAGCATGGCGCCGGGGTCGAGGCCGTAGGACGGGGGGTTGAGGCAGGCGCTGTCGGCGCTCTCCCAGATGGCGCCGACGCGGGCGCGCACTTCGTCGGGCGAGCCGCAGACGACGAAGGTCTGCGCCATCTCGTCGGTCACCAGGTGCTTGACGCTCAGGTAGTCGCCGCGACGGACGCCCTCCTGCAGCTGCTGCGCCTCCTTGCGGAAGCCGTGCGCCGCGAAGTACTCCTCGTACTGCTTGACGCCACCGTAGAACGCCACCGTCGCGCGCGCGTCGTCGATGGCCTGCTTGCGGTCATCGTTCGGAGCGACGAAGAGCCACATGTTGACCTCGACGTCGCCGCGCTGCTTGCCGCCCTTCGCCAGCCCCGCCTTCAGGTCGTCCTGTACCTTCGTCGTCGCCCAGTCGATCGACCAGATCGGGTGGCCGATGACGCCGTCCGCGATCTCGGCAGCGAGGCGGATCAGTGGCGTGCGCAGGGCGGCGATCCAGACCGGCAGATCCGTGCGGACGGGCGCGCCCAGCGGGTTGAATTCGCTGAAGTCCAGGTGGTGGTACGTGCCGTCGTAGCGGGTGAGTTCGCCCGTGTGGCTCTTCGCGATGACCAGGCGCACGATCTCGACGACCTCGCGCATGTGCTCCAGCGGCTTCCCGTACTCCATGCCGAAGAAGCCCTCGCTCCACGACTTCACACTGGTGCCGAGGCCGAGCGTGAAGCGGCCGCCGCTGATGCGGTCCATGTCCATCGCCGCCGTCGCCGTCTCGAACGGGCTGCGCGCGAACGCCAGCGCGATGCCCGTCGCCAGCCGCATGCGCGACGTGGCGCCCGCCGCCGTGGCGAGCGGGATGAAGGGCGGCCCGTACACCTGCGGCGCGAACAGCCCCTCGAGGCCGAGCGCCTCGAGCTGCTTCGCCTGCGCGGTGAGTATCGGCGCCGGCAGCGGCACAACGGTCGCCCAGTACTTCGGCTTGTTCGGCATAGGAGGGCTCCTCTTCGCTGAAGGGCGCGCGGTGCTGGGTGTGAGGGAAGATTAGGCCAAGTGGCGGGTAGGTAGTAGGTGGTAAGTAGTAGGTGGTCGTTGGGCGCGCCAGGTCCGATGTTGGATGTTTGATGTTGGGCGCCGGCGGCCTGGCCGCGCACGCTCTATCCACTATCCACTAACAACTAGCCACTGATCTCCCCCGCTTTGAGATCGCACCGCACTCACCTACCCTCGCTCCCATCAGCAAGCCGTGAGCTATGGAGGTGGATGATGGGAACGGGGAAGCCCCCGGATGGGGAGGAGCTGGCGGCGCTCCAGGAACAGCTCGCCGATGCGCGGGCGGAGGTCGAGCGGCTGCAGCGTGACGCCGCGAACGCCGAGGCGCGCGCCCAGCACGCCGTCGCGGAGTCGGTCGGGCTGCGCGGCGAACTGACCGCGTCGCAGGAAGCGATCGCCGCCACCGGCGCCGACGCCTCGGCCCTGCGCGAGCAGCTCGACGAGGCGGCGCTGCGGGCGCAGTCGGCGGCCGAGCGGTACCGCGACCTGGTGGTGCGGACGGAGCCGGCCCTGCCGGCCGAGCTGATCGCCGGCGACAGCATCGACGCGGTCGATGCGTCGGTCGACGCGGCACGCGCAGTCGTCGGGCGGGTGCGCTCGCATATCGAGTCGCAGGCGCAGGCAGGGCGCGTGCCGCCGGGGGCGCCGCCGCGCTCCGGCCCGGACCTCTCGTCGATGACGCCGGAGCAGAAGATCCGTTACGGGCTGGCACAGCAGGGGTAGGCCGGTGGTTGGCGGCGCGAGCCGTGCACCTCACCCCGGCCTTCGCCCACCCCTCTCCACGACGTGGAGCGGGGCGCACACGGGAGAGCGTGCGGCGATTCGCCCGCCATCCAATAGCCAATAGCCAATAGCCGCCACCAGTCACCAATCACCAGTCACCAGTCACCAGTCACCAGCAAACCAGGAGACAACAATGGCACTGACACTGGCGGAAGCCGCCAAGCTTTCCAACGACGTGATCCTGCAAGGCGTGATCGAGACGATCGTGCTCGATTCGCCGATCCTGCAGGCGCTGCCGTTCATCGAGATCGCGGGGAACGGCCTGACGTACAACCGCGAGAACACGAATCCGGCCGCGACGTTCTTCAACGTCGGCGATACGTGGACCGAGGCGACGCCGACGTTCTCGCAGATCACGGCGACGCTCTCGATAGTCGGCGGCGACGCGGACATCGACAACTACCTGCTGGCGACGCGCAGCAACGTGCAGGATCTGCGTGCGTCGGTGATCCGGCTGAAAGCGAAGGCGGTCCAGCAGAAGTTCGAGGACACCTTCGTCAACGGCGACCTCGCCGTCGATACGAAGTCCTTCGACGGCATCGACAAGCTGACGGTGGGCGCGCAGATCGCGACGATGGGCACGAACGGCGCCACGCTGTCGCTGGCGAAGCTCGACGAGGTGATCGACCTCGTCAAGGGAGGCCCGCCGGCGATGCTGCTGATGAGCAAGCGGACGCGGCGCTCGCTGAACGGCCTGGCGCGGACGTCGGGCAGCTTCCTGCAGACCGACCGGAACGAGTTCGGCCAGATGGTGCAGTTCTACGATGGCGTGCCGATCGGCGTGTCGGACTACATCTCCGACGCGAAGACCGTCGGCACCAGCACCGACTGCTCGACGGTGTACGCGATGCAGTTCGGCGAAGGCGCGCTGGCCGGCATCACCGCGCCGGGCGGCCTGCTCGTCGAGACGATCGGCAGCCTGGAGACGAAGGACGCGACGCGGACGCGCGTGAAGTGGTACGTGAGCACCGCGCTGTTCAACACGATCAAGGTGGCGAAGCTGATCGGCGTCAGGCCGTAGCGGGAGTTCACAGTTTTCAGTTGACAGTTGTCAGTCGAGGCGAATGTGAGAGCGGGGGGCGCATCCGGGTTGGATGCGCCCCTCGTTTCGCTTCGCGTCGCCGGTGGTACGATGGCGATGCCATGGAACCAGAGATTCGCTACGCAACGACCGTCGATGGTGTGTCCATTGCCTACTGGAGCATCGGCAATGGCCCACCGCTTATCGATCTGGGACAACCGCCCTTCAGTCACCTGCGGCTGGAGTGGGAGATCCCGGAGATCCGCGCATGGTATGAGCGCATCGCGGCGAACCACCAGTTCGTCCGGCTCGACACCAGGGGGACGGGCCTGTCAGACCGGGACATCAGCGCGTACTCGGTCGAAACGCAGGTGTGCGATGTCGAAGCGGTGGTCGCCGCGCTGCGACTGGATCGATTCGCGCTGCTCGGCGCCATCAACTCCGGTCCGGCGGCGATTATGTACGCGGCGCGCCATCCCCAGCAGGTGAGCGAGCTCATCCTGTGGTGCGCGTACACGCGCGGCGCCGAGTTCTTCGATGACACGGGGACGCGGACGCTCCGCGACATGCTGTACCGGGACTGGAACATGTTCACGGAGACGGCATCGCATAGCCGGCTCGGCTGGGACCACGGTGACCATGCCCGGCGCATCGCCGAGGTGATCCGCGCATCTGTGACGCCCGATGTGCAGGCGATGCTGATGGACACGTTGCAGCACACGGACGTCACGTCACTGCTGCCACTCGTGCAAGCACCCACGCTCGTGCTGCAGCGGGAAGCGCGCGGCGCGGACGTCGCGGCGCCGCATCGCCGCACCGATCGCTGACGCACGCGTGGCGATCTTCCAGGGCAGTTCCGCCGCTCTCTACTTCGACGACGGCGATAAGATCTGGAAGACGATCGCCGACTTCCTGGGAGACGCGCCCGCGGCCGCTGACCGCGGCACGCATGCGCTGCGCACCATCCTGTTCACAGACATCGTGTCAAACACCGCGCTCCTCCAGCTGCTCGGCGACGCGGGCTGGCGCGCCGTGCTGCGCGAGTACGAGCGTATTACGCGCAGCCAGATCACGGCACACGGCGGCACCGAGATCAAGACGACCGGGGACGGATTCATGGCGTCGTTCGGCTCAGCAGCCCGGGCGCTGGAGTGCGCAATCGCATTGCAGCGCGCGTTCGATGCACACGCTACCGGCGAGGATCATGGCGTGCGGGTGCGCATCGGGCTGAATGCCGGCGAGCCAATCGCCGAGGATGACCCGGGCGGGCGAGCCGACCTCTTTGGCACGGCGGTGACGACCGCGGCGCGGATCATGGGCCACGCAGAGGGCGGCGAGATCCTCGTGGCGGATGTGGTGCGCCAACTGGTGGCCGGTAAGGGCTTCGAATTCGCCGACCGAGGCGAGATCGCCCTTCGCGGCTTTGATGATCCAACGCGCGTATACAGGCTCCGCGTCCCTGAGTAGGCTTGCCTGCCACTGACGGTTGCCGGCTCCCACCTACCCGGCGCTGACTTGCTTTACGAGCTCGATGGTGCGGGCGAGGGTGTCGAGGCGGTCCTGCATGGTGTCGCCGCGGGGGTCGACGCGCAGCGTCGTGACGCCGGCGTCGCGGTAGGCGCCGATGCGCTCGCGGACCATGGCCTCGGTGCCGAGGAGGTTGGCCTTCAGCACCATCTCGTCGGGCACCAGGTCGGCGGCTTCTTTGCGCTTGCCTTCGAGCCAGAGCCGCTGCACCGCCTGCGCCTCCTCTTCGAAGCCGGCGCGCTGGAAGGCGGCGTTGTAGAAGTTGTGCTCCTTCGATCCCATGGCGCCGAGCGTGAACGCCATGCCCTGCTTGTGGCGCCCGATCAGCCGCTCGACATCGTCGGTGAATGCGACGGCGCCACCGGCCTGCAGGTCGATGTCGGCGAGCGAGCGCCCGGCCCTATGCGCGCCGGCGCGAATGTGCGCGAAGAAGACTTCTTCCGCGTGCTCCGGAATGAACGATGTGCCAAGCCAGCCGTCGGCCAACTCGCCCGTCAGCTCCAGGCTCTTCGGGCTGAGCGTCGCGAGGTAGACGGGGATGTTCGGCTGCCGGCGCGCGCCGGACTTCAGCGCCTTGCCCTCGCCGCCGGGCAGCGGCAGGTGGTAGATCTGGCCCTCGTACTGCAGCCGGTCGCCGCGCGAGACGATGCGGACGATCTCGATCAGCTCGCGGATGCGCTGGATCGGCTTGCGGAAGGGCACGCCGTGCCAGCCCTCGACCACCTGCGGCCCGCTGGCGCCCAGGCCGAGGATGAAGCGCCCGTGCGACATCGAAGCGAGCGTCATCGCCGTCATTGCGAGGTTCGCGGGCGTGCGCGCGACGGCCTGCATGATGCCGGCGCCCAGCTTGATGCGCGAGGTCTTCGCCGCGAGGTAGGCCAGCGGCGTCACGGCGTCGTGCCCCCACGACTCGGCGGACCAGGCGAAGTCCACGCCCAGACGCTCAGCCTCGACGGCATACGTCGAGAGCTCCTCCCAGTCCTCGTTGCCGGTCATGCTGAACCCGATCGCGACGCGCATGTGTGTGCTCCTCGCTGGCGCTGTGCTGTCGGGTGGAGGATACCGCCGTCGGCGGCGAGGGAGAATCGCTGTGGCATGGTTGAGGGCACGCGGCCGCGTGCCCCTACGGTTGCGGCAGCGGGTTTGTGGCGAAGGCGTACGCCACCACCGGCACGCCGGAGCGGCGCCGCTACTCGGAGCGGCGCATGACCGCCGCGATGATGACGAGCTTCACGGCGGCGGAGTTGTCGATCGTTGTGTGATTGACCGGCTGGAGCGGGCCGCCCTTGTCGCCGTCGCGCGGCGCCATCTCGTCGCCGGCGTCCCAGTTGTCGGCGTTGGGCGAGTCGTACGGCGCGCCAGACAGGGTGCCGCTGGTGCGCTCGTAGATGTTGAACACGTGCGCCCGCGTGGGGCGCGCCACGGTGTCGCCGATGTAGAGCGCCGCCACGCGGTCCACATCGACCACGTCGATGATCCGGTCTGCGTACCGGCCCTCGAGCCGAGCCGCGATGACATCGATCGTGACGGCGCCGTGGCTGTGGCCCAGCAGGACGACGCGCAGGCACGGGTAGCGCTCGAGGTAGACCTGCACGGCGTGCGTCATCCACGTCTCCATGCCGCTGTGGATGTTCTCGGCGCCGGCGATCACTGGACCAGACAACACGGCAATGGTCTGGACGCCGCGGTCGTGGTATGCCTTCTGGATGCCGTCAATCATGCTGCGCACGCCGGCGGCGTGGCCGTGATCCTTCAGGTTCACGACGCCGCCGCCGACGCCGACCAGCAGCACGGCGCGCTTGCCCCCGTCGCAGGTCACGTCGGACGGCTTGAAGTAGCCGTGGGCGACCAGGTATTCGGGCGCATCGTCCGAACCACGCTTGCAGGCGTCGGCCTCCCGCTGCGGGTCGAGCGCGATGTCGATGCCGCGAAGGAACGCCGCATCATTCGCGTCGCGCGAGTGATCGCCGTTGAAATCGGGCACGCTCGAGAGATCCGCCGCGTCCGCGGCGTTGAGCCGGTGGTCGCCGTTCGCGTCGAGGCAGGCGAGCTGGCTGAACGTCGCCCGCGGGGTAGTCGAGAGACCGCTGACGTTGCACGCGAGCAGTGTCAGCGCGGCGCACAGTGCCACGGCGCGGGCGAAATGTCTCATGCGGGAAGCGTAGATCGCTGAGCGGACCGCGGTGCCGGTACGAACGTACCATCTTGCATCATGAGATCAGGTTCAGCGCGCCGGGCGGGCGTCCATAAGCTCAATCGACTGCGCGCCGCCGCGCAGCTGGCCGCACGCCGCGCTGATCTCGACGCCCTTCTCGACGCGCACGGTGCAGGCGATACCCCGCGCCGTGAGCTGGCGTTGGAAGGCGATCGAGCGGCCGCGCGCGGGGCGGTGGATGCCGTCGTTCGTCGTCGGGTTGACGGGGATGAGGTTGACGTGGCAGAGCAGGCCGTCCAGCAGCTCGGCAAGCGCGATCCCCTGCTCCCTGGAGTCATTGACGCCGTCCATCAGGCAGTACTCGAACGTCACGCGCCGCCCGGTCTTCGCAATGTAGTCGCGGCAGGCCTCGATGATCTGCGGCAGCGGGAAGCGATGCGCCGTCGGGATGAGGCGCTCGCGCAGCGCTTCGTCCGGCGCGTGCAGCGACACGGCGAGCCCGACCTGCAGCGGCTCATCGGCGAGCTTGCGGATGCCGGCGATCAGCCCCACCGTCGAGATGGTGATGTGCCGGGCGGCCATGCCGATGCCCTCGGGCGCGTTGAGCGTCTCGACGGCGCGCCAGACCGCGCCGTAGTTCGCCATCGGCTCGCCCATGCCCATGAAGACGACGTTGGTCAGCGGCTGCGCACCGGCATCCGACTGCTCGCGCGCAAAGCCGATGATCTGCGCGAGGATCTCGCCCGTGCTGAGGTTGCGCTCAAAGCCGGCCTGGCCCGTCGCGCAGAAGACGCAGCCCATCGCACAACCCGCCTGACTCGATACGCAGACGGTCGCGCGGCCGCGGCTGTCGCTGCGGGGGTCGTACAACATCAGCACCGCCTCGATCATGTTGCCGTCGTCGAGGCGGATCAGCCGCTTGTGGGTGAGGCCGTCGTCCGACGCCAGTTCCGTCACGACGGTTAGCTTCGGGAACGGCAGTTCCTCCGCGAGCCGCGCCCGGAGCGCCGCCGGCAGGTTCTTCATCTCGTCGTAGGACGCGGCGAAGTGCTTGTACGCCCACTCCGCCACCTGACGGGCGCGGTACTTCGGCGCGCCCGTAGCTTCGATGTGGGCTTCGAGTTCGGGGAGCGAGAGGTCGTAGAGGGAGGCCATTGCATCCAGTCTAGCGAATCTGGGGCGGCGGGCTACGTAGCTCTACAGTGCTGATCACCGCATACTTCCGGCATGGAACCGCAGATTCGCTACGTCCGCAGCGCCGATGGCACGAACATCGCCTATTCGGTCGTCGGCAGCGGACGCCCGCTGGTGTACGTCGGCAGCCCGACCACCGTCCTCACGCTCGAGACCGATTGGCACATCGCGCGCGCGCGTCGCGGGATCGAGCGACTCGCCGCGGGCCGGACGGTCGTGCGGACGGACGCCCGCGGTCGCGGGCTCTCGGACCACGAGGCAACCGACCAGTCGCTGGACGCGCATGTGGACGACATACGTTGCGTGGTGGAAGCGCTCTCGCAAGAGTCCGTCGACCTGTTGGGCGACACCAGCAGCCCTGTGGCGATCGCCTACGCCGCCAGATATCCGGAGCGGGTTCGCAAGATGGTGCTCACCAGCGCGATAGCGCGGGGACGCGACCGGCACCTCTCGCCCGCCCGCAGGAGCCTCGCGGAGATCGCCAACGTAGACTTCGACTTCTTCAAGCAGGCGACTGCCCTTCTGAACCTGGGCTGGGTCGAGGGCAGGGCCGCCGCCGAAGCCATGCGGCACATGACCCTGGAGGAACTCACCGCGGGCTGGCAGGCCATGCGCCAGTTTGACGCATCCGGCGATCTTCCTGTGGTGCGTTGCCCCGTGCTGGTGCTCTACAACCGCTCACGCGACGAGTACACGCCGTTCGCGGCAGCCCGCCATGTCGTATCGTCGATGCAGAATGCCGTGCTCCGCGTCATTGACAGCGAGACGCCGACGACTGTGTTCGACGAGGCGGGACTCGTCGTCGACCTGATCGCGGAGTTTCTCGACCGCGACGACGCAGCGGCCGACGGCGCCGCCCTTCCATCCGGCACCGCAATCATCCTCTTCGCTGATATCGTCGACTCAACAGCGCTGACCGAGCGGATGGGCGACGGCGCGTTTCGTGCGAAGGCGCGCGACCTCGACGGAGCGCTGCGGTCCATCATCGCCGACGCGGGAGGCACGACGATCGACGCGAAGACGTTGGGCGATGGTGTGCTCGCGACGTTCCCTGCGGCGTCCCAGGCGATCGACGCCGCGCTGGCGTTTGAGGGCGCAGCTGTGGCCACGCAGCTACAGCTGCACGTCGGCCTGCACGCGGGGGACGTGATCCGCGAGGCCAACAACGTGTTCGGCGGCGCCGTGAACATAGCCGCGCGGATCAGCGCGCTGTCGGCGCCGGGCGATATCTTGGTGTCAGCGACGGTGCGCGACCTGGCACGGACGTCGGCGAGCGTGGTGTTCGAGGATCGCGGCGAGCATGCGCTGAAGGGCGTCGCCGACCCGCAACGGGTGTTCGCGGTGCGGAAGAAGGCGGAGGGATAGGGGCCAGGGGACAGGGGCGGTTCACGGCAAACGGCAAACGGCAAACAGCAAAGATTCGCCGCCAACAGCCCACAGCCAACCGCCAGCAGCTAACAGCCAACAGCCGGATCAGGAGTACAGCATGAGCGAGCGGGACAACTCGGACGTGTATGTGGGGCGGGATTACGGGCGGCATGACTTCGTCATCGATGAGGCGGAGGTGGCGCAGTACTCCGGCGCGGTGGACGACCACAACGCGATGTACAGCGGGGCGTCGCCGTTCGGCGGGGCGGTGGCGCCGGCGCTCGTCCGGCACTCCGAGGTGTACGCCTATCGCGACCACCCGAAGGCGGGCGTGCCGTCGTGGTACCTGCCGACGTTGTACGGCAACCTGCACGCGCGCCAGGAGTGGGAGTTCTTCCGGCCGGTGATGGTGGGCGACGAGGTGCACACGCGATCGTTCATCACCGACCGCTACGTCAAGCGCGGGCGCGACTACGTGGTGAACGAGGTGCTGTACTTCGACGCCGCCGACGGCATCGTCGCGCGCGGCCGCACGCACCAGAGCTTCCTGCAGGAGACGAAGAACGAGGGCGTGGTGGTCGACAAGACGCGCGAGAAGAGCGCGGGGCGCACGTTCGACGTCGACACATCCGGCGCGGTCGAGGCGATCCCGGCGTTGGAAAAGCAGATCACGCTGGACATGTGCTGGAAGTTCAGCGGCCCGAACAAGAACTACCACAACGACAAGGAAGCGGCGATCAAGTGGGGCTTCCCTGACATCGTGGTGCAGGGGATGATGTCGACGTGCTTCCTGTCGGAGATGCTGACCGACCGCTTCGGCGCCGGCTGGATCGCCGGCGGCAAGATGGACGTCAACCTGGTGAACATCGTCTGGCAGAGCGACCTGCTGACGTGCCGCGGCTTCGTGCGCGAGATCGCGCCCGAGGGCGAGCGCCAGCGCGCTCACCTGGACGTGTGGGTCGAGAAGGCGGACGGGACGAAGGTGACCGTCGGCAAGGCGAGCGCCGTGATCGCGTAGCCGGGCATGCCCGTGCCATGTCGCGCGCGTCATTGGCCCGAATGCGTCGCGAGACGGGGCCGCCTTCGCGCCGCAACGTCCGGCTGGAGAGCGAGGGGCTGAAGCGCCGCTGCGAGCAGGCCGGCGCGCAACTCGCACGCCGGCCCAATTCGATGCGCCGCTGGGCGGCGGGCTATTCCACCAGGGACAGGCCCGCCATGGCGAGGCCGGACGCGTCGAAGTTGAAGGTGGCGTTCGCCGCACAGATCAGCAGCTGCGCGCTCATGATCTGCACGTTCGCCGTCCCGCTCGCGTTAATGACGACCGTCGACGATCCCTTGTCGGTGGTCGAGATCTTGTTGCACTTCATGTCCGACTCGCTCCCGGCCTTCCAACCGGGCGCGTAGATCGAGCCCGCCAGGCCGTTGATGCCATTCCCCGGGCTGAGGATGACGTTCGTGGTCGCCAGGCGGTCCTGGAAGATCGCTAGCCCGGCGTACGGTCCAACGTGGGGCGACTTGAGGATGACGGATCCGGTGGTCGTGATGTTGATAGCGGTGAACGCGCCCGCGGCCGGCGGGCTCGCGCTCGATCGCGTGTTGTAGATCATCGATCCGTCGGCGCTGAGACTTGCCGAGCCGGTGACGCTCAAACCGCCGCCAGCCATGATGTAGACGCCGGGCGAGAACGTCACGCTCGCGCTCCCCGATATCTTGATGCCGCCGTAGTAGATCCCCGGTTGCAGCGTCTGCGTGCCACCGCTGATGTTCAGCGCGGATGGCGCACCGGACGAACCGTGTTGAACCGGATACGCCGACAGAACAGGCGCGGGGAGTGTGGCAAGGGGGTCCGGAAGGACCGGCTGGTTGATCGACGGCGATGCTGTGCACGGCCCGGTCGGCTGACAACAACCGGCGGGCAGGCACACGAGGTCGTTGTTGTGCGTCTCCCAGCCACCGCGGACCATCATCTTCTGCGCGGTGATCTTGCCGCCGACGCCGAAGATGTCGAAGCCGTCGCCATAGCCCGGGCCGCCCTTGCTCTCGTTGCCGCACCCCACCTTCGCGCCGCCCGGGCCGTGCAGGTCGCCGTTCCCGGAGTTGACGTAGACGCCGCCGTTGACCGTCAGCGTGCCGCCGAGATCGACCAGCAGCGTGTGCTGCTGGCAGTCGTCGCGGAGCGAGACGAAGTTGTACGGGAGCACGTTCCCCGGGTTGATGCCGGCAACCGCCCGCGCGCCGACCGTGTGCGAACCGCCGTTGAGCATCCGGAAGAAGATATTCGGTGACGGCTTGGCGATCTTGACCTCGAAGAACCGCACGTCGCCGCTGTGCGGGCCGGTGGTGGGCGGATTCAGCACGCTCACCGAGACGCCGGCTACGCCATTCGTGAAGCCGTTGCGCTGCGCGTACTCGTTCGCCGCGGTGATCGCCTGGCTCGCGCTGCCGGTCTTCGCGAGGACTTCGGCCGCTGCCAGCGCCGCGTTATCGGAGGCGTTTTGGGCGCCGCTCCGCTGCGAGTACGCAAGGCCCGCATCGACCGCGAGCGCCAGCAAGCCCAGGATGGTGGCCATCAGGAGGGTGGCGACGACCAGCACCTGCCCTTGTTCGTCTCTCCGCATGTGCGCGTGCGTGTTCATGTGATCGGTACCTCAGTTCACGATGACCATCGTGGCCCCCGCGCTCAGCGTCATCGACTTGATGCCGACAAGGGCCCCGAACATCGGGTGATACTTGTACGCCATGTCGACCTTCACCTTGCTGCCAATGGCGTTGGAACCACTGGGCCAGCTCGGCGTCACGGTGAGGTCGGAAGGGCTGAACGCCTTCGTAAATTGCTTCACGTGGTCCTTGAGCGCCGTCTCGTTGACGCCGGGCCCCACAGGCGACGCGGAGCTGCCGCCGTGGACGATGCCGTAGCGCGCGCCCTCCCGCGATGCGTTGGAGATCGCGTTGTAGGCGAAGATAGCCCGCGTGCCATCGATCATGCCGAGCACAACGATGAAGAAGATCGGCGCGATGAGCGCGAATTCAACCATGCTCTGTCCGCGGTCACGTCTGCGCTTCATTGCAGCACCTTGGCTTCCACCGTGTGTTTGAGCGTGATCGAGTGCGGCAGCCCGGGCCAGGCGATGAGCGTGCCGTACTGCGACTGGACGCTGACCTGCACGGACTGGCCGCCGGAGCTGTCGCCCACGAGGGCGTCGTTCACCGCCGGCGTGGCCGGCAGCGTCACGCCATCGAGTGCGGCATCATGGATGCCGGTGTGGTTGGCGGCGTTCGTTGTGCTGGCCGACGCGAAGGCGGCGCCGTTGCGCGCGGCGTGCAGGACCTGGACGTCCTGGTAGTAGACGCGGCTATAGTCCACCGCCCCGAGCACCAGGATGAGCAGAAACGGCAAGATCAGCGCGAATTCGGCGATGGACTGCCCGCGCTCGGCAGTCCGCCCGCAGGTTTCGCGGGCGACCGCGCGCAACCTACCGCGCGGGGTCGCCGCCCAGGTAATAGGATGTTCCGCATGTGCCATGTAAGATCCCCATCTCACAGGTAGTCATCGGCAAGACAGGCGTGTTCTGAATGGACCGAGCTGGCTGGCGGCAGCGATAGATCGGCATACAGATTCAGGCCCACGGGTGGATGCGGAGGCGGACCGTTGCCGCCGCGCGTAGCGCGGCCGCGTGACAGCCCCTCCTCGGAGTTCGACCGCCGTCCGGGTATGCTCGCGCTATGGCAACCGCCGGCTTCCGCCGCTGCGCCGGAGCAAACGGGGCGGGAGCGGCCGGCAGGATCGACGGTCAATCAGACGGAGGCGGGATCGCCAGACTTGGGGACCGGAGCCGTGAGAGCGAAGAGCGCGGGAAACAACGGTCGATCAAAGCCCGCGTAGAGGCTCTGAGGAGGCCCGGCAGGTCTACTCGCGGCGGAGCGCTTCGATGGGATCGAGGCGGGCGGCGCGCCAGGCGGGGTAGACGCCGAAGAGGAGTCCCGTGACAGCTGACATGCCCAGGCCCATGGCAATCCAGAACGGCGTGATGACGTACCGGTTACCGCTGACGTTGATGGCGTACTTGTAGACCAGCAGGTTGACATCGAAGCTGATGTCGTGCTGCAGCACTTGAGTCAGCAGGTAGCCGACGCCGACGCCCAGCAGGCCACCGATGATCGTCACCGTCAGCGCCTCGATGATGAACTGCATCAAGATGTCCAACCGCTTGGCGCCGACGGCCTTGCGGATGCCGATCTCCCGTGTGCGCTCCGTCACCGAGACGAGCATGATGTTCATGATGCCGATGCCGCCGACGACCAGCGAGATGAGCGCGATGGAGACGAGCAGCACCCGCAGTGTCTTCTCCACGTCGGTGGCAATTGAAAGCACGTCGGCCTGAGACGAGATCGTGAAATCGGGCTCGGCGCTGTTGTGCCGCTTGAGCAGGATGTCGCCGATCTCGGCCTTGGCTTGCGCCTCCTTCGACCGGTCGTTCAGCTTGATGTTGATCTGGTTGATGTTCGTAAAGCCCTTTGGATTGCGGATGAAGGCGACGCGCGACTGGAACGAGGGCAGCGGCACGAACACGAGGTTATCCAGATCGCCCGTGGCGGAGGCGCCCTTGCGCTCCATCACCCCGACGACGGTGAAGTTGAACCCGACGCCCTGCCGCCCGACGCCCACGAACAGCCGCACGGTTTGCGCGATCGGATCCGTGGTGCCGAAGAGCTTGTCGGCGACGTCGGCGCCCAGGACAACGTTTAGCGCCTTCTTCGTGACATCGTCCTCGGAGAGGAAGCGGCCCTTTTCGACGTAGAAGTCGCGCACGGCCTGGTACGACGGCTCGGTGCCGACCAGGACCATGTTCGTGTTCTGCCCGCGGTAGATCGCCTGGGCCTGCAGGATCGACCCGGGGCCGCCGACCGCACCGTGCGACGCGATGCCGTCGATGTACGGCAGGCGGGCGGCATCGATCGCCTGGGCATCTTCGAAGAAGAGGCTGGGGCCGGTGCCGGGAATGCCCGTGATGCCGCCGGTCGTCGAGACGCCCGGCTTGACGAACATCAGGTTGCTGCCGAGGCCGCGGATCTGGTCCGACACGCCCTGCTGCGCACCCTGGCCCGCCGCCGTCAGCGTGATGACGGCGCTGATACCGATGATGATGCCGAGCATCGTCAGCAGCGTGCGCATGATGTTGCTGCGCAGCGCCGAGATGGACGTGATGAAGACGTCGAGGATGGTCACTCGCTGGCCTCCATCAGCGCCTCGCCATCGGTGGCGGCGCTGTCGCCTGTCGGGTGCTGCTGCTGGTACACCGGCGTGTTCGGCGTGTCGCTGATGATCTCGCCGTCGCGCAGCGAGACGATGCGGCGCGTATAGGCCGCCACGTCGTGCTCGTGCGTCACGAATGCGATGGTGATGCCCCGCTCTTCGTTGAGCTTGCGGAAGATCTCCATGACGTCGTGGCTGGTCCTGGTGTCGAGCGCGCCGGTCGGCTCGTCGGCCAGGATGATCGTCGGGTTGCCGACGATGGCGCGGGCGATGGCGACGCGCTGCTGCTGGCCGCCGGAGAGCTGCGTCGGGCGGTGGTGCATGCGGTTGCCGAGGCCAACCATGCCCAGCGCTACGCGCGCCAGCTGCTTGCGGTTGGCGACGCCGCGATACGACAGCGGCATGGCGACCTGGTCGATGGCGTTAAGGCGGGGGAGCAGGTTGAACGACTGGAAGACGAAACCGAGGCGCTGGTTCCGGACGCGCGCCAGAGCGGCATCGCCGAGGCGGCTGACGTTGATGCCATCGAGCTCGTAGATGCCCTCGGTGGGGCGGTCGAGGCAACCGATGATGTTCATCATCGTGGACTTGCCGGAACCAGACGGGCCCATGATCGCCATGAACTCGCCGTCGCGGATCTCGAGGTCGATCCCGCGCAGCGCGACGACTTCCTGGTTGCCGAGCCGGTAGAGCTTCGAGATCTTGCGCAGACGAATCATAGGGTCACTACCGGACGCCGCCGGGCAGCGTCGGCGCCGCCTTCGGCCGAGAGCCGGAATTCGCGGACACCAGCGCGGCGACGACGACGACATCGCCCTCATTGAGGCCGGTGACGACTTCGACGTTCTCGTTGTCGGTGACGCCGGTCGTCACCTTCGCCTGCTCCACGGTGCCGTTGGCCCGGCGCACGTCGACGACCTGGTCGGCGCCCTGCCGGCGGATCGCGCGCGGGGGGATGACCAGCACGTTCGGCTTGGAATCGGTCGTGATCTGGCCGCGCGCGTTCATGCCCGGAGCGGGACGCGGGTTGCCGGGCAGGATGGCGATCGAGCCCTTCACCTCGTACGTGACGACGCCCGACTGAGTGATCGGGTTGAGGCCGATCTCCGTGATCTTGAAGGGATACGGCTTCCCGGGAATGCCATCGAAGAGGACGACGCCGCCAAGATCCTTCCGGATGTTCGGGTAGTCCGTCTCGCCGACGCTCATCTTCAGGGTGATGGCGTCGGGCGTGAGGAGCACCATCGCGGGGGTCGTCGTGGTGGCGCCGAAGAACTCGCCGGGCTTGGCGTTGACGGCTGCGACCGTGCCATCGAAGGGGGCGACGATCTGCGCGTTCCGGAGACGGATCTGCGCGGCAGCGACCTGGAGCGCGGCCGTGCGCACGGCCTGGCGCGCCTGCTCGAGCGTGTTGTCGTCGGCGCCGCGGACGGCCTCGTTGCGCCTCGCCTGGGCGGAGGCGAGCGCGGCCTCTGCGCTATCGACGGCGGCGCGGGCGTTTGCCTTTTGGAAGTCGGTGCCGCCCGCCGTGACGTCGGCAAGCTTGGCCTTTGCGGAAGCGAGGGCGGCCTGCGCCGACGTGACGGCGGCCTCGGCGGCGGCAACCTCTTCGTCGGTGGGGCCCTTCTTCACGAGGGCAAGCTTCTGCTGCGCGGACGTGAGGGTATCCGTTGCGGAGGTCACCGACGCGTTTGCGGATGAAAGGGTGTTCACGGCACTCAGGTAGACCGCGTTCGCCGTGATTACGCCTGGCGCAAGCGTGGCGGGCGTCGGCGGCGGTGTCGTCGCGCCGGTCAGCGCCGCTGCCAGCAGCACCAGGTCAGCGGAAGAGACCGGTGCCACAGGCGTCGTGCAGAACGCGGGGGCGGCGTCCTTCGCGCAGTAGCTGTTCTCGGCGCTCTCGAGCAACGCTGCGTCCGCGTTGACGGCGTTCTGCGCGCTGGCCGCTCCGTTCTGCGCGGATGTCAGCCCGGCCTGCGCCGCAGCGACGCCCGCCTGAGCGGCCGCGAGATCGGACGCGCTCGGAAGGTCATTGAGCTTCTGACGAGCCGAGGTCGCGCTAGCGAGCTGCGCCTGGGCGGCCTGGACCGCCGTCTGCGCGGCGGCGAGGTCCGCGGCCTTTGGGCCGTTCAGCAGGTCCTGGTAGTCGTTCTTCGCCTTCACCAGCGCCGCCTCGGAGGAAGCCACGATCTGGTCAGCCGCGGCGAGTTCGGCCGCGGTGGAACCTGCGAGCAGATCATCGAGCTTGAGTTGGGCGCTGCGCTGGTTCGCCTGCGCGGACTGGACGGCGTTGTTGAGGTCATCCGACTCGAGCGAGGCGAGGATGTCGCCCGCCTGGACTACGTCGCCGACGTGGACGTTGACCGCAGCGACCTTGCCGGACGACTGGAAGATCAGGTTGCTGTTGAACTGCGCATCGGCCGTGCCGGAGATGATCAGCGTCTGGTTGATCGTGGCCCGCTTCACGGGCACGTCCTCGGTCGGCCGCAGGACGACCTCGGAGCCGGTGAAGTAGAAGAAGTAGAGTCCCGTGGAAACCGCCGCCGCAATCCCCAGCAGGACGGCCAGCGTGATGACGCGGCCACGCCAGGGGCTCTCGTTGATCGTCAGGTCCTCGTCCAGGTTGATGGCCGCCAACGATATCCTCCTGAACGGCCTGATCGGGCCGACGAACTGCGGACGGCGGCGCGGAATGGGCCGTGCTGCCGCCGTCGCACCACCTCAGGGTGCGTATGAGGCTATGGAATTCCTATCCCTTACGTCAACGGGAGAGTGTAAAGAAGCTGTTGGCTTCGCCGGGCGCTGTCAACCATCGGAAGCGGCGGGGGTGGCGTGGCGGACCGGGCGCGCCTGCTTGCTCGCTACGCGGCTTCCCGGCGAATGGAGGTCTCCGCGGCATCGATGCCGGCGGCGACGCGGGCGCGACGCGGCGCCTTGCGAGGCGCTTGGAGCGCGGCGTTCGCGCGATCGGCCGCGCCAAGTACGGGCATCTCGATGCCGACCCTGCGCGCCAGGTCGAGCAGCGATTTGCTGTCCTTGGGCAGGCACTTGCCGCCGTAGCCGCGGTAGCCGGCATCGAACACGTCCATGTGCGATCCGCCGATGCGCTCGTCGTGGGCGACGATGTCGCGGACGGCCGAGTAATCGATTCCCAGGCGGTGGCAGAGATCGAACACCTCGTTCGCGTAGATGACCTTGACGGCCAGGAACGCGTTGGCGGCGTACTTGGACATTTCGGCCTCGCTCGCGGAGCAGATCAGCTCGAACGGTGCACGCGGCAGCAGGGCCATCACCCGCTCGGCCTCGGGGACGCTGGCGTCGGTGCAGCCGATGATCTGGCGGTCCGGGTGGATGAAGTCTTCGTACGCCGTCGCCTCGCGGAGGAATTCCGGGTTGAACATCAGGCGGTGCTGAGGGTACTGCTGCTGCAGGAGCTGCGTGGCGCCCGGCAGGACGGTCGATTTGATGACGACGGTCTTCGAGCCGCGAATGCTGGCGATGGCCGCCTGGAGGTAGCTGTCGTCGAACCCGCGGCCCGGCGCGTAGGGCGTCGGCACACAGACGAAGATGGTGCCGGCATCGTCAAGCGCGTTCATCGCGCCGTGTCCCCTGGGAGGATCGAAGACGCCCGGATCGTGGCCCTGTTCGCGCAGGTACACGAGCAAGGCGCCGCCGACGACGCCTGCCCCAACAATGCCTATCGCTTCGCCGTAGCCAGGCGTCATGTCGATTCCTTCCACGCACTCCGCGCTGTGTGTTGCCGGGCGGCCCCTCGTGTACGAGGTCGACGCCGGGCGCACTTCCGTCACCGCGGCGACGTTTTGTATCGGTTTTGTCTCAGTGTTGGCCAGGTCCGAGCCGAGCGCAGTGAGGGGAGTCCCTACGACCGCGCGGCCGAACCCTGAACGTGGGAGATCCGGCGGCGCCGCCGCCGCAGCCGGATTCGGGTCGGCGCGGTAGACTGGACGGAAATTCTGGAAGGAGCCTCCATGGCATCACCCGTCGGTCACGGCGTCATCGGCCTCGCCCTCGCACGCCGCTTCGGCATCAAATCGCGCATCGGGCTCGCTGCGGCGGCGCTGGCGGCGAGCCTGCCGGACGCGGACATCATCGTCGGGGCGATCCTCCACGGGGACCCGTGGAAACTCCACCGCAAAGGGACGCACACGTTGAACTTCACGCTCACGGCGGGCGCGCTGGTCGGGCTGGCCGGTCTCATCGCGGCGGAGAGCGTCGATGGAGAGCGGGACCTGCTCCTTGACGCGCTGGCCGGGGCGGCGATCATCGGCTCGCACATCCCGCTGGACCGGGTGCCGATCCCCACGCTCTCGCGGGGGCCGTCGCTCCTCGGCATGAGCCTGGGTAACTGGATCATCGACGCCGCCATCTGGAGCGGGCTCGCCTGGGCCATCTGGCCACGACCAGCCGATCCGGAGGCGCCCGGCGCGACCTCCTCCCCTATCCCTTCCTAATCCGCAGGTTCCGGCTGACACGCCGGGCGGTCCGCACCGTTTGTATTGGTACGCCCACCGACGTGGGGGCGCGCCAATCCGGTACCCCGCCGGTGACACTGCCCCGCCAGGCAGCGGAACTTGCCACGTACTCGCACCCGCCTGCGCGTCAGCATTCTGGCGCCGTTGCTGCTTTGCCTTGCGGCCGCGGCGACGATCGCCTGCGGCGTCATCCCGTTCGCCGACAATCCGGCCGCGGGCTACGCGTACGGCTCGGCGGAACCACTTCGGATCGCGGTCATCGACGATACGGACGGCAGCGACTGGTCGCCCGCCATCGATGCGGCCATCGCGACATACGGCGCGACATCAGCGCGTCTCGCGTTCCAGCGCGACGCGGCGGGGGCGAACATCGTGATCACGGTCCACCGGTACCTGGACACGGCGGCACCGGAACTGCGCGGCTACCTGTTCCCGTTCAACGCCGGGGGCTTCGCGGCGGTCTACGACCCGGCGGGCACGGCGTGCAACTTCCCGCCATCGACGCTGCCGCTGAACTGCACGGGCGAGATCGCCACGGCGGAGATCTACCTCAACGACATCGTGCCGCCGGGCGCCAATCTGGAGGCCAGGCGCGAGCGGCTGATCCTGCACGAACTGGGGCACGCGCTGGGACTGACGCGCCACAGCCCGGACACCGACATCGCGCAGCTGGCGACGCGCTACGGCTGGGACGGGGCGAACTAACGCGGCCAAACAGCTGCGCTACGGAACACGTACGAGCAGGATGAACGTCCTGTCCTCGGCGCGAAGACACGTTTGACGCCAGGCGCAGATGCGGCTCGGACAGGCATGGCGTCACGGCGCCGCTTCGAGAAGACCTGTCCGTACGCCTGTGTTCGGACGATTCCAGCAGGGCGCTAGCGCCGCGCCGCCACGGCGGGCCATGCGGCGCCGATGCCGGCGGTGCGCGCGTACTGAAGCGCCAGCTCATGTTCTTGCGGGGGACGCACGATGCCGGAGCTGACGGCGAAGGCGGCGGCCTGCTGGCGGTTGCGCAGGTGCAGCTTCTCCAGGATGTTGCGCAGGTGGACCTTCACCGTGTTCTCGGTGATCACGAGCTGGCGCGCGATGTCGCGGTTGGTGGCACCCTGCACAAGCAGCCGCAGCACCTCGCACTCACGTTCCGTCACCTTGGCGCGATCCGCATCGATGGCCCTCATCTCGTCATCGCGGCCTCGGGTCAACTCGGCAAACTCGTGCAGCAGCCTTGCCGCGAACGCAGGCGGGATCACGGCCTCGCCTTCGGCCACGCGCCTGATGGAGTCGACCAGGGCGCCGACGCTGACGTCCTTGGTGATGTATCCGTTGGCGCCGGCCTTGATGGCGCCCATGACATCGGCATCGGCCTGCGACGTGGTCAGCATGGCGACATGCGTCGACGGGCGTTCGGCGAGAATGCGACGAGCGGCGCTGATGCCGTCGGTCTCGGGAAGGTGAACCTCCATCAGCACAACGTCGGGCTCAAGGCGGCGGGCCTTCTCACAGGCTTCGAGGCCCGTGCACGCTTGCCCGATCACGCGGATGTCGGCGTGGCGAGAGAGGATGATCTTCAGCCCCTCTCGATAGATCTTCTCGCTGTCTGCGACGAGGACACGGATGGGCGGGTTCATCGAGGCTCCGATCCTGGTTAGGGCGACCCGGCTGCGCGGTCTCACAGATCCGCGTGACGCCTGCCTCATCGCGGATGCTCAAACTATGCACGAACGAGCGTAAACCGGACGAGACGATCCTGGGAGTTGCATTTCAAAATGGTTGCATAACACCACGGGGGATTGACTTGAGGGCAGGGGTTGATGTGGGGTAGCGGCACCGGGAGGCGGGCGCAGAGGGCCAGCTGCGCGGACCGGCGGGAGACGTCGCCGAGCGTCGTGATCCAGGCGCCCACGCCGGGACCGCTGGAGACGAGCGGTCTGCGATCGAACCAGGCGACTATGTCTCGACCGGGACGTCTCCGCCCGCGGCGCCAACGGCAGCGGCCTCGCCGGGGCGCGTCAGCATGTAGCCGATGCCCTGGAATGTCTTGATCAGTTTCGGCTTCGATGGGTCGTCTTCGAGCTTGCGCCTGAGCCGCGACACCCAGACGCGCAAGTACTGCAGGTCATCGCGATACTCCGGACCCCACACCTTGCTCAGCAGTTCTGTGTTCAGCATGATCTTGCCGACGTTGGCGGCGAGATGCTGGAGGAGCATCCACTCGGTGCGCGTGAGCGTGACGATGTTGCCATCGCGCTTTACCATGCGGCGGTTGAGATCGACCTCGACCCTGCCCACCTGAACGACGTGTTCGGTGTTTGATGAGCCAACAGAACGCCGCAGCACCGCCCGCACGCGCGCGCTCAACTCATCCGGGCTGAACGGCTTGGCGAGGTAGTCATCCGCGCCGAGTTCGAGCCCGCGCACCTTGTCGCTCTCGCTTCCCTTCGCGGTGAGCAGAATCACCGGTATGCTCGATCGCTCGCGCAGCCGGCGCATGACCTCCAGGCCCGTCATCTCGGGCATAACGATGTCGAGGAGCGCGATGTCGGGCCGCTGCTCCTCGGCGACACGCAACGCCTCTTCTCCGCCGCTTGCAGTGACGACGCGGAAGCCCTGCGTCGACAGTTCCAGCTTGATCAGCCGGAGAATGCCGGGCTCGTCATCGACCGCCAGCACAAGGGGCTCGGTGCTCATGACACGCTCTCCGATTAAGCGGGATGCCGTCAGCGAACATGCGCCAGGAGCGCGTCGTACGACCGGCGGCTGCTGATTGATGCTAACAGCTATCAGTCCCGTCCGGCGACCGCCGGCCATGAGGCGGCGTTGCAAATGCGTAACAGCGCCACGAAGATGGATCGAGCGGCATGGTGGACTCGAACGGTAGGTACATGCACTTCGGCATGAGTTGCCTTGCGGCACTAGACGCTGCGACAAATGCATGTCAAGTGGTCCGGCATCCCACGATCGGGCTTGAGATTCTTTCTCAAACCAACGAACGTCATCAACAGCGGGCGCCATCGCCCGCGGTGGTGGAGGCGACAGAGGCTTGGACGAGACGCTCGCAGCAACCGGCAGCAACGGTCACGGCCGATACGGCGGGACGATCTTGGCCATCGACGATGACCCGGCGCTGGTGCGGATGCTATCGCTCGCGCTGCGCAACTGCGGGTTTCGCGTATCCTCGGCGTGCAACGGTGCGGACGCGATCGGCCAGATCGCAACCAAGGTGCCCGATCTGATCATCCTCGATCTTGCGATGCCGATCATGGACGGCCGGACGTTCTACCGGGCGCTACGGACCGAGGGGCACGAAACGCCCGTGCTCGTGCTGTCAGCATACGGAGCGCGTCGAGCGCAGGTGGAACTCGGCGCCGACGCGTACCTCGGCAAGCCGTTCCACCCCGACGACCTGGTAGACCTGGTGCGCCGGCTGCTTCACGCGGATTAGCGCCACCCGCTCGCCGGCAACATGCGGCCAGCGCGGCGCATCAGTTCGCCCCTGCCACAAACTCGTAGCCGATGCCCGGCGTGGTGCGGATCAGGCCGGCTTCCGAGAGGCGGCCAAGCTTCTGCCGAAGGCGGCTCATGGTGACGTGGAGCATGTGGTGCTCACCCTCGTAGCCAGCCCCCCACACAAACTGCAAGAGCTGGTCGTGCGTCAGCACGCGCCCGACGTTCTGTACGAGAAAGGCGAGCAGGCGGTACTCCGTCGGCGTCAGCGGCAGCGGTTCGCCCGCGATGTCCGCGCGGTAGCTCTTCGAGTCGAGGGTGAGCGGGCCGACGTTGATCGTCGGCGGGAGCAAGCCGTCGGGCGCCTGCGTCCTGCGCAGCACCGCCTGTAAACGGGCCAGCAACTCCCGCGTGCCGAAGGGCTTGCGGATGTAGTCGTCGGCGCCTGATTCCAGCGCGCGCACGACGTCGCTCTCGTCGACGACGACGGTCAACATGACCACGGGAACATCGTGCTGCTGATGGATCTCTTCACAGAGATCGAGTCCGTTGACGTCGGGCAGGTTTACATCGAGGAGGACCAGGTCGAAGTCGCGCACGGCCAGCGCCGCGCGCGCAGCATCACCCGTGCCGACCGCCGCAACGCTCATCGCGGCGGCATCGAGCGTGCGCGTGACGACGGTTCGGATACCCGCGTCGTCGTCGACGAGGAGGACTCGCGCTTGCTGTTTCATCTCATCAGTCCGATCGGCCGCAACGCAGGCGGACCACATCGCTCGGAAGAACTTCGTGCTCGACGCGCCCGCACTCCGCCGCGCTTGCAACCGGCACGCACGAGCCGCACCGGGCGGCGCCACGGTGTCAGCGCTGGGGCGGCCCTTCACTGTAGCGATTCGCACGAAAACATCAAACTGGACGGTAATTCGCGACTGACGACGACGGCACGCGGCAGAGACGGGTATGCCGCTACCCGGGGACCATCGACGCGGCGTGCGACGGAACCTCAGGCAGCACCATACGCTACGTCGATCAAGCGCGGCGGCACTGGCGCGGTCTATACCTCTCCTGGCGCGTTTGTCACGCCACATCGGCGACATTGACCCTTGTGGATCGGCGATCATGCCCGGAGAATCGAACTGACAGCAGCCTTCACTCCGTGGAGGGAGCATGGCACGGACTGACACGCGCTGGGCGGAGATCGCACCGCCGGTCTCGGGCAGAGCGATCGCTCCGAACCTCGGCGACTACGACGCTGCATGCCGCGGGTTCTCCTGGGCCCGAGCGCGAGGCGAACTCGACGGCCTGCCCGACGGAGGCGGCCTCAACATCGCGCACGAGGCCGTCGACCGGCACGCGCTGGGCCCGCGGGCGGGCCACACGGCGATTCGCTGGCTGAGCAAGTCCGGCACTGTACGTGACTTCTCGTACGCCGACCTGCGGATCGAGACGAACCGTTTCGCCAACG
>Ga0315281_10001576_pt1 | contig 33753 bp, 31 predicted proteins | sample YL17G07_0_MG_FD_204540 | JGI IMG/M metagenome (GOLD analysis project Ga0315281, IMG submission 204540) | Sediment microbial communities from Yellowstone Lake, YNP, Wyoming, USA - YL17G07_0 | ecosystem: Environmental > Aquatic > Freshwater > Lake > Sediment | place: USA: Wyoming | collected...
CAGTTGAGTGACACCGTGCAGCAGGTGGTGTTGATTTTGCTGGGTGTAGGTTCGGTGGCGCTGATGGGCGTGCTGTTGCAGGAATAAATATTAGCTTTCAATTCGGTAATGTAGGAGCGCAACTTGTTGCGCGATTGTTGTCAGCTACTATCGCCCGATACCCTAAAGGGCACAAGAACCTCTACGAGGTGAATCGGGCTCCTACGATTTAGTAATAAGCGTTCTATCAGATTAGATATTCTTCAGGATTCCACATGAGTAAAAATAATACCCCACCCAAAGTCGGTTTCGTCTCACTGGGCTGCCCCAAGGCTACTGTTGATTCAGAGCGCATCCTGACGCAGTTGCGCGCCGAGGGTTACCTCATCTCTGACAGTTATCAGGATTCCGATCTGGTGGTGGTGAATACCTGCGGCTTTATCGACAGCGCGGTGGCAGAGTCGCTGGATGCGATCGGCGAGGCGCTGGCGGAAAACGGCAAGGTGATCGTCACCGGCTGTCTGGGCGCCAAGGGCGATGTGGTGAAGCAGGCGCATCCAAAAGTGTTGGCCGTGACCGGCCCGCATGCAACGGATGAAGTGATGGAGGTGGTGCACCAGCATCTGCCCAAGCCGCACGACCCCTATGCCGACCTGGTGCCGCCACAGGGCGTGCGCCTGACGCCCAAGCATTTTGCCTACCTGAAAATTTCCGAGGGCTGCAACCATCGTTGCACCTTCTGCATTATTCCGTCGTTGCGCGGTGATTTGGTGAGCCGTCCGGTGGGTGAGGTGATGCAGGAAGCGCAGAATCTGGTGAATGCGGGCGTAAAAGAGCTACTGGTGATTTCGCAGGACACCAGCGCCTATGGCGTGGACGTGAAATACCGCACCGGCTTCTGGGGCGGCAGGCCGCTGAAAACTCGCATGACCGAGCTGGCGCAGGCACTGGGCGAACTTGGTGTATGGGTGCGTATGCACTATGTGTATCCCTATCCGCATGTGGACGAGGTGATTCCGCTGATGGCCGAGGGAAAAATTCTGCCCTACCTCGATATCCCTTTTCAGCACGCCAACAAGCGCATACTCAAACTGATGAAGCGCCCGGCTGACGCTGAAAATGTGCTGGAGCGGATTAAAAAATGGCGCGAAATCTGCCCCGAGATTACCCTGCGCAGCACCTTTATCGTGGGCTTCCCCGGTGAAACGGAAGAGGAGTTTGAAGAGCTGCTCGATTTCCTCGAAGAGGCGCAACTCGACCGCGTGGGTGCGTTTATGTATTCACCGGTGGAGGGCGCTGTCGCCAATGAATTGCCGGATCATGTGCCGCCCGAAGTGCAGGAAGAGCGCTTGGGGCGTTTGATGCAACTACAGGCTGAAATCAGCGCAGAACGTCTCAAACGCAAGATCGGCAAGATCATGCAGGTGTTAATCGATGAAGTGGATGAGGAGGGTGCTATCGCCCGCAGCTCAGCAGATGCACCTGAAATCGATGGTGTGGTCTACATCAACGAAGGGCAGAATCTTGAAGTTGGCCAGTTTGTTAATGTGCGCATCACCGACTCGGACGAGCATGATCTGTGGGGCGAGTTAATCTAATGTCATGATGTCAGGCAAAATCCACTGCAAGTTGTAACGCCAATTCTGAATCTTCCTGGGCTTGGGCAATTATATTTTCCACGTCATCAACATCGATACCGAGCGCGTCCCAATCTTCAGGACTGACTTCTGGATCAACGTATTCAGCCATGCCAAGTGACGGCTGAATTTTTTCTGCGATGTATATCATGCGTGCCAGAGGCTGATTTTCGGCGGCATCTGGCGTATGGTGATGCCGCAAAATCGTAACAATCTCTTCGGGCAGTTTCCAATGCATCGCAAGTTCTGCCCCCAATTCATCATGGCAGATGTCAAGCATGGCATGCTCAATCTCCAGTGCCGGTGTATCAGGAGCGTTTTCCATCGCTGCATGAAGCTCATCGCTGCGTTTGGGGTCAAGGTATGCCAGGGCGAGGAAGCCTATGTCGTGCAGCATGCCAGCGAGAAAAATCTGGTCTTCTTCCGGGCGTATATCTCTTGGCATCGCACGGGAGATGGCTATCATGGTGAAAGACACTCCCAGGTTATGCAGCCATAAATCCTGCAACTTGAGTTTCCCGCTGGATCTTTTTGTTTTCAACGCGGCTATCGCGATGGATACGGCAATGGATTTTATTTTATTAATGCCGAGCAGCATGGCGGCTTCTTTAATAGAGGTGACTTTTTTGCCGGTTGCGCCCAGCATCGGCGAGTTGGCGATTGCGATGGTTCTTGCCAGAATTTGCGCATCCTGTTCGACCAGCCTTAGTAATTGGCGTTCACCCGAATCGGTATCGGTGTTTAACGTGAGTAATTTTTGCGCAATAATCGGCATGACGGGAAGTGACTCCAGTTTTTTCAGCGCTTCACGCAGATTGATCGGCGGTGCTTCAATAGGGTCAGGTTTTTCGATTTTGGCATCTTGTTTGTGGTTGCCTCCCATTTGCTTGATGGTATGCTCCAGCATGCTGATTTTTTGATATGCGGAACCCAGCCTCGCCACTATCAGGTTCAGAAAAGCCTTGGCAAAACATGCTTGAAAGCCTTCGCTGGCCTGAAGCAAGGCGGTGTCGTCAATTTCGACCAGTTTGATTGGGGCGATGGCAGAAACGGTGGCTAGCCGCACATGGCGCACAGTATCCAGATAGGCCATTTCACCGAAGCAATCGCCACCGCCGATTCGGTTGACTTCAACCCCCTGTTTGGAAACCAAAGCCTGCCCGCTGACGATGAAATAAAGGCTGTTGCTGGTTTCGCCTTCCTTGACGATATGTTCGCCTTTGCCGTGTTCTTGCCAATGGCAGATGCTGGCTGCTTCCCACACTTCGGTGTCGGTAAAGCTGGAAAAAAAAGGCAGGTTACGCAGAATTTTAAAACGCGTACTGTCAAAGCGCACTTCAGCCGGGGGCGCTTTTTGCGGGAATGCGGCGGCAATATCGTCGCAAAGATCCTGCCATGAGTGGTAGCGCAGATCTTTGTCTTCGTGCATTGCACGGTGTACGGCAAAGCGCAATAATTGAGGAATATCCGCACGGCGATTTTCCAAAGGCAATGCCTCGCCATGCAGTTTTTGATAAATAAGCTCTTCGGTTGTTTTTGCGGAGAATGGTAATGTTCCGGTCAGCAACTGGTAGGCCATTACGCCAACCGCGTAAACATCAGACTGCATCGTTGGGCGCGATTGCCTGAAATGTTCTGGAGCCATAAAGGGCAAGGTGCCTACCGTGTCTACCTGGGTCAAGTCAGAGTTGGTTAGAAAAGCTGAACCGAAATCTGAAATTTTCACCGCGTTTTCTGTGCCAAGCAGGATGTTGGAAGGCTTGATGTCGCGATGGAGCACACCCATTTTGTGTGCGTAATCCAGCGCATTGCAAACTTTGAATAAGATATCGACTATCCGGTCAAGGGGGAGCAGCTTATCCAATGAGGTATGTTGTTTGAGGCTGCCACCCGGTACATGCTCCATCACAAGGTAATCAAATTCATCCGTGCTGCCCGCCTCGAAGACTTCGACAATAAAAGGGTGTTTGAGCTTGCCCGCCAGACGCGTTTCATTGAGCCACATTCTGCGGTTGCGTGCACCATTTTCATCCTGTTCAAACTGGTTTAAACGCGCAAGCTTCAGCGCGACATCGCGTTGCAGGTATGTATCGAATGCAAGAAACACTTCAGCTGTGGCACCATTGCCGATTTTTTGTTTCATTGCAAAACGATTGCGGAAAGTGTCGTTCAGATTTGCCATATCAGGTCAGGCTCGGCATTGTTTGCGTGTATTTTTTCATGCTGATTTTCCTTGTGCCTGACGTTTGTGAGGTGGTTTTGCTGTTCAATCCCGCAACTTTGCAGGTACTATTTTTTACCCTCAAGCATTAATAATCTTTGGTTGGTTGCGTTGAGCCTCGCTACCATAATATTCAGGAAAGCTTTGGCAAAGCAGGCTTGCAGGCGGTCGCTGGCTTGCAATAGGGCATCGCCCTGAATTTCGATAATGTTCAAGGCGGTGCTGGCAGCCACTGTCGCCAGTCTTGTATGGCGTGCTTCATCCAGGTAGGCTACTTCACCAAAGCAGTCTCCCGTAGTCAAATGGCTGAGTTCTACGCCACTTTTGGTGACGGTTGCCTGTCCACTGATAATGACGTAAAAACTGCTGCTGATTTCGCCTTCCTTAATGACAACTTCTTCCGGCTTGCGTTGCTGCCAGCGACTGAGGCCAACTGTTTCCCAAACCTCAATATCAGTAAAATGTGAGAAGAAGGACAGATTGCGTATCACGCCGAAAAGGGAGCTGTCGAAACGTGTTTCTTCCAGCCGTGCAACTTGTGGTATTGCTCTTGCCAGGTCGTCGCAGAACTCTTTCCATGAAGTATAGCGGTGCTCATTATCAGGATGCATTGCCCGATTAACGGCAAAACGCAATGACTGGGGAAGATCCTGACGTCTGCTCTCCAGCGGAACCGCTTCGCCATGCAGTTTCTGGTAAATCAGCGCATCTTTGGAAGTTGCATTAAATGGCAGGGTGCCGGTCAATAATTGGTAGGCCATCACGCCGACTGCATAAATATCCGACTGTATGGTCGGGCGCGATTGGCGGAATTGTTCCGGCGCCATAAAGGGCAGGGTGCCTACTGTGTCAATCTGCGTCAGATCAGAATTGAGTAAAAATGCAGAACCAAAATCCGATATTTTTACCGAGTTATCGCTACCCAGCAGTACATTTGAGGGTTTGATATCGCGGTGCAGAACACCCGTCCTGTTGGCATAGTCCAGGGCGTTGCAAACTTTGTAGAGGATGTCGATCAGGCGATTAAGCGGGAGCAGCTTGTCGGGTGTGGTGTATTGTTTGAGCGTTCCGCCAGACACGTATTCCATCACCAGATAATCAAACTCGTCCGAATTTCCATACTCTATGACTTGCACGATGAAGGGGTGGCTGAGTTTGCCTGCCAAACGCGTTTCGTTAAGCCACATTCTGCGGTTGCGTACACCGTCTTCATCATCTTCAAACAGGCTTAATTGCGTCAGTTTAAGGGCAACGACTTTTTGCAAGAAGTTGTCAAAGGCGAGATATACCACGCCAGTGGCCCCCTTGCCCAACTCCGTTTTCATATCAAAACGAGTACGGAAATTATCAGATTGATTGGCCATTTGAATTTTTCGAGTTCGACTTTATCCGTTCAATATTGCGCTGAAACTTCCAAGTCTTGTTATCTTAGTATAAAAACTGACTTTGGACACATTCTAACACCAGCTTTGTCATTGGCAATGTATGCTTCATCAGGTCTTGTGAGCGTTAACTATACTGTTCCTGATACAATGCTAGTATGACTCTATATGCATTTATTGCTGTCGGATTGGGCTCTGCTATCGGTGCATGGTTGCGTTGGGGCATGGGGCTTTGGCTCAATCCTGTATTGCCGCAGCTGCCGCTCGGCACGCTGGCGGTTAATCTCGTGGGCGGATATCTCGTGGGGCTTGCCGTTGCCTTCTTTTTGCAGCACCCGGGGTTGTCTCCAGAATGGCGCTTGCTTGTGATCACGGGCTTTCTTGGTGGCCTCACCACTTTCTCCACTTTTTCGGCCGAATCAGTATCCTTATTGCTGCGGGGACAGTATCTTTGGACAATCGCTATTGTTGCTGCACATTTGGGCGGCTCATTGCTGATGACTATATTGGGTTTGCAAACTTTTAAATGGTTGCATCAATAGGAGGGAAGAAACATGACGAGTGTTTATCTCAAATTCTATGTGGCTGAAAAGCAACGGCATGAGGGAAAGTTGCTATACGAATGGCTGCTTGAAGAGGCAAAAAAAATTGGCGCGTCAGGCGGTTTTTCATTTCGCGCGATTGCCGGTTTCGGCAGACATGGAAGAATGCATGAGGAAACCTTTTTTGAACTGGCCGGAGAGCTTCCGGTGCAAGTCGAGTTTGTACTGAATACGGAATTAGCCAATAAATTATTGGATGACTTGCGCACTTATAAACTGAATTTATTTTTTGTACGCTATGCAGTTGAGTCGGGAGTGATTTAATGTTGAAGCTGGTAGGTATTCAACGGTATAGGTAATTTGGAATAAAAAACTAACAAGCTCCGTCTATGATTTGACGTCACAATCAAGCGTCTGCAATTATTGAAATTGTTATTTTATTTTGAATATATTTTTGGGGAGAAACTATATGAGTATGAGAAGGTCAGGGAGGCTATTAGTTGTAGCAATAGCGGTTTCATTGTGTGCATCTTTTTTTGCTTCGGCAGCAGCAGATGATGATAGAAGCAAAACAGATGCCGATAAAAAAATAAAATTAATCCATATCGGCGATATTCACGGCCACCTTATTCCTCGTCCCAATGTGCGCAGCGATGGCGATGGACGCAAGGAGGGCGGACTGGCAAGGATGTACACCAAAATTCAAAAGATCCGCAACAAGAATACATTGCTGATCAACACGGGCGATACCGTACAAGGTTCGGCCGAGGCCTTATATACACGCGGACAGGCATTGGTAGATGTGGTCAACATGTTCCATATCGACGCATTTGCTCCCGGCAACTGGGAGTTTGTTTACGGTACCGAGCGTTTCCGTGAACTGTTTGCCGGTGTGAATGGTGTAGCACCGCTGGCGCCATGGAATGCAATTTCTGCGAATCTTTTTTATACCGCAGACAATCCTGATTATGCGTCTATGGCAGGAAAGCGCGTATTGCCTCCCTATTTGATCAAGGAAATAAACGGCATAAAGATCGGTATTCTCGGGTTTACAACTGACCGTGGACCGCAGGTCGTAGGTACTTCAGTTACCAAGGGTTTCCGCTATTCAAACTCAATGCCGGGAAGTGCAAAATTTGTGAATAGCGATGTGTCCGAGGTAGAAAAAGAACTCCAAAATCAGATCGACGAATTGCGCAATGTGCAGCAGGTTGATTTTCTCGTGATGGCTTCCGAGCTTGGCCTGGCTAATAACATCGTTCTCGCCAGCCGTAATCCTGGCATTGATGTCATTTTGTCATCCGATATGCATGAAGAAACACGCAAGCCGGTTGTTACCGGTACGGGTACTGTGATTGTTGAAGAAGGTCAGGATGGCACCATGATAGGCGAACTCGATTTTACGTTTGACGCCAAAAACAAGATCAAGGGCTGGAAATGGACTGCGCATACCATCAACGACAAGATCAAGGCTGACGCTAAAATTGCGCAAATGGTTGCCAAGGTACGCGCTCCATTTGTTAAAGGTACCTTCGTCGCGCAGACCAACCCGTTTAACGGCTCCAAACTGGCAGGCCCCATTGATGAGGTTGTGGGTAAAACCAAAGTGGCTTTGCACCGCACCAACTTTGCTGGCGAGACTATGGCTGCAGTGGTTGAGGGCTCGGGTCATGATTTTGTGACCGATGCTTTCCGTACTATGGGTATTGCGCAATTCGGCGCAGAGATGGATGAGGGCGCACGCCCTGCGGAAGTAATCGGCGCGATTCGCGGTTTCCGCTACGGTACCCATGTCGCTCCAGGCCCGATTAAGCGTGAAGACCTGTACCACTTTATCGCTATCGGCCCAAAAATTGCCTGCGGTACGATAGAAGGTGCAAAGGTGAAAGGCCAGATGGAAAATGCAGCGGATGGCTCTCTTAATCCTGACCCTCGTCGCTGGACCGGCGGCTGGATGTTTAACTTCAGCGGTGTGACCAGCGATTTCTATCCGGTAACCGGCGCCACTTATGATGCAACGGGCGCTACGGTTGGCGCGCTGAATCGTATCCGCAACATTCAGATACAAAACAAAAACAATAGCTGGTCGGCATGGGTGAAAGAGAGCAAGTATACCTATTGCTCTTATTACTACGACACTGACCCATCGCAGATTAACAAAGTGGAAATTTCAGACGCGAACAAGCCCAGCATCAAAGTGTTGACCGATGCCAATGGCGCGCCTATGGACGGGGTTGAAGTGGTGGTTCAGTACTTGAAGACATTGCCTGCTTCGACTGCAAATCCGGTATTGAATCGCACAACAGTTAAAGAGCCATTGCCTGCTTATCGTTACGGCTTCCCTGAGGTGCAACCTCTGAACAAATTGTAAATTTTGAATACCCTCTGCATGGAGGGTAAAAGTAAAAATGGCGACCCTAGGGTCGCCATTTTTTATGGGACATTGTTCGGTTGATAACAAACAACGACTAAGAAAACTACAACTCAGTCGTACATTTGTTTCAGGAAGGCATCAATATCCACATCTGCAAGTTCAGCAGGAAAAGAATGATGTTTGTCTTCAGGCACGAGTTGCGTCAGGCCGACAGACGGGTTCCATCCTGAGTTCAGGATTTCGTCGTCATATTCTACAGTCGCGGGCTTATCGATTTCGATATTGCCCTGACTCATGTTCATTGTCATGATTCCCATGGCACACCTCCACTTTTGTAGTTTCAGGCCGAGTTGCAGCCTGGTAAACATAATAACGGTTTTTTTCGAATATGGTTTACAAGGTCGCTAAATTTTTTTATTGGCTTAAGTCTTGGAGAGCAAGCTGGCATTGGTATTGCTGCCAATGCATGAACAAATGTGTGTCGATAAGCGGTCAGATCAGATGGACGGATGGTTTGCGTCAAACGTGCACTAGTTCAAAACGCTTATGTTGTAATAGTATTAAAGTACTAGTGTGCCCCCGGTGCAAGTTTGCGCCTGTTCGAGTCTGGATAATGCAGGCTGCAGATTGAGGCCGGTTTTTTCCTTGAGTTCGCTCGCCAGTTCTTTGAGGTCGCCAATCGTTATTCGAACAGGTTCGCCGTGCGCGGCAAAAGCGATGGTATTGCCGCTGTCGCAGGAAGGGAAGGCCAGAGCGCGTCCCTCAAAGGCAGTGCTGATGCGTTCTACACTATCCTTGAAGCCATGGCTGCGACCGAGAAGGTTAACGGCCATAATGCCGCTGTTGCTTAGATGCGCGCGTGCAGATTGATAAAAGGGCAGAGTGTCGAGTCCGCCAGCGCGGGCATCTTCATCAAAACCATCCACCAGAATCAAATCCCAGGTTTTATCGCTGTTGACAATGTATTCAACGCCATCGGCGATCACAATCCGCAGGCGCAAGGGATCGTTGGGCAGCTTGAAAAAATGGCGTGCGGCAGCAACGACATTGGGCTCGATTTCAACTACTGTCAGTTTGGCGAGCGGATAGTGACGATACAGAAATTTGGTCAGCGAGGCTGCACCCAGGCCAATCAGCAGGACATTGCGCGGAAAGTGGCTATCGTCACGCAGCAACAGACTCGCCATCATTTCCTTGGTGTATTCAAGTTCAAGATGCCAGGGGCGGGCGATGCGCATCGCGCCTTGTATCCATTCGGAACCGAAGTGCAGCGTGCGTACGCCTGACTCTTCGCGTATGTCGACAGAAAAGGCCATGTTTATTTAAGCCACTGATTCAATAACCAGCGCGACCATTCGATCACTTCGGATGCCGTCATGCCGACGCTGGCCTGCTGCTGAGCGAGCGCATCACCGGCAGCGCCATGCAAATGTACGGCGAGCAACATTGCCTGGTCAGTATCCAGGCCTTGGGCAATAAAGGCGGCGATCATGCCGCTCAGTACATCGCCCATGCCGGCGCTGCTCATGCCCGGGTTGCCAGTTGTGTTGAGCCATATTTTCCTGTCATTGCCGATGCACAGGCTGCCTGCGCCTTTTAACACGACGCTGCAATTCATTCGTGCGGCCAGTTTTTGCACGGCATCAGTTCGATCTGATTGCACTTCCTCGGTGCTGATACCGAGCAGGCGAGCTGCTTCACCGGGATGCGGCGTGACGATGCCGGGAGTTTTGCGTGCAACAAGCTGGCTGCGCAAATCGGGACGCAGCGCGAGAATGTTCAATGCATCTGCATCCAGTATCAGGGTCACTTCCAGCTTCAGCGCATCGTGTAAAATTTTCTGCGCGGCAAGATCTGTCCCCATGCCGCAGCCGATTACAAATACATCAGGGTGGAATACGGTTTTTACGTTTGCGCCTTGTCCCGTTTGTGGCAGAGGGCGAAGCAAGTCTTTAGCGCTATGCAGCATTAATTCAGTCTGTTGCATGTCGACGCCGGGGGCGTTTTCAGCCAGCAGGCCTATATGTACACAACCTGCCCCCAGCTTGAGTGCCGCACGCCCTGCCAACAATGATGCACCTATCATGCCAGTGTTGCCGCCGATAACAACCACTGTGCCAAACTGGCCTTTATGGCTGTTTTGCGGGCGTGGCGAGAGAAAAGAAGTGACCTGGTTCTGCGTAATAACGGGGATGCGGGGAGTAGCCATGCTTTTTCCTGAAGAGATAAGTTAGCCTGCATTATAATTGCATCCTAACGGGCATGGTGAAGACACCACCCCTGATAAAACTCGCAATGCCCGTTTCCTCCTCCCTAACCCTCCCCCGGAGTCCGAAAAACTCTTGGCCGGGCACCCGGAAGAGGGGACAAACGAAACACTGCGCGAGTTTCACTATAATCACATGCTTGAAAGGACAACGCCATGTTCCTCACCTCTATTGGCAATTCTGCACTATCCACCTTCCGTCTAGAAAAATTGCGTGCTGCCGTGAAGTCCGTCGCACCCGAGTTGACCATAGAAACGACACGGCACTGGTATTTTACCGAGCTTAAATCTGCGTTGTCCGATGCGGATAAACAGTTGCTCGAGCGACTGCTGGGGCTGGATGGCGCGACTGACATGCTTTCAAACAAGCTGCATGGCCTGTTGGTGATACCCCGTCTGGGCACCATTTCGCCCTGGTCGTCCAAGGCATCAGATATTGCGCAGCATTGTGCGCTGCCGGTAGTCAAGCGCATAGAGCGCGGCATCGTGTATTACTTTAAAACCCAAAGCGGCCATGCGCTGAGCAACACGCAGATGAAGGCGATCAAGCCTTTGCTGCATGATCGTATGACCGAGTCCGTGGCGAGCGATTTTGACGGGATCGAGGAAAAGATTTTTGCGCATGGCGAGGCGCAGTCCTTGTCCACGATCGATGTGCTGGAGGGGGGAAATGTCGCTTTATCTGTCGCAAATTACGAATTGGGTCTGGCTTTGTCGAACGATGAAATCGACTATTTGGTGGAAAATTTTACCAAGCTGCAACGCAATCCAACCGATGTCGAGCTGATGATGTTTGCGCAGGCAAACTCCGAGCATTGCCGCCACAAAATTTTCAACGCGAATTGGGTGATCGACAACGTGCAGGAAGCGATGACCCTGTTCGGCATGATACGCAACACGCACAATCTGAATCCGCAAGGAACCGTAATAGCCTATTCGGATAATTCATCCGTGATCGAAGGCGCGCGCATTGATCGCTTTTATCCCAATGTGGACGGCAGCTATGTGTTCAGTAAAGAACTGACGCACATCCTGATGAAAGTGGAGACGCACAATCACCCCACCGCGATTGCACCGTTTGCGGGTGCAGCGACGGGGGCGGGCGGTGAAATACGCGACGAGGGCGCGACAGGGTCAGGTTCCAAGCCCAAAGCGGGCTTGACCGGATTTTCCGTCTCCAACCTGGCGATTCCCGGCTTTGTGCAGCCCTGGGAGAAAAAGAAATACGGCAAACCGTCGCGTATTGCCTCCGCCCTGCAGATCATGCTGGATGGGCCTATCGGTGGCGCGGCATTCAACAATGAATTCGGCCGCCCCAATCTGGCAGGCTATTTCCGCACCTATGAAGAAAATGTAAATGGAGAAATGCGCGGCTACCACAAGCCCATTATGCTGGCCGGCGGTGTGGGCAATATTTCGGCACAGCACACTAACAAGCAAGCGCTGCCTGTGGGTGCGTTGCTGATTCAACTGGGCGGCCCCGGCATGCTGATAGGTCTGGGCGGCGGAGCGGCTTCCAGCATGGATACCGGAGCCAATGCAGAAAATCTGGATTTCGATTCGGTGCAGCGCGGCAACCCCGAGATGCAGCGGCGTGCGCAGGAAGTGATAGACCGTTGCTGGCAGATGGGCGCCAATAATCTCATTCTGTCGATTCACGATGTGGGCGCGGGCGGCATTTCCAATGCGTTGCCCGAGCTGGTGCATGGCGGCGGGCGCGGTGCGCGTTTTGAATTGCGCAAAGTGCCGTCGGAAGAGCGCGGCATGTCGCCGATGCAAATCTGGAGCAACGAAGCGCAGGAGCGCTATGTGCTGGCGATAGCGTCCGAGCGTCTGGCAGAGTTCCAGGCAATATGCGCACGCGAACGCTGCCCGTTTGCCGTGCTGGGACATGCGATTGCCGATGATAGACTGATTGTGCATGACGAGAAATTCAAAAACGATGCGGTGGATATGCCGCTGTCGGTATTGCTGGGCAAGCCGCCCAAAATGACACGCACCGTAAAACGCGAAAAGGTCAAACTGCCTGCATTGGATAGCAGCAAGATCAAACTGAAAGATGCAATTGCACGCGTACTGAGTCTGCCTGCCGTGGCGGACAAGAGTTTCCTGATCAATATTGGCGACCGTAGCGTGGGCGGCATGACCGCGCGCGACCAGATGGTCGGCCCGTGGCAAGTGCCGGTGGCTGACGTGGCGGTGAGCCTGATGGGCTTCAATACTGTGCTGGGCGAGGCGTTTGCGCTAGGCGAGCGCACGCCGTTGGCGGTGCTGAATGCCCCCGCCTCAGGGCGCATGGCGGTAGGTGAAGCCATCACCAATATTGCGGCCGCGCGCATCGCAAAAATCGGCGACATCAAACTGTCGGCAAACTGGATGGCAGCAGCCGGTCACCACGGTGAAGATGCGGCATTGTTCGACACCGTGTGCGCAGTCGGCATGGAGCTGTGCCCGGCTTTGGGTATCAGCATCCCCGTGGGTAAAGACTCTATGTCGATGAAGACATCCTGGCAGGAAGGTGAAAACAAAAAGGCAGTTACAGCGCCGCTGTCGCTGATCGTGAGCGCCTTTGCGCCAACGCCTGATGCTGGCAAAACGCTGACTCCGCAACTGCAAGCTTATCCCGATTCTGTGCTGTTATTGATCGACCTGGGCAACGGTAAAAATCGTCTGGGGGGTTCTGCGTTGGCCCAGGTGTACAACCAGGTTGGCAATGCCGTGCCGGATGTGAATGATGCGAGTAAATTAAAAGCATTCTTTGAAACGATACAAAGCTTGAATAGCGACGGAAAACTGCTGGCCTACCATGACCGCTCCGACGGCGGTTTGCTGGCAACATTGTGCGAAATGTCGTTTGCGTCCCATATCGGGCTGGATGTGAATCTGGATGAATTGAAGGGCGATGCGCTCAGCGCATTGTTCAATGAAGAACTGGGTGCGGTGGTGCAGGTGCGCATCAAGGATGTGAAAGATGTGCTGATAGCCTGCCGCACCTCAGGCCTGAAAGATGTGCATGAGGTTGCAACGCCGAACAAGCGCGGCATGCTGAATATTGCCCACAATGGTAAAAAACTGTTCAGCGAAAATGCCATCGTGCTGCAGCGCATCTGGTCTGCAACCACTTACCAAATGCAAAAACTGCGCGACAATCCGGGCTGCGCACAGCAGGAGTTTGATGCCAAGCTCGATGCAAATGACCCTGGTTTGCATGCCAAACTCAGTTACAACCCCAGCGCCAATCCGGTTGCACCGGCTATTCTGACGTCGCGTCCCAAAATGGCGATCCTGCGCGAGCAGGGGGTTAACGGACAGGTTGAAATGGCAGCAGCATTTGACCGTGCCGGATTTAATGCAGTGGACGTGCATATGAGCGACATCATCACCGGGCGCATCAGTCTGTCCGACTTTAAGGGATTCGCCGCATGCGGCGGATTCTCTTACGGTGACGTGCTGGGAGCGGGAGAAGGCTGGGCCAAATCCATCCTGTTTAACCCGCGCGCGCGCGATGAATTTTCCGCCTTCTTTAATCGCAAAGACACCTTTGCACTGGGCGTGTGTAACGGTTGCCAGATGATGAGCAACCTGCATGAGATTATTCCCGGTGCAGAAAATTGGGCGCATTTTGCACGCAACCAGTCCGAACAATTTGAGGCGCGCTTCGTGATGGTGGAAGTGCAGAAGACACCGTCCATCTTGTTCGACGGTATGGCGGGCAGCCGCATGCCGATTGTGGTGTCGCACGGCGAAGGTTATGCCGATTTTAGTTCCGACATCACGCCCGCAAGCGGGCATGAGTCTTCTCTGAAACTTCGTTTTGGCAATGCGAATAAACTGAAAGCCGCGCAGCCGCTGATCACGTTACGCTACGTGGATAACTACGGCAAGCCCACGCAGACGTATCCCTTCAACCCCAACGGCTCCCCCAAGGGCGCCACCGGCCTCACCACACCTGATGGCCGCTTCAGCATCATGATGCCGCACCCCGAACGCGTATTCCGCGCCGTGCAGAATTCCTGGCATCCGGCTGAGTGGAATGAAAACGGCGCGTGGTTGCGGATGTTCCTGAATGCGAGGAAGTGGGTGGGGTAAGAGATAGTGCTTTTGAGATTTGTTGTATTGGGCTACACATCATTTGCGGGGGGCATTCCATTCGGGTGTTCGGTACCTAATCTTCACTTTGCTTTATGGCTTGATAAATTATATCAATTTGATATAATTATCTTATGCACATAATCTCTATCAAAATGCTTCGAGATTTCTGGTAAAAACATCCAGAAGCAGAGAGCGTGCTGCGAGAGTGGCATTCAGTTGTTGAGCATATTGAGTTTAAGGACTTCAACCATGTTCGGGAATTTTTCAACTCTGCGGACTACGTTCCTCCTTATACGGTATTTGATATTGGAGGAAACAATTACCGCCTGGTGGTGATCGTCAGGTACAGGTTCAAAAAGGTTTTTGTGCACAAGATCATGACGCATCGGGAATATGATAATTGGAATAAGCTCTACCGGAAAGGCAAAGGATAATCATGGGCGCACCTCACAAGCAATTCGACATTCAGGCCATCCAAGCTTCCTGGCAGGCATTGGACGCGAAGGCACACCTTCGTCCCATCCATGATGAAAAGAGCTATCAGCGCATGTTGGCGCTGATGAACACACTGCTTGATGTCGCAGGGGATGATGAAGACCATCCACTTTCCGGCCTGCTTGATCTTGTTGGAGACATGGTTTCAAAGTACGAGCAAGAACACTATGCCATTGAACAGGCCTCTCCCCAAGATACACTGCGCTTTTTGATGGAAGCGCGCGGCCTGAAGCAGGAAGACCTGTCTGCCATTGTGCCGCAGAGCAACCTGTCGGCAATCCTGGCAGGCAAAAGAAAAATTAGCGCAACCCTGGCTGGAAAATTGGGCAAGTTCTTTGGTGTCAGCCCGGCAGCGTTTGTGCCTGCTTGAATGACGGCATACGGCCAAAAGCGGAAATTCACGAATGGCAGGTAATTGGATTAAAGAGGCCGTTTTTGCCTCTTTATATTCGGTATGTGGAATTTACTGTTGGAAAAAAATGAACGTCATTAAGCTCGCAGTAGCCACACTCCGGGTGATGCTTGACACAGAAGATGCGACTCGCTTATGAAAATTCTCGAATACATCGGCCTTGACACCTCCCGCGTCAAGGCCAGCTACCTCAAGGTCACTGATGCCATCGCCCGCGACGATTTCCGCGCGGCACAGGTCAAGAAACTATCCAACCTCAGTCACGGCAAGTTTTACCGGGCGAAGCTCGATGATGCCGACCGGCTGCTGTTCTGTCTGGTGCGCCATGGCGATGACGTATGCGCGCTGATGCTGGAGGTGATCGCCAACCATGATTATGACAAGTCGCGCTTCCTGCGTGGCGCGGCTATTGATGAAGCAAAGATTCCCGACATTGATGCCGCCGAGGCCATCAAGGAAGCGCAACCGGTGCGTTACCTGCACCCGGAGCGCACCATCGTTCACCTGCTCGACAAGCCCATCTCCTTCGATGACACACAGGAAGCCATCTATCGCCAGCCGCCCCCGCTGATCGTCGTCGGCAGCGCCGGTAGCGGCAAGACGGCGCTGACGCTGGAAAAGCTCAAGCATGCCGAAGGCGAAGTGCTGTATGTCACCCATTCCGCCTATTTGGCGCAGAACGCACGCAGCCTCTACTACGCAAATGGTTTCGAGCACACAGGGCAGGAAGCGGTGTTCCTCTCCTACCGCGAATTCGTTGAAACCATCCGCGTGCCGGTTGGCCGCGAAGCTAGCTGGCGTGATTTCTCCGGCTGGTTTTCGCGCATGCGCCAGGCCTTCAAGGACATTGATGGACATCAGGCGTTCGAGGAAATTCGCGGTGTGATCGCGGCGGGCGCCGACGGCATATTGGGTCGGCAAGACTACCGCACACTGGGCGTGCGCCAATCCATTTTCGCAACAGAGCAGCGCGATAAACTGTATGACTTGTTTGAAAAATACCGTGCATGGCTGGCCGAGGCCAAGCTCTACGATCTCAACCTGGTCGCCCAGGAATGGCAAGCTCTCGCGGCGCCGCGTTATGATTTTGTGGTGGTCGATGAGGTGCAGGATCTCACTACCGCACAGCTATCGCTGATACTCAAAACGCTCAAAAAACCGGGTAATTTTTTACTGTGCGGCGATTCCAACCAGATCGTCCACCCCAACTTCTTCTCGTGGGGTCAGGTAAAAAGCCTGTTCTGGCACGACCCGCAACTCGCCGAGCGGCAGGAGTTGCGCGTGCTCAGCGCCAACTTCCGCAACGGACTTGAAGCCACGCGCACCGCCAACCAGTTGCTCAAGATCAAGCAGCAGCGTTTCGGCTCCATCGACCGCGAGAGCAATTTCCTGGTGCAGGCGGTGGGCGGCGAAAAGGGTCAGGTCGCGCTGATGGCGGACAAGGATGCCGTGCTGCGCGAACTGGACCAGAAAGTCCGGCTCTCCACCCAGTTTGCCGTGCTGGTTATGCGCGACGAGGACAAGGCCGAAGCGCGCAAGCATTTTGCGACACCCTTGCTGTTTTCGATACACGAGGCCAAGGGGCTGGAATACGAGAACATCATCCTGTATCGCTTCATTTCCGACCACCGTGCCGAGTTTAGCCAGATCGTCGAAGGTGTGGACAAGGTCAGTCTGTCCACAGATATTCTCGATTACCGCCGCGCCAAGAACAAGAGCGACAAGTCACTGGAGGTCTACAAATTTTTCGTCAACGCGCTCTATGTGGCGCTGACGCGTGCAATCAAGAATCTGTACGTCATCGAATCCGACACCGGCCATCCCCTTTTTGCATTGCTTGATCTTGCTGTTGCCGGGCCAATAAAAATGGATGCGCAGCAATCCAGCCAGGAAGACTGGCAGAAGGAGGCGCGCAAGCTCGAGCTTCAGGGTAAACAGGAGCAGGCGGAAGCCATCCGCCGCAATATCCTCAAACAGACGCCGCCCCCCTGGCCGGTGTTCGACGAACCCCGGCTGCGGGAGACCTTAATCAAGGTGTTCCGCGAGCAGGCGGTTGGGAATAAATTAAAACAACAACTTTACGAATACGCCACCTGCCATGATGAGCCTGTGCTTGCGGAATGGCTGCTGTACGAAGCCAAGTTTGATGCGGCAGCAACATTCATGCAGCAGCGCACAACCCTGGGGCGCAAAAGTTTCGTTACCTATTTCGCGCACCACTACAAAGACATTCTGAAACAATGCGATCAATATGGCATCGAGCATCGCTTGCCGATGAACCAGACACCATTGATGGCCGCCGCCGCAGCCGGCAACATTCCCTTGGTGGAAGCCTTGCTGGCACGCGGCGCGGATTGCGAGACGGCTGACCAGTACGGGTATAACGCACTGCACTGGGCCATGCGCGCAGCCTTCCACGACGCGAAATTTGCCCGCAACCAGTTCGCCGCCCTCTATGAGCTTCTTGCCCCGGCCGGTATTGATGTCAATACCGGCGAACGGCTGGTGCGCATAGATCGCCATCTTTCCGAATATTTCCTGTTCCAGACACTATGGGTGCTGTTCAAGTCGCGCTTCACCCATCAGCAGCGGCGTAATTTCGGCGCTTTTGATACCCAGGCTATTCTCGATGCCTGGCAACACCTGCCCGCCAACGTGATCTACCCGGAGCGCAAAAAACGCCAACACCTTTCGGGCTTGCTCGCGCGCAACGAAGTGGAGCGTGACTACGCTTACAACCGCGCCTTGTTCATGCGCGTTGCCCAGGGCTGGTATCAATTCAATCCAAAATTGTCAGTGCGTCGCCGCAAGGGTGAGGAAGAAATCTGGCAACCGGTCTACGCGGCGCTGAACCTGCCGCTGATCAGTGAGTTTTCTGATCCTGGCGAGGATTCCATTGAATCAGTCCACGAACAAATAGAAAAATACTGTGCAATGGCAAACATGCCGCAACCACCCATTCCAATTATGATGGAAAAGTGGTGGGCACAAAAACAAGCCGACGAAAAGGAGTTGGCAGAACGGGAAGCCGAACGTCTTGCCGCATTGAAGCGCTGGCAGGAGCACAAGGCGGCAGAGCTACGCAAACAGAACGATGAGCCAAAATGGGGAACCAAGGAAGCTAAACGGCGCGAAATCGAACGTGTACGCAAAGAGATCGAGGCCAGAAAAAAATAATTTTGTCATGCCACCGCGATTGGCCGGAAATGTGTGTGAATTTGAAAATTGCATCAAGCGTACCTCAACCATGACTTGCATGTGTGTTCATTGACTTGACTGACTGCAGTGTACACAATGATGTACATATTTTTTTAAAGGAAGTTTTATGCGGGAAGCTACGTTCACCGAGTTGCGCAAACATGCCAAGGATTATTTTGATGCAGTCGAAGCAGGGGAAACGGTTCGAATCTTCCGCAAAGGCAAACCGATAGCTCGGTAGGTTGGGCTGAATGAAATGAAGCCCAACGTTTACCACGCGAATCTGTTGGGCTTCGTGCCTCAACCCAACCTACGAACTAATTTTGATTTACTGCATAGTCTCGTTTGCTGCACTTGGCGAATGACCGATTCCGGGCAACATAATCGCAGCATCGAATGTTGCAAAAGGGCACTGAGCAACAGTTAGATATCTGAAAGCCAAATGAGTGACATGCGACAAATTTCAGAAATCAGGAAAGCGTCGCTAGAGCAGTTTTCTTGAGGGCAAATGCAGCAGGGCTGAGCGCACTGTCTTCGCGCCAGGCAAGGTGCAGGGTGCGCGAGGGTGAGGGTGGCAGTATCGCGAGGTAAACCAGGTCGGCGCGCTTGACCATCTTGGGGACGATGCTCAGGCCAAGGCCAGCTTTGACCAGCGCCTGCACCGTGTCTATTTCGCCTGTTTCATGCACCACTCGCGGCTGGACACCGGCACGCAGCAGGGCATCCAGCACGATTTTGCGGAAGCCGTGGCCGGATTTCATCAGGATCAACGGCTCGTCAGCCAGCGCCTTGAGCGCCAGTTTTTTGCGGCTGGCGAAGCGGTGTTTGGGCGGGACGACGATCAGCAAGGGTTCAGAAAAGATAAGCTCGGAGCGTAGCCCGTTTCCCAATCCTGCCTCGTCCATGATCGCGATGTCGATCTCGCTCTCTCTCAACATGCGCGCCAATTGGGGTGAGCTTTCTTCGCGGATGATCACTTCAATCCCGGGGTGGGCTTTGCCGAATGCCTTGAGCAGCGGCGGCAAGAGGTAAGCGCCGGTGGTGGGCAGGCAACCCAGCGTCACGGAGCCGCGCGTCAAACCGTTAAGCTGCTCAATTTCAAAACGTCCGCTTTCCAGTTGGCGCAGCGCTTCGGCAGCACGTCCGCGAAACAGCTCGCCGCGCTTGGTCAACCTGGCCCCCTGCCGGTTACGCTCAAGCAGCGGGCCGCCGAGTTCGGCTTCGAGTTTGGCGATCTGCGAACTCAGGCTGGGCTGGCTGACGTAGCAGGTCTTGGACGCAACCGTGAATGAGCCGGTTTGAGCCACAGCAAGAAAATATCGCAACTGTTGTAATTCCATAGCGCGCCTCGCATGCCGATAACTTGAACGTTAATGCGGAATATCCTTCAATATTGTTACATAGCTAAAAGCTATTCTATGTATAGTTATTATATCTTTTACAAATATAACTTTGCCACCTATTATTTGCTACATCGAAACTTTAGGAGAAGGTTATGGCAAAAGCTACGTTGTATAACAAAGTCTGGGAAGCGAATGCAGTGGCGCAATTGCCCACGGCGCAGACGCAACTTTTTATCGGTTTGCACCTTGTGCACGAGGTGACCAGCCCGCAGGCGTTTGACACGCTGCGCGAGCGCGGGTTGAAAGTGGCTTATCCGTCGCGCACTTTCGCCACGATGGATCATATCGTGCCAACTGACAGCAAGACCCGACCCTTTGCCGATGCGCAGGCCGAGGCGATGCTGCGGGCGATTGAGCAGAACACACAGGAATTCGGCGTGAACTTTTTTAATCTTGAATCGGGACGGCAGGGGGTGGTGCATATTATCGCCCCCGAGCTGGGTCTGGTCAGGCCGGGGATGACTGTTGCCTGCGGTGACTCGCATACCTCGACGCTGGGCGCTTTCGGAACATTGGCGTTCGGCATAGGCACGAGCCAGGTACGGGATGTATTGGCGACGCAATGCGTGGCGATGAACCCGATGAAAGTGCGCAAGATAGAAATTAACGGGAAACTGAAGGAAGGCGTGACACCGAAAGATGTGACGCTCTTTATCCTCAACCGTTTGGGCGTCAAGGGCGGAATTGGCTATGCCTACGAATACTGTGGCGAAGTGATAGACAGCATGTCGATGGAAGGTCGCATGACAGTGTGCAATATGTCCATCGAAGGCGGAGCACGGATTGGCTATGTCAATCCGGATGCCACGACTTTCAGCTATTTGAAAGATCTTGAGTATGCGCCAAAAGGATTGGCATGGGACGCAGCAGTCGCAGGCTGGAAAAAATTTGCATCGGATCAGGATGCGGTTTATGACGACATCGTTACTTTAGAGGCCGGCGAGATCGAACCGATGGTGACCTGGGGCGTGACGCCTGCACAGAGTGTGGCGATAGGGCAAGCATTACCTGACCCCGCTGAGGCGAGTGATCCGGGCGAGCGCGCGGTGCTCGACACGGCCTATGCGCACATGAAGCTGCGCCCCGGGCAAAAAATGAGCGAAGTCAAAATCGACGTGGCCTTCATCGGTAGCTGCACCAATGGCCGAATCTCGGATTTGCGTGCCGCTGCCGAGATCGTGAAGGGGCGCAAGGTAGCCCAGGGTGTCACGGCACTGGTTGTGCCCGGCAGCATGCAGGTGCGGAAACAGGCGATAGCAGAAGGGCTGGACAGGATTTTTATTGCAGCGGGCTTTGAATGGCGCGAAGCCGGTTGCTCGATGTGTTTGGGCATGAACCCCGACCAGTTAAAGGGCGAGCAAATCTCGGCAAGTTCGAGCAACCGCAATTTTATCGGCCGCCAGGGCAGCCCAGCAGGCCGCACTTTGCTGATGTCGCCCGCAATGGTGGCAGCCGCTGCGATCAAGGGTTATGTAAGCGATGTGCGCAATTTTTTTTCGATAGAGGCATAAGATGAATAATATGAAAATTTTCAAAATAACGGGTCGAGCGATACCTGTAATGGGGGACGACATCGACACCGATCGTATCATCCCGGCACGCTACTTGAAGGAGATTACCTTCAGCAAAATGGGCGACTATCCTTTTTTTGACGAACGCTTTAATGCTGACGGTTCCGGGAAAGATCACTCCTTCAATAAAACGCAGTTTCAGGGCGCATCCATGCTGTTGGCCAATGCCAATTTCGGTTGCGGTTCAAGTCGCGAGCATGCGCCGCAAGCGCTGCGGCGCTGGGGTATCAAGGCGATTGTGGCAGAAAGTTTCGGCGAGATATTTGCGGGTAATTGCGTCATGCTGGGCATGCCCGCAGTAGTGGCAAGCAAGGGCGACATAGCAACGCTGCAGGATATGGCTGCCCAGCACTCCAATATCGAATATATGCTTAACCTGAATGAGATGACCGTCAAGGCTGGAAGTGTCAGCATTGCAGTAACCATGAATGCAAGTTACCGCAAGGCGTTGATCGACGGTAGCTGGGATGCAACCAGCCTGATGCTGGCGAATGCCGGCAAGGTGGCGGAAATTTCGGCTCGGGTATAAAAAAAGCGACCCGTGAGGTCGCCTTTTTCTTGCCGCAGAAGCTTTTTATTTGATAGTTGCTTTAGCGCGCTGTTCAGTGATCGCTTTCTGTACCAGTTGCTGCTGCATATGCTGGGTCAGGTTGGGTTTCACTTCGTCATATGAAGGCACTTTCAGGTCACGGGTGTCTTCCAGTTTGATGATGTGCCAGCCGAATTGCGATTGCACAGGTGCGCTGATTTGGCCTTTGCTCAGAGCAACCATCGCATCGCCGAAAGGCTTCACAAAGTTGCTGGGTACTGCCCAGCCGAGATCGCCGCCTTTAACGCTGGAACCGGGATCCTGGGATTTATCCATCGCAACATCTTCAAATTTGCTGTTCTTTAACTGGTCGGCAACAACTTTTGCGTCTGCTTCTGTTTTCAGCAAAATATGTGAAACCTTATATTCTTTGGTACCGCGCTGTTTGTTGATTTTTTCAAATTCCTGCTTTAGCTCATCATCGCTGATGGGATGACTTTTTACGTAGTCTTGCACGAATGCGCTGGCCAGTATGGTTTGCTTGGAGAGGTCGATCTGCTGCACAACTTCGGCTTGTTTGCTCAAGCCCTTTTTGCTTGCAGCCTGTGCCAGCACTTCGATGTTGATCAGTTCGTCGCGCACTGCATTGCGCAATTCAGGAGTATCTGGCTGACCTTGTGCCATCGCAGCTTTGACGCGCATATCGAGACGCGCCTGGGGAATGGCAACACCGTTAACGGTTGCAGCCGCTTTTGCTTCCGCATAAACAGTGCCGCTCATGATTGCACTCAGCAGGGCCAGTGCAGCAAACTTTGAATATTTCAGCATGGTTCGAGTCCTAGGTTAAAGTAAAATAATTAATTAAAACAATGGTTTTTTATTACAAAGCTACTTATTGCAACTCTTGTGGAGTGTAAGCCTGGATATTCAGAGCATGAATTTCCTGCTTCATCATCTCGCCGAGTGCGGAATATATCATACGGTGCCTGGCTAGTGTAGCTTTGCCAGCGAAGTCCTCAGAAACAATTTGCAGCGTGTAATGCCCGCCGCCGGAACGTGCGCCTTCGTGCCCTGCATGTTTATGGCTATCGTCAACAATGTCAATTTGAATGGGGTGTAATGCGGCGAGCAGCGTGCGCATTTGTTCGATGCGGCTCATGCTGGAAAAGTTTTCTTGAACGGTTTAACTTCAACTTGTGCATACACACCCGCTGCAACATAGGGATCGGCCTGTGCCCAAGCTGTTGCCGCAGTTAAAGTTTCGAATTCAGCCACTATGAGGCTGCCGCTAAAACCGGCGGTTCCAGGGTCATTGCTGTCAACAGCAGGGAAGGGCCCAGCCAACAGTAAACGGCCTTCATCCTGTAAAGACTTCAGGCGGGCTACATGATCGGGGCGAGCTGCCAAACGTTTTTCCAGGCTGTTGTGCGAGTCTAGTCCGGTAATTGCATACCACATTAATTATTTTCCTTTTTGCTTGTATCCAGATATTTCGACAGCAAGATGGCCTGCAGGATGATAAAAACAAACATAATGCCCGAGACGCCAAACAGCTTGAAGTTGACCCAGGTGTCGGTAGGATAGTTCCACGCGACATAGAGATTTAATACGCCGAGCGCAATGAAGAGGCCGCTCCACGCCAGATTCATTTGACCCCACACGCGATCCGGCAACTCCATTTTTTCCTGCATCATGCTGCGGATCAAGTTTTTTTTGAACAGGAAGTTTGAAAACAGCATGACTAAAGCAAACAGCCAGTATAGCGCGGTAGGCTTGATTTTTATGAACGCTTCATCATGCAGTGCAAGCGTGGCCCCGCCAAATACCGCAATGATCACGAAGCTGATCCAGAGCATGGTGTCCACCTTGCCATGGCGCCATTTGACCCAGATGATTTGGGCAATGGTCGCGAGAATGGCTGTAGCGGTGGCCAATAATATCGGCAAATGCTGAGGATCCACCTGATAGTTTATTGCCGTTGCAAATGCCTGGGCAGTGTCTGGATTGCTATTGGCAAGCTTGAAGACGCCGAAAAGCAGGATAACGGGGAATAGATCGAAAAGAATTTTCATAAGGAGTGGATTATCCTGATGTGGAAGGGATCTGTAAAGCCGCGGATACAAAAACGAAATACCAGGAATACATAACGGGTTAAGGATGCGCTAATTAGGTATGTATATGTGTTTTGTAATAATTTTGTTTTTGTTACTTGTGATCTGATAACAAATAGAAAAATTAGTCTGGAATAAACTTCAACGAAGCAGAGTTAATACAGTAACGCAGGCCGGTGGGTTGGGGGCCGTCTTCAAATACATGTCCAAGATGTGCGTCGCAATGGGCGCACAGGACTTCGGTGCGAGTCATGCCGTATTTATTGTCCGTACGATTGGTAATGGCATTTTTCGTTATGGGTTGCCAGTAGCTGGGCCAGCCGCTGCGCGAGTCGTATTTGGTGGAAGAACTGAATAGCGGTGTACCGCAGCAGGCGCATTGATATATGCCGGTATCGTGATGATCCCAGTATTCGCCGGTAAATGCGGGTTCTGTACCGCATTGGCGGCAGATTTTATATTGCTCGGGGGTCAGTTCCGCGCGCCAATCGGCTTCAGATTTTAAGATTTTATTATTCATGGTGGTTCCTTATCATTCTTCCCCCTCCCTCCGCTACGTTCGTTCCTCCCTCTCCCGCAAGCGGGAGAGGGTTGGGGAGAGGGTGTGTATTTAGAGGACTTCACCGGCATAGTCAGCCAATCTTGAGCGTTCACCGCGTTGCAGCGTCACATGTCCGCTATGTTCCCAGCCCTTGAATCTATCCACTACATAGGTCAAACCCGAGCTGCCTTCCGACAAATATGGAGTGTCGATCTGTGCGATATTGCCCATGCACACCACCTTGGTGCCGGGGCCGGCGCGGGTGATCAGGGTTTTCATCTGCTTTGGGGTCAGGTTTTGTGCTTCGTCGATGATCAGAAATTTGTTGAGGAATGTACGTCCGCGCATGAAGTTGAGCGACTTTACTTTAATCCTGCTGCGGATCAGGTCGCGCGTGGCGGCACGGCCCCAGTCGCCGCTTTCATCGTCCGATTTGTTCAGCACATCGAGGTTGTCGTCCAGCGCACCCATCCACGGATTCATTTTTTCTTCTTCGGTGCCGGGCAGGAAGCCGATGTCCTCGCCCACCGGCACGGTGACGCGGGTGATAATGATCTCGGAGTAGCGCTTGGTTTCCAGTGTCTGCATCAGTCCGGCTGCCAGGGTCAGCAGGGTTTTGCCGGTACCGGCCTGACCCAGCAGGGTGACGAAATCGATCTCGGGATTCATCAGCAGGTTGAGCACAAAACTCTGCTCGCGATTGCGCGCGGTGATGCCCCAGATCGCATTTTTTTGGTGGCTGTAATCGGTGAGGGTACGCAACATCGCGGTGTCGCCGTTCTGTTCGGTGACCACGGCGTGGAAGGGCGTGGCATCACCGTTTTCCAGATAGACAAATTCATTTACCAGCAGGTCGCGGCACAGTGGTCCATTGAGGTCATAAAAGGTGTGACCGTTATGCAAACCGGATTTCATGTCTTTGCCGTGCGTTTCCCAAAAATCGGCGGGCAAGGCTTTTACACCGGTGTAGAGCAGGTCGGAATCTTCCAGCACCTTGTCGTTGTAGTAATCCTGTGCATCCATACCCAAAGCACGGGCCTTGATGCGCATATTGATGTCTTTGCTGACCAGGATAATTTGGCGTTGGATATGTTGCTTGCGCAGGAACATCACTACCCCGAGGATAGCGTTATCAGCTTTGCCGTTCGCCAGGGTATGCGGTAAATCCTGCGAAATGAACTGGGTTTGCAGGAACAGGCGTCCGGTGGCAGCCTTGTTTCCCAGCGCCTGCAAGGGCACGCCTTCTTCTATATTGGGAGAGGTGGAGCTGACCAGTGAGTCGAGGAAACGGCTGGCCTGGCGCGCATTGCGTGCAACTTCGGTCATGCCCTTTTTGTTGTTATCCAATTCTTCCAGCACATACATCGGCAGATACACATCGTGTTCTTCAAAACGGAACAGGCTGGTCGGGTCGTGCATCAGCACGTTGGTATCCAGCACAAAGAGCTTAACGGGAGATTTTGTTTCGGCCGGTGCTTTGTTGGTAGGCATGAGTTTCCTTAATGGTTGAGTGCTTCTTGGTTGATTCAGGATGTTTCATTCGCACCAAACCCCCTCCAACTCCCACTTGACAGGGGGAGAGAAAACTTCGCTCCTCCCCTGTGCGAGCATCTGCTACGCAGATTGCCTGCTTGACCCACTTCAAGGGGAGGTTGGGAGGGGTTTGTTCGTTCAAGTTTTGTATCAATTAATTTATAAAAATCTTAATTGTTGAGCGTTCGGACGAAATCGAGTACCTGTTGTGCATGTCCGTCTGCTTTGAGGCCGCGCCATTCCTTGCATATCTTTCCGGTGGCGTCTATTACGAAAGTGCTGCGTTCAATTCCGCGCACCTGTTTACCATACATGTTTTTCAGTTTCATGACGCCAAACGGTTCGCATACTTTTTCTTCAGTGTCTGAGAGCAGGGCATAGGGCAGGCTGAATTTTCCCTTGAAGTTTTCATGCGACTTTATGCTATCGCGCGAAATGCCCACGACTTCACATTTGGCTTTTTTAAAATCTGCATATAGATCGCGAAACTGCACGCTTTCGGTCGTACAGCCCGGCGTGTTGTCTTTGGGATAAAAAAAGATGACTAACGTTTTGCCGCGTGTAGCATGAAGCTGAAAGTTGACCCCGTCAGTTGCGGGGAGGGTGAAATCTGCTACTTCCATTGTGGGCATCTAACTGTTTTCCTGAGCTGTGTTGTTAACATTGTTTACAAATTTACCCTGTATGGCAAGCGCTTCCTCAGCAAGCTTGTGAAAGTCCTGCTTATCCAGCGAGTTGAGGCTAAGCTGCGGCGCTTGTTCATAGTCCGGGTAATGGCTGTAGATCGATTTGGTGTAGGCAGGATCGTAATGCAAGGTCAATAACTCGGCGACAAAGTCATCCCATCGATGCTCTGTATACATGTCATGCCATTTAGCCATCTGCTCGTTGCTGTACATGCCGCGCAGGCGATCCAGCTGCTGTTGCAGCAAAGCAGGGTTATTTAAAAAGTGCTGGTATTCTTCGCGCAACAGCGCCACACGCAAGGCCGTGGAAGATTCAAGCCGTAAACAGGGGCTGGCCCACATTGCATAAATCAGCGCATCGGGCACGCGAATTGTGCCGATTTTTTTGCTTTCGGATTCCACATAAACGGGCAGGCTAGGATCAAACGATTTCAGTTTCTCCAGCACCAGGCTGTCAAAACTTTTCTGCGAGGGCTGCGGCATATCGGGCATGTCGCCCAATACCGAACCGCGGTGTTTGGCGATATCTTCCAGATCCAGCACCTGCGCGCCGGCCTGCTGCAAGGCAGTAAGCAAGCGGCTCTTGCCGCTGCCGGTAAGGCCGCAAATGACGATGAAAGAAAATTTTGCAGGCAGTAATTCAAGTTGTTCAAGCACATGATGGCGATAGTTTTTGTAGCCGCCTTCGAGACGCTCGGCGGCAAAACCTATCGTGCGCAAAATATGCGTCATCGCCCCGCTGCGCTGCCCGCCGCGCCAGCAATAGATAAGCGGGTGCCAGTTTCTTGGCTTTTCCAGCCAGTGCTGCTCGATATGCGCGGCGATATTGCGCGCGATCAGCGCTGCGCCAATTTTCTTGGCTTCGAAGGCCGATTGTTTGTGCAGCGTGCCGACGCGCACGCGTTCTTCGTTGCTCAACACCGGGAAATTGACTGCGCCGGGAATATGATCCTCGGCAAATTCCGCAGGTGTTCGCACATCGATGATGACATCAAATTCATGCAGTTGTTCTATGCTTGCCAGCTCTGTTGATCTCACTGAATACCTGCTTTTACTTCTTGATAATGGGGGATTATCCAGCAAACGGTCGCTGGGCGCATCTGATTGTTTGAGTAAAATTGGCGCCAATCCATTACTTCACCTAAAATCACCGTAAAATTTTGATTATGTTTTTTTGGGCGGATACATGAATGAAATCCCAAATAGGGACGGCTTATCTTCAGGAGCAGTGTTGATTCAAGGAGACGGCGTTGTTCGGATAGTTGCGATAGTAGGTACCATTATCTGGAATTTGGTTAGCTGGCCATTGGCATGGTTATTTCTCATCCATATGCATTCACCATTTTTTGTTTACATTCTGATGCCGCTGTTTCCCCTTATAGGATTGATGCTCATTGTCAGTACTTTTTATACGATACGCGCACATCGACGTTTGGGGGATCCAGTGCTGGCATTGACCCAGCCTGGATTGGTGGGGCATGTGCCATTACAGGGACAAATCCAGTTTATTCCTCCACTTGGTATGCGACTCGACCAGCTTGAAATGACTCATGAGGTTAAGGTCAGCCTGGTGTGTCTACGCGTAGACAACCGCTTTGAAGATACCGTGACTTCGACGTTGTGGGAAGGCGCCGCGGTGCAGTCACACCTTCCGCGGGGCACAACCAACCTGAATTTCAAGATTGATTTACCCAAGGTGTTGCCAGCAGAGATATCACCAAGTAGTAAGTCGATTCGTGAATATTGGCAGGTGGTACTGGAAACATTGGGCGCTACTGTAAAGTATGAGGTGCCAGTTCTCACTTCAACTATGGCAAGATCCGAAGAATTGCAGGCCAGGCTACCTGGTAGTTTGGAAGGAATGAATGCGGAAAAAGTAAAGAAGTACAAACGAGCCCGCTGGGTGGTGCAAGGTCTGGTATATGTACTGCTTGCCGTTATGGTGTGGAGAATTTCTGGTGAGTTTATAGGGCCACTCTATCAGCTGGTGGAACAATATTTTCGTGCCCCTCATCAGGCTACATCCGCGTCACGTTCTGAATCTTCCCGATATCCACATATTTATGCGCCAATTAAACTTGACTCACTATCAGGCAATGGCTTTGGCGTAGTATCCAAAGTTGCCGGGAAACTGGAGATTGATGATGATACTGTTTATATTTCCCCTGATTCGATAGAGTTGCGCTCCATTTTCAGCTGCGATCCGGATTGTCCCCTGATTCATTCAGTCCGCTTTTCACTTACCAAAGACGAAGGGGGATATTTTTCTATTTTGGCTGCCGGTTCTCCAATTCCTGTGCAAAATAAATTACCCGATACAGACAGTTTGCATGTAAAAGTTAATGAAGATCAAAAGCAAGTATTACTAAAATTTGCCAGCAGGCGGGATTTGGCGGATATGCGTTTGACTTTGGAAATTGATGGAGAGTTGAAGAATAAAGATGAAATTCATCAGGCCAGCTGGTACACCCATGCCGATACTTTCAGGGGCGTATTGGGCGAGGTGCCACTGGCATTGCAGATTCCCGAAAATCCGGATGATAGGCTTAAGCAGGCAAGGAAGGCAGTGTTCGATGATCGGGTAGCGGATCTGCAGCAATTGCTTGATGCTGGCGTGGATGTAAATGCGCTGGACGCTCAAGGTGAAACGATGTTGATGAATGCTGCATATCGTAGAAGCGTTAACAGCGTGAAATTGTTGCTTGCGCATGGTGCAGAGGTGAATGCCGCCACACCAGTTGATAAAGATGGTATCGGTGGAAGTACCCCATTGCACATTGCGGTCAGACAGGATGCGGTTGATGTTGTAGATGCGTTGCTTAGCGCAGGTGCGAATACGGATGCTGCAGCTAACCAGATATGGACGCCAACCCATTATGCTGCTTCGGTAGGTTCGGTAAAATCAATGCGCTATTTGCATTCAAAAAACATCAGTATTGATCAGCCATTCAAGGGGGCGCGCGGTTCCACGCCCTTGATGGTTGCCGCGCAATTTGACCAGGTAGAGATGATCAAAAACCTTCTCAATATTGGGGCCGATCCTTTTCGCAAGGATTTATATGGTGAAAATGCATGCGGCTATGCAAAATTTTTTAAGAAACCTGCTTCGATAGCGGCGTTGGGCTGTAAATAAGGTATGGCTGATACCATGAACGATGAAAAATTTATGCATTCTGCACTTGAATTGGCACGCCAGGCAGAGCAGGCCGGCGAGGTGCCTGTGGGGGCAGTAGTGGTAAAGGATGGCGAGATTATCGGTCGGGGCTTTAATGCGCCGATCAGTCGGCATGATCCTTCTGCACATGCCGAGATGGTGGCGCTGCGCGATGCCGCGCAACGCGTGGCTAATTACCGGCTGGTGGATTGCGAGTTGTATGTAACGCTGGAGCCCTGCCTGATGTGCGTAGGGGCGATGTTTCATGCGCGCATTTCACGGGTGGTATACGGTGCCAGCGATCCCAAAACCGGGGCGGCGGGGAGTGTGATGAATCTGTTTGAGGAGCAAGGTTTGAATCATCATGCAACGGTGCAGGGCGGGGTGCTGGCCGATGAATGCGGCAGAATGCTGAGTCAATTTTTTGCTGCACGGCGTGCGCAACAAAAATCATGAAAATTGAAATCAACATTAGCGGGCAGTCTCTGGTGCTGTACGATGCTTCTGGCAAGCTGGTGCGCAGCTATGCGGTTTCCACCGCGCTGAACGGATCCGGCGAAGAAGCCAACAGCAATTGCACGCCGCGCGGCAAACATGTGATACGCGCCAAGATAGGGGCAGGTCAGCCTGTTAATACGGTGTTTGTGCGGCGCAGGCCAAGCGGTGAAATTTACACGCCCGAGCTTGGCTTGCAATATCCAGACAGGGACTGGATACTGACGCGCATATTGTGGTTGTCCGGTCGCGAACCGGGGTATAACAGGCTGGGGTCATGTGACACGATGCGCCGCTATATTTATATTCACGGCACTACAGAAGAAAGAGGTGTGGGTGTGGCGCGATCACACGGCTGCATTAATATGTTGAACAAGGATATGCTGGAGCTGTTTGAGTTGGTTGAGGTGGGGACGGCGGTAAATATTGTTGTGTAATTGATCGATTAATAACTGGGGTAAATGATGAGTCAATCCGGGCCGCGTGAAATTGTCACGCCATTCAGAGCCATTCCGTTAGAGATACCGGAGGGCATGAAGCACAACGAGTTTTTCAACAGCACGGAAAATCTCAATGATCTGGTGCATAACAACGGTTTGCTGGTGAATGCAGAGAATCTTTTGCTGTATCGCAAGGCGCTGGGGCACAGCACCGAATTTGATTGTTCGATTATTTACAATACCTCCCAGGTGGTACTCAACCCGCTGGGACGGCCAGTGCGGCGCACACAGGTGGCGGACAACGTGAAGCATGTGTGGAACCGGATGAACCAGATCATTATCGAGTACATGCTGGAGCAGTATCCCGACCCTGACGAGGCGCTGATACTGGCCGGTGAGGCGAGTCTGGATGCGACCTGGCCGCTGACTTCGCCCGGGGTGCCCAGCATCCGCATGCTGCACAACCACTTTATTGTTTTTCCCAAAGCCGAGCTGCGCGATGCAAAGGTGGCCGATGCGAATAACCCCAACCTCACCGATGGCGGCCAGCACAGCCTGTTTCAGGCCTATATGCGCGATGTGTACCGCGAGTTCTTCGACAAGGCACTGAACCTGAAAATCCTCAAGCCTGCGAGTGAAGATGATGCGCGCATCGAGCTTACCGGCTACCCGCAGGGGTTACCTAGCTGGGAGATTCAGGGAGGGGCTGCTGCGCTTAAGGATGTGCAGTTCTGGAAGGAATACGACGAGGTACTGAAGGGATTTATCGATTTTTACCGCACCTTTTTCACCCAGGTTTCTACTCGCAATGCGCCGATTCAAGCGGATGCCTATTTCCCCGAACAGGTGGAGAGCGTGCTGCTGTTCAACAACGACTTTCTGAAGACCGCAAAGAAAGTGCGCGACCACTGCATCGTGGATGCGAAATATGCCAATGCGATACGTTGGCAACCTGCCTTCAAACAGTTGATCTATCGCAACGATGAGGGTAAATTGATCGTAACCATCAGCCAAAATTCAATCGGCAATGCGATCACCGAGCTGCTCGGTGTGGTGGTGAACAGAGCACCGGACGCGGAAGCTTATGGCAAGCGTGAGCCTGCATTGATCGCACGCTTGTTGGAAGTGAGAAGACGTTTGATTGAGGCCGATTTGGGGGAGGGCATAGCGACCAATTACTGGGGAAAAGAGTAAAAGAGCTTGAAGTTACAACGCATAATCAAGGGTGTGTACTGAGCGTATTTTTTTCAGGATGCATCACGTTAGGTAAAATTTGAACAAGGAGTGACCATGCGTGATCGTACAGTTCTCGTGCTGGAACTAATCAATCAACCCAAAGCGTTGGATGGAATTTTGCTGGAGTTGGTGGAATATGGCTGGTACTGCGATAAACATCTCGCAATTGTTGGTAAAGCAAATGTGCTTGCCGTTTTAAAGCAGTTTGAGAAAGGTTTGTTGAGTGCGTCGGAGATAAGTGCCTGGGCAAATGCTGTGGGTGGGCGCACTGATATCGGTTTTGAATTTGGTGCCGATGGCGTGGTAGAAGAGTCCCTATATTGGTTGGCTCATCCTGAAACGAGCGGTCCGATTGATGCCAGTCTGTGCCAGCGCATAGTCGGGCATTATGAGAGGCGTATGGCTAAGCGAAAATCGGGCTAATTTTTCTGGCTATCAAGCAATTGCAGCGATTCTGCAGCAATTTCCCTTACTTCGTCGCTGCTGTCATTCAAGCAGGCCTCCACAACAGGCCGTGCTGCCGCGCTGCCGCTGAGTCCCAGCAGATTGCACGCATCGGCGCGTACCCGGTGGTCAGTATGTCGCGTGAGCTCGGCAAGTTGCGGCAATAAATTCTGCAAGGGCGAGGTATTGCTGTAGGCTTCCAGCAGGGCGTCAACGCCCACTCTAACTTCAATTGGTTTTTCGGGATTGGCAACAATCGCAAGCAGGGGTCTCAGCCGTTGCGTATCTTCTGCAATAAAAGCGCGGGCATCCTTGTAACCTCCAGAAATTAACAGGTGTTCAACATACTGTGCAACACCTTCCTCGCTCTTGCTCCACTCCACCCATTGGCGCAATTCGGCGGGCGAGTGAGCTCCGGTTAGAGTGAAAGGCCCGAGGCGCAGCCAGGGCGCGGCACGTACGCCGTACTCCTCCGCTATTTCGGGATGTGCAACTACATTGATTACCGTGAGTTTGCCGATGGCTGCCTGTTTGACCAGTTCGCTTAGCCCCCGTAGCACCGCAGGGCAATGCGGGCATGTCGGTGTGATGAAGAGTAGCGCATCGGGTGTACTGGCTGGCATAGGTTTATTTCTCGGTTAAGATGACTGTGATATTCAAGTTTACTTTAATTTAGGGTGGGGTTCTGATGGAGCATGGCGAAAAATTTAATACCTGGACGCATTTGGCAGGTGCGCTGCTAGCCATTGTCGGCAGTGTGGTGTTGATTGTGATGGGCGCACTGAGCGGCGATGTGTGGAAAATAGTCAGTTTCTCCATTTACGGTACGACCCTGGTGTTGTTGTATAGTTTTTCCACGCTGTATCACAATGCTGCGCACGGCAAGATGAAGGTGTTCTTGCAGAAGCTTGATCACAATGCCATCTACCTATTGATTGCGGGAAGTTATACCCCGTTTTCATTGGTCAGTTTGCGCGGGGTGTGGGGTTGGAGCCTCTTCGGAGTGGTGTGG
>Ga0315281_10001578_pt1 | contig 33739 bp, 37 predicted proteins | sample YL17G07_0_MG_FD_204540 | JGI IMG/M metagenome (GOLD analysis project Ga0315281, IMG submission 204540) | Sediment microbial communities from Yellowstone Lake, YNP, Wyoming, USA - YL17G07_0 | ecosystem: Environmental > Aquatic > Freshwater > Lake > Sediment | place: USA: Wyoming | collected...
CACAGGGAGCAGGCACAGGCTTGGTTATTGGAAATCCAGATATTCTTTCCATTATAAAACAAACCGTTAAAATCGGAGTAGATAATACTTTAAATTGTGGATGGCTTTCTGTTGATGCCGGAAATAACGGAGTTCAGCCTTTTAAATTTAATGTAAACTCAGGAGTTGCTATTGGTAAAGACAATAACACAACTGTGAATATATTAGGGACAGGAATGGCATTGACCATTCAGGGAATTAATAACGGTGCCGATGTTCAGTCTGGACTTGAATTACAAAATTCAGGAGTTGGCACAACTTCTGTGGTTGGACGGGTTTCTTATTATGCGGGCACAAATTTAGTTTCATCAGCAGCTGTAACAACAGATGGAGCAACTGATGCAGGATATTATGTTATTTCTACAAAACACACAGGTGCATCAAATGCTGAAAGGTTAAGAATAAATTCTTCTGGTAATGTTGGCGTAGGAACTTCAGCTTCTACAAGTAATTTTCAAGTGTCACAAAACACAGTAGGTATCGGCACAATTACAACAGATGGAGTAAATACTGTATCAGGTATAACAACTCAATTTACAAATACATTTAAGGTAGGAGATACAATTACAGCAAGCGGTGTTACACGTACAATTTCTGTCATCACAAGTGATGTATTAATGACAACTCAAAATCCAACTTGGGGCGTTCTTAATACAGGCACTTCAGTGTACACTCTTGTTGGTGGAGATAATTTTGCTATCAAGGGAAATGGGCGCGTTGGTGTTGGAACTACAACACCGAAAGACCTATTCCATGTATTTTCTACTTCCAGTAATTCAGCAGGATTAGCAGTTGGAGATGGTGTTGTTAATAGAGGATTGAACATAGGATATAATAGTGGCAACGTCTATTTCAATCAAATGTTTAATGATACTAATGGAGATTTCTATTTTAGAACTATGGTTTCAGCGGCTAATCCTATTTCTGCCTTAACTATTAAGGGTGGTGGTAATGTTGGTTTTGGAACTACAACTCCAAGAGATGGAATGGAAATAACCGGCAATACAATTGTAGGAGGGAATTTTTCAGCAGGAACAAATAATGCTACAAATTATTATTTTGGAAGAAGGTTAAGAAGAGTAGTTAATGTCGCATCGTCTGCTGGTCCTACAATTAATACAGATACAACAGATGTGGCTTCTATTACTGGATTAACTGTGGCTATAACTGGTATAACAGTAAGTGGAACACCAAATGATGGAGATTTACTTGAAATAAGAATTACAGATAATGGAACAGCAAGAGCTTTGACTTTTGGACCTTCTTTCTCTGCAACAACAGTTTCATTGCCAACAACAACTGTAATAAACAATATGCTAAGAACATTCTATGAATGGAATGTTCCGAATGGTAAATGGGATATAATTCGTTCAGCATGATGAAAAAAATTAAAAATGCGGCGGCGAAGACTGGATTAGTATTTTTTAGCGGAGCAACATTCTATTGTTATACAGGTTCAACCGGAGCTTCAATAATGAGATTTAATCTATCAACACCATAAAGCTATGGCAATACAAGACAATTATGAAAGGATAGCAAAAAAAATAGAAATGGCTGTTATTGACATTGTTCATAATTCTGGGCACAACAAAACAGGCCATCTATTATCAAGTATACAAGTTACATCTGATAATAAAGGATTTTACTTTTCTTGTTCTGATTATGTAAAATACTTGGATAACGGTAAATTATTAATGGAGATTAAAAATAAAATAAAGGATATAACTCGAGAAGAAATTGCAGAAGCAATAAAAAATGAATTGACAACTGACATTTAAGCATAGAAGATGAGTATAACAATCAATAGCCAGCCAGGTCTTTTTTCTCCTGTACAAAGTCCAATGTATTTCAGGGTTACGTCAACCAATACTTCACAGTGTGGTTTCAACTATGTATTTGATATTTTTACCGGCAATACTGATTATAAAACGAGGATAGTTCTTCAGGCAAGACTTGACGGGAGTTGTGTGTTTACACCAAACACAGTACTTAAATCTTATTTAGGGTACGACCTGCAACCTACCTCATCTTCTGTAAAAGGTGCATCAAATTCAGCAATGCAATATAGGGTTTCAATTGGGGAGCAATATGGTCTTGGAAATAATTGTACAACTGGAGTTACAACATTCTCTGGAATCACTACCCAAAGTGGCTATTGTTGGAATGCAGTTACTCAATATAAGGATTTTCCAACTTTTAAGTACACTCAATTTTATATGACTGGCTCAACCAGTCGTTTTCTTACGAATCGACCTGATAATTTAAAGGTTAACCCTATGGAATGGGAAACTATTTCAATATTGAACGTAAATTCAGGAGGGACAAAAGTATCAGGATTTTTATACACATTTGCAAGTGACGATGGTTCTTCAGTAAGTCAGTTTTTCTTATCAAATCCTTTTAGTGCCAGTACCGCTGGAAGTGCCAAACTATTAAATATACCTGTTGGTACAGCTAATTTAGAACAGGCTTTTTTAATCTCATTTAATTACGCAGCTTTCAATTACTATACAATTCAGGCTACATCCGGCAACAGTGCATCAACTACTGGGATATCCGAGGTAAGGACTTTCAGGTTTAATGATGTATGTTACAAGTATCCAGGAGTAAGATTGGCCTTCTTAAATTCACTTGGTGGATTTGAGTTCTTCAATTTTCCTATGATAAGTCGTAAATTCATAGATGTAGAAAGGGAAAAATATCAGAAAATACTACCATATAATTATAACGTAGGGAATAGAGCAAGGGCAGTAGTTGAAACACAAGCACAAGAAAGTGTCACAATTGGAACCGACTATATATCAACAGAAGTATCCGAGTGGTTAATTAGAGAATTTTACACCAGTCCAGAAGTATATGAAATGCAAGGCGATGGTACTTATCTACCAATAACAGTTGAGCCGGGAAACAAGGAAATACCTTCTACATTTAATGATAAATTGGTTCAATTGTCATTCAAATATACATATGCTTTTGATAGAGGAACAACTTCTGGTGGAGGCGGTGCAGCATAACGGATATCGGATATTTGTGTTTATTAAACAATGAAAAGACAATTAGAAATAATATTAGGCTCTGCCACAGGACTTACATATAATAAGAACCAGTTGTCTTATTATAATAATGTTAAGACTGGTAATCTTATTCCTGTTTTACAGTCTTACTTAATTCCTGCACCAGGAGGTACTTTGGATTTATATGAGAATGAAGTATATTCTCTAAATTATGCCATTTCAGATATAAGAAATTACGCAGAAAGAAATTCAAACTTCAGTAAAACAATACATTTACCAGGAACAGCAAACAACAATAAATTACTGGGTCATATATTTGAAATAGGAGCTAAGGGCAGTTTTAATCCAAATAAAAAAGTACCAGTACAAGTTTTGTCAGATACAATGCCGGTATTTGAAGGTAATTTTCAGCTCGCTAAGATAAACCCAAATCCTGTTTCTTACGAATGTGTATTGTACGGAGATACAGATAATTTTGTACAAAATCTTGGAGACGCCAAATTTGCAGACCTGAATTTTTCAGGTATGACACACAGGATTGATTATGCTCATACAACAGCTTCTTGGACAAACTGGAGAACTCTTGGGTATTATTACCCATTGATTGACTACGGAAAAGGATGGTCTATAGCTGATATGAAAGGTCAGTATAACAATGGTGGTGGAGTTTCTATTGATGACTTACATCCTGGACTTAGGGTTAAGACGGCTTGGGATATGATATTTTCAGCTGCCGGCTATACTTATCAGTCTAATTTTCTAAATTCAGAATGGTTTGGTAATCTGCTTATTCCTTGTCCTTTTTCTGACCCAAAACATACTTCTGATTTTATAGACGATAATACATTTAAAATAGGATTTTCAGCAGATACAACTTACAATTCTATATTCAATGCAGTATGGATTCCTGGATATGCGGCTTTATCCGGACCGGAATTCAGTGATGCGTCTTCTCCTGGATATTCGAATGCAAATGGTGCTTACAATACTTCAACTTTTGTATATACAGTAGCTAATGTTGTTGGTATGATGAAGTTTGGGATGCAAATTAATGGCATTTCGACTGGCACTACTTTACAGGCACACTTCTATAAGAATAATAATTTTTCTAATGGGCAGGTTCCTAAAATAATATATTCAGCTCCTTCTAATCCATCTCAATATATAAATTCATTTACTTCATTAGTAGAGTTCGAAAGCTGGGTAGTTCCAGGTGACCAAATATATATTAAGCTTTTAGCATATTCAGCAGTTAATCCTCCTTTAGATGGTATAAGAATTCTTAAACAGGATTCTTTTATTTACAATAAAGTAAATCCTACAATTTATCAGGGCTCTATTCCATACTTCGGTTCATTTGTAAATCAAGACGTTAAACAAGCGGATTTTTTTAAGTCTATTGTCAAAGCTTTTAATCTTTATATAGAACCTTCGAAGGACGTTCCAAACAGATTAAGAATAGAACCGAGAGACGATTACTATGATTCTGGTGGAGGAAAAGATTGGAGTTCAAAAATAGATATTTCTTCTCCTATAACAGAAGTGTTACTTGGGGATTTAACAAACAAAACAACAAATCTTACTTACAAACAGGATAAAGATTATCTAAATGAAAAATATTTTTCTGAAAGAGAGAGAGTGTTTGGAGATTATAAATTTACAGTTGATAATGATTTTGTTGTAGGAGAGCGTAAAATCGAGCTTATATTTTCTCCTACACAAAGCACTTTTGTAGCAAACACTACACAATTCATTATACCTCAAATTGCGAAATTAGGCACAAATAATTCTCTACAACCTACTGATATGAACATCAGGATGGTTCAGATATTCAGCGGTGGAACAATTAAGAACGCATCTTCTGATAGCTGGGTTTTACAAGGAGTTGCACAAACAAGCTATCCATATGTAGGTATGGTTGACGCACCATTTTCTGGTGCAACCTCCATAAACTTTGGTGTTCCAGATGGATATTATTATACCGGAGTATCAGGAGAAACAAATAATAACCTTTTTTATAATTATTGGCAGAACACATTACTTGAAGCGTCTGACGTAGATTCAAGGTTGATAACTTGTAGAGCATTCCTTACACCAGCAGATATAGCCACATTAGATTTTAGAAATAAAATTTATATTGACCATATTGATAGTCATGGACATTACTTCAGACTTAATAAAATCAGTGATTACGACCCTTCAAAAGATGGTCTTTGTACCGTAGAATTAATTAAAATAAGAGAAGGAATATCAGTAATTCAGCCAAGGAAACTTACTGTTTTTTCAGGAATTACCATTGGTGGTATTGTTCCTAAGTGGTCACCAGGACATCCAATTGTAATTTATCCTGTTGTAATTGGCGGCGGTGGATTAAATACATCAGTTCCATTTACTGGAATGTCAAATGTAGGACGTTGGAATGTTGTATCGCATCCGGATAATATAATTTCAGACCAATCAGAAGGAAATAGTGTTAATGGTAGAAGTAATATAATATCCAATTTTTCTGAAAATAATGCAATATTCGGTTCGGCAAATACAATTAATAGTCTTGCCAAAAGCAATATAACTGCCGGTGACGGAAATTATGTCTCAGATTATGCTTCTTATGATTTTGTTCAAGGAAGCGGAAATACTATATCTACCGGTGTAACCAACTCACAGATATTTGGAAATAATTTAACAGCATTTAGCTCAAATACAGCATATTTTGGAGGAAGCATAATTGCAAGCAATAATTTAACTGTATCAGGCTCATCATTTTTTAACATTGCTTCGGCAACTACATTATCAGCCGGAACATTTTATTCTGGAACTACTCCTTTAAGTCAGATAATTCAGACTATGATTTCTTCGTTTTCTGGTTCTTCTTCAAATATTTGGGCAGAAGGAACTGGATTACAAAGTGTTGTTTTGTTTTTAACTGGAACAACTGCAAATAATGCAGTTGGAAGTAGGTCTTTTGTGTCAGGATTTGCCAACACAGTTAATGTAGCCGGAATTTCAGGAAGTATATTAGGAGGAAGAAATAATTTAGTAGGATAATTATAAGAAAGAAATTTAATGAGCAATTATAATACAATAATAAGCGGAACATATAATTCGGCAACAACCGGTAGTTATATTTTTATTGGCAATGGACATGGTCATATTGCAACAGGTAACCATACATCTATTTCGAGTGGATATAAAAATACTGCTACAGGCGATTATTCTGGAATAGGCAGTGGGAAATATAATACAACTATTGGTTATTATTCACATATAGGCGCAGGTTATAATAACACTTCTATTGGCGATTGGTCAGTTGTTGGCGCTGGTAAAAACAATATAGCGTATGGTGCCTATGCTACAATTGCCGGCGGTTATAATAATTATAGCTCAGGAAGCAACACAACAATAGGAGGCGGATTAAACAATACTGCTGGAAATAACTATTCAAGTATTCTTGGTGGTAGAAATATTCGTTCTTATGGAACAGCTGCATCTATAGCTGGTGGCAGCACTAACTACGTAGGAAACCCAGGTGCCCACAGCTTTATTGGCGGAGGTTCCGGCAACACAACAATAGCAGCATACTCAGTTGTAGTTGGTGGATTCAGAAATACAATAACTCAAAGTTCTAATTATGGTTTTATAGGAGCAGGAAAATTAAATTCTGTTTTGAGTGGTTCTTCTGTAGTTGTTGGCGGAAGAAACAATAAAACATCCAATACCTTTTCAACTATCGTAGGTGGTTCTGGAAACACAGCATCTGGGCTTTATACATTCGTTGGAGGAGGAAAAGGCAATATTGCTACTGGACATACCTCTTCTATTTTAGGTGGCCAATATAATACTGCAAGAGGAACTCACTCTTCAATGCTAGGCGCCGGCATTAGTAATACAGCAATAGCAAACTATTCATTGGTGGCAGGCTCAGGAAATAGAAGTGGTGCAGAAGGATTTAATACAAAATTTATAAGAGTATTTGGTCAGAACAACACAGCCACAACTACCCACTCTTCTGTTTTGGGAGGGCAAAATAATCTCGCAGGAACAGCAGGACTTAACTCCGGAAGCATAGTTGTTGGCGGTGCGAGCAATACATCTACAGGAAACTATTCATTTGTTGGTAATGGTAGCGCGAACTATGCAGCACTCAATGATAAGGCGACTATTGTAAATGGAACATCTAACAAGGCAGATAGGATTTTCACATTTATAGGCAATGGCTATAGAAATACTGCAAATGCAAGTTTCGCCTCTGTTCTAAACGGAAGCGCCAACACAATTACAGGTATATATTCTGCCGTATTGAATGGTAAAGGCATAAGTGTTTCAGGAACATACTCTTCTGTATTAGGTGGATTAAACAATACTATATCAGCTGGCTTCTCACATATAGTAGGAAGTTCAGGTAATACAATATCCGGAATTAATAGCTCCATTATATCTGGAACGAAGATGAGTCTATCTTCCAATACGTCTGTTGCAATTGCACTTTCTGGATTAACAATAGGAACCAATAATACTGTATTTGTTCCAGACCTTGCAATTCTTCGTTCAGCCGGAGCAAGTAGAGGTATATTTATACAGACAGGAGCAACTGATGCAACTGCAGGATGGGCTGTAATGGCTGGCGGAACCGTTGTTGTAAGCACTTCAAAAGTCACAGCTAATTCAATAATAATACTTACGGCACAATCAGGTACGTTGAATCTTGGTGCAGTCAGAATAAGCGCAAGGACAGCTGGAACCTCGTTTACGATATTAAGTACAAACGCATTGGATACAGGAGCTGTTGGATGGTGGATACTCGAACCCATAGCTTAATTAATATGACCCAGAAAGAACAACTAAAACTAATAGAAGCAGTAACAAACGCTATGGATTATGTTTATGAGGAAAGGCTTAAAATAATTGAAAACAAAATTGATAGTTTGATAAAATATACAGCCGGTACTTATGAGACAATAAATAAAATAGACGTAAAATAAGACATTTATATAAAGAACAATGAGTGATAAAATTGAAATAGATATCCTGATTAATACCTCAGAATCAGCAGGTTCAGTAAATGAGCTCAAGGCTTCTTTAAAGGATTTGCGTAATGCCGCTGCCGAAGCCGGACAGGGTAGTGAAGATTTCGATAAGTTAAGTAAAGCTGCTGGTGAAGTTAAAAACAAGATTGATGATGTAAATGCCTCAATTAAATCTCAGTCAGGAGAAGGTATTGAAAAGATAACTGGAAGTTTTGGACTTCTTGGAGATAAATTGAAGGCTCTTGATTTTAAAGGTGCAGCATCTGCAGCAAAAGGATTCGCTGGAAACATATCTGCTATAGACCTTAAAAGTTTAACTTCTGGAATTGGAAGCTTTGTATCTTCTCTAGGAACTCTAGGAAAAGCATTGCTTGCTAATCAGTTCATTCTTCTTGCAACAGCAGTTGTTGGATTAATTACAGTACTTTCTCAATTACCAGCTTCATTTGCTGAAGGTGAGGATGCAATGAAGGATGCTGCTAAATCCATTGATGAAGTTAGGACATCAATATCAAAATTAAGGACAGATTTATATGGTCTTCAATTAGATAACAAAGTATTAAATAAAGAAATAACACAAGGTGCTGCTGATGGTCTTAAAGCCCAAAGAGATGCATTAGAATCTATTGGTGAAACTAGAAAAGAACAAGCGGAGAAAGCTAAAAAAATTAATGAAGACTTTGAAAAGGCAAGAGAAGCTGATGGATTCAAAGCTACTAAAAACATATTGGATGCTATTGGTGTTGAAACAGATGCTACAGCCGCAAAAAACAAAGCTCTTGCTGATTTAAATAAAGAATATGATTATAAGAGAAGTTTGCTTCTTAAAATTGAACAGGAAAAAGTTAAGAAAGGTATTATTACAGACCAAAAGGACAAGGAAAAGGCAGCGGCTGAATTAGAAAAACTAGCAAAAGACAAGAATACAAAAATTGCCAAAATCAATGATGATTCTCAGAAGAGGGCTGATGCGAAAGCTTTGGCTGACGCTAATGACACAAGAGCTGCGATTGAAAAAGAAACTCAATATAGAATAGAATCTTTAAAAGGAACTGACCAAGAAGAAAAAAGAATTGCTATTGAAAGCATTGAAACAAGAAAGAGGCTTGGTACTGCGACTAGAGAGGAAATAGATGCCCTTGCTGATTATGAAAAAAATGCATTGGACAAAAGCGTTCAAGACCAAAGAGATGCTAATGACCAAAAATTAGCAATAGAAAAGACACATACTGATGATAGAATTAATAGTCTTCAACTTAAGTCTGATAAACTTGCTCGTCAACACAAGAATAACGATAAGACAGAAAAGCAAATATTAAAAGAAAAATATGATGCAGGGCTTATAAGTGAACAAGAATATCAAGATGGAATTGCAAAAATAGATGAGGCTGCTAATAAAAAAAGACTTGAAAATGCTTCTAAAATAATAGGTATAGCCAATGATTTAGCACAAGGTGTTAATGGTATTTTTGAAGAAAGTGCTAAACATCAGAAGTATTTGCTCGACCAAGAAGCGCAAGACCAAAACAATGCACTTAATACTGAATATCAACAAAAAATAGATAATGCAGAAAAGTCAGGACAAGACACTAGTGGAATAGAAGCGGAATATAAGAAACAAAAACAAGCTCTTGATATTGCAAATGAAGCTAAGGCAAATGAATTGGCCAAAAAAGCATTCAAGAGAAATAAGGCTTTATCATTAGCTTCAGCTATAACATCAGGAGCTCAAGCTGTGTTATCATCTTTAGCAACAGGTGGTGGTGTTCCTGCCGGCATTCCTTTAGCAATAGCTGCAGGTGCATTAGCAGCACTTAATATAGGTAAAATCCTCGCTACAAAATTCGAAGGAGAATCAGGTGCTGCCAATGTTGATGCGCCATCTGCTGGCAGCGGTGGAGGAGGTACTTCAAATAATTTTCAACCACCAAGTTTAAATTTATTTAAGAATCAACCAGCCGGAGGCAATGCTAAACCAGAACCAATCAGGGCTTATGTAGTAAGTGAGAATATAACTGATGCACAAAATAAGGACGAGTTAATCAAACGTAGGTCTACATACTAATTTTCAAAAAGAGGATTTAAACTGACATTTATAACAAACAAGAAGAATGAAGAAGACAAGCAAAACAGAAAAGAAGCTTCCAATAATCTATCTTACTATAGATGAGTCTATTGACCCTAATGCTCCAAAGGAAAATGGAGGCGATGGTGTATCTCGCATATCTCTTGTAAGGTCACCTGCTATTGAATCAGATTTTATGACTTTTTCAACCGATGGCAAATATTTGCTTAAATTCAAAACAACGGATAAATCTAAGCAGATAATTACCGGAGCCGTTTTGATTCCGGATAAAGAAATATATCGTTCGGATGAAAAAATGGGAGAGTTTTATGCTGTATTTGATAGTCATACTATTGAGAAGGTGGTTGAAAAATATATGCGTTCCAAAAAAACAGATAGTGTAAATCTTGAGCATAGCACTCCAATAGAAGAAGGTGTTTATGTAATGGAATCTTGGATTGTTGCTGATGAAAAAAATGATAAAGCCAATTCTCTTGGATTTTCTGATGTGAAAAAAGGAAGTTGGTATATTTCTATGAAAATTGATAATCAGGAAGTATGGAATAATTTTGTATCTACTGGAAAGGTTAGGGGATTTTCTTTAGAAGGAATTTTTAATCTTGTTCGTCCAAAAGATATGCCTACTCAAATGGCTAAACAAACTTGTCTTAGTGAGCGCCAACTTAATAGATGTAAGCTCAAGAAAGTATTGTTAATGGACTTCATAAATAAAAACGTCACTAAAAAAAGTAAGGTTAAATGGGAAAAATATTCCGGAACCTGTAAATGCCGTTCTTGTTTAGAGCTTATGGCTCTTGGTAAGTTACCATTTTCTTGTCTTCCGGAAAATATGCAGAAGGAAGTGTGGGTGGAGGCGGTTTAAATATGCTTCCAGGTTTTGCGATTAACAATACACATTATAGCATATTGACTTATATTATATTCTATTGCTAATTGTCTTTGGGTATATTTTTTTGTAGAATATCTTATGGCACCTTTTCCTGCAATCCATTCTTTAGTCAAGGATTTTACTCTTCCTTGATTTGAGACCTCATATAAACCTTCGTAACCTTCAATTTCCTTCCAAATTTCGCCTTCCATAGATTTTTTTATGTTAATGGTAGATTTTTACAAATATATAGCATTTATTGAAGATGGCAAGCAAAACATTCACAAAATTACAAAATGCGGTACTTGAGGTCCTTGACCTTAAAGAGTTCATTTTCGCAGAGGTTCGTTTAGCAGAAGATGGCGGGAAATATTTCAAAGTTAATGGTAACGAATTTGCTGTTGGAGCCGAAGCTTTTATTAGAGATGGCTCTGGGGCAGGAGAAGAAATAGCTGCAGACGGTTCTTACAAAGTAGAAACCGGAGAGGTTTATGAAGTCAAAGCTGGAAAAATAACAAAAGAAATTAAAGGTGTACCGTCAGATAATGGCGCCAAAATCCCAGATTCAAAAAAACAAGCATCAATGTCAACAGAAAAAGTAGAAATCAAAGCGGAAGATATTCTTCCAACAGACCTTGCAGCTCCAGCAGCTGACGCAAATGCACCGGCTCCGGCTGATGCAAAAGCACCTGCAGATGATGCGGCAAAAGAAGAAGCTTTGGATAAAGCAATGGTTGCAGATATGATAATGAAAGCTCTAGAACCTATTCTTGCAAAGATTGCAGAATTAGAAGGCGGAGCACAAGCAATGAGCAAAGACGTACAAAAGTTTGCGGCAGCTCCTGCAGCAACACCAGTAAAGAAAACAGAAGCAGGAACTAGTACTTTGAGTGCAACCGAAAAGCGTCACAGCAAATTGGAAGAACTATCAGCTTTCTTGAGAAAATAAAAACAGAATCAAAATAAACAAATAAAAACAAACGACACATGGCACTCGCATTCGGTAACTTATCAACCTACACAGACCAGATTTCTGGCGAATTAGTTCGTAAAGCCGTTCTTAAAGGACGCTTCACTTCACTTGTAAGAGTTGAACCAGGAATTAAATCTGCAAAGAATATCAATATACTTGATTCTACTCTTTATGCAGTAGCAGGTGCCTGCGGATTCACCTCAAGCGGGTCCACAAATTTAAGTGCAGTTACTTTAACTGTATGCGATTTGAAAGTAAATGAATCTATATGTCCTCGTTCACTTGAGGCTTACTGGACTCAAACTCTTTTGAAACCAGGACAATATCCTACAGATATGGGCTTCGAAGCTTTTTATGCAGAAGAAAAAGCAGCCAAGCTCGGCGCATTAATTGAAGATATCGCAATCCGCGGTAACACTTCAACTGGTTCTGGAAACCTTAGCCTTTGCTCTGGTATCCTTCAGCAAGTTGACGTAACTTCAGTATCTGCTTCTACAATCAATTTGTTTAATCAAGCTGCTGGTACAACTACTGCTTGGACAATAGCAAACTCAGTTGCAATGATTGATGCTACTATAGCATTGCTTCCTGCAGATGTACAAGACCAAGACGATTTGACTCTCTTTGTTTCTTATGCAACATACAGAACAATCCTTCAAGGTTACAGAAACGCTGGTTACACAGTGACCACTGTATCTGACGGACAAATCCCAGGTGCAAGCCTAGATAACGGTGTAATTCACCCAGGTTCTATCAACGTAAGAGTTGTTCCTATCAGAGGCCTTTCTGCATCGGCAACAAATGCAAGGTTCTTCTTGACACCTGCAAGCAACATCGCTTTCGGAACAGATTTACTTGATGACGCAGAAAAGTTCAGAATTTGGTACTCACAGGACAATGATGAGGTAAGATTTTTGTCAGCATGGTCGCAAGGAGTTGTGCTTTTATTTCCTGAATACTTTGTACGAGGATAATTGATAATAATAATGATAAACAAAAGCCCTCTCTGAAAAAAAGAGGGGGTTTTTTTTTGAAGATAATAAAAACGAATTAAAATAAAAAACAAAAACAATGGCTTGTACAATCACCAGTAATTTTACGCTCGGATGTAATGACGGAGTAGGCGGAATAGATAAAGTTTATATCGCAAACTACTCGGCTTCTACTACTTATACTGTTTCTGCAGATAATACTATAACCGGTATTACTTCGGGCGGCACTTTCTATTCACATGAGATGCCTAAGGAGGCATCGTCGTTTGTTGAAAACTCAACAACTTCAGGAGAATTCGGAGCAAACTCAACTGAGCAATTACTTACACTTCGCTTCAATAAGAACTCTGCAGACATTAGGAACAGGGTCCTTCTTTTGATGCAGGGACGTACTAGGGTGATTGTGAAATACGTTTCCGGAAAATACTTCTTGATGGGTAAGTCCTTTGGAGTTGATGCCACAACTGGCACCGGCACTTCAGGAAAAGCATTCACTGAAGGAAATGGATGGGTGGTGGTTTTGCGTAGTACAGAGATAGCGCCTGCAGACGAGATGTCTAGCGGAGTAGTAGCTTCTATATCAGTCTAAGGTTAATTAAAATACAATACAAAGCCGGTTGCTGGGCTCTAATCCGGTACCCGGCTTTTGTTTTTAATAAAAAGAAAAAAGAAAATAATGTGGTATATTCAAAAAAATAGTACTCAGGATTTAATATTTACTTGTACAGAGTTGTCCTCATTAAGCAATCCTTATTTTCTTTGTATAATAAAAAATAGAGAAACTAAGAATGAAATAAATTTCGTAATAACAAACCAAAGTACAGCTGTAACTCGCTATGATAAATTGGTGCTGATTGAATCAGGAATAACCTCACAAAACCTTACTGCCACTACTCCTTGTGTTAATCTTTCTCCTGGTGGTTTTTGGGATTATAGAATATACGAGCAATCATCCGCAACAAACCTTGCACTATCAGGCGTTACCGGAGGAGTATTAGAATACGGTATAGCATTAGTAAGTGGTTATACGCAGACATCCAACTATTTCTTCAGTGCGGGTAGCATCAATAACCACATTTTTCTTAAGACTTAATTTTGAGAACATAAACTTATAGCATATTTATAACAAACAATAAAATGGAGTCAAAATTCGAAGTAAGCAAAAACGATAAGCCTGAACAAAAAACAGCAAAGTTCGGTATGAACTTTATGTCTTTAAGCAGGCATACCAAACCAATTTATGTAGAAGGTTATAACCAAAATCATCCTTGGATGAAGTGGGGTGATGATAACCTTTTGCCAAATTATTATGTAGACATATACCGCAATAGCCCGACTAATGGACAGGCCATCAATGCCAAATCTCGCTTTACTGCCGGTCAAGGTTTTGTTTTAGGAGATGAGCCGTTCTTGAACTATATTAATGAGGATGATGAAAATGCAAACGACATTCTAACTAAAGTAGCTCTGGACCTTAATCTATTAAGTAGTTTTGCTCTGAATATTATCTGGAGCAATGATAGAAAAAAAATAGCAAGCATTTCACACATAGATATCTCTCTTCTTAGAAGCGGAAAGTGTGATATAAAAGGTAAAATTAATTCATATTGGTTTTCTAACGACTGGTCTCTTATGGGTCAAAGAAAGCCACAAAATAAACCTGTTGAAATAAAATGTTTTAATGCAACAGACAGAACTGAAGCTAATCAAATTCTTGTTTTTAAAAAACAACGACCAGGTTGTTTATATTATACTTGGCCCGAGTATGAAGGAGGTGTAGATTCAATAGAGGAAGAAATTGAATGTATCAACTTTCATCTTATGAATGTAAAAAACGGATTCAGTCCAAGTTTTTCAATCAACTTCAATAATGTACCTGCTCCGGAAGAGATGGATGCTATCTATAGAGATTTTCAAAAGAAATATAAAGGTACAGATAATGTTGGAAAAGTAGTAATGACCTTCAGTGAGCCAGGTAATGCTCCACAGATTACGCCATTGCAGTCAAATGATAGCGACAAGAAATATGAGAAGCAGCAAGAAAACGCAAGACAAAACATTCTCATCTCGCATAGTATTACTTCGCCTATGATGTTCGGCATACTTCAACCCGGGCAATTGGGCGGCCGAAAAGAAATGGTAGAAGCGTTTGAGATATTTCAGAATGTGGTTATTAGTGAACAACAGAAAATTCTAGAGAGACATTTCAACAAGCTGTTTAAATTAGCTGGTATAGTAGAATTTAAGGAAATAATACCATTTAAAATTATTAATCCTATCGACCTTTCCATCACTGAAAATAAGCTATTGGAAGTACTTTCTAGGGATGAGGTCAGAAATATGCTTGGACTTAAAAATGAAGTTCCTGATTCCAATGTTCAAAATCCACTAGATGAAATTGCTGCACCTATTGAAGATGTCATACCATCAACAGAGGCACCAGTTCAAAGTTCTAAAGAGGTTCCTGTAAGTGAATTGAAACGAATGATTGTAAAACAACTTAACTCTTAATACTGATGGCAACTATTTTATTGACAGAAACATTTTTTAAGGAACAACTACCGGTAAATCTCAATGTAGATTTCCAGTCAGTATTAAGTGGCATTCTTGTGGCACAGACCCGTTATATAGAAGATGCCTTAGGAACAAACCTATATACCACAATACTTAATAATGTTACCGCAAATACATTGAGTGGCAATTATTTATTTCTGACAACTGAATATATTCAACCTGTAGTGCTTTGGGCTGGGTTATATGAGAGTCTGCCGTTTATGCAGTTCAAAATAACCAATCAAGGGATAATTACTAGGGTAAGTGAGAATGGAACGCCGGCCACAAATGACCAGTTTAAGTTCTTGAGAGAGACCATTAAGAATAATGCCGAACAATATCAGCAACGATTGGTTAAATATCTAATGGCAGCAGCATCTAATTTAGGTAATCTTTTTCCGGAATATAATCAAGGAAACAATGCAGTAAATACTATTCATCCAAGGCGTCGTCATATATATACTAATGGCATATATTTAGGCAATGGAGGCATTGATGATTGTTTATGGGGATTAGACTTACCTGAGAATCAACATCCAATAATGTAATTAATAATATGAAAAATAATAATACGAACTTTAAACAAAATGGGAAACTATCTAGTTCTCCTATTTTAGGATTTTACTCATTGAGTGACTTTGTAAACACATTTTTCTGTCCAGCAAGTGGAAAAGTAATAACTATAACCAGTATTCTCGGAGGTATATCTTCTATGATAACAGGTTATTTATATTACGACGCCGGCGCTATATTCTTCTTGTTGGGACTTCTCGCAGTAGATGGTGTTACCGGAGTAGTTAATGCAATCAAATCTAAAACTTTCTCTTCTACTCGTATGCCAAGGATTTTACTTACTATGGTATCAATGTTCATAGTACTTTCTTTGGCAACCAATATGGCAAAGTATTCTCCTGAACTCAATTTCATTCCAGGCGTTTGCTACACTTCATTCTCTGTAATTACAGCAGTAAGTATATTAGAGAACTTAAAAGCACTTGGTATTGTTTCACAAGGCATTCTGGATTTATTCAAGAGTAAGAGCGAGGCGAATAAGTAAAGGAATACCTCTGGCAACGCTTTTATGGCAAAATACCTTCGCCAAGAAAATTATTGTATTATATAATATACTCCTGAATGTGGATATACAGAAGGATATGGCGATGTAACGTCATTATTTTTCGCCTTTAATTGTCCACTCAAGTATAATTCAGTACTTGTTGCAGTACCGGTAATGTTTCCGCTAAAATCCCATAGACCAGAATAAGGAGTACCAGCTTGTATTGTGTCTCCAATGTGTGCTATGAATATACCATCATTTCCTGGGTTTATTTTATTATTATTAATAAACACAGCGATAAATGTAAATGTACCTGTTGAGTGAATTGAACAATTATATACATTAGATGTTTGAGCAGGATTGTTTGGAGGAGCTATCTTTTCTTTCTTGCAAGAAGGTAAAGTAAGCATTGTTGCTACTGTCCAGATGATTGCGATTGTTGCGAGTTTGGTTTTTTGTGTCATTTTGTTTTTTATTTTTAGATTGTTTTTATGTAAATATAATACTTTAAACGTTAGCTCCGGTCTTATGTTCCAAAATTATCTGATATATTTCCTTTGTCTTTGGATAAACAGGCCTATTACCTTGACTTGACAGCCACTCCTGAATAGTATAGAAAGTAAGCCCTTCAGACGCACAAGCGTCACTTATAAGCTCACTTAGCTCATTTGAGGGGGTTATACCAAATTCAGATAATAATCTCTCTACGCCCTGTTTCTGGGCTTCTGCAAGTGTTTTACGGTTATGTTCTATGTCTGCCAATGAAGACATTAGCTTATTTTGTGCTTAGATTTACGGCGCCGCTTGTGATTGATGTTTAGTTTAATTACGTCTAATATAGGAGTTGACGGTATGCGCTCTCCAGAAGCCTTTATCTCTTCTTGGAAGCTATGCAACCGTAGGATTTGACTTGGACGCAATTTCAATCTTGTTCTATGGAATGCCGGAAGCCCCTTTATATTAAGAGAAATGTAGCAGAGGAATTGTTCGTTTGGCATTAGTTTAAAATTTGTTTCTGTCTTTGCTCACTTAGATAAGCATATCGTATTGCACTTGCTATATCTAAAAATAGAAGGTCTCGGTTTGAATAATGATTTATATGAAAGCTCTTTCCTATTTTGCGTTCTAGTTTCATCAATTTATTATTGTGCTTAATTTTAAATACCTCATAAATGTCAAACCCTTTATCATCAAAAGCTTCTCCGTCTATATGCCGCTTAAATGCTACATAATCATCAATACCCTCCACATCTATTTTTTTAGGATAATGGTTCTGTTCACTTAATAATCTTGATAAAAAGGTAATCATTCTCATATTGTTTAAACGCATATTCAGGGATTTTGTTTCAGGACCAATTGATATATCTGATTTGTGACAGGGTGAGTTATAGGATGTGGTCTGCTGCCTTTACTATTCAACCAATCATTAACTGTCATTATAATAAGCGTTTCTTTATATACGGCATTGTTTATTAGCTCTTCTACACCTAAGTCTATATTAACACCAAAGTTCTGCAGCAGCTCCTTGATTGTTTCTTTTTGCTTTTCATAGAACAACTTACGCCCATACTTAAACTCAGCATTAGTAATGGGCTCAGTTCTTTTATAATTCTTAGGCCCAACAATAAATAAGTTGGTTCTAGCAAGACGCTCTTCAAACCAATCCATAGACTTCATATGAGGAACTATAGGCGAATGACCATTGTCGGTCCGCCATTTATTCCAATCTGCCCATTCCTTTTTGAGGTCTAAATTAGGAAACTTCTTTACAAGTTCTCTATACCTAGTTTTTACTAATTCTGATACTGGCATTTGTGCAAAGTTAAAAATTAATTTTAAATATTGGTCGACTTTTTTCTATTAACACCATTCTTGATAATCTTTTAATTTTAATCAGTCTAGTTGTGGTAATGCCGTCTTGGTTGCAATTGTCATAATATTCATTCGTAAATTCAAATCCATAACTTGCAAGTAAATTCAGACGCTGCTGCTCAGTGTCATAATTGAATTCGTCATCCATACCTGCGTAATGCAATCTAGTTATAGTATCGATTTGTGTAGATGTTAGTTTGATTTTATCAACCAATAAATTTCTTTTGATTATGTTTTTTTTTGTTAGTCCCATTTATTTATTGTTGTTACGCAAAGATAGTTCTTTTTCAAATTCTGAACAAATATGTTCCCAGTATTTTTTCACTGTATTGTATGCAAGGCCACTTTGCCTAGTAAATGCCTTTTTGCTTATTATTACTGAGCAATCACTATTCTGTAATATTTCAATTGTATGACTTATTTTTTCCTTTGTTTTAGTACGGTGCAGTTCAGCAAGGGCGATAGGCGTTAATTTCTGTTTTTCTCCCTTCTTGTATTTTACATTATAACCCCACCATATTTTACGATTATGTTCGACGTAGTTTTTGTCCTTGTTTTTTGTTTTTGCCGGTTTGGTATAAAAATCTGTTTTGGTCCAAACAAAATCTATTGTGCTCCTGACTTCTGATTTCGACATATCGACTTCAAAAAAAGAGTCTGCAAAGTATGTCATATGATGGCTTAGGGTGACCTTATCAATATCAGAGTATATTCCTTTTAAGTTAAATCCGAATACCTTAAGCGCATTGCCTCGACTACCTATTTTTATACTTTTGCGTTTGTATGGAATGTTGGCCTTGAGATATGTCATACCCTCTTCTATTATCTTGTATTTTTTTACTTGGTCAACTTCAATAAGCAAATTAGCTTGGTTATAATCTAGCCACAATTCTGGTTGAGTTACTCCGGAATGAGGTGGGGTATCAAACCTCTCCCTAATATGAGGGAAAGATACAGTATTAGGGTATGGATTGACACCCCCTTTAAATTCGGTTAGTTTTGAGGCATTGAACGGTAAAGCTTCAAAATTAATATAAATTGCAGGGTCAAGACTTACATAAGTAAGATTGTGAGGGTATGCTACCTTAGGGTCATATAGGCTGTCTAAACCTAATTCCTGCATTATAAGCTTGTATTCAGCATTAAAATTAGAAATGGTCATTCCATCCACCCGGAGTATTATATGAGTTCCTGAGCCTCCTGGTGAGGTATATTGAGCTATAATATGAGGTCTTGCTTTGATTAATTGGGCTTCCGATATTTGTTTATCAAAGTCGACGAATACATAGCCGGTGAGAGATTGTATATCAGCCTTAAGGCGTCCATCTTGTGAATGCAAGCAAATGGCTGGCAGCAATGTTGCTTTGGCTTGTTTATATAATTGGTCCTTACGGTCAAGTCCTCTTACATAAGATATATCATCTAATAGACGGGGATATGTTTTATTACTTTCTTTTATAAGCTGTAGCCAATAAGGAAGTTCGATTCTATAATCTATTTCTGCAATTGAATCAGCACATTTGTACACACATAATTTACCATCCATTTTATATTAGTGCATCACCGGTACCTAACCAGTTAGAACAGGGTAAGTATCTTTCGATACAAGGCGGTCAGGCCCAGTGATGCGTATGTCTTTATTTGTTTGAAACCCTGTTCTAAGAATTTCTTTGTCTACAAATATATAGTCGATAATATTGTAAACGCAACTTTTAATTAAAAATAAATATTGCAAGTCTTTACGATATTTCGTTTTTCCTGCATATTTACAAAAAGACCCATTAATAATAACAACCAATGACCATTCAACAAGAACTAGCCTTTGTACAGACACTGAAGGCCAATGCCGGCACCGATGCAGTTAAGAACAAATTCAGCCGCATCATTAAGAGCCTCACTGCTTATGACCGGTTAATCAATGGAAAGGCAGAAGATGTCGACAAGAAGATTAAAGGAGAGAAATGGAAGAGCATCAACCATCCGTATTGGAAAGCCTATTATTCAGCATCTAATCTTGGTAGAATAAAAGACAAAAGGACCGGCAAACTAAGAAAGCCCATCCTGAATAAAATAAATGGGTTCCTCCAGGTAATGCTTATTGATGGACAAAAGACGCAGCTCTTTAGATTAGCAAGATTGGTGGGCCAAACTTGGCTTCCAATAGACAACTCTGATGATAGATGCATTAGATATAAGAACGGTAAATCATTGGATAACCGAGCCTGCAACCTTTTCTGGGACTCATCCGGCGGCCGCATAGAGTTAAGGGGCCCAGCCATTTGTAATGAAGTAAAGCTTCTGCACAAGCAAGGTATGAAGTTAAAAGATATCGCCGTTAAAACCGGCCTATCATATTATTCAGCGCTATATGTGTTATACAATAAGAAGCGTAAGAGAGCAACCGGCAAACCCAAAGAAAGATTCAACTTTAATAAAGGTCATCAGAATGGGCCATACGAAGCAAGATGACCTTCGATGAAACATATCAGTTCCTAATAGATTCAGGCTACAACTTAGAGGCTGACATCTGCGTAGATAATAACCAGATGATATATTATCGTATGCGTAAAGACGACTGCCGCATACAGAGAATGATTCCAACAACCAGCATTATGGAACTGCAGCCCGATATTATCTTTGAAGTGTTGAAGCAGGAATTACATTCTATGGCCCGGGAGCTTGACCAACTAGTATTTCGGCGTCGGAATGTATATCAAAGGAAAGTGATAATAGAAAAAGTAACATCCGAATACAAAACAATATAATAACAGCCGTCCGATGGATAATAAAATTAAACAAGTGGCAGAACTTCTGCGAAAGGAATTATTGGTAGGTATTATCACCGGAACCGATTCTTTTGTACTGATTTCTGCAATAGAAAGCATCAATGCCTCCAAAATAAGAACAGCCAACATACAACAAGATTCAGTAACGGCTATTTTTAAACCGGAATCATATGACGAATTTGTACTAAACAATGAAATACGACCCGAATGGATTTCACATCTAAAAGCTGCTGATGGAGAGGCAATCATAATTTGTAAGACCAATTCTTTAATATATAATATAATCACTGAATATGAAAAGTCTTATGGTATACCTGTGCTCTTATGCGCCAAACTAAATAACAAACATCCGACCAAACATACGGCACCGGTAAGCACAGAAGACACAGAGAAATTTATAGAATATAACCGAATAGAATCATTCGTTTCTTTTGCCAACAACATAATTGATATAGAACTGGGCCCACAAATAGGCAGTGGCGGAGAATATCATCCAAACGGCAAAATAAATTAACGTCCGAAGTACCGAAAACAGAAATTCCGACTACTTATATAAAAGAATAACAGAACATCCTATAGCCGACATCCGGAATGCCAACCAAACGACCCTTTCAATTCTTCGAAACCCAGCAACCCCTGGAAGATATGCTTCAATTAGGTCTAGTAGATATACTTCACACTTCTACTCTTAATAAGAAAAGGGCATCCAGATATGCAGAGTCCCTAAGAGAATGGTTCCGCTCAGGAAGAAATACTATGGAATGGTTTTATGAATTAAACACATTAGTAAATGGTAGGCCCGCAAGAAGCATATCCTCCGATAATTTCCTTCTACAAGGCATATATAATATAATACATCCGTCGGTTATTATTAAGAAACTATACTCAGAAACAAAAACCGAAAATCAGCCGTATATCAAACTAGCAATTACCCGTAAAGAAGACTATAAACCAGATGGCCGGAAGTTATCTAAACTAAAGACGGTATATCAATATTATTCAATCAAAGGAGGTTATATAAGAGAATGGGAAAATGTAACTGAAGCAGCAATTGGACTAGAAATACCTCGCTCCAATATCAGCCTTTGTCTTAATGGATTCAATAAATCAGCAGGCGGGTATTATTTTACATATCAAAAACTTATCATAGAATGAAAAAGTATAAGACATATAGTCTAAGGGAACAACAGTTTTTGCTTTTCTCCACAAAAGAAAGACTCCTTTTACAGGACTTCTGGAGAAGCAGAGGTGAGGATTTTACATTTCAGAGGATAAGTAAAGTCGAAGATAAAGAAAAGTACGATGCCATTATCTGTTCCGGAAATACAGAACATCCCATTACTTATTTAACAGAAGTAAAAGTAAGAACAATTCCGTCAACCAAATATAAAAGCGGTAGCAAAATAATGAAGCATAAATGGGACTTCTTGACTCAGTCTTGTATTGCCGCTGCCGAAGAAGGACAAATGATGCAGCCTCTATATATAGTATTTTATACAGATAATAAAGTAGCTGTCTTTAATTTGTGTAATGTAGACCCAAAGTGGGTAACTAGATACGGCCACATTAACAGCAGCACAACTTCAGCTAATCCTATTGTGCCGCAGCAGGAATTTGATATTCCTTTGTCAGCAGCAACTTGGTATGATGCCGGCTGTATTCTAAATAAAGATTATAATCAATTGGCAATAGAAGTATGCAATTTTATGTTCGCTGGCAATAGTTTTGCTTGGAATCGATTGGCTGAATAACAGAAAGGAATCAATGAATAAACAACAAAAACATCCTGATGAGATTATACTTTGGAGAGCCTATGGTAAAAACCTTCTTATTCTACAAAGGAAGATTGCTGAGGCCGTAGAAAAAGAACTGTATGAAGAAGCGGCAATGAATAAAGATATTCAGTTAGAAGATTACCATATGCTGATTCAAATTATGAAACAGAAAGGATTATATGTATCCGGTCAAACAGAATCTTATATGCAAGGCCTTGAACAAAAGGCAATAAAAATTATAGAGAATGTACGGAAAGAAGAGAAAAAATTAGAAATTGATAAAATAAAGAACAAAAAACCCAATTCAGGACCAAGAACCGGCACTGAAAATGATGAAGACATTTAACCAACATAGACCCACTGTATATCTTCATTTAAATGGAGTAGGACAACTATTTCAAGGAGATACCGTAGCACTTGAAAGAGAATATCCAAATAAGAAATTCTTTGTAGGTGAACCGGCATTTGAATTGATTCTGGATAACCATACTCGTTTCGATTATCAGTTTCAAACCACCAGAATGGTCCTAATAGAAAAACTAAATCCCAAATTACAATAACAGACTACAAACCAAACATCATAACATCCGACATCCGTACAATGAATAACGAACTTCAGGCAAATATAGAACTAACCAAGCTCAGGATTTTTGTTAAACAACTAATTAATAACCATCCTGATAAAGATGCAGCAGTTTGGTTGGATAATATACGCCCATCCAATAAAGTTCTATTGGATTTTACACCTGTATCAGAATTGCAGCTGGTATATGCAATTATTGAACAGTATTTCAATCAAGCACCAGATACCTTAATAAAAGATTTAAACACAACCATACTTTAAAATTAACAATATAACAGCCGACAGCCGACAGCCGACTTATGACAGAATTCAGGCCTATAATGCAATTTCCTTATACTTTTAGTGCTCAATCTTGGCAAGACATTGTCAGTCATATGGCCCGTAATAGGATAGTAGAGGCTATTGTCCGAAATATTGTTGAAAAGAAACGTCCGAATGATAATTATGCCTCTGATTTATGCCAGGATATATACGTTTCTTTATTGGACAAACCAAAGGCTAAGCAGCGGATGTTAAAAGAAATATATTGCAAAGGAGATATGAACTTCTATATCACCCGAATAGTTTTGACACAGGTCAAATCTAAAAACTCAGAAACCTGGCGCCGATACCGTAAACAAACCCAAAAGAACTTCCTAACTGAATCTGATTATGAACAGCAGCCGCATCTCTTCGAAGAACTACTAATGTCTGTATATGAACATCCGGACGATAATATAATAGATAAATTCCCCGGAACAGTGCAGGACCTTATGCTTTCGGCCTTAACAGCCACAACAACCGATTGGTACAATATAGAACTAACCAAAAAACATCTCATTGAAGGTCAGACCCTATCTTCTATAAGCAAACAAACTCAAATACCTTTATCTTCTGTTTTTAAGACCATATCAACCGTAAAATCCAAAATGAGGACTTGGATTGAACAATACATAGAAGCCAACATCCAAATCTAACATCCGACATCGAAAATGAACTTTGATACGCAACTATATCTAAACATCAGGGACTATTCTATTCCAGCAGCAGCCGTTGGTTGGACATTGGCTATTTTCGAACCAATTCAAACCATCATCTCTAAATTACCAAGACATCCAGTTTTTGCATTGATACAGAAGATTACTAGTTGTCCTCGCTGCTTATCGTTTTGGCTTTGTGGAGTCTGGATGCTGACTTCGGCATCAACATCCGAATTACAATTTATATTGCCTTGTATGGCTGTTTCTGCCATCCTGGGCTCATTATTAGACCAATACATAAACAACACAAACATAAGATTATGAAAGAATACAAAATTTACGGATTAAGGCTTAAAAACCAAATTCCTGGAACCGAAGAGTTCCGGTACATAGGATGTACCACTACAAGTCTCAAAAAAAGGCTTATAGTACATATTGCAGATAAAAGATGCAATTTTAACGGAAAATATGATTGGATTAATGAAAATAAAAGTAATATAGAAATATTTCTTATTGAGGAATTCGAACACAATAAACAATATGCAAGCCATAGAGAAGTATATTGGATAGAATTTTATCGTAATCTTGGTAATAAACTTTTTAATGGAACTAATGGAGGACTTGGTGGCCAATTAGGTATTAATATGACAGATAATTTAAAAAATACCAATAGGATATATATGCTTAATAATAATCCAATGAAAAATCCGGAAATATCCAATAAAGTAAAGCTACATAATTCTATTCCGGTTCTGCAATTAGATTTATCAGGTAATTTACTTAGAACATTCAATAGTGGAAGAGAAGCTGCCCGCTTTCTTGGAAGTAACTCCTTTCAGGGGTCAATAGGAAAATGTATTAACGGTAAACTTAAAACAGCATACGGATTTATTTGGAAAAAAGCATAATTATGACAGTATACACACCACAAGAAATAGATAGGATTTTAATCCTAAGTACTCGCAGAAGAGCTACGCCAGAGGATACGGCTTTTATATCCGAAATGGGTAGTAAAATTGGTAATCATACCTGTGTCACTTGCCCTAGCTCTGTACGACAAGCATTCGGAAGAGTTGTGGCTCAAGCCCATAAAGATAAGGCAGAATTAGATTCATTAATTCAGAAACAAACAGATGAAATGGAAGTCCGGCTAACAGCCGAGGCTGACCAGACGGCCGCCTCCGATAAAACAACGCTGGATTTTACGATTGAAGCTGATTGTATTCATTGTCTTTATAAACAGCCGGTGTCTGATTTGAGTAATGAACAAAAAATACGCCTTATTAATGAGGTGGCCATTAGATGCGGAGTAACCATTAAAAATTGTATTTCTTGTGATAGTGATTTAATTGAAGCCCAAAAAATATTGCAAGAACATATGCTAAATTCTGGTACATAATGTTAATTAACTGAAACATCCGCATCCGCATTGGCAGGGAGTGGTAAATAATGACTATTACAAAAAGTCAGTTAATTGAGGTAAAAGTAGACAACTTTAACAGAAAGTGTGAAGGGTTGAGGTGTAGGATTTTACAAATCGGAAAAAGGCCTCTTTTCTTTCCATTTATAAAGGCAAACTAGAACAAAATGAGCCCTAAATCAGTAAAATCCAAAACATCCGCCAGCCGCCAGTTCTTATTTAAGACCTCTAACTTTTAATTAAAATGTTCAAAAGTAAAATCCTCGCCCTTGCTTCCAGATTTGCACCAACGAAATATATTATGCTTAGGAATTCCTGTAAGTCTTTCAGCTTCATAGGCAGAGCCATACTTAATTCCTTTAACAACAAACCACCCACTAAACCTAGGGTGTTTTTTACCTTGCTTCTTAAGAGACATAAGTTTCTTAGATTCTTCAGACGCTTGTTTACCAAAGTTCCAATGGTCAGCACCGGTGAGGATTTTACGTCCTCTTGCATAAGACCTTTGTATATTAACTTGATGCGTAACCCACTCAAGATTGCTGTAATGATTATTCAATTTATTTTCATCCAAATGGTCAATCTCCCAATCTTCCGTAAAATCCTGCGGCTTCTCCACAAAATATTCTCCAACCAATCTATGAGCAAACTCCCATTTGCCATCAAGAAAATACAATTGATAACCAATGGTGCTTATTTGGCCCTTAAGAAATCGGTTCTTCTTTTCGCTGAACAGGCGACCATCTTCATACAATATGTACTGACTGGATTTTACTTTGATAGAATTCATATGTGTAATATAAATAGTAAATTAATTTAAGTAAATAGTTATGGAACCATATAGCAATGCTAATAGCCGGGAAGAAGAAATAATAAATAAGATACGGATGATGGAAGAACAAGAGCGTATATCTAAAGAGAACTTCTGGTTGACAGCCGGCACTCACAGTAACAGCTCTGACCTAAAGCCTAAGCAGACCAGGAAAAGAAGAAAGCAGGAAATAGAGATAGCCATATCAGATAGTTGGTCTTCACTTAATGACAGAGCAAGGAAGTTTGCACAACATTATGTTCAGTCAAATCCTAAGTCCGGAATGGCATCAGCCATATATGCCGGCTATTCAGGCAACTCTAATAGCATCCTATCTAGTACGGCCTCTCATCTTCTTGCAGACCCTAGGGTAATCGGCTATTGTAAATTCCTAATGAGCAGAACAGCCCTGAAGCTTAACTACACCAAAGAAGGGCAGCTACAGAAGCTTGGGAAGTTTATTGATATGGCTGCAGAGAAGAAGGACCTATATGCGGCTAGCAAGCTCATAGACCTTGAGAATAAGTTGTTAGGATTTTACCAGCCGACGACTCAGATTAATATGGCTGCTACAGGAGATATTAAAGTGACTTTTGGGTCTGAAGCAACTACTAATGACAGTACTAGTTCCGAACATCCTATGGATATAGAGGGTAGGACGGCTGCAGGGTTTCCGTTACCTGATGAACAAAATAATTTTGAAGAAAAAAAAGATGAGGAGTAGGATTTTACAAGTCAGTTGGATTTTACGTAAAAAAGAAAAAACAAAAATTTCAATTCTGGGGTCATAAATTTTATTCTTACAAAGGCGAACAGTAAAATCCAGCTAATATTAAACAACGAATGCAAATCCAGCTCTATACTCCACACTCATCTCAAATCCCTGTACATAATGCTTGTCAATACTTCGGCAAAGACGCACCCTTCTTCATATTTTGTTCTGCCGGCCGTCAATCAGGCAAAAGTTTAGCCAGTTTAAATCAGATGAGTCGCTGGCTTTTGGAGAATAAATCTACCCGGGGCGTATGGATTTCACCAACAGAAAGTCAGGCAGTAAAAGCCTTCCGGGAGATGGGCAATGCCTTATCAAAAGCCGGTCTTATAAAATCCAAACGCTCTTCAGCCGGAGCCCTAGAATTGGTCCTAATCAACAAGTCAATCTGTCAATTCAAGTCTGCCTCTGCGGGCGACGGACTTAGGGGCAATACGTATGAATGGTTCTGCATTGATGAAGCCGCTTTTATAAAAGAAGATATTTGGTCAGAAGTAATTATTCCAATGGCCACAACCAAAGGGCGTAAAATCCTGGTGACCTCAACCCCGAGAGGGGCCAATAACTGGTTCGCACAATGGTTCAATAAAGCATCGGACCCAAAAAGTAAAATCCAAAGTTTCAGATATACATCTCTTGATAATCCACATTCAAATAAAGAGCTGATTCAACTTTTTAAGAACAGTCTTTCTCCGGCACAATACCAGCAGGAAATGGAGGCCCGGTTTATTGATGGTGCCAATCCTTTTGATGGTAGTTCTGGGTGTTTCAATGATAATATCCTGCCGCTTACTGGTCCGCAGCCTGGGCGTAAGTATTATGCCGGAGTAGACGTAGCAATGAGTTCGGATTTTACGGTCATATGTATCATAGACGACCAAGGCCAGGTATGTTATATTGACCGGTTCAATAATATTCCAGCACCAGCAATTAGGGAGAGGTTGTCAAAAACAATGAGGCTATTCAACGTAAAAACCTCAATTATAGAATCGAATAATCAAGGTGCATTTCTTATAAGTGAAATGAAAAGTCAGGGCATTAGGAACATACAGGAATTCCTAACCACCAACCAAAGCAAGTCAGAATTAATTGATGGGCTTATTTCGGCGTTTGCAAATAAGCAGATAAGTATACCTGGATGCTCTACTGGCAATTTCAGGATTTTGCGGGACGAATTGGATGCATTCTCACTTTCGTATACAAAAACCGGCAAAGCAAAATACGAAGCTTCATATGGTAATGATGACGTTGTTATGGCATTAAATTTCGCACTACGCTGTAAAAACCAATATGCATATATTTCACATAAACCAACATTTTATATCGGCTGACCCGGCTGTTACCTATAAAATAAACAAATACAAACAACATAACATCCGATGAAAACAATCAAAATTAACCAAGACAAATACTCTTTGCCTGAGAACTGGACAGAAGTTAAACTCAGACAGCTACAGGAGCTGTGTATTATGGTTGAGAAGAATAAAAAAGTAGCGGAAGTTGATTCTGTTACACAACTTAATGCTGCTGTAGAAATACTTTCTATTATAACAGAGTGTCCAAGAGAGCTATTAATGAAGGCGGATGTAAAATCCATTACAAACCTATGTAATGAAATAGGATGGACATCAGATTTCAGTGAAGAGACTTTAGGTCTTAAAAAAAAGAATGATAAAGGAGAGCTTATACCAGTTGATTTAGAGAGTCTTGAATTTGTTATAAACGGTCAAAGTTTTGTTTTCGACCATTCTATGAACATAACTTTTGGGCAAATGATTGATATAGAACAAGTAACTAATTCGACTGTAATACCTTGGGATAATGCTCATTTAATATTGGCTATATTAATGAGGCCTGCCAAAAAACGCTCAAAAACAACAAGTAAAGTATTATCTCTTGCATTAACAGAAAAGTTTAAAAACGATTCGGCTATAAAATCTTACGCTATAAAATCAGCATCTGAATATAAGATAGAAAAATATGATTGGGATTCTGTTGAATCAAGAGGGCAGTTATTTAAAGACTATGTTTCTGTAGCAGACGCCTTTAAGGTAACTTTTTTTTTGGCATTTTTAAAGAAAGAATTCACAGAACGTACTCTGGCCTCTTTGGCGGACAAGGAGTTGATGAACCTTCAGCGCAAAGATTAGCCTATGGAAAGAAGTGGGGATGGTGGCCATTAGTTTCTAAAATTATTGGTGATGACCTAACGAAAGTAGATGCAGTATTAGAGTTGCCGATGGCCCTGGTTCTTAATGACCTGAGCTGCAAAAAAGAGATGGCAGATATAGAGCGGATAGAAAACGATAAAACTGACCGGTAAGTGACAGATAACGGATGTTTGTATTTGATGTTGGCAATAAAAATGAACCAAACGGGGACATTTATTGAAGACGATAGATTGTATATAAATATTAAAAACAAAGAAGAATGAGTCAATGGTTGCAAGTATCGCTAAATCAGGCAATAGAATCCTTAAGTAATTTTGCCACTGCTCATAAGCAGATTCATTCATTCAGATATGGAACAAATAAGGAACAGGAACTTTCTGAGAGCACAGTATATCCGGAAATGGCTGTTTATCCTACATCTGTTAATGTTGGTGAGCATACAATGGAGTATACGCTCAGAATTGAGTTATATGATTTAGAAAGAAATGATGTTGCCAATACACAAGACGTTCAATCTGACCTTCTTCAAGTTTGTGTTGATGCTGTAAATTTCCTTAGGCGCAATACCGGATATTACTGGAACGTTAAATCCAGCACAACTGCTACTCCTTTTACTCAAAGAAACACATCAGTTCTTGCTGGATGGTCTTTTAATGTAACACTAGTTGCAATTAATAATGGCAATATATGTGACATACCGGGAGTTCAACCAACTGAACCAATTGATTTGGATTTAACAGACGGAGCGAGTGGATGTTTTACTTTCCCTTGTTTGAGCGCTACGTCTATATCTGCTGGTAGTTTTTTTTCTGGTTCAACACCGCTTTCTGATATAATAATAAACCTTACAACCGGAATTACTTCCACACTTCAATCTGGATTCTCAGGCTGGACGGCCTCTACAGGTGTCAATTCAATAATAGCAAATAATGGAAGCGGTAACGTAGCCTCTGGTAATTTTGCCATTGCCGGTGGTACTGGGAATACTGCTTCCGGTCTGACGTCTTTTATTGGAGGTGGAATTTTAAATATAACAAATGGTGCTCGTTCATTCATTGGTGGAGGACAATCAAACGTAGCTACGGCAAATAATTCAGCTGTACTTACTGGACTTAATAATAAAGCTTCAGGACTTCAATCAGTTGTAGTTGGAGGTTCAGGAAGTTTAGCTTCAGGAAACAACTCAGTGATTGGAGGTGGATTTTTAAATTCAGCTACAACAACTTATTCGACAGTTTCTGGTGGAAGAAATAATGTAGCATCTGGAACTAATTCTTTTATTGGAGGCGGAAATGCCAATTCGACAACAACAACAAATGCAACTGTAGTAGGCGGAACATTAAACAGGGCTTCTGGAATTGCCTCATTTATAGGGGGTGGAAATGCTAATTCAGCAACTACAACTTATTCCACCATAGGTGGCGGACATTTAAATAAAGCTTCTGGCTTGCGTTCTTTTGTCGGTGGTGGACAAAATAATACAGCAAGAACATCATATTCAATTGTAGTTGGCGGACAAAATAATATAGCATCTGGAAAAACTTCTTTTGTCGGCGGAGGAAACTACAATACGGCTTCAGGACACTACTCTTCTATTGTTGGGGGTTCTTACAATGTTGCTTCAGGAGCATATTCATTTATAGGAGGTGGGGGAGGAGTTAGTCCATATATAAGGCATTATGCTTCTGGAAAATATTCTACAATTGGTGGTGGTGCAGCGCATACTTCTTCTGGGTATCACTCTACAATAGCAGGTGGTACTAATAATATAGCATCTGGTAATGGCTCTGCTATTTTAGGAGGTTCAAGCAATGAGGCGAATAATTTATACTCTTCTGTTTTAGGAGGTAAAGATAATCATAATTCCGGAGATTATTCATCAATATTGGCCGGAAGAGGCAATATAATAACAGGAAATCGTTCAGCAATTGGAGCAGGGCAGAATTTGGTTAATTCCTTCGATGATACATTTTTAATACAGAATTTAACAGCCAATACAATATCGGGAACAACTTTTTATTCTGGTAACACAGAATTATCTTCCTTATTCGCACTACAAGGTACACAACCAAGAATTTCCCAAGGAAATAATATACAAACAGGCGGAACAATTTCTAATCCAATAATCAGCACAGTAGATTCTCCACAATTCAATAACATAACTTCTACAGGCAATTCAATTTTTAATACTTTATCAGCTTCAACACTTTCTGCAAAAACAATATGGACAAGTACCATATCAGGAATGTCTCCAATTAATATTGAAAAAGTTTACATACAAAATGGCTCTCTCAGTGCTACAGGATTTAATTACCAAGACGGAAATCAATCATTAAGTAAAATATTAACTTCTGATGCCAGTGGTAATGCAACTTGGCAAGTTTCACAAGGAAATGGAATATTGACATTTATGCTATATTCTGGAGCTTCTGATATTGCCACTTATAATCAGATGCCGTCCTTGTCTAATTATATTGCTGGTACACTTACGACTTCTGCATATACTGTAACGCCTGCACCAACAGTTATAGGGAATTTTGCAACAAATGTTGGGTTCCCAAATAGAACAATTATACCTGTTGGTTCTTTTCTTGGGCATTATGAAACTCAAAAGGGAGCAGGTTCAAATAATTATTATACATATTTTGAGGTTTATAAAAGAAATACATTAGGGAGTGAAACACTTCTTGTAACCTCAGACAATACGTCACAAACTTCCGTTAATACTGTTGTTCAAAATACAACTACTGCATTTATATCCAGTGCTATTACTATTAGTGCGACAGACAGAATTGTAATGAAAATATATGCAGTGATGATAACGTCAAGTGCAAATATTACTTTACGCTTTGATAATACGACAAATGCTCGTTTGGAATTGCCTTCACAAAGTGCGGATGCCACCAACTTTATCCCATATACAGGAGCTACGTCTGACGTAAATCTAGGTTCGCACAATTTAACAAATATTAATTCCTTTTCAGCAACTTCTGTATTTGCAAATTCAATAACTGGTGTTACTATTTCTGGGGGAACAATATATTCAGGTAGCACAGAGCTTGGTGTTGTGATGCAAAGATTTGTTCCCACAAGTTCTTCAACAAATATTGCCAATGGAACGAACACATATACCGGAGGAACATCCTCTGTCCCATCAATAAATGTATCAGGAGGTACGTTTAATAATATAAATGCAACAGGCACTTCTGTATTTAACACACTTAATGTTGCAACAATGAGTGGTACAACCGGTTCATTTGCAAGTTTTTCAGCAACATCATTAAGTGGAACAACACTTACTCTTGGTTTGTCTGGAGTAGGCGGAAGTCAATTTATTAATGCAACACTTGGCGCAGAACTTGCTCCTGCATTATCTGGAGCAACAACTGTAAATTGGACTTTTGGTGCACCTTATACTACTCCGCTTGCTGGGACAATAAATAAATCAACAGATGGAATTACTACCATCACACCAACTGCTGCATCAACTATAGTAATAGGAACAACTTATAAAGTCGTAATTGTTGTATCTGCTATTACTGTAGCTACTGGATTTTATTACACTTTGGGAAACGTACTTGGAACCATTATAACATCAGCGGGTACTTATACAGATTATATAACTGCAACATCAACTGGGAATTTAATTATAACTCCATTTCAAACTGGAACTAGATGGATAATTTCTTCAATAAGCATAAAGGCTGTGACATCTGGAACAGGTGCTGAGACAATAGAAGGAAAGTTAACTGTCGGAGCAGGCGCTTCTTTATATGGAAAAATAGGAATAGGAATGTCCAATCCTTTGTATCCGCTTCAAATAAATGTACAAGGAACAACACAGGGAGCAGGCACAGGCTTGGTTATTGGAAATCCAGATATTCTTTCCAATATAAAACAAACCGTTAAAATCGGAGTAGATAATACTTTAAATTGTGGATGGCTTTCTGTTGATGCCGGAAATAACGGAGTTCAGCCTTTTAA
>Ga0315281_10001579_pt1 | contig 33737 bp, 26 predicted proteins | sample YL17G07_0_MG_FD_204540 | JGI IMG/M metagenome (GOLD analysis project Ga0315281, IMG submission 204540) | Sediment microbial communities from Yellowstone Lake, YNP, Wyoming, USA - YL17G07_0 | ecosystem: Environmental > Aquatic > Freshwater > Lake > Sediment | place: USA: Wyoming | collected...
CGTGGTGCCCACCTCGCGGCCGCGGGTGGCGATCCCCTGCCCGATCGCGTCGGTCAGCTCGGTCGGGTAGGGCCCGGACCCGACGCGCGTCGAGTAGGCCTTCATGACGCCGATGACTTCGTCGACCTGGAGCGGACCGATCCCCCCGCCCGTGCAGGCGCCTCCGGCGATCGGGTTCGACGAGGTGACGAAGGGGTAGCTCCCGTGATCGATGTCGAGGAGGGTTCCCTGCGCGCCCTCCAGCAGGACGTGCTCGCCGCGGGCCAGGGCGTGCTGCACGAGCCAGGTCGTGTCGGCGAGGTGCGGCCGCAGTCGCTCCCCCCACTCCGCCGCCTGGGCGACCAGCTCGTCGAGGTCGAAGGTGGGCATCCCGGGGGTGCGGGCGAGTCCGGCATTCTTGTCCGGCAGCGTCCGGGCCAGCTTGTGGCGGAAGACGGCCGTGTCGAGGAGGTCCTCGGTCCGCAGGCCGATCCGGAGCGCCCGGTCGGCATACGCGGGCCCGATCCCGCGGTGCGTGGTGCCGACCGCCTCGCCCGCGAGGCGCATCTCCAGGGCCCGGTCGAGAGCGATGTGGTACGGCATCACGACGTGCGCAGAGCGGCTGACGCGAACCTTGGAGACATCCACGCCGCGCGCGATCAGGCCGTCGAGCTCCTTGATCAGGGTGGCCGGGTTGACCACGACGCCGGGGCCGATCACCGAGGTGATGTGGGGATAGAGCACACCCGACGGGACGAGATGGAGCTTGAAGACCTCGTCCCCCAGCACGACCGTGTGACCAGCGTTGTCGCCGCCCTGGTAGCGGACGACCATCTCAACCTGCTCGGCCAGGACGTCCGTTGTCTTGCCCTTGCCCTCGTCGCCCCACTGGAGCCCGACGATCACCGTGGCCGGCATGTCAGGCCTCCTCCCTGCGGCGTCCCCATGCTCCTGGACCGTCAGCCGCGGGGACGTCGTGCGGCCGGCGAGGCGAAATGAAAAGGCCCCGGGCCGAGCGGCCGGGGACCTGGTTAGACTGCGCCCCCCTCGGCGCGCCGGCGAACCGACGGCCAGTCCGGGTTGGGGCGCTCGTCCGATTCACGGGGCGAACGTCGTGCCTTCCTCGAGCAACGGTGCGACCTCTGCAGCGAGCCTGGGGTTGGGGACTGCGACTCGCGGAGTATAGCAGGGCGAATCCGTGGGAATTCGGGACGAGCGCGTCGGGCGGACAGCCGCGGCAGGTTGGGCGGGCGCGGGCTGGGCGCGAGCGGCGCGGGCAGTGCGGGCGGGCGGCGCACCCGTGACTCGGGCTGCCCGTGGGGAACCCGGACCCCCCGCGGCTGCCGGCCCCGATATTCCATGTAGGGCTATCGCGCACGCGTTCGACCGCGCGGCGCAGAGCCGGTGAAGCACCGTTCAACAAGGCGGCCTGCAATGCAGCGCACCTGTCCACCGGCACGCCGGAACGCCCTCACGACCCCGGCACCAACACCCAACCCACCCCCGTAGTCCTCCTCGTGCTACGACCGCCGCTTCGACGAACCCTTCAGGCGCATGACGGCGTCCCACGGCCGCCTGGCGCGGATACGTGCGCGTGAACCGCGCGATACGTGCCCGTGCAGGGCCCCCTGCTACGGTCCGCTCCACCGCCGAGTCACCCGCCGCACGCAGGGTCGACCAGTCACCGCCGGTCGGCCGGGAAGGAGCAAGAATCGTGAACAGGGTCCTGCTGACCGGTCGCCTCACCCGCGACCCGGAGATGCGAAGCCTCACCAGCGGCAAGTCGGTCACGCAGTTCAGCCTGGCGACCAACGAGTACCGGGGCAACGGCACGGAGAAGGCCGAGTACCACAACGTGGTGACCTGGGATCGCCTCGCCGAGATCTGCGCCACGTACCTCGGCAAGGGCCAGCAGGTCGCGGTCGAGGGGCGCATCCAGACGCGCTCCTGGGACGACGAGCGCGGCCAGCGCCACTGGAAGACCGAGATCGTGGCCAGCTCGGTCGAGATGCTCTCGGGCCGCCGCAAGAAGGACTACGCGGCGGAAACCGCGGCCGAGAACCTGGAGGCCCAGGCCGCCCTCGCCGAGGCCGCTGCGAGCGAGCCGATCCCGGAAGCCGTGGCGGCCTAGGAGCCGACCACACGGCGCGACCCACTCCCAGCATCCCGACACTCGTCGGCGGTCGTACCCCCTCGCGGCCGCCGACGATCCTCTCTGCGGGGCCGCGGACGACCAGGCGCGTCAGCCGCCCGCGGAACCCTCCGGCGCCCCTGACCCGTCCCCCTGCTCCGGCCCGCCCCCGTAAAGCTTGCGGCGCGGGATGCCGGTCTGTGCCGAGACCCGACGCGCCGCCTCGCTGCGACCCGTCCCGGACAGGACCAGCCGCTCGACCTCCGCTCGCGCCGCAGGCAGCGCGTCGCCTTCGCGGGCAACCCCGGCGCCGGCGGGCTCCGCCGACCCCGACCCCCGGGGGCCGTCCGCGGTCGCGCCCCGGCGCTCCCCGATCACGATGACCACCTCGCCCCGGGTGGCAATCGTTCCATCGCGGACCGCTGAGGCAAGCTCGGCCAGGGTTCCACGGACGATCTCCTCGTGGAGCTTGGTCAGCTCGCGGCAGACGGCCGCGGCCCGCTCCCCGCCGCACGCGCCGGCCAGGTCCCCGAGCGTGGCCGCCAGCCGGTTGGCGGCCTCGAAGACGACGCTGCCACGCTCATCCGCCCCGATCCCGGCCAGGCGCTCGCGACGATCGCGTCCGCTCCGCGGCAGGAACCCCTCGAAGGACCAGCGGGGGCCGGCGATCGCCGTGGCCGAGACGGCCGCCAGGACCGATGAGGCCCCGGGGATGGGGACCACCCGCCCACCCAGCTCGCCCCAGGCGCGGACCAGGTCGGATCCGGGGTCGCTGACCCCGGGAGTTCCCGCATCCGTGACCAGCGCCACGTCGTCGCCGGCCGCCAGCCGGGCCATCAGCTCCGGGGTGCGTGTCGCGCTGTTCCTCGCGTGGTAGCTCACCATCCGCGCGGTGATCGCGTAGCGGTCGAGCAGCCGGCGCGAGAGGCGCGTGTCCTCGGCGGCGATGACGGCGACGCTGCGAAGCACGTCGAGCGCCCGGATGGTGACGTCGCCGAGGTTCCCGATCGGCGTGGCGACCACGAAGAGCTGCCCCGCGGGACCGGGCGAGCCGGGCGCACGCCCGGGGTCGCCGGACGAGGGCCGATCGGGCCCCGCGCCGCCGGCGCTCATGAGCGCGCCGAGCCGGGCCGTCGTCTCGGGTAGAGGTAGTCCACGCCCGGCGTTCGTGGGCCGAGCTTGGCGATCGGGGGAACCTGCCGCTTGAATTCGGCGCCGGCGACCATCCGGATGACGCGATCCACGGTCGCAGCGGGGAAGCCAAGCGCCTTCAGCTCGTCGGGAGACCGGCGCCGGTCCACGAGCCAGAAGAGGAGCCGGTCGAGCTCCGGGTAGGAGAACCCGGCCTCGGCCTCGTCCGTCTGCCCCGGCCAGAGATCCGCGGAGGGCGCCTTCCGGATGATCGCCTCGGGCACGCCGACAGCCAGGGCGAGCTGGCGGACCTGGCTCTTGTAGAGATCGCCGATGGGATTGAACGCGGAAGCGTCGTCGCCGAAGTGGGTGGTGTAGCCGATCAGGCCCTCGGTCTTGTTGCCGGTACCCACGACCAGCCCGCCCCACGTCACCGAACGGTCATACAGCACGGCCATGCGGGTCCGCGCCATGTAGTTCCCGCGCCGGAGCGGGCTCGCGGCCGCACCGCCACCCGGACCGTCCTGCCCGGCCAGGGCGGCCTCGAAGTACGCGTCGACCATCGGGCTGATCTCGACCTGCTCGCTGGCGCAGCCGAGGCGCGCCACGACCTCCCGCGCGTCGGTCACCGATTCCGCGGACGACGTGCGGTACGGCATCAGGACGCAGAGCAGGTGCTCGGGACCGATCGCCTGCGCCACCAGGAAGGCGACGAGCGCCGAATCGATCCCGCCCGAGAGCCCCAGCAGCGCGCGCGCGAAGCCCGCCTGGCGAAGCTGGCTCTGCACGAACCCAGCGGCGATCCGGCGGGCCGCGGCGGTGTCGATCCGCAGCTCGGGGGCAAGCTCGAACAACGGACCCGACGGCCCCTCCACCGTCTCGACGTCCGCTGACGGGCGGCCGGGAGATCCGTCGGCGGCGGGTCGATCGGTCATCGCGCCCTCACCCGCGCGCCGTGCCCGTGCCCGTGCCCATGGGCGGGGCGGAGCTGAGCGTGGGCCAGGCCTCAGCGCGGGCATCCGGGCCGGCCGCGGCGCCGTCTGGTGGCATCGCATCGGCGGCCATGCCGGCCCGCCCGGCCACGATGCGGACCAGCTCGCGGACCTGCAGCTCCGGACGCTCGTCGCGCAGGAGCGGGAGGGCGATCCGCTCGCGGCGGACCTCGTCACGATCGATGTCGACGAGGAACAGGCCCTCTTCGTACAGCGGTGCGCCGAAGACGGCGCGGCCACTGGGGTCGATCACCTCGGAACCGCCCCAGAAGCTGACCGATTCTTCGACCCCCACCCGGTTGACGAAGACGACGAAGCTCGTGGTGATCTGCGCGTAGGTCCGCATCAGCCGACGCCACGAGGCGGCCGTCCCGAGCCCCTCCTCAGCGGTGCTCGCCACGTCCCTCCCCGGCGACGACGACACGTTGACCAGGATCCGGGCCCCGTCAAGCGCGAGCAGCTGGGGCACGGGCAGGTGCCAGAAGTCCTCGCAGATCCCGATGCCAAGCTCGAGGCCGAGGCGCGAGGGCGTCGCACGCAGCATGTCCCCCTGGGCGAAGAACCGTCGCTCGTCGAACAGCCCATAGGTCGGCAGGAAGAGCTTGCGGTGGACGTGGCGGATCGCCCCGTCTTCGAGCAGCACCGCGGCGATGAACAGCCGATGGTCGTCGGACTCCTCGACGAACGACACGATGGCCGAGAAGTCGCGCGTCCGGGCGGCCAGGGCGAGCAGCCGGGGATCGTCCAGGCGCATCGATACCTCGGCCGCGAGGTCCTGCAGGAGGTACCCGGTCAACCCAAGCTCGGGGAAGACGACGAGCCCCGCTTCGGAGGCTCGCGCCTCGTCGATGAGCGTGGCGTGGCGCTCCAGGTTCTCGTCGAGGCGGCCGAGGGCGGGCGCGGTCTGGGCCAGGGCGATCCGCAGCAGGTTCACCCGGCGAGTGTAGCGAGCCCCACGTGGCTCGATCGCCCGCGGCGTGACCGCGACCCAGCGGACGCCGCCACGCGCCGGGGCAACCGGCTCAGGAAGACGGAGCAGCTTCACCAGGTGCGGCCGGCGGCGCCCAGGAGATGACCGGGGGCGTGGCCACGGGTGGCACGCCGGGCGACGCGGCGAGACGCGCGGCGCGGGGCACGAATTCGGCGACGGTGCCGTCGGTGATCTCGTCAACCCAGTGGCAGGCGACCCGGTGGCCGCCCCCGATGTCGTTGAACGTCGGTTCGTCCGTGGCACAGTTCTCGGGGTTGCCGAGGCGCTCGCGCAGCCAGCAGCGGGTGTGGAACCGGCAGCCGCTGGGCGGGTTCGCCGGTGACGGCACGTCCCCCGCCAACACGAGCCGCTTCTTGCGGACCCGCGGGTCGGGATTGGGCACGGCCGAGAGCAGGGCGACCGTGTAGGGGTGTCTCGGCCGGGCGTACAGCTCGCGGACGTCGGCCAGCTCGACGAGCTTGCCCAGGTACATCACCCCGACCCGGTCGCTGATGTACTCGATCACGGACAGGTTGTGGGCCACGAACAGGTAGGTCAGGTTGAAGCGCTGGCGAAGATCCACCAGGAGGTTGAGGATCTGCGACTGGATCGAGACGTCGAGCGCCGAGACTGGCTCATCGCAGACAATGAACTCCGGGTCCAGGGCAAGCGCCCGGGCGATGCCGATGCGCTGTCGCTGGCCGCCCGAGAACTCGTGCGGGTAGCGGCGGCTGTAGTCCCGCCGGAGCCCGACCGCCTCGAGGTAGTCGCCGATGCGCTGGTCGCGCACGCTTCGACTCCCCCACTGGTTTTCGGCGTCGGCCTGGGCGAGCATCCCCTCACCGATGATGTCGCTGACGGGCATGCGCGGGTTGAGGGACGCGACCGGGTCCTGGAAGATGATCTGCATCCGGCGGCGCATCCGCTTGAGGGCATCGCCCTTGAGGGCGAACACGTCCTGGCCGCCGAAGATGACCGAACCGGCGGTGGGCGGGGTCAACCGAAGCAGCGTGCGGCCGAAGGTCGTCTTGCCGCAGCCGGACTCACCGACCAGTCCGAGGGTCTCGCCGCGGCGAACCTCCAGGCTGACATCGTCGACCGCCTGGACGTTGGCGATCGTCCGGCGGAGCAGCCCGCCGTGAATCGGGAAGTACTTCCTGAGATTGCGGACGTCCAGAAGGACCTCGCCTCGGTCCGCCCTGTCCGCTACCGCTGCGCGGGCCGCCCACGGGCTCGTGGTCGGCCCGCCCTCACCCGACGACATCGCTCACCGTCGCAGCCGCCTGCTCGTCGTAGAAGCGCCGCCGCTCGGCTTCCTCCGGGGACTGCAGCCAGCAGCGGGAGCGGCGATCCCTGTGGCCGACCTCGATCAATCGGGGCTCCTGGACGCAACGGTCCCACTGGTACGGACAACGAGGCTGGAACTTGCAACCGGGCGGCATACGGAACGGGTTGGGCACGACACCCTCGATCGCCGACAGCTGGCGGCCCCGCTTCGCCTCGCTCGGGATCGAGTTCATCAGCCCCTGCGTGTAGGGGTGCTTGGGGGCGAGGATGACCTCCTCCACCGTACCCGTCTCGACGATCCGTCCCGCGTACATGACGGCCAGGTGCTGGACGGTCTCCGCCACGACGGCGAGGTCATGGGTGATCAGCAACAGGGCCGTGCCGGTTGCCGCCTGGATCTCCCCGATCAGCTCGAGGATCTGGGCCTGGATGGTGACGTCGAGTGCCGTCGTCGGCTCGTCGGCGATGAGGAGCTTGGGGTTGCAGGACAGGGCCATGGCGATCATGACCCGCTGGCGCATGCCGCCGCTCATCTCGTGGGGGTACTGGCGCGCCCGGCGCTCCGGCGCCGAGAGACCGACCACCCGAAGCGACTCGACCGCCCGGTCCCGCGCCTCGCGTGCCGAAACCTGCTGGTGGAGGCGGACGGCTTCCGCGATCTGGTCGCCAACGGTGAAGACCGGGTTCAGGCTGGTCATCGGCTCCTGGAAGATCATGGCGATCTCGCCCCCGCGGACGCCGCGCATCTCGTCGTCGCTCAGCGCCAGCAGGTCGCGTCCGTCGAACCAGATCTCGCCACCGGCGATCTCCCCCGGCGGCGACTCGATGAGTCGCATGATGCTGAGCGCGGTGACGCTCTTGCCGCAGCCGGACTCCCCGACCAGTCCCAGGGTGGCCCCCCGCTCCAGGCGGAAATCGACGCCATCGACGGCCTTCACGGTTCCGTCCATGACGTGGAAGAACGTCTGCAGACCTCGAACGTCCAGGAGGATGTTCGAATCGCGAGCTGAAGCGGCGCCGGTGACTCCGCCGTCACCGGGACGTGTCGTCGGCGGAACGGGCGCGTTCAATACTTGCTCCGTGGATCCAGGGCGTCGCGCAGGCCGTCGCCCATGAAGTTGATCCCCAGCACGGTCAGCACGATCGCCAGTCCGGGGAAGAGCGGCCACCACCAGTTGCCCTGGGGGATGAAGGTCAGGGCGTTGGACAGCGCATTTCCCCAGGTGGGCGTGGTGATGTCGACGCCGAACCCGAGGAAGCTCACGAACGCCTCGCCGACGATGACGCCAGCGACGGAGAGGGTGGTCGCCACGATGATCGGACTGACCGCGTTGGGCAGGATGTGGCGGAAGATGATCCGCCGGTCGCTCACGCCGACCGCGCGGGCGGCCTCCACGAAGACCTCGTTGCGCAGGCTCAGGAACAGACTGCGCACGAGTCGGGCGATGCCCGGCCAGCCGAACACCGCGAAGACAACCATGATCAGGAACCAGCTGCCGCTGCCGAGGAACTTGGCCACCACCAGGATCACGAACAGCAGGGGGAGGCTCAGCAGGACGTCGACGATACGCATCAGCACGTTGTCGATCCAGCCGCCGAAGTACCCGGCCACGCCGCCCACGATCGATCCGATGATGGCCGCGAAGACCGAGGCGCCGACGCCGATGATGAGCGAGATCCGAGCGCCGTTGACGACCAGGACGAAGACGTCGCGCTGAAGGCCACCGGTCGTGCCGAACCAGTGACGCAGGTTCGGCGGGCAACCGGGCCCACAGCCCGCCTCGGGCTTGGGAACCTTGTAGAAGTCGAACGGGAAGAAGATCGGCAGGATCACGGCGCAGGCAATGATCGTCAGGAAGAGCACGCCGCCGAACATGGCCAGGCGATGCCGCCGGAAGCGGCGCCAGGCGATCTGCCACTGGTTGAGCGAGACGAGGTTGACCTCGTAGTCGGTCTCGCCGGGCGCCCCGCCAAGCCCGTTCAGGTCTGTCCCGCGGGCGTCTTCGTCCATCGACTCCCGGCTCCTAGTCGTACTTGACGCGCGGGTCGACGACGGCGTAGGCCACGTCGGCGATGAGATTGGCGAACACGACGATCACGGAGGTGACGATGAGGATGCCCATCAGGACAGGGTAGTCGTAGTGACCCGTGGCGTTGATGAACTCGCGCCCCATGCCCGGCCAGGAGAAGATCGTTTCGGTGACGATGGCCCCCGCGAACAGGAACGGGATCTCAAGGCCAAGGTTTGTGACGACCGGCAGCAGGGCGTTCCGCAGGGCGTGCTTGAAGATGACCGTCCGCTCCGGAACCCCCTTGGCGCGGGCGGTGCGCACGAAGTCCTGGCTCAGCGCATCGAGCATGCTGGCCCGGACGAACCGCGAGTCGAACGCGATGTTCACCACCACCAGCGTGATCACGGGCAGGACGAGATGGCTCCCGAGGTCCTGCAGGGCGACGAGCGGCTTGCTCGTGAAGAACGCCCAGTACGCATCGGTCCCGAACGCCGGCACGAGCCGCGTGTTCCACATGCCGCTCACCGGGAACCACTTCAGGGGCGGCGTGGCGAAGAAGTTGATCAGCATGATTCCGAGCCAGAACGTTGGGAACGAGAAGCCCACGTAGTTGAAGATCGTCAGCGCCGAATCAAAGAAGCTGTACCGGCGGACGGCGGCGTAGACCCCCGTGAGGAGGGCGATGGTGACCCAGATGAACCACGCCGTGCCCGCGAGGATGAGCGTCGGCAGGACGCGTTCCGAGATCACGTCGACGACGGGGCGCCCGTCGGTGATCGAGTAGCCCAGGTCGCCGTGGAGGACGCCGTTGTCCCCGCCGGGCAGGTCGAGATGCAGCCCCGCGATGTTGAGGGTGCCGCCGGGCAGTGCGTTGATCAGGAAGCCCTTGTCGCCGCAGACGCCCAGCCACTTGCAGTACTGGACCGGGATCGGATCGCTCAGGCCCCAGCGCTTCTCGAATGCAGCGATCTGGGCCTGGGTGATCTTGGGGTTCTGGGCAAAGCGGGCGGTGGGGCCGCCGGGCGCGATGAGCAGGATGCAGTAGACGACCAGCGAGATCCCGATCAGGACGGGGATGGCCTGGACGACCCGGCGGACGATGTACTTGAGCACAGGCTTGTCAGGTCCCGGGTGTGAGGAAGGCTGCGGGGCCGAAACCCCGCAGCCTTCCTGTCCGTGACGACGTAGGCGCTACTGGCTGAGCCAGAAGTCGCCGATGTTCCACTCGCCCGAGGCCGTGGACGGGTTGCCCACAAAGTTGTGGAGCTTCGGGCTGTGGAGCCAGACGTCCTTGCGGAAGTAGAGCGGATCCTCGAACGTGTTCTTGTCGGCGTTGCCGTAGATGTCCTGGATCGCTCCCATGGCGTCGGCGATCTTGGCGAAGTCGACGCTGGTGTTGACGATGTCGTAGGCCGCGTCGATCTCGGGGATGCTCACCCGGGTGACGTTCTGGCCGTTGTGCGGCGGAGCGTCCGGGATGCCCTTGGAGTGGTAGACGTTGTAGCTGCCGACCGGGTCGAGCGGCGAGATGTAGGCGAACTCCGCGATGTCGAAGTTGCCGTGGACGATGTTGCAGAGGGTGTCAGCAGGAACCGCGTTCCAGCCGCCGAAGACATCCGGGTTGGACGGCTTGGGCCAGACGTAGCCCCGGATCCCGGCCGCCTGCAGCTGCGAAGCGATGAGGGTCTGGGTGTCGATCCGCACCTGCCGGAGCGTGGTGCACTGATCGACCGCGATCTGCTGGCCATTCTTGGCGTAGATGCCCGTCTCGTCCTTGACGAAGCCGGCGCCCTGGAGCAGCTTCTCGGCTCCGGCCGGGTCGGCTGCGGGCGGTGCGCCTTGGTCCTTGACGTACCAGGCCAGCGGTGAGACGAAGTTGTTGCTGGGCTCGACCGTTCCCTGGAGCGGGCCGGCGGCGATGGCGGTCTTGTCGATGATCATCTTGATCGCCTTCATGACCACCGGCGCATCCACGCCGTACTTGGCGTAGAAGCGCTTCCAGTTGATGGCGACGACCTCGTAGACGAGCGCCGGATCAGCCCGGACCTGGTCCTGCGGCAGATCGGTGAGCTTGGGCAGGTCGCTCTGGGCCAGGTTGTTGGTGAGGTCGACCTCGCCTGCCCGGTAGCCGGCGATCATCGCGTCGGCGTCGCCGTAGTACTTCCAGATGACCTTGTCGAGGTACGGCGCGTGACCGCTGATGGTCGCCCAGTTCGGGTTCGGGACCAGCGTGATCTGGGCGTCGGTCTTGACTTCGCTCGGGATGTACGGGCCGCTGTAGACACCCGAGGTGGGGTCAGCGAGCGGGTACAGCTTGGTGACCGCGTCGGCGACCGGGATCTTCGAAATGTAGTGCGCCGGCAGGATCGGCGACATCAGGCTGAGGTAGCCCGAGTAGAGCGCCTTGTAATGGACGATGCACTCGGTCGGGCTCTTGGCGTCGATGCCCGTGATCTGGTCCCAGCCCACGGTGCCGCCGGCGAGGCCGGTGTTGGCCGGATCCATGATCCAATTCCAGGTCGCCGTGACGTCGTCACAGGTGATCGGCTGGCCGTCGGACCACTTCATGCCTTCCTTGAGCTGCCAGTCGACGTCCATCCCGTCGCCGACGATCGTGACGCCGCCGTTGGCGACCTGCGGCACGTTCTTGGCCAGGTCGGGCACGTACTTGAGATCGTCCGACAGATTCAGCAGCCCGTTCGAAAACGCGGCCGCCGCCTCGTTGTCGGTGAACGCCTGGGCGTAGTAGATGTTGAACGTGTCGGGGAACTGCCACTCGGCGATGACGAGGGTTCCGCCGGTCGTCGCCGCGGGCTCCGGCGCGTAGACCGTCGTGGTCAGGTCAGGACCGGAAGGTGCGGCCGCCGTCGGGGCCGGAGTGGCCGGGGCCGGAGTGGCCGGGGCCGGAGTGGCCGGGGCCGCTGTTGGGGGCGCGGCCGTCGGGGCTGGTGTTGCCGCCGTGCCACACGCCGCGAAGACGATCGCGGCGGTCGCGAGCAGGCCGAACACGCGCTTACGCATCAAAGCTCCTCCAAGCATCGGGTTGTGAGCGATTCCCACTGCCTCGGCGACCGCCTGGGTCTCCCGGCGCCTCTGCCTCTGCCCCACTCAGCGAACTCGATCGCCCCGACATGTGACGCAGATGACTGGAACACGAACCTGGAGTTGCGGCCGCTACGCTGCTGGGTACTATGGGGACGCCGTGGGGCGGTGTCAACACGGTTTCGCGTTCGACGATCGGCTCCACCCGTCCGCCAGACTGCCGACGGGTCAGTCCGGACAGGGCGTCTGGGCGCCGGTCATGCCGCGCCAGCGCAGGTTCGGGTGCCTCGCCGCCGTCGCCTCGTCCAGCCGTCGCACGGGCGCGGAATGGGGAGCATCGTGGAGCACGCCCGGATCGGTCCGCGCTTCCCCGGCGATCGCGATCAACGCGTCCGCGAACGCGTCCAGCGTCTCGAGCGACTCGGTCTCCGTCGGCTCGATCAGCATCCCCTCGTCAACGATCAGCGGGAAGTAGATCGTGGGCGGGTGATACCCGAAGTCGATCAGCCGCTTGGCGATGTCCAGCGTACGGATCCCCGTCTCCCGCTTGATCGTCGTGGCGGAGGCCACGAACTCGTGCTTGCAGGGGCGGTCGTAGGGCAGGTCGTAGGTCCCGGCCAGGCGTGACTTGAGGTAGTTGGCGGCCAGGACGGCATCGTCGCTGACCTGGCGCAGGCCGCTTCCGCCGTGGGCCCGGATGTAGGCGTAGGCCCGCACGAGCACGCCGGTGTTGCCGACACACGAGCGGAGTCGGCCGATGCTCGTCGTCCGTTCGCCCGGCCGCTCCAGGCGGAACGTGCCGTCAGCTTCGCGGAGCACGCGTGGTGACGGCAGGAAGGGCACCAGGCGATGGCCGACACCGACCGGCCCGGCACCCGGGCCTCCCCCGCCGTGCGGTGTCGAGAAGGTCTTGTGCACGTTGAAGTGCATGACGTCGAAGCCGGCCTCGCCGGGCTTGAAGCGACCCAGGATCGCGTTGAGGTTGGCGCCGTCCATGTAGGCCAGGGCGCCCACCTCGTGGACCGCGTCGAGCAGCTCGCCGATGCGCGCCTCGAACAGGCCGAGTGTCGAGGGGTTCGTGATCATCACCGCCGCGGTCCGGGGACCAAGCGCGGCCCGGAAGGCGGCCAGGTCGACCCCGCCGTCAGCGGCGGACGGGATGGTGACCGTCTGGAAGCCGGCCATCGTGGCGGTCGCCGGGTTCGTCCCATGGGAGGAATCGGGGACGAGCACCTCGGTCCGACCGGTGTCTCCGCGGCTGCGGTGGTAGGCCCGGATCATGAGAATCCCGGCCAGCTCGCCCTGGGCGCCGGCGGCCGGCTGCAACGTGACCGCCTGCATCCCGCTGATCTCGGCCAGCGCCTGCTCAAGCTCCCACAGCAGCTGGAGCGTGCCCTGGGCGACCTCGTCGGGGGCCATCGGATGGAGGTTGGCGAACCCGGGCAGGCGGGCGGCCCACTCGTTGATCTTGGGGTTGAACTTCATCGTGCACGACCCGAGCGGATAGAAGCCCGAATCGACCGAATAGTTCAGGTGCGAGAGGTTGACGTAATGCCGGACCACCTCGGGCTCGTTCAGCTCCGGCAGCGCCGGCGGCGACGCGCGACGCTGGTCCTGCGGGATCCGATCGAGGGCGCCCTTCGGAGCGTGCGGGATCTTGCCTTCCCCGCGACCCGGGCGGGACAGCTCGAAGATGGTGGGCTGGAGCTTCGGACCGGTGACGCTCATCGGGCGACCCCTGCGGCTGCGACGGCATCACGCGCTGACCCGTGGAGCTCCTCCCCCAGCGCATCTGCGAAGCGGCGGATCTCCCCGGAGGTGGTCACTTCTGTGGCGCAGACCAGGAGGGCGTCGGCCATGGCCGGGTCATCGGGGATGGCGTCGGAGAGCGCGAGCCCGGCCAGAACGCCCCGCTCGAGCAGCCGCCGGTGGACCTCACGGGCGTGCGGAACGCGGACGGCGAACTCGTTGAGGTACGGGCCGGGGTGGATCCGGGGAGCGCCGGCGGACGCCAGCGCCGCCTCGAGCTCGGCCGCCCGAGCGGCGCCCAGTGCCGCGACGTCTCGCAGTCCGTGGGGGCCGATCGTCGCCAGGTAGACGCTGGCGGCGAGGGCCAGCAGCGCCTGGTTGGTGCAGATGTTGCTGGCCGCCTTCTCGCGCCTGATGTCCTGCTCACGAGCGCGCATCGTCATCACGTAGGCCCGCCTGCCCTCGAGATCGGTGGTCATCCCGACCAGGCGCCCGGGGATCTGGCGCACGAGCTCATCGGTGCTGGCGAGCAGGCCCAGGTAGGGGCCGCCGTACTGCGGCGGGATGCCGAGCGGCTGGCCCTCGCCGGCGGCGATGTCCGCGCCGTACTCGCCGGGAGACGCCAGCACGGCCAGCGAGACCGGCTCGACGACCGCGACGAACTTGCCGCCCGCAGCGTGCGCGAGTTTGCTCATCTCGGCCATCGGCTCGAGCAATCCGAAGAAGTTCGGCTGGGCGGCGATGACGCCGGCGACCGGCGTCCCGTCCGCCAGGAGCCGCTCGAGGGCCGCGAGGTCCGTCGTCCCGGCCGCCGGGCCGTCCGCGATGAGCGGCACATCATCCAGCTCCAGCTGGCCGCCTTCGCAGTAGGTCTTCAGGGTGGCCCGGTACTGGGGGTGCACACCCGCGCTCACGAGGAGGCGCTCGCGGCGGGTCGCCCGGCAGGCCATGAGGCCGGCCTCGGCCGTGGCCGTCGCACCGTCGTAGTGGGAGGCAGAAACGACGTCCAGGCTCATGAGCTCGGCGATCAGCGACTCGTATTCATAGATGGACTGGAGCGTGCCCTGGCTGATCTCCGGCTGGTAGGGCGTGTACGCCGTGTACCACTCGCCGCGCAGCAGGATCTGGTCAACGGCCGCCGGGATGTAGTGGCGATAGACGCCCGCCCCGAGGAACGAGGCGAGGTCCGTCCGGTTGCGACCGGCCAGGTCGAGCAGCCGGGACGAAAGCTCCAGCTCCGGCTCGGGGTCCGGAAGGTCAAGGCGGCTGGCGCGGAGCGCCGCGGGGATATCGTCGAAGAGGACGTCGACGCTGTCGATCCCGAGCGCCGCCAGCATGTGCGCCCGATCATCGGGGGTGTGCGGACCGTAGGGCATGGTCTGTTCAGCCCGCCGCGGTGAGGGCCACGTAGGCATCGGGCGCGAGCAGCCCGTCGAGCTGGCCGGGCTCCGAGATCCGGATCCTCAGCATCCAGCCGCCGCCATATGGCTCCGTGTTGACGAGCTCGGGCCGACCGGCAAGCGCGGCGTTCGTCTCCACCACCTCGCCGGCGAGGGGCGCGAAGAGGTCGCTGACCGCCTTGACCGACTCGACGACGCCGAACGTGCCGAACTGGACCAGGCGGGATCCCGTATCCGGCAGCTCGACGAAGACGATGTCGCCGAGCTGCTCGGCGGCATACTCCGTGATGCCGACCGTGGCGATGTCACCGTCGACGCGGACCCATTCGTGGTCCTTCGTGTAGCGAAGATCCGTGGGCACCATCGCGGGCACATCCTCCTGGTGGTCGCGGCACCACGCCGCGCAGTGGCTCTTCGTCTTGGACCCCGGGGACGGACGGTCAGCGTGGCCGGCGGTAGAACGGCAGCGAAACGACCGTGGCGGACACCCGCTGGTCGCGGATACCGACCTCGACTATCGTACCCGGCGCGCTGTCCGGGGTGGCGACGTACCCCATCGCGATCGGCACGCCCAGCGTGGGCGACTGGGTGCCGCTGGTCACCACGCCGGTCTGGCGCTCACCCACGTAGATCGGGTAGCCGTGCCGGGCGATCCCGCGACCGGTGACCGTCAGGCCGACCAGGGTCCGGGCGCAGCCCTCCCTGGCGACCCGCTCCAGCGCCGCCCGACCCACGAAGTCGCCGGGCTTGTCGAGCTTGACGACGCGGCCGAGGCCCGCCTCGAAGGGGTTCGTCTGGCGATCGAGATCATTGCCGTACAGGGGCATGCCTGCCTCCAGGCGAAGCGTGTCCCGCGCTCCCAGACCAACAGGCAGCATCTGGTACGGCCGGCCGGCCTCCAGGAGCGCGTGCCAGAGCTCCCCCGCGCGGGCGGTCTCCACGAAGACCTCGAAGCCATCTTCGCCGGTGTACCCCGTGCGGGCCACGAGGGCAGGGATGCCGGCGACGACTCCCTCAGCGATCGCGTAGTAGCGCAGGGCGGTAAGATCCACGCTGGTCAGCGGGCCCACGATCTCGGCGGCCCGGGGGCCCTGGACGGCGCACAGCGCGGTCGCGAGCGAACGATCGTCGAGGATCGCGCGGTGGCCGCGGATCCGCTCCGCGAGCGTGTCGCTGACCAGCTGGCTGTTGCCGGCGTTGGCCACGACGAGGAACTGCTCCTCGGCCAGGCGGTAGATGATCAGGTCGTCGAGAATGCCGCCGTCGGCGGCACAGATCATGGAGTAGTGGGCCCGGCCCACCACCAGGGCGGGCGGGTTCGTGACCACGGCTGAGGCGAGCGCGGCGCCTGCCTCGGGACCCTCCACGAAGAGCTCGCCCATGTGCGAGAGGTCGAACAGTCCGGCTCGTTCCCGGACGGCCCGGTGCTCCTCCAGGATCCCGCTGTACTGGATCGGCATGACCCAGCCGGCGAACTCCACCATCCTGGCCCCGAGCGCCTGGTGCTGCTCGAGGAGCGGCGTGACACGGATGGGCGAGTGGCCGCCGTCAGACACGGGAGTCAGCGGGCCAGCTGCGCGGAGGGGTCGCCGACCGGGACGGGTGCCTCGTCGCCCTGCGGGAGATCGCGGAGGCGCCGGGCGTACCGGGCCACCAGGGATCGCTCCGTCTCGAACGTCAGCAGGTCGGGGGCCTCATCGAGGGCCACCCAGCGGACCTGGTCGAATTCGCGATCGTGCCGCGAGAAGTCGCCTCCGACTGCCTCCATCAGGAAGTAGTGGACGGTCTTGTGGATGCGCGTGCCCCGCTGCACGAACCAGTACTCGATCGAGTCGAGCGGTGCGGTGATCGCGACCTCGAGGCCCGTCTCCTCGGCGACCTCGCGGAGCGCGGTCTGCTCGGTCGTCTCGCCCGGGTTGGGGGTTCCCTTGGGCAGCGTCCAGGTCACCCCGTCAGGCTCTCGCCGACGACTGCCCACGACCAGATGCGGGGTCCCCTCCTCGTACCGGATGACGATGCCGCCAGCGGACGTGGCCGTGGCGTGTCTCAAGCGCGCCACGGCGCCGGGGCGGCACCCGTGCGGCGAGCAACCCGCCCGGCGCGGCTCCCTGCCCAGTGCATCACGATGGCGGGACGCAGCTGGCCGATGGAGGAGCGAGCAGGCCGTGCAGCGGTGATCCTGCGCGATGCGGCACGCAGCCGGGCGAGCGGGCTCGCCTTGGCCTGCTGCGCGAACGCCGGGCGCCTGACCGCAGGGCGATACGTGCCCGCGGGCCGAAGGCCCAGTCGCGGCTCCCGCGCCGTGTCCGAGGGGCGGACAAAGTGGGCGGCCGGACGGGCCGCGTACTTCGCGGCGATGCTGTGCTGCATGGGCGCAATCCTACCGGTTCAGCCCATGTTTGCAAGTGACGCGCGCATCCGCTGGGCCGCCTCGGGCCTGAGCGATCCCCGGGCTTCCGCGAGCGCCAGTTCCCGCCGTGCGGCGGCGAGGTACAGGTCCAGCACGCCCGGAGCACGAGCGCGCAATTCGGCCAAGTGCGCGTCGAGTGTCCCCACGTCGCCACGGGTGAAGGGGCCGGTGAGCGCGTCCCGGACACCCAGCGCCTCGGCGTTGGCGAGCGTCTGTCGGACCAGCGGCAGGTAGACGGACAGGGCACCGGCCTCGTCAAGGCCGGCCACGGCGCCCAGCGTGACGATCGCATCCAGGATCGCCACCACGCCGCCGGCGGCAAGAACCGCCGCCGCATGGTAGGCGGCCTTCGCGCCGGGGCCAAGCCGGACCGGGATGCCGCCGAGCGCTTCGGCCATCTCGGCCAGGAGCCCCATCAGCTGCTCGTCACCCTCCACGGCGATCGTCGCGCCGTGCAGGGCAGCGACGGCCCGCTCTGTGTCCGCGAACGCCACGAGCGGATGGAACGCCCCGACCTGCGTGCCCGCGGCCATGGCCGGCTCGAGGACCGCCGCACCAAGGAGACCGCTGGTGTGGACCATGGCCTGGCCGCTGTACAGGCGGAGGGAGCCGGCAAGCCCCGGAAGCGCGTCGTCGGGGACGGCCAGGATCACGAGCTCCACTTCGTCCAGCAGGGCGTTGGCCTCGCTGAAGGCACGGACGCCCGGAACCAGGCCCTTGAACCGGGCCCGTCGGTCCGGATCCCGGCTCGCCACCGCCACGACCGGCCACCCGGCCCGGCTCAGCGCGACACCGAGGGCCGTACCGACCGCGCCGGCCCCCACGATTCCGATGGAGGGGTGCTCATCAGGGGCGCTGACGTGGTGCGGGTGGGTATGGCTGACCGCACCGGGCCCATCGTGGCGATGCTCCCCCGGGCCCACCGGATCGAGGTCGATGCCCGAGGCGGCGAGCTCGGCAAGGGTGGACGTTCGATCGCCGTCCTGTCGGTCCGGGGAGGCCTGACCATCTTCTCGCCAGGCCTTCATGCGGGGTCGCTCATCCGTCCCCGGCCCTCGCGGCCGCCTCCTCGCGGTACTCTTGCATCCGACGAGTGTAGCCACCCCGGCGGCCATCGAGCCGCCCTGCGAGGAATGTTGCGTGCCAGTCAGCGACCCATTCGGCGCCCGGGCATCCCTGGGTCCGGGCCTCCCCGACTACTACCGACTCTCCGTCCTCGCGGACCTCGGCCTGGACCTCGACCGGACGCCGTTCACGCTCAAGATTCTCCTCGAGAACGTGCTGCGCCATACGGGACGGGGCATCGTGCGCCCGGATGACGTCCGGGCTCTGGTTGCCTGGCGTCCGGGAACCGAGGTGACCGCCGAGGTTCCGTTCATGCCGGCGCGCGTGATCCTGCAGGACTTCACCGGCGTGCCGGCCGTCGTGGACCTGGCAGCGATGCGGGACGCGATGGCCGCCCTTGGCGGCGACCCCAGGCGGGTCAACCCGCTGGTTCCGGCCGACCTGGTGATCGACCACAGCGTCCAGGTGGACCAGTTCGGGACGCCCTCCGCGTTCGCCTTCAACGTGGAGCGGGAGTACGAGCGCAACGGGGAGCGCTACCAGCTGCTGCGCTGGGCCCAGTCCGCCTTCCAGGACCTGCGGGTCGTCCCGCCCGGCACCGGCATCGTTCACCAGGTCAACCTCGAGTACCTGGCAACCGTCGTGGCGCGGCGCACCGACGCGGACGGCGAGGTCGCCTTCCCCGATACCCTGGTCGGCACGGACTCCCACACGACCATGATCAACGGCCTGGGAGTGCTCGGCTACGGCGTCGGCGGAATCGAGGCCGAGGCCGTCCTTCTCGGCCAGCCGCTCTACCAGCCGATGCCGCGGATCGTCGGGGTTCGGCTGCACGGCCGGATGCCGACCGGCACCACCGCCACGGACCTGGTGCTGGTGGTCACCCAGATGCTGCGGACGTACGGTGTCGTGGGCGCCTTCGTCGAGTTCGCCGGCGACGGCCTCGCCAGCCTGGCGCTCGCCGACCGGGCCACGATTGCCAACATGTCCCCCGAGTTCGGGGCCACCACCACCCTCTTCCCGATCGACGACGAGACGCTGGCCTACCTGCGCCTGACGGGTCGGCCGGATTCGCTGGTCAACCTGGTGGAGCGCTACGCCAGGACCCAGGGCCTGTGGCGTGAGCCGGGCGCCGAGCCGCAGTTCGACGCGACCCTCGAGCTCGACCTGGCCAGCGTGGAACCTTCGGTAGCGGGACCCCGCCGCCCCCAGGACCGCGTCGCCCTCCCCGACCTTCCGCAGAACTTCCGGTCCAGCTTCCCGGCGGCGGCCGGCGGCGCCGAAGCGACCCTGGAGGTCGGTGGCCGAGCATCCGTGATCCGCTCCGGCTCGGTCGCCATCGCCGCCATCACCTCCTGCACGAACACGTCCAACCCGACGGTCATGGTTGGCGCGGGACTGCTCGCACGGAACGCGGTCGCGCGCGGGCTCGCCGTCGCGCCCACCGTCAAGACGAGCCTCGCCCCCGGCTCGCGCGCGGTCACGGGCTACCTCGAGGCGGCCGGCCTGATGGCTCCCCTCGAGGCGCTCGGGTTCGCCCTCGCGGGCTACGGCTGCACGACCTGCATCGGCAACAGCGGGCCGCTCGACGAGCCGATCGCGCGGGCCGTGGAGCAGAACGACCTGGTGGTCGCCGCGGTGCTGTCGGGCAACCGCAACTTCGAGGGGCGGATCCACCCGCTGGTCCGCGCGAGCTACCTCGCTTCGCCGCCGCTCGTGGTGGCCTTCGCCCTGGCCGGTCGGGTGGATATCGACCTCGCGCACGAACCGCTCGGCGTCGACCGGGACGGACGCCCGGTCTTCCTGGCCGACATCTGGCCGTCGGCCGACGAGATCCGGCGGGTGATCGGCGAGGCGATCGACCCGGAGCTCTTCACCAGGACGTACGCCGTGGTGTTCCAGGGTGACGAGCGCTGGCGCGCACTGGCCGTTCCGGCGGGCGATCGCTATGCCTGGGACGGCGCCTCGACGTACGTGGCGATGCCGCCCTTCTTCGAGCATCTCTCCGCCGAACCGGCCGCCATCCGCGACATCGAGGGCGCCCGCGTGCTCGCGCTGCTCGGCGATTCGGTGACCACCGACCACATCTCCCCGGCCGGCTCGATCGCCACGTCGTCGCCCGCGGGCCAATGGCTGCAGGCGAACGGCGTTCCACCGAGCGAGTTCAACAGCTACGGCGCCCGCCGCGGTCACCACGAGGTGATGATGCGCGGCACCTTCGCCAACATCCGGCTGCGGAACCAGCTCGCCGAGGGCCGCGAGGGTCCCTACACCACCCATCTGCCGGACGGTGAGCCGGCCTTCATCTACGACGCGGCCATGCGCTACCGGGCCGATGGCGTGCCGCTCCTCCTGATCGCCGGGCGCGAGTACGGCAGCGGCTCGTCGCGCGACTGGGCAGCCAAGGGCACCCTGCTGCTGGGCGTGCGCGCGGTGATCGCCGAATCCTATGAACGGATCCACCGCTCGAACCTGGTCGGGATGGGCGTCCTGCCGCTCGAGTTCCTGCCCGGCGAGAGCGCCGCGTCGCTCGGACTCAGCGGGCGGGAGAGCTACACGATCCGCGGGCTCGTCGCTGGCCCGTCGCCGCGGCAGCGCCTGACGGTGGTCGCCCGCGGCGATGGCTCGGGGCAGGAGCGCCGGTTCGACGTGGTCTGCCGGCTAGACGGCCCGATCGAGGTCGACTACTTCCGGCACGGCGGGATCCTGCCGGCGGTGCTGCGGCGCCTCGCGATCGAAGGACGCGCCTGAGGCCGGTACTCAGGCCGAGCCGTTCACGCCCCAGGCCCGATACCGACCTGCCGTCTGCTCGACGTCGAGCCGCAGGCCGAACGCGTCCGACAGGATCGGCCCGGTCAGCGTTGACCCGATCGGTCCGCACGCCACGACGCGCCCGCCGCGCAGCACGAGCGCGTGGGTGAAGCCGGGCGGGATCTCCTCGACGTGATGGGTGACCAGGATGACCCCGACCGGACGCGACTGGGCGACCAGCCGCCCCAGGCGGGTCGTGAGGGCTTCGCGCGCTCCCAGGTCCAGGCCGGCGGCCGGTTCGTCGAGCAGCAGGAGGTCCGGGTCGGTCATCAGCGTCCTGGCGATCTGGAGGCGCTGGCGTTCGCCCGACGAGAGCGTCCCGAACGTCCGAGCCGCCAGGCCCTCGACGCCCAGGAGGGCCATCAGTTCGAGCGCGCGCTCGCGGTCCGCGCTCGAGAACTCATGCCACCACGGCGCGAGGGCCGCATGACGGGCGGTCATGACGACGTCAACCCCGGCCAGCGAGTCGTCGATGGCGGCGGCCAGGGCGGCGCTCGCATAGCCGATCTGCCGCCGCAGCTCGCGGGCATCCACGGCGCCGATCCGCTGGTCGAGGATCGTCAGCTGGCCCCGCGAGGGCCAGAGGTACGTGCTGACGAGCTGAAGCAGCGTGGTCTTGCCGGACCCGTTCGGCCCCACGATCACCCAGCGCTCCCCCGGGGCCACGCGCCAGTCGACGTCGGCCACGATCGGCTGCCCGGAGCGCAGGACGCTCACCCCGCGCAGCTCGACGACACGCTCGAACGAGCCGCGCTCACCCACCCGTGGTTCGCTCACAACTAGCGCTCGATCGGTCGACCCGAGCGAACCCAGGCCGTGGTTCCGCCGGCGACGGAAGCGGCACCCTCGAAGCCGTGGGCAAGGAGGAAGTCGGTCGCGGTCAGGCTGCGCCCGCCCACCTGGCAGATGACCATGATCCGGCGGTCGTGCGGCAGTTCCCCGACCCGGCCGGCGATCTCCCCGAGGGGGATGTGGAGCGCGCCCGGGACATGTCCCATCTGGTATTCCCAGGCCTCGCGGCAGTCCAGGAGCGCGGCCGAGGTGCTGGCCATGAGCGATTCGAGGTCATCGATGGTGACCTCGGGAGTCGTTCGGCGAGGGAACATCCGGATGAGGGCCTCCGAGCAGGTGGGGCGTGGTGAGAGCGACGATCCGGCAGGGTTCGCCGCCGGGCGATGGGGGGACGACAGCGGTTCGTCGGCCGATCACTTCCAGTCGATCGACACGACCTCCATCGGCTCGCTGATCCCCTTGAGCTGGATCGAGCGCGGCTGGGAGACGACGTGGCGGGTGCCCTCGACGGTGTCGCGGCTGGCCAGGATCTCGCCCCCGGCGGCGGCGGCGGCGATGCGGGCCGCCTCGTGGACCCCCTTGCCGTGGTAGTTGGTGCCCACCTGCTGGGCGTTGGCCAGGTGGATGCCGATCCGCACCTGGGGCGCGAATCCGCTCGTGCGGCGGTGGTCGGCCAGCGTGCGCTGGATCGCCACGGCGCAGGCCAGGGCGTCGTCCGGCGAGTCGAACCCGACGAAGAACCCATCGCCGGTGGTCACGACCTCCTGCCCACGGTGCGCCGCGAACTGGGCCCGGAGCGTCTCGTCGTGCCAGCCGAGGAGGGTCTCCCAGGCCTCGTCGCCGAGCAGCTCCGCCAGGTTCGTGGAGCCGACGATGTCGGTGAACATGAAGGCCTTCTCCACCCGCCGGGTGGCGGCCTCACGACCTCGCTGCGGCCAGGGCAGCAGGTCGCCGACCTCCTCGATCTCGATGGCCATGGTCGGGCAGACCATCATGGCCTCTCGGAGCACCTCGTCCTCGACACTCTCCGCGTCGACGACGGTCGCCTTGAGGAACTCGCCCACGAGCCAGTCGAAGGCCGTCGGGGCGACCGTCATGCAATTCCCCGCGCCGATGCAGCGCGGCCGGTCGATCCGCACCCGGAGGGTCATGCCCGCCGCCTCGTGATCATCGATCGGTCCGGCCGCGGAGGGCGAGGGCCGTCGCCTCGGACCGCGAGCTCACCCCGAGGCGGGCATACATGACGGCCAGGCGGCGCGCTACATCCTCCTCGCCGAGCTCCAGGGCGGCGGCGATCTGGGCGTTGCTCCGCCCCTCGGTCAGCAGGCCGAGCATGGTCCGATCCCGATCGTCCGCGGCAGCGGAGAGGCCGGCGGCGGCGGCCGGGTCGAACTGGCCGGCGAGCTCCGAGAGCTCGCTGCCGATGGGTCCGCGAAACCAGGCCACGCGCATCTCCTCGTCGATCGTGCGCTGGACGATGAACGACCGCAGCAGTTGCAGCTCGCCGCGGACGGCCTGCTGCTCCTCGCTCGTGCCGCCGGCCAGGATCGCCCGGGCCGCCGGCAGCAGGACCTCGAGGTGCGGGTCCTCGCGCATCGCGGTCCGGCGCGCGTCGATCGCGGCCCGGGCATGCTCGACCGCCCGGTCCTGGTCGCCCCGGGCAAGGGCGACACGGGCGCGGGCAGCAACCGCCTGCGCCCCCCAGAGCGGGTGTCCGGGCTGGTCGCCCGCAAGTCGGCCCGCCTCGTTCGCGGCCGTCTCGGCGAGATCGAGGAGTTCCTGGTCCGAGTCCTTCGCGCCCAGCCTGGCGGCTTCGAGCGCGAGCATGGCCGTCGCCTCGGCGAGGGCGGCCCGACGCCCCTGGCCCTTCGCCAGGTCGACGGCCCGCTCGAGGTGGTCCCGCATGGCGACCCGGTCGCCGACCGCTCCGGCTGCGAGCCCACGCCACGCTTCCAGCCGGCGCGCGCGGAGCGGTGTCGGGGCGGCCGCCGCGGCCGTCGCGGACCGATCCAGCCATTGCCCGGCCTCGGCGGTCAGGCCGACGTCCAGGTACGCCATCGCGGTGCCACCGGCCGCCAGGAACTCGATCGCCCGATCACCCGTCGCCCGAGCCTGCTCGTGAGCATCGGCCCCGCGGGAGACCGCCAGGTCCGGGATGACCTTGGCCCGGGCGAACACGTGGACGCCGTAGAGCATCTGGGCCTCGGCCGAGGATCGCTCGCTCTCGCGGCTCATCGATCGCATCTGGCCGGCCAGCCGACGGATCTCCTCGATCCGCTGGGCAGGGGTCGTGCCGAAGTGGACGTCGGCGCCGCCGGTGAGGTACGCCAGGGCGATGATCGCGGACATGGCGCCGCGCCGGTCACCGACCCGCTCGTAGAGTTCGAGCGCCCGCTGCAGGTAGCCCGACGTCTCCATGAAGAGCGGGGCGATCGGGAACTCCGGGAGCATGTCCATCAGGGTCTCCCCGGCAGCGATCCGGCCGGCCACCGCGGCGAGGGCACCGTCCTGCGCTCGCTCGGCGAACCATCCGCGGAGTCGGGCGTAGCTGATGATCCCGAGCTCGCGGCTGGCCGCCGCAAGGCTGCGGTCGTCACCCAGTCGTTCGGCGATGCCGGCCGCGTTGCCATACGCATCTGCCGCGGCGGCGAGATCCGCTTCCGGGATCACCGGCGTGTACCCCTCGCCGATCGCTACCCGCAGCAGGTCCTGGCCCAGTTCGAGGCAGGCCGCCAGTTCGTGGCGGGCGTCCCCCGCCTCTCGCGCGCGACGACGCACGTCGGCGGCGAAGCCAGCGGCCCGCTCGTACTGCTCGTCGAGCCTGAGGGCGGCCGCCCGGCGGAGCGCGACCTCCAGGACGAGCGACTGGTCGTTGGCGGCCTCCGCCAGCGCCGCCAGCTCGGACAGCCCCTCAAGCCTGTCGGCCGGTCGGCAGAGCATGTCGTAGGCGTCGTCCCGGGCCCGGAGCAGCGCGACACGCTCGGCGCGGGTACTGACGATGGGCAGGACTTCCTCGACCAGCCGGAGCGCCTCTTCCGGGGCGTTCGCGGCCAGGGCGGCCGCCACCGCGTCCACGGAGAACCGCGCACTTCGCTCCGTGTCGCCGGCCGCCAGGGCGTGGCGGGCCAGCACGGGCAGCACGCTCGCCGGCGGATCGCCGTCCGATGTCAGCATGTCGACGATGGCGGCATGCGTGGCACGTCGTCGCGGGGCGGTGAGCAGCCCCATCGCGAACTCGCGAACTTGCTCGTGACTGAAGCGGAAATCCGCGCCCGAGCCCTCGGCGGCCTCCTGGAGCAACCCGGCGGTCACCGCGGGCCGCAGGGTCTCCCCCAGGGCTGACGGGGTGCAGCCGCTGGTTCCCAGCCGCGTCCGCACGGCACACAGGTCCGACAACCGGAACGAGCGTCCGAGGACCGACGCCTCGGAGAGGACCGCCTTCACGTCGTCGTCCAGGTGCGCCGCCCGGCGCTGGACGAGGGTGCGCACGGCCGATGGCAGCAGGCGGCTGGCCTTGGGATCCAGCCTCCACGCCCCGTCGATCCGCTGGAGCAGGCCGGCCTCGCGGTAGCTCCGCAGCAGCTCCTCGACGACGAACGGGACGCCTTCCGACTGGGCGTGGAGCGTCGCGGCGCTGGGCGCGTCGACCGGGCCGCCCAGCGATTGCCGGAGGAGCTCAGCGGACTCGGACTGCCGGAACCGCCCGACGCGCATCCGCCGGACCAGGCCCATGCGCTCGAGGTCGGCCAGCAGGTTGACCAGCTCGGTCACGAGGACGGCCTCCTCGGATCGCATCGCCAGCACGATCAGGATCGGCAGGCCGGGCTCCGTGCGGACCACGTAGCGCAGCAGGCGGAGGCTGTCCGTGTCGGCCCACTGGACGTCGTCCAGCAGGAAGGCCAGCGGCCGTTCGAGGGCAACGGCGCGGATGGCCAGCGCCGCCTGGTCCATGGTGCGGAGCATCCGCTGGTCGGGCGGCAGGGCCGAGACCTCGGCATCCCGCCCAGCCAATGCGTCGTGCGCGCGCTGAACGGCTTCCTGCGCGGGGGCGGTCAGACCGTCGCGCAGCGTCGGGCCGGCGAACATGCCGCGGGCCAGCAGGAACGGGCCCCGGATCTCCTCGTCGGCGGTCACGTCGACCGGCGCGAACCCGGCCGCGGCCGCAAGCTCTGCCCCCGCGAGCAGGAGGTGGCTCTTGCCGATCCCCGGCTCGCCTTCGAAGGTGACGGCGAACACTCCGCCCCGCGCCCGCTCCAGGCCGGCCTGGAGGGCGTCGATCTCCACCGAGCGCCCGACGACGGCCGCGGACGTCCGGCGAACCCGGATCGACTGCTGGGCGCGTGCCGGGGCCTGGGGATCGACGGTCATCCGGCTGCGTTGCTCCACGTGGTGCCGGCCCGGGGTCCGCTCGACGAGGGATGTCCAGGGGAAGCCGGAGAGACAGCCTATCGCATCGGCCCCGGGAGCGGCGGGAGATCGAGGTGGGCGACGAGTCCGCCACTCGTCCAGCATCCGATCTGCCCGCTATGCGTGATCACCCCTGCTCCGGCGCATCATGTCGCCCATGCGACCCGATCTCCCGACCGGAACGGTCACCTTCCTCTTCACCGACGTGGAGGGCTCGACGAGGCTTCTGCACGAGCTGGGCCCAGAGGCGTATGCGGAGGCGCTCGGGGAGCACCGGCGCATCCTGCGCGAGGCGTTCCGCGCCGACGGCGGCGTCGAGGTCGATACGCAGGGCGACGCCTTCTTCGTCGCCTTCCCGGCGGCGGCGGGTGCGTTGCGCGCGGCCGCCGCGGCCCGCGACGGACTCGGCCCGGGTCCGATCCGGGTGCGCGTGGGCATCCACACCGGCACGCCACTGCTGACCCACGAGGGCTACGTCGGCGTCGACGTGCACCGGGCGGCCCGCATCGCTGCCTGCGGCCACGGCGGGCAGGTGCTCGTCTCGGCCACCACGGCTGCCCTCCTGGGCACGGACGGGCTGCGCGACCTCGGCGATCACCGGCTCAAGGACCTGTCCGCGCCCGAGCGCCTCTACCAGCTCGGAGACGCTGCCTTCCCGGCGCTGCACAGCCTCTACCAGACGAATCTGCCGATCCCGTCCACGCCGTTCATGGGCCGCCAGAAGGAGCTGACGGAGGTGCTTGGGCTGCTCTCCCGCGAGGACGTCCGCCTGCTCACCCTGACTGGGCCGGGTGGTACCGGCAAGACGCGCCTCGCGGCGCAAGCGGCGGCCGAGCTCGGTGCGCGCTACCCGCACGGTGTCTGGTGGGTCCCCCTTGCCCCGCTGCGTGACCCCCAGCTGGTGCTGGCCACGGCAGGCCAGGCGCTCGGTGCCAGGGACGGCCTGGCCGAGCACATCGCCGACCGATCGATGCTGCTGCTCTTCGACAACTTCGAGCAGGTCGTTGCGGCTGCGGCGGGCGTCGCCGGTCTGCTCGCTGCTTGCCCCCATCTCGATCTGCTCGTGACCAGCCGGGAGCCACTCCACGTCACCGGCGAGCAGGAGTACCCCGTGCCGCCGCTCGCCCCCGCGGAGGGCGTCGGCCTCTTCCTGGCGCGAGCGCGGGCGGTCAGGCCAGACTTCGGGGAGGATGCCGCCGTCTCCGAGATCTGTCGGCGCCTCGACGACCTGCCCCTCGCGCTCGAGCTGGCCGCCGCGAGGGTGAAGGCGCTCACGTCCGCCCAGATCCTCGGGCGACTCGAGCAGCGACTGCCGCTGTTGACCGGCGGCGCCAGAGACCTGCCCGAACGCCAGCAGACCCTCCGCGCGGCGATCGCATGGTCCTACGAGCTGCTGACGCCCGCCGAGCAGCGCCTCTTCGCTGGGCTCGCCGTCTTCCGCGGCGGCTGCATGCTCGAGGCCGCCGGGGAGGTCACCGATGCCGATCTCGACACCCTGCAGTCGCTGGTCGACAAGAGCCTCCTGCGCCACAGGGAGGACCGGTTCTCGATGCTGGAGACGATCCGGGAGTACGCGGGTGAGCGGCTCGAGGCCTCGGGCGAGGCCGAGGAGCTGCGGCGTCGCCACGCGCAGCACTTCCTGGCTCTGGCGGAGGAGGCGGACCCGCACCTGCGCGGCAGCCCCAAGGAGTGGCTCGACCGGCTGGAGCGCGAGCACGACAACCTCCGCGCCGCGCTCGACTGGCTCGCGGGTGCAGGCGAACGTGAGCGCGTCTTGCGTTTGGCAGGAGCCTTGGCCCGGTTCTGGGGCATGAGGGGCCACCTGGCGGAAGGCCGGCGTCGTCTCGAAGGCGGACTCCGTACCGACGAGCCTCCGACGGCGGCCCGTGCGAGGGCTCTCAACGGAGCGGCCATGTTGGCGGCCGAGGGTGGAGATGCTGCTACGGGGCGGCTTCGGGCCGAGGAAGCGCTCGCGCTCCATCGCACCCTCGGGGACGCGTGGGGCATCGCCCATTCCAGATTCCTGCTTGGCTACGCCAACGCCGCGGAAGACCATGTTGTGATCGCGCAACAGCTCTTCGAGGAGAGCGTACGGGCGTTCCGCGAGCTCGGCGACGAGCACTACACCCTCCTGGCGACTCGCAACCTGGCGTGGATGTACTACGAGCTCGGCGACCGTGTACGCGCCCGAGCACTGCATGAAGACGTCGTCCGTCGGGCCCGCGCGCTACGCAACGAGCGCATGGCCGCGACGTCGCTGGGTGCCCTGGCGGAGTACGCGCTCGACGATGGCCGGATCCAGGAGGCCCTCCCGATGCTGAAGGAGAGCACGCGCATCTATCACGACCTCGGCGAGCGCATCGAGATCGCGCTGAACCTCAGCCGCTTCGCCCGCGCTCTCGCTGTCGAGGGAAGAGCCGAGACGGCCGCCCGGCTGCTCTCCAGGGCCGAGGCTCTGGGCGAGGAGATCGGCGCAACCTTCGACTCATGGGCCGTGCGGGTGAACGAAGACACGCTCACCGCGATCCGCACACAGCTCGACGAAGCTGCCGTTGCCGAGGCATGGGCGCGTGGCAGGGCGCTGACCGTCGACGAGGCGGTGGCGCTCGCTCTCGACTCCCAGGCCGGGTGATCCTTCACGACGACGGGGCGATCACCCCCTGGTCGCTCGAGACGACGATCTCGTACCCGTAGTGGGCCGCGCCGGGGTTCCGGGCGTAGGCGATCTGGCCCAGGTGCCAGCGCGCCGCGCGCAGCCGGCCGTGGACAAGCGTGATGCGCTGCTCGAAGACCAGGCAGACGCGCTCGAGCGTCGTCCCGCGGCGGTTCCACTGGTCCAGCCCGCACAGGTCGGCCCAGCGAAGGGCGGTCGATTCGGCGCGTCCGGAGAAGCGCACGTCCTCCACATCGCCCGTCCGGGTCGAGCGCACGGTCACCTCGACCGGAACCGCCGGGCCGGGCGCGTCACTGTCCAGCCGCTGCCACGCGAGGCGTGCCGTGAGCGTGCCGCCGCCGCCAGCCGCCACCGGGACCGGGAGAGCGGCCGCAGCCTCCTCGCCCGTGGCCAGGTCATGCCGTCGCTCCCAGGTGAGGTTGCGGTAGTGGTACGTCTCGCTCCACGTCGCATCGGGGCGGAGGCTGCGGAAGATCGGCTCCACCTCAGGGGTGGGAGCGGCGCTGACGTTGCCGGACCGAGTCATGGTCCAGGCCCCCGGCCAGCCGCGCTCCCAGGCGGGCCGCATCTCCGCCACCAGGTCCCGGAAGAAGGCGAGGTTCTCGAAGCCCGGGAAGCAGACCAGCCCGTTGCTGATCATCCCGGCGTCGCCGAGCACGACGATGGACCCGGCGCCGAGGCGGACCCGGAACCCGTAGACCATGCCCTGGTAGGTCAGGAGCGGCTCGGCACCCGCCGGGAGTGGGCCGAGCACCCGCCCGCCCTGCCCGTACCCGATGACCCTGCCGGCTCCCTGGGCCGGCTCGATGATGTCCGCGCTCGACATGTAGTCAGGGTCCCAGCGCACCCCGAGTCGGCCGAACAGCAGGGCGACCCGCTCCAGGTCGAAGTTCTCCTCCCAGAAGTCGGGGCGGGAGAGGAACGAGTTGACGAGCAGCAGCAGCCCGCCACCGCGCCGGACGAAGCGCTCGAGGGCGTCCACGGCGGCCGGCGTCCAGCGGTGCGGCGATGAACCCGGGTAGGAGGGGTAGTCCGGGTTGGCGCTGATCAGGATGTCGGCGTCGGCCAGCGACGCGTCCGCGTAGGGCTCGCCCAGTTGGCGCAGTTCGTGGCCGTCGGCAGTCAGGGTCGCGGCCAGGTGCGACAGCCCGTTGGGATGGGCGAAGTCGTCCGGCGAATAGCGGCCGGTGTTGAAGGCGAACGCGCCCGAGACGAGGCCGCCGATCGCCGTGCCCGGCGCTGCGTGGTAGAACGCGTCGAGGAGGATCCGGGCCATCTCCGGTAGCGTAGTGGAGCGGGCGGCCCCCGATGCGTCGCGACCGGCGGCCCGTTATCGCCCGGTGGCCTATCGTGTGCGGCCATGCGGTGAGGGCCGTACCCACCAGTCCAGGAGTCGAGATGCAGTTCGGGGTCTTCAGCGTCGGCGACGTCACGACCGATCCCACCACGGGTCGCACGCCGAGCGAGGCCGAGCGGATCCAGGCGATGGTCGCCATCGCTCTCAAGGCAGAGGAAGTGGGCCTGGACGTGTTCGCCACCGGCGAGCACCACAACCCGCCCTTCGTCCCCTCCTCCCCGACCACGATGCTGGGCTACATCGCCGCGCGGACGGAGCGCCTGATCCTGTCGACCGCCACGACGCTGATCACCACGAACGATCCCGTGAAGATCGCCGAGGACTACGCGATGCTCCAGCACCTGGCCGGCGGCCGGGTCGACCTGATGATGGGCCGGGGCAACATGGGCCCTGTCTACCCCTGGTTCGGCCAGGACCTGCGGAACGGAATCCCGCTGGCGTACGAGAACTACGCCCTCCTCCGCCGGCTCTGGCGGGAGGATGTGGTGGACTGGAAGGGCTCCTTTCGCACGCCCCTGACCGGCTTCACCTCCACGCCACGGCCGCTGGACGGCGCGCCGCCGTTCGTCTGGCACGGCTCCATCCGCAGCCCCGAGATCGCGGAGCAGGCCGCGTACTACGGCGACGGCTTCTTCCACAACAACATCTTCTGGCCCAAGGACCACGTCAGGCGGATGGTGGACCTCTACCGGCGACGGTTCGAGCACTATGGCCACGGCCCGGCCGACCAGGCCATCGTGGGGCTCGGCGGCCAGGTCTTCATGCGGGCGAACAGCCAGGACGCGGTGCGCGAGTTCCGACCGTACTTCGACCACGCGCCCGTCTACGGCGGCGGGCCGTCGCTCGAGGACTACATGGACCAGACACCCCTGACGGTAGGGAGCCCGCAGCAGGTCATCGACCGGACCCTGGCGTTCCGGGGGTTCGTCGGTGACTACCAGCGCCAGCTCTTCCTCGTGGATCACGCCGGGCTGCCGCTCGCCCGCGTCCTCGAGCAGCTGGAGATGCTCGGCGAGCTCGTCGTGCCGGTCCTGCGCCGCGAGTTTGCCATCGATCGGCCCGCGGGCGTGCCCGGGGCGCCGCTCCACCCGCAAGTCCAGGCGGCGCGGACGGCCCGGGCGGCCTGCGCCGCGACGGCCGCGGCCGGCCCGGTCGCCACGGTGTCCCGGTGACCACGAGCCCCTCGCGCTCGCTCGTTGTCGTCAGCGCCGGGCTGAGCCAGCCCTCCACCACCCGCCTCCTTGCGGACCGGCTGTCCGCCGCGGTCGACCGGCACCTGCGCGACGCGGGCATCGAGCCGCACCTCGAGGTGGTCGAGCTGCGGGACCATGCCCAGGACCTGACGAACCACCTCCTGACCGGCTTCGCCAGCCCGCGGCTGCAGGCGGTCATCGACCGCGTGCTCGCCGCCGACGGCCTGATCGCGGTAACGCCGATCTTCAGCGCCTCGTACAGCGGCCTCTTCAAGGTGTTCTTCGACGTCATCGAGCGCGACGGCCTCGCGGGCAAGCCCGTCCTGATCGCGGCCACCGGCGGCACGACCCGTCACTCGCTGGCCCTCGAGCACGCCGTCCGGCCGCTCTTCGCCTACCTGAACGCGGCGGTCGTCGCGACCGGTGTCTACGCCGCGACCGAGGACTGGGGCGGTGTCGGCGTCGCCGCGGACGGCAGCCTGGTGGAACGGATCGATCGGGCGGCTGGCGAGCTCTCGGTGGCGGTGGCGGCACGTACGTCACCAGCGCCAGTCGACCCGTTCGCGGACCCGGTCCCGTTCGACCAGGTGGGCCGGTCGCGCTAGGGCGCGCGAAGGCAGGCTGAGGGTGGTGGGCGATACTGGATTCGAACCAGTGACCTCGCGGATGTGAACCGCGCGCTCTAACCGACTGAGCCAATCGCCCCTGACGCGGCGCCGCAAACCGGCCGCCGGTCGCCGGATTATACCGTCAGGCCCGGCCAGCGAGCACTGACGCGATCGGCCGGGAGATCCCGCACGGCCACGACCTTGCGGCGCGCATGAGCTCCGGTCACGATCCGCACGGCCCCGGCCGGAACGTCGAGTTCGCGGGCGACCAGGCGAACCAGCGCCGCATTGGCCGCGCCCTCAACCGCCGGCGCCGCGACCCGGACGCGCAGTGCGCCGTCGACGACCGCTTCGATGCGGTCGGCCCCACCGCGTGGCGTCAGTACGACCGCGAACGCGACCTCGTCCGTGGCCCTGCCGCCCGGGCGAGGACCGCTCACGCCGGGCCGACCGCCGTGGCGTCGAGGATCGCCCTGACCCGGCGCAGGAGCGTTTCGGGCCCAAAGGGCTTCTCGAGCAGTTCGATCCCCGGGCCCAGCGAGTGCCGGTCCGTCAGCGCATCGGCGGTGTAGCCGGAGATGTAGAGGACCGGCACCGCGGGCCGGAGTTCCCGCAGGCGTCGGGCGAGCTCTGCCCCGGTCATGCCGGGCATCACCACGTCGGTGATGAGCAGGTCAAGAGGGACCGCAGATGAGGCGATGAGCTCCAGGGCCTCGGCGCCGCTCTGCGCTGCCCGCACCGCGTAGCCGCTTCCGCCGAGTGTCGATGCGACCAGCTGTCGGACGCCCGGGTCGTCCTCGACCACCAGGACCTGCTCGGTGCCCCCGGCGGCGGATTCGGGCCGCTCCGGTTCGAACGCGACGGGCACCGCGTGGGATCGAGGCAGGTGGATCGTGAACGTCGCGCCGTGGCCCGGTTCGCTCTCGACCCCGATGTCGCCGCCCGACATGGTCACGATCCCGAAGACCGTGGAGAGGCCAAGGCCGGTTCCCTTGCCGGGCTCCTTCGTGGTGTAGAAGGGCTCGAACATGCGCGCCTGGACTTCGGGGGTGATGCCCGTGCCCGTGTCGCTCGCGCTGATGACCACGTACTCGCCGGGCTCACGCCCATGCTGCGCTGCAGCCTGGTCCGCGTCGAGAACCACGCATCGGGTCGCGAGCGTGAGGGTGCCGCCGTCCGGCATGGCGTCCCGGGCGTTCACGCCGAGGTTGATGATGACCTGCTCGAGCTGTCCGGGGTCGGCCTCCACCGCCAACGTTCCAGGGGCGAGGTCCGTCCTCAGGACGATGTCCTCCCCGATCAGGCTCGCCAGGAGTCGAGAGACTCCGGCGAGCACGACATTGACATCGATGGTTCGCGGTCGCAGGACCGTCCGCCGCCCGAACGCGAGGAGCTGGCGGGTGAGCGAGGCGGCCCGCTCGGCGGCCAGGCGAATCTCCAGGACGTCATCGCGGCGAGGATCGACATCCGGCAGGTCGGCAAGGAGCAGCTCGCTGTAGCCCTGGATGGCCGTCAGCATGTTGTTGAAATCGTGGGCGATGCCGCCCGCCAGCTGGCCGACCGCCTCCATCTTCTGGGCCTGGCGAAGCTGGTCCTCGAGCGCCCGCTCACGCGTGACGTCGCGGCCCACGGAGACGAAGCTGACGATGCGACCGTCCCTGTCGCGGACCGGGCTGGCGGTGAGCTCGAGCTCGTAGGTGGTCCCGCTGCGCGTCTGCTGGAGCATC
>Ga0315281_10001580_pt1 | contig 33736 bp, 39 predicted proteins | sample YL17G07_0_MG_FD_204540 | JGI IMG/M metagenome (GOLD analysis project Ga0315281, IMG submission 204540) | Sediment microbial communities from Yellowstone Lake, YNP, Wyoming, USA - YL17G07_0 | ecosystem: Environmental > Aquatic > Freshwater > Lake > Sediment | place: USA: Wyoming | collected...
ATCTTCTTCCCAGTCCTCGTCCTCTTCTTCGTCCCAGTCTTCTTCTTCCTCACCCAAACTGTTGAGCCTCCAGAACAGCCGCCTATCTTGCGAAATACGAGTTTCTTTTAAGCCTTTTCCAAGACAGGGCTGGTACCTTCTCGTCTGGTCGCGTTTCCTGTTACCTTTCGTCTGGTGGCTCTTGCCTGCCTAGACCAAATGCGCTAGCTGGGCGTGTACGCGGCCAGAAGACCGAGAACTAGCACAAGTATTCCGAATACCACCAAACCATAGCCCACTTTCTGGAGATCGGGTGTCAAGCCAAGTACCCAGCAACCAATTAAGATGAATATGAAGCACAAGACTACGCTTTGAGCGAGAAGTTTCCGGCGCATATGATGCTCTCCCAAGGAGACTGATTCCGGCACTATTGCATTATCGTGCGGTACAGCAGTAGGATAGTCGAGATTGCTAAGAAGCTAGTTAGCACGACCAATACCCAAGTGAGTCTTTCGACTCTCTCGCTTGATTTCAGTAGGTTCTCCGCCGCGTAGAATGTTGCGTATGCAGAAACCAGTGATGCCTCATTGTAGCTTATTGCACCGACCTCGTTCGGTTCCCCTCTGTCGGCTCTTTCTTGTTGTCGTTTCCTCTTTTCTTCAAAATGACTGATATGATATGGCGCGTTACCGTCCATGTACCGCTTGAACGATTCTCGGTATCTGTCTTTTTCGTCAGTCAAGACTACTCAGCAAGGATTCTGTCAGAATTGCTTCTTTTGTCTTGCGGCTTGTCGAATTAGGTCTAACCATCGGTTCATACCTAGTCGTTCTCTCGTCGGCTTGCGTTTTGGATCAGGGTTACCCACTTGTTCTCACCCTCGACTTTGATTCCGCAACCTCGGCTGGGGTCTTGCCGCCTAACCCCATGTGCGGACGCATGTGATTGTGGAATATCTGGTAGCCGTCAAGAATAGGTGAATCCTCACGCTTCAGGGAACGCATGACTTTCTCTCTTGATCGGACTGTGCCGTTGAACGCTTCCATCTTCTGATTCCCCTTGTCCTTCTGCCATGCAATGTGTTCGACATGTTGGGTTACTGGTTTCTTGTGAGCGTAGAACTCACGCTTGTAGGCTAAATGGTAGACACGTTTCGTTGGCGCTTCCTATTAAGCCGAGTCACACAGTCTAGACTGAAAAGGAAGACGTGCACTGCCCTGCAAATCCTCTCCACAGCCCCTAGGGATATCGAAAACGCGGCCGGCATAGTGATGAAAGGCGGGATCGTCGCCTATCCCACAGACACCGTCTACGGTTTGGGATGTGATCCCAGCAACTCACGAGCCGTCAAGCGGGTCATGGCCGTCAAAGGAAAGCGGAGGAAGCCTTTCCCGATCCTCGTGGCCTCACAGGAAGTTGCAGATCGGATCGCCGTAATGGATCCGCGAGCAAAAGTATTGGCCTCGAAGTTTTGGCCTGGGCCGCTTACGCTGGTGCTCAAACCGAGAGTTCGGTTCCCCAACTCACTCACTCTTGGTCGGAAGACGATAGCCGTGAGATGCCCCGATGACCAAGTGGCGTTGAGACTGATTGAGAGATGCGGAGGTTTGCTTACTGGAACAAGTGCTAACCTAACAGGGCGCCCTCCTTGCACAAGTGCGAGAATGGTTTTGCGCTGTTTTGGCGACAGAATTGACGCCGCCGTGGATGGCGGACGATCGCCGCGGCGGGTAGGGTCAACGATTGTCCGCATCGACCGTCAGCGGGTCATGATAGTGAGAAAGGGGCCAATACGGAACGGACAGGTGAAACGAGCGCTTTCAGGCACAATCGAACCTCGCGAGAGAAGGTAGCTGAGAGCCGTTCTCCAAGCCAAACTCTTTTTCAGGCATTGATGGCCGTTAAGGGAGCAGCCCGGAGCAGGAGAGTCGCTTGCTGAGAGATTTCAATCTGCTTGTATCCACATCGCGAGGTAACGAAAGGAACACTTGCAGCGAGATGTGGTACCTGCTCGGGGAAGCAGGCGATCGAGGCGCGGTGGTTGAACGAACACAAGTGATAGGACTCGTGGTGGCACGTACAAGGATTGACCCGGTGACCGCTATCGAGAGGCTACGCTCGCTCTTGCTGGAGCGCCCATGGGAATTCCGCTATACTCTGAAGGTTACCCCGATCACTGGCACTGTGGAATCGGATCCGCAGGGAATTGTAGACTTTGCAGCCACGTTGGCTGACGGTCTGGAGAAGGATGAGAAGTATCGTATCACCGTCGAGAAACGCAGGACCGCGATTTCAGGACGGGCATTGATTGAGGCAGTGGCGAAGCGAATCGATCGAAAAGTCGATCTCGATGAGCCTGATAAGGTTGTACTGATACAGATCTTGGGTGAGGTCACAGGCGTGTCCGTGATACCTCCGGACAAGATCCTTTCTGTTGAAAGAGAGAAACGACTGGCCTCTCAAGAGCGGACGAAGTAGTCACACGCGATGCTCGGTCAAATTCTCGTTGACAGAAGAGCTACGCGTTCAACGACTGCCTTTTTGATCGCTTTCTCGATTTCTTGACGAGGCATCTTGATTGCTTCTAACTCCGTTGCACTAATACCGTAGAGCGCCGCTATGTTGCGAGCTTTCTCCCCAGACCATTCCTCGAGCAGTTCCTCGTTCAGCTCTACCTTAATGATCTGAGCTATCCTGTCTTCTAGTACTCGTGCATCTTCTTCGGTTTCGGAGAACGCAATTAAACCAACTGTCTTTGACTCTTGGGTTACTCCAATGTTAGCGATGGCAGCATCTATCTGTCTCTGCGCTGACGCGTAGAGAAGGGTCTCCATCGCGAGGCTTCGCGAAATACTAATCCCCGACTTGAATGCGTGCGACGCATTAATGGCTGCGATCTCCAGGTGCTCTTTGCCTGCGACGCGTCCTCCATCGAGGAACTGGATCTCGCTGCCGGGAACCGCGGCCCGTAGCTCTTTCAAAGTCACGGAAGGGTCCATGGCCTGTGGTACCCTGAATGCTGAGACCACAACGAATCTTCCGTCTTCTGATAGATCGAGGATCAAATCTCATCGATAGAGGCGCGCGTATTCAATTAGCTTTTCCACGACGCTGCCTTCGATCCCTGCCCCGGTGAGAGTTTCTCTCACGGAACTGAGCGGCTTTCCTTTCTTCTCGGCTTCGTCAAGCAGACGCCTGGTGTTTTCAAGCCGCTCCCATGGGAAGATGATCCACTGTTCAGTCTGAACGATGAAGAAATCTGGCTTGAAGATACTGTGCGGCTTGTAGTAGAGTGTTGCAGTCTTGATCGCCTTTGCACCACATGCATTAAGATGCTCCAGGGCGACTTTCAGACTCTCGCCAGAGTCGGATACATCATCCACAACGAGCACATTGGTGCCTTTGACAGGAACCGTTATCGCTTGGCTAATCACGGGTTTTCTCGCGGTCACGCCCGGCGCTAGATAGAACTCAATCCTTATGCTGGCCGTGTATGCGTTTTCCAGGAGGTCGGACAGGACGCGGGCGGGTGCCCATCCACCTCGGGACACTCCAATAATCAGGTCAGGTCGGAATCCAGAATCCTTCATCCGTTTAGCCAACTCCAGGAGCATATCGTAGACCTGATCCCATGAAGGCGCGACGAAAGAGATGGGCAACTGCGCTAGCTCCGAGGACTAGAGCACTTCTCGACACTCATTATAAGACTTGTTTCTCCCATCGAGCGAGGACTCATTTCCAAGCAAGCCCGCTAAAGCAAACTCCGAGGACCCTACATGCAGGTGCTCCTAGCAGCGGGAGCAACAGAACACATCAAACGTGTTTGGGTGGAGTTGCTCAGTGGAGATGCACATTTCACTGGGCAGTCCCCTCAAAGCAGGTCAGTCCACTTCATCGCAAATCCAGCGTTGTCGGTGCCTCCTCTTAAGTGCAACCTTAAACCCATCAGGCACGCGAAGATCATTCTCTGACTGTCTTTATATCGCAGATATCAATCTACGCCACTCCGCTCTCCGAATGATTGACAATTTCTGAGGTTGAACGTGCGTGTCGCGAAAGAAGACCAAACGAAAACACAGCATGGTCGAGATCATAGGCTTAGCCGCGATTGGCATATTCGTCGTCGGCATTATCTGGTTGGCATTCTTCACTCAACCGCAGACCCCAAGTCAGACAACGACAAACACACTCGCCCCAGATTTCACATTAACTGATGTGGACGGAAACACCTTCAGACTATCAGATCAACAAGGCAAGGTTGTCGTGCTCGAGTTCATGCGAACGACTTGCTCGGCGTGTGTGGCAGAGAGCCCCCGCCTCAGAGACCTCCGGTCGCAGTTTGGAAGCGATGTGGTCATGGTGATGATCAGCGTTGATCCGGCTGGCGATACTGATAGCGTTCTGCGGGACTACCGGAATCAGGACGTGACGGGCTGGATTGCGATAGGAGACAGGGCCCAAGTATACCAGGGATATGCTGTACAGGCTACGCCAACGATTTTCATCATCGACAAGAACGGATACATCAGGTACCAACACGTCGGATTGACTGAAACCTCTGTCCTCTTTGGCGAGGTCCAAAGCCTGACCAAATAGAGCACCTCGAGAGCACGTGAGCAGCATGCCTCCCGAGTGCTCGGCTCGCTCTTCCTCTACCCGGCCATCGTCCTGTCTTCCAGTTCCCAACGAGGTTACCGGGTCTGGCCAAAGGGCAAGCCGCGGCTGGAAGTGGTGGATCTCTCGTAGAATCTTGTGGCTGCTGTTTGTTCTCTTTCGTGGGCGAAGACATGGTAGGCTGATCTTTGAAAGAATTCGAGGCATTCCGCTAGTTGTGTTCCCCGAGGTCTTTCATCCGGGACTTTTCCTCAGCACTCCGCTTCTTCTTGGCGCCATTGAGGATCTTGAACTTGAGACTGGCTCGCTCGTGCTCGACCTAGGCACAGGAACCGGAATTTGCGCCATTTCCATCGCCCTGAAGGGAGCGCGAGTAACTGCAACCGACATCAGCACCATCGCAGTCCGCTGCGCGAGAACCAATGTTCTCATCAACAATCTGGAGGATCGTGTGAGAGTGCTCGAAGGTGACCTTTTCCAACCAGTCGAGAAGCAGAGGTTTGATCTGGTAATCTTCAACCCGCCCTACTACGAAGGAAAACCAGAAGAGTGGGCTGCGTACGCTTGGCGAGGCGAGAACGTGCTGCACAGATTTGCGGAAGATTTGGGCCCGCATCTGACTCCCAAAGGAAGAGCCCTCCTTTCGGTTTCCACGGAGGTTGACTTGTTGGCCGTCAAGAAGGAACTCCAAGAGAACGGATTCGAAACTCGTGAGATACGGAAACGTTGGATCCCCGGGGAAACAATCTACGTGTACGAGTGTGGTCCTTCACGGATCTGTGGGCACGTCAGAGGCGAAGCCAGGTCTGAAGCTGGCCAAGAATGATCATGGCCGCAAGTCCAATGCATATCGCGAAAGGCAGCCCGGGGAACACTTCTCTCCTCTCGAGCATCTTGAAACCAAGATAGCTGCCAATCAGAACGCCTGCGAAAGCTCCGAGATAGGATAGCATCCCGAAATTGACCATTGCATTGCTAGTAAGCATCGAGTAGAACACGAGATCTCCCATGCCAATAGTAAGATCGCCAACAGTGAGCACTGCCCCTTTGAATTCCTCTAGATCTGCCATCTCCGCAATCTTGCCTATCGGGCCTCGGTACACCGAGACTAGGTCATAGACTGCGAGGGCCGCCAATAGGACGATCGCGGTCATGGTTGGGATAGAAGCGCCTAGAAAGGTTCCAGTCAACGAGCCGATTATCGTGATCGACAGTATCTGGATGCCCTGAGGCCCTCTGTTTAGTCCGACGAGCAGGAGAGCCGAGATGATCCCGGTCAGGCCAATCCAACCGTACCCGTAGACATCAAGAATTGGGGACAGTTGCGCTGCGTACAGCTCGCTGTACCAATTAAGCAGAAAGAACGCAACAAAGAGAATTGCTCCTGTGATCAGATACTTGACTATCCGCTTCTTCTGATACTTCACGAGCAAGTAGATCAGGGTGGCAGCAACTGCCATCATGACGACGAAGAATGACGCGTTCAACGTCGCTCCGCTGGGAGTTTCGGGGAAGATCGTGATTGCCGCGATCTCGGCTTTCGAAGTTTGCAGCCCATAGGTCAGAACTCCAGAAAGTAAGAGCGCCGCTAGCACTGGAATGATTTGACCTGGGGTTGCCTTGAAATGCGTCGTCACTTGTCAGCTCCTAGCTTCATGCCCGCAACGTATAGGTAAGCCCGTTCCACCAAGGAACCTACCTTCTTGCAGAAGCTTCGTGTTTTTCTCAAAGTTGGCGAGGATGCTCGTGGCATGATACTGGCTGGTGCGAACGTTGCGCGATCTCTCCGGGTTGATTCCTATCTCGACTACTTGACAAGAAGCTCCTTTGAACTTGAATGGCAATCGCTCTTGAAGAATCTCGATCGATTGTCTGTGCACTTGACCAGTTGGAACGAGAGTAGTGCTTCGAAGCCTAGACATCGTAGGACTCACCGGCTTTGGGAACGAATGACTCAAGCCCTGCTTGCTTCTTCGCCCAGTCGGCAAGAACTGCGCAGCTGTCCTCGTCACCGTGGACTGCAAAAACCTTAGTCCTTTTGTCGACACTCTCTAGACATCGAAGTAGCTCGCCCCTTCCACCATGGGATGAGAAGTCGAATTTCAGTACCTTTGCACTGACCTTCTGAAGCTTGCCATGCAGCATATACTTGCCTTCGTCGAGCAATACTCTGCCTGGCGAGTTCTCAACCTGATAGCTTACGAGAATGATTCCGTTCTTCCTTCCTCGTGCCACCGATTCCATATAGAAAACGGAGGCGCCTCCCTTGAGCATTCCAGCCGGAGATACGATTACACCGGGGCCCTTGACAGCTCTTCGCCTATCATGCCAGTTTCTTACCCATTCCGCCTTCTTGACAGCGGATCTGAACAATTGAGGATCAGCAAGAGCAGACGCATGTTCCTCCAAGACGTTGATGGCCACCAGAGCCATTCCATCAACATACACGCTATGCTTGAAATTGTGAGCAGCGAGCATACACATGATCTCCTGAGACCTTCCCACCCCAAATGCAGGAATCAGAACGGTTCCGCCGTCCTCAACTATCTCATTGCAGGCGGCGACAAGCTGTTTCTCGCTTTCGTCTCGATCAGGATGATCTTCTTTCGCGTACGTGCTCTCTATGATAAGAGCATCGAGTGCGCCATAGTTGTAGTCCGCTGAACCCACAAGCCTCGTCGCTTTGAGGTTGAAGTCACTTGTATAGACAATTCGCCTGCCCTCCGCTTCGACGAGGACTTGGCTGCTCCCAGGGATGTGCCCTGCATTAAGAAGGGTCACGACTCCGTTCCCAACTTCGAATGGGTGGCGGTATGGTACGTTCACGGAGTGTTCCATCATCGCTTCCAAGTCCATGAACTCGTATGGTAGGTAGTATCCGCTCAGTTTGATCATGTCTCGGACCAAGATTTCGGTCAGTGCGAAGGTTGGCTCGAGTCCGTACACCGGGAGCCGGCTCCTCACAAAGAACATGGGAACAAGTCCGCTATGGTCAAGGTGGGCATGAGTAGCCACAATGCCATGCAGGTCTTTCGGCGAAACGTGTACCGGGAAACCTATCTCGTGGTCAATCATAACGCCGTAGTCAAGCAGAACAGATTTCTCTCCCAGCTTGACTTGGACGCCTGAGCGACCAACTTCACTGCATGCGCCGAGGAAGCGTATGTTCATACTGGTTCATCGACTTGCTTGAATGCGAAGCGGAGCTGCGACCTTTCTAAGTTTTTTGCAGTAGAACATGCCGGCGTCATCCGTACATGCTCTGCAAGGACTTGGATGTCTGCTTCATTCTCTTCTCGAATTCTTCTTCGATATCCTTGGCGCCATCTTCAAGATCACTAACGTCGACCTTAATCCCATAAGCCTTGCAGATGGTCTTGACCGCGATCGCTGCTGCTGAAGGATCCGCAGCTGCTGCGGACGCATATGGAAGAATCGCTATCGCAGGGAAGTCACGCATCTCAAACTCGCTCAACATGACTGCAAGCTGTCCGTAGACGAACAGGCCCGGCTCTAGGGTAGGATACTTGAAACCGTTCTTCTTCGTTAGGTATGCCCTAGTTGGCACTACTCTGACATTCTGTTTTCCAGACTTGAGACCGGAGTCCAATCCGCCAACCAGCACAGCATCTTTGAATTTCTGGTTCATTGTCCAGCGAGCGAGCACCTTGGCGAACTCGGACTCTTCAGTCCTGTGAGGAGCAAACTCAAGCTTGACAAAGACCAGTTTACCCTTTCGGAAGACCTCAAACGGTGTAACCAAACCCTCTTCGGCCGTGGAGACGAATGGCGGAGGGTGGGCAACGTCAACGAAACCTATCCGCTTCGCTTGGAGTGAGTGTACTAGATACGATATAGCAATGTATCCGGTTGATCCAATTCCGTGAAATCCGGTCATCAGGGTGCAGTTTCTGAAACCGTTCCCGTGGACATTCAATGATATTGGCATGAGTATCAGCTGTAGTTTCGTCAGAGCGGATATCTTGAGTCTGGCTAAAAACCTGCCGTAACTCCGTCCAGGATCGATTTGGCAAGCAATCGGTAAGACTTTTATTGACGTCCTCTGGGCCTATCATTCCATTCTATTTGGAGGATGATGATTTGGCGTATCTTGGCGGACAACCTGTGCTCGTGTTGAAGGAAGGTTCCTCGCGAAACAGAGGTAGAGACGCCCAAAGATCGAACATGACTGCTGCACGTGCAGTCGGAGAGGTTGTAAAGAGCACCCTTGGTCCCAGGGGAATGGATAAGATGCTCGTTGACAGCCTAGGCGATGTGACCGTCACTAATGACGGAGCAACCGTCCTGGATGAGATTGATGTCCAAAACCCTGCAGCAAAGATGATGGTTGAAGTCGCAAAGACACAGGATGATGAAGTTGGCGACGGCACAACCACTGCAGTAATCATCGCAGGAGAGCTGCTGAAGCGTGCGGAGGCCCTCCTCGACGATGAGATTCATCCCACGGTCATAGTTGCGGGATACAAGAAGGGTGCCGAGAAGGCCATGCAAGTGCTCAGCGAGATATCTCTCCCCGTTGAGCCGGATGATAAGGTGACACTCAAGAAAGTTGCCATGACATCGATGCACAGCAAAGGACTGGGTGCAGCAAGAGAACACTTCGCAGACATCTCTATCGAGGCCGTCAGACTAGTGGCTGAGAAGCGAGGCACGGAATGGACTGCCGACATCGACAATATACAACTCACCAAGAAGGAAGGAAAGAGCCTCCTCGACACCGAACTGGTCAAGGGAATCATAGTCGACAAAGAAGTCGTCCACCCAGGCATGCCAAAGTCCGTGAAGAACGCCCGAATTGCACTGCTAGACAGCGCACTGGAGATTGAGAAGACTGAAATCAGCGCCGAGATCAGAATCAACGACCCAACACAGATGAAGGCGTTCTTGGACGAGGAGACCAAGATGATGAAGGACATGGTGGACAAGATAAAGGCCGCAAAAGCGAACGTGGTGATGTGCCAGAAGGGAATAGACGATACTACTCAGCACTTCCTCGCTAAGGAAGGAATCCTCGCCGCCAGAAGAATCAAGAAATCTGACATGGAAAAGCTGGCTAGAGCAACAGGAGGAAAAGTAGTCACCAATCTTGAGGATCTCAGGGACAGCGACCTCGGATCTGCAGGCCTCGTGGAAGAACGTAAACTCGGTGATGACAAGATGATCTTCGTCGAAGGGTGCAAGAACCCAAGATCAGTCGCGATACTCATACGAGCCGGATTAGAGAGGCTAGTTGACGAAGCCGAGCGTGCTCTGAACGACTCGCTTTCTGTCGTTGCAGATGTAATCACCAAGAACAAAGTCGTGGCCGGGGGCGGTGCGATCGAGGAGGAATTGTCCAAGAGAATCAGAGATTACGCCAAGAAGGTAGGAGGAAGAGAACAACTTGCTATCGAAGCGTTCGCTGATTCGATTGAGATTGTCCCCAGAACGCTGGCGGAGAATGCTGGACTCGATCCAATTGACATAATGGTTGATTTGCGGTCGGCCCATGTAAAGAAAGAGGGATTATGGCAGGGCGTCGATGTCTTCAAAGGCGGGACAAGAGACATGCTGAAGAGCGGAGTCCTCGAACCCGTCAAGGTCAAGGAGCAAGCCATCAAATCTGCCACAGAAGCCGCTTCGATGATCCTTAGAATCGACGATGTCATTGCTGCAGCAAAGCCTCCACCAACCCCACCTCCGAGGGGCGGCCCCGGCGGAGAGATGCCTGAGTACTAGCCCAACCACCTCGGTGACTCGCCAGTAACAGCGGATAGGTTGAACTGAGCGTTTCCGTCAAGATCGGAGACGGCGGGCCGCTCAGGACAATCCCCTGATGCAAGCCTTTAAGAAAGGCCGCCAAGCCTCGTAGACCGGCAGTGCTCCGGTAGTATAGCCCGGTCATGTCCGTAGCGCCGAGAGTATGCTGGCCTCTCGTGGCACAAGTCGGAGAAAGCCAGCGACGCGGGTTCAAAATGATCAAACAAAACAGGTCATGAAAATCCCGCCCGGAGCACCAAGCTAGCACAAACGTGAACTGGTTGCCAGAACTCACGAAAGGAACTGCAATTCTCATAACAGGCACACCAGGCACAGGAAAAACGACCATTAGTCGTCTACTTGCGACAGAGCTCCGAGCCTGCTACGTCGACCCCAAGACCTTGCTTAGACGCAAAGAGGTCGACTACACATACGACGAGAAGAGGAAAACACGCACAGTCTCCCTCAAAAGACTTCGCAATAGGCTGTGCGAGCGGGCCGCACGAACTGACCATGGATTGGTCATTGACAGTCACATCGCTCTAGAAACCGGTCCTTTGCCCAGACTTGTCAGAGCGATTGTTCTGCGCTGTGATCCGATCGTCTTGGAACAACGACTCGAACGCAAACGATGGTCGAAATCCAAGATCGGCGAGAACCTACAGGCCGAGATCCTTGACATCTGCTTATGGGACGCAGTGGAGAACTATGGGTGGAATAAGATCCTGGAGATCGATACTACAGAGAAGGCTCCTAGCCGCGTGATCCAGCTGATCATGAAGGACATGCACAAGAAGCGAATTCAGAGGCAACCAAAGGTGGACTGGCTGTTGAGTTTGAAACGCAAAGGGATCCTGGCCCGTTACCTCGAGTGAGGGTTGGAATTGAAGAAGACCTACCTTGTGGTAGCATGCCCGAAATGTCGAGCGCTCCTACTTGCACGGCAGGGAAGGAAAACTAGGCAATGTCCCTATTGCGGAACCAAGATGAACCTCATGAAGACGGAGGTTGTTTGGGTGACGAGCGACCTCGAAGAGGCACGCTCGATCCTTCGCTCCAAGCGGCAAGGCAGATCTGAACCGGTGAGAGCAAGCGAATATCAGAAGCAGATCGGCACAGGCTTTTAACGTCGTCGCGTGAGTATTTGGGGTGGTCAGTTTGTCTTCGGCTGCGGACAGAAAGTTCTCCGAGGAGCTCGCGCTTCTCCTTCAGAAACCGATTGTTGTCGAAACCAATGGCGGCAAGAGATATACGGGCATTCTCTCCGGAGTGGATACGGACACCCTCACCGTGTGCATTTCAGATTGCACCGACGAATCAGGGAAGACTGTCCATAGGCTATTCATCACCGGACGCTCCATCGCACAGATGTACAGTGTTGAGAGACCATTCGCTTTGCAGGCACTCGCCGATAGACTCGAGCGAGTCTTCCCAAGAATGGTCAGGGTAGTAGAAGGAGCAGGCGTGATTGTGGTCATGGACAAGATCCGACTGGGCGAAAAAGGCATGATCGAAGGGTCAGGCCCGGCCGCGGAAAGAGTTCAGAAAGTCTACGAAGAGTTCATGAAGGAACAACCCAAAGGGGCCTAGTGCAAGTCGAGAAATCAAGCCTCAAGCTGGAAGCGCGATCAGACAGGTTCGTTGGCACGAAATAAGAATGGATCCTGTTGAATGATTTGCATTGTCTTTCGAAATCAACCGACGAGATGTCCTAGGTAGAATAGGGATCCTTGAAACCAAGAGCGGGAAGCTTGAGACTCCAGCACTCTTTCCTGTCGTCAATCCACTTGCTCAAGAGATCCCTCCACGTGTGATGTTCGAAAGATTTGGATGCAAAGCCCTAATCACGAATGCATATCTGATATCGCGACGAGCCGGGAACACCGGAGTCACCAACATACATGATTTCCTAGACTTCCCCGGTATCATCGCCACAGACTCGGGAGCTTACCAGATTCTTCGCTACGGGGAAGTCGAGATCAGCCCCCTAGAGGTCATTCGGTACCAAGAGTCCATTCAGACTGACATCGGTGTTATCCTAGACTTGCCCACAGGATCGAAAGCTTCCAAAGCTCGCGCGACTGAGACTGTCAGAGAGACCGTCAGGAGAGCGGATGAGGCGAAGAAAGCAATCACAAGACGAGACATAGCTTGGGTGGGACCGATACAGGGAGGAACGTTCCCCGATCTGGTTGCTCACAGCGCCCGTGAAATGGCCAAGCGAGAATTCGACATATACGCCCTTGGAAGCCCAACCGAAGTGATGGAACAGTACCTCTTCGCAGACTTGGCCGACATGATCTTGGCGGCAAAGATGAACGTCCCCTCAAGTGCACCGTTTCACCTGTTTGGCGCTGGTCACCCATTCATGTTTGCATTTGCCGTTGCACTTGGGTGCGACTTGTTCGATTCAGCGGCATACATACTCTATGCGCGTAGGGGTCGCTACCTGACCAACGCCGGTACTCTACATCTCACAGAGATGGAGTATTTCCCATGCGGATGCAGCATATGCGACAAGACGACGCCTGAAGAGGTTAGATCACGCCCTCTCATCGAGAGAACTCAATTCCTCGCTGAACACAATCTATCTGCCTGTCTGCAGGAAATTGAGACAATAAAGGAAGCCATCGCCGAGGGAAGACTCTGGGAACTCATCGAAGCGAGATGCAGGAGCCACCCGAGCCTACTGGAAGGTCTTCGCAAGATCGGAGAGCACAAGTCCCATGTGGCATGCGCTGCACCTTCAACGAAACGCAAAGGCGTCTTCTTCTTCGACTCAACGAGTCTTCAAAGACCGGAATACGTCATGTACCTTGAGAGGCTACTCCGAGATTATGAACACCCTAAGGCAGCAACGACAATGCTACTGATGCCTGCGACCAGGCAAGGCCCAAAGAATAGGACAAGCACACGCATGGAACTCGTAGATTTTGGCCACAAGGTACATGTCTGCCTGTATTGCCCGCCATACGGGATCGTACCTTCAGAGTTGGAGGATACTTTCCCTTTCATGCACACTGAGTTCCCAGAGGAGCCAGATGCCGAAACCATCAAGGCGATGGCAGAGGCTATCCGAATCTACCTTGCCAAGAACAAAGCCTACCGGTCTCTTGTGTTCGTTCACTCGAACAAGCCCTGGCAGACACGCCTCGGCAGAATGTGCGGGCACATCTGCAGGGGCATGGGCTTGAAATTCTCTTGCCATGGCCATCACAAGCTTTCCGACCTAACGATAGAAATAGTAGGCAATCATAAGAGATATCGGGACAAGACAGCCACGAACAGGCTCACCAGAAGGAAATCGTAGGGTTCACAGGTGCCCCCATCAAAGAAAGGCGCCCTAGGGAAATTGCTAGGATCAGATACTAGAGCGGAGCTACTCACATTCTTCCACAGCAATCCGAGAACTGCCGACAGCCTAGAAGGCCTTGCTGCAAGAGTTGGAAGGAAACCTAACGAAATCGAAATTGATCTTACAGAGCTCGTCGAGATAGGCTTGCTACGAGAACAGAAGATCTACTCATTGGACCCTGACCGAGATGTCACTCTGCAACGAGAAATCTCCGACGAGTTGAAAGAGACAACTGCACAACAAGAACAAGAACCCCTCGAAGAAGTCACGAGAGAATTGACAGGAATCGAGATCATCGACCATATTGTACCATCTGGAATCCCCTCACCAGTGATGCTTCTCATCATGGGTGACCCGGGCACCGCGAAAAGAGAGCTATGCCTAGAGTTCGTGGCAAAGTGCCTCAGGCAGAAGCGGCGTGTAGTGTATCTGACTTTGGAACAATCTCCAGAAGAGATACGCGCTTCACTGAGCGGGATGGGAGACCTTGGACCTCTAGTTGGACCGTTTGCCAGGCCCGAAAGATTGCACGACCTTATCATAATCGACTGCTATTCTCCCCAGATCGGCATGACAAGTAATGAAGAGTTGAGCGCTGATCCGAACAACCTCTCAGAAGTGAGCATCGCAGTGTCGAAAGCTCTGGAGAATAGAACCCAAGGCCTCTTCCTCCTCGATTCGCTTGATACTCTAATTCGCAAGAGGGGACTGGCCTCATCCTTAGAGCTGATTCGAACGCTACGAGCCAAGACAAGGATTGTCAAGTTCGATTCCATCGTAACGCTCAACAGACAAGCCTTCCCCACAGCGATATTAGCAGCAGTGCAAGAGAGTGCCGACGGAGTCTTCGAAATGAAAGTCCAAGAGGAACCCTCAGGCCTCACACGCTACTTCAGAGTACCGAAAATGCGGGGCACCTCACACCATTCGGCATGGAGGGCATACGAGCTCGACTTCAAGACACATGCCAAGACCGCATGAGCAAAGCGACAACCACGCTCCAGCGAACAAAGCCCCCCTTGCGACACTCGGAAGACGATCACAGTAGGGCTATTGCTGACATCACAGCCCAAGAGGATTGCAGAAACTCCTCAATCGAGAGACGAGCACGATGACAACGCAGCATTTTAATGATATATGCGATAAACCATGGTACAGCGAGCGTCGATGAGTCGCCAACATCTCCTTCGCCATCCCACGAGACCGTTCGAGGTCTCTGCCGGCAAGACAACAGATCAATTGATTTCCGAAATGGCTTCCACTGCCTTCCAAGGAAGAAGACTCGGTGAGGCCTTCGAAATTTGGACTCGGATGTTGAAGAAACGACAGATAGTCATCTGGATGGGAATCGCAGGGGCCATGGTGCCGGCAGGCATGCGGAAGATCATCGTACAGTTGATCAGAAGAAGGATGATTGACGCGCTAGTAACAACCGGTGCAACGATCTACCATGACGCCTATGAGGCGATTGGGGGAAAGCACTTCAAAGGAACCGACAAAGTCGATGATGTCCAACTCAGGAAATACAGAGTCGACAGGATGTACGACGTGTACGCCGACGAGAGAAGATTCTACCGACTTGATATCGAGATTGAGAAAGAGTTCTGTTCTCTGCTTCGAGACAACTACCCCTACTCCTCTCGCCAGATCACTGAGAAGCTCGGTGCATGGCTTTCTGAGAGAGCACGAGACAAGGACAGCATCTCAATCGCCGCAGAGGAATCGGGCGTCCCGATTTTTCTCCCTGCCCTCTCTGACAGCTCCTTGGGATTTGCGATGATGTTCGCCAATAGGAGACGAGGAAGGAGAATCATCGTCGATCATATGAGAGATGTTCATGAGAGCGCTTTGATCACTGAGAAATCCTCGCGGAGCGGAGTAGTGATCTTTGGGGGCGGAGTTCCAAAGAACTTCATACAGCAGTCTGCGGTTGTAGCAGGTTACGCAACCAGACACGACCGAACACATGACTACGCCATCCAAGTAACCACAGACGCGGCACATTGGGGCGGCCTTAGCGGTGCAACCCTTGAAGAGGCGAAAAGCTGGGGCAAGTACAGTCCGAGGGCACAGATGACTACTTGCCACGTGGATTCCACTATCGCGTTGCCGATACTCGCTCAAGCCCTTGCTGAGAAGTTCAAGCGGGTTAGAAGGAACATTCCAGTCTTCGAGTGGACGGGGGACTCGCTCAGAATCGCGTTTCAAAGGTTCAAGGCATAGACATGCCAAAGCTGCGGACTACACAGCTAAATACATGCGAATGTCGGTCTAGGAATGGGCCCGGGCCCGTAAGGACATGGAATCCCGGGAAGCTCAGCCAGGTTGGAGCGACCGTAACACTCTCGACAGGGCGAAGTTGTCGAAGCTCATAACCGGTTGGTCGGGCGTTCAAATCGCCCCGGGCCCATCATGATTGTTCTTGGTCCTGAGGTGCGCAAGAAGCAGCCGATTCGCGATATCCAGTGAGAAACGACGTTTCACAGAAAAACAGTGATCGATCTCAACGAGGCTAAAGCTGCTGGACACGCTTGATAACGAGCTGGATATCTTCGGCTTTGACAGTCTTGCGGCCTGCATGAGTGGCGAGTGTCGTAGCCTCCTTGCTGATGCGTATGGCGTACTCCTCCAGGATGCGACGCATTTCTTCAACCGCATCGTCCCCCACCCGTTCAGCGCCGGCTTTCTCGATGAGTCTCCGAACGGCCGCCGTAGAAAGTTCACCGTTTCGCAACAAAACAACCAGAAAAAGGTTTGGAATTGCAGATTCTATTAAGGTTTGCCACTTCTGGACAGTATGAGCATGATTAGCGCCTTCTGCGGCGACTAGGAGCCACTTTTGAGCTCTTCTCATCTACTGTGCCATGTCAATCGGCACCTCAGCGCAAGAGGAAAAAGAGATGGAAATGTGAACCTCGTGCCCTTTGCTCACAACTTGCTTCCGAGCCACTCATGGGCTCTGATCCGGCTCCGGCATCGGAGCCTCAAGGCGACCTCGCATTCGGGCCCACATTCGCAAGATTCCGCCATGTTCTTGGCAACCATGAGGCATAATTCGTGGCGAGGGAATGAACTCTAGGTTTTTAGGCTAGAGACATTATTGCAAGCCCTCGCGCTGAATCGGAGACAACAACTTGGGAAAAGTTCGCACGGAAACGGTCAAGCGGGCAGCGAGGGAAGTGATCGCGAGATTCCCTGAAAAGTTCACGAACGAGTATGAGGCAAACAAGGCAGCAGTCAATGAAGTGATGAAAGCACCGTCAAAGAAACTGAGAAACCGAATAGCAGGGTACGTCACGCGTCTCAAAGTGACAGATGCTCATAGAATAGCCATGATGCAGATGAGTCCAGAAGCTCAACTGGGTCTCGGTGAAGAGGAAGAAGAACAAACAGAACAGGAAAGCACGCCCGCGGCAGCTTAGACTATTTCTTGACTGATCACTCGACTGACAAAGTGTATTTCCCTCTTTCTCACGCTTTCATAATCTACGAATGGTTTTAGCACGAAGATTGTTCTGACCTCCAAGACCTCGTGTGTGACTGTTCAATCCATGTCTCAGAGACCACCATACTGCCTGTTGTTGAGACCGGCAGAACATTCGACCAAGCCTGGATCACGTTCCTCGATCAGTAACAATTCTTCTCAGGTCCACAGAGTTGATGCCCACACCGATGCAAGCTGCCATTGTCTGGGCAAGGAGGTTCCAGCTCTTGTCATGCGAAACGAACTCTGAAAATGAAAGCAGGCATTTGACAATCTGCAGGTGTGGGACCCCAGAAAACGAATGTCTCGATGTCAATTTGTTCGCATCTTGTAACCATCACTAAAGAACCAAAGTGACAAAAGGGAATGTGGAGACATCCCCCATCTGGGCGCAACTACCCAGTTTGCAAAGACTTTTATGGGGATAGAATGGGTAGACTTCAAACGTATTGAAGGGAGGCGCATGCTTATGGTAGAGATGTTTTGTGTAAAGTGCAAGGAGAAGAAGACAGTCGCCGATGATACTGTGACGAAAGAGAAAACGGCAAAAGGACGCAACATGATACGTGCTGTCTGTCCAACCTGTGGAACCAAGATGGTCAAATTCGTGAAGTAACTTCCGGACTGTCTGACTCCAGTGGGGCACTGTCTGAGTCGTTTGATCGGCTGTGCCCGTTTCTACCCCCTTTCTGATTCTTGTTGAATTGCGTGGAGGGCACAACTGCAAGGTATGGGTTCCAAGCGTTGGCCGGGGCCACAGAGCAACACTCGTCTGAATTCGTGATCGGACACGAGAAACTCGATCTTCACATCTATCTGTCGTCAACGAACAATCTTCTTCTTCACGAGGAGACTATTCCTAGCCGAGTGGCCGAACTAAAGCGCGAATTCCTGCGCGACGAAGTAGTGAGGGATCCCGTAGTTGTCGACACTGATTCATGCGTTGTCCTCGATGGAATGCACCGTGTGGTCGCACTAAGGGAGCTCGATTGCGCTTGCATACCAGTATGTGCGGTCGATTATCTGAATCCCAGTATCAAACTCGGCACCTGGTACAGATCAATCTCCGGCACAATGAGTCCCGACGAGATCAAGCTCGCCCTCTCTGCGTCAGGTCTCAGATTCGAAACATTCCCGTTTGACATTTCGAACATTAGAGAGAATCCTGTACTCGCAATGCTGTTTGCGCACCGTGAGTGTCTCAAACTTGAGAATGGTGACATGCGAGTCTTTGCGACTCTCAAGACCGCGGAACAGTGCCTCCGAAAACTCGGCCTCACGGTCAAGTTCGAGACGGAGAGCGACGCACTCAAAAATCTTGTCAACAAGAAGACAAAGGCCGTAATCACGCTGCCGATGATAGACAAAGCATCGGTACGGAGAGCAGGACTAACGGGGCGACTGTTACCACACAAAGTGACGAGGCACATTATTCCCGCCCGACCATTAGGGGTAAACGTGCCTCTGATCACACTTACAGACCGAAACACACCGTTCAAGGACTTGAACCAAAGACTGGTTTCGAGCCTAAGAATTAGGGGAATAACTCGCAAGCCTTCCGGGGCTATCATCGGAGGTAGACGCTACGAGGAGGAGACGTTTATCTTCAACTAGCGAAACTGCCATGAGAAGGCCGGACGTTGCGAGTTCACGTTAAGCTCTACGGAGTTCTGAAGACCGCTGCAAAGACAGAAAGGCTCGAGCTTGACTTTGAGAGCCCAATCTCCATACGACAGCTCGTGAACAGGCTGGTCAGCGTGATCGCGCGCCCCGAATTTGAGACATATCTGATAGATGCAGACACGAAAGACCCTAGACCGAATGCATTGATCCTAGTTTCAGGAACAGAGATCGGAGCCCTGAATGGGATCGACTCCACGCTAAGAGATGGGGATGAAGTTGTGTTCCTGCCTGTCGTGCACGGAGGTTGAATTGCCCGCAGCTCAGCCGGTCTCACATACTTTATATGAACCCCGGCAAGGCTAGCTTGAATCTGATCGAGAGCTGAGGATCATGCCCGCGCAGATCAGCGACATTGAAGAATTTGTTCGCATTTCGGAGCGAGCAGAAGAGTGCAGAGTCAAACGCCTGGAAGACATCGTCAAGTTGAAACTGAGAACACCGAGCAAGCTCTACACGATAAAGCTGAATGCTGACCAAGCCGCAGAAGTTCTAAAACGAGTCAAGTGCGAAGTCATAGAAACCTAGACGGCTGAGACTCGCTCGGCTCACCAACTTTCCGAGGGCCCAATGTTCAATGGATGATTGAATCGGACGAATTTTCTCTTCTGAAATAAGCGACGTCGTCCATTCTCCTCACGAACCTCGTGCAGTGCCCACACTCAGACGCTAGTATTGGCAGCTGATCCTCAGGGCAAGTCAGAACCTCCACGCTAAGGACCCGATATCTTGGCGACGCTGGGGTCACACCGTAAGTTCTGACAAAATCGTCCAATGTCAGCTCAGGCGCTAATGGATCCTCCAAGTCAATGACAACCTGAATTGACCGAATGGGAACCCGAACAAAGCTTCCTGAACTCTCAGCGAGCAATCCTTGCTTCCTCCCTTCCTCGCCTTGAGAGGACCTCCAGCCATGGGTTTCCTGCGAAGAAAGTCGGCAGACTCTCCGCCGCAGTAACCGGGGCTAGGGTGCGTGTCGAAGGAAAGCTCTTGACAGGCTCTGGAGCAGAAGGCATACGCCTCAGAGACATGAGTTCCTCACTCAGGCTGTGGACAGTTCGTTCGAGGGTGTCGATCTGGGCGCGAAGTTCTCGGATCTCGCTTTCGAGCCGATGATCCACTGCTTCACTGGTTTGGGGAACCACTACGCTCTCCATCTCGAAATAGCGTGCGGGTAGGGCTTCCTCGACGTTTCTATGGTCGTAGGTGAAGAGACCGATGCCTCGCTCATGAAAGAGTCTCGCGTCAGTGAGAGAAGCGGCACTCTTGGGAAGAGCAAGGTATGTCCTGTTCGACTTCCCAGCAAGGGCTGTTGCCTTCATTATCGAATTCAGGAAGGCTTGTCGATTTGCCCAGCCTGATTCGTCTAGAATGACCACACGAACACTCGTATCCTCGCCTTGGAAGAATATATCCGGGCTCGGGCCATTGTCTACGATAGGAGATTCCACAAGGCCGGCACTTGCGAAACGTTGACGAATCCTTTGCCTTATGTTGACCAGGTTAGGCTGCGCCAGGGAGCCATCCCTCCATGCGCTCCCAATTCCATCCATAGTCTTCCGGAACCGCATAGCCGTAGATGATGCACCCATGCCAGACCGAGTGTTGCGGGTTCTTCGTCATCTTGACGGACACTCCTTTGAGTCCCTTCTCTTTCAACAGCGCCTTCATCTTTGTAGGAGCATCCGTTGCGAAGTCTCGGAGTTTCTCGGGAGACTGCCAGCTGAAGTTTCCGCCGGAGAGCAGAATCTCCTTGTACAGTAGGGGCTGAAGCTCGACCGGGCATCTTTCCACAGACCTTACTATTGCTTCTCCAAAGTCGATCATGCCTTCGAAAACGGCATCACCTATCTTGACATCTTTGGGTCTAGGCATTCCACGGGTCACGTAACTCTGAAACAGCTCATTCTGAGGGTTGAAGACATATTCTCCGATTAGGAATCTCTGCCATGATTTCTCAGCGAAATCAACTTCAACTCTGGTTCCTGGCACTTTGAATCTTGCCCTGAACTTCGTGGGGCTGTCCTTCGCGGCCTTGACCGCGCTTTCTAGATTCAGCGGAAGGAGACCCAAATCCTCTTTTACACGACGGACGAACGCTTCCTCACGAGCGAGATCTCCGTACCCAAGATCTTTGAGGATTTCAGCCGTGATGGAATTTGCCTCTCCGCCTCCGCGGTTTACGGCGACGAGCGCACTACGTATCGGGTAACTGCTAATGGGACACACCTGCGTATTTCCGTGCCCTGACTCCACGACGACGCAGGTCGTAACTCCGTGACCTATTGCAACTGCAAATGGTTGAGAGATTACAGTGACAGCTTTGACGAGTCCATCCTTGGCGGCTGCAGTCATGGTCTCGAAGAGACTCTCGTACATGTATCGCGGCGAGACACTGGAAAGCGATGCCACTACATAGAAACCTTCGAAGTTCTGCTCTGGTTTAGGTCGAAACATGTCGAGGCCGAAACGGGAGATCTCGTTGACGACTCTCCAGGCTCTGTTGTCTCCCCGATCTATCACGCCGTTTCGCATAGGGTAGACGAGACGCGAGGACAGGTCTTCTGAGGATTGCAGGTAGAGAGGAACGTCGTCCCCGACGACGATTTCTGGCGCCTGGCTCAGTGCTCGCATCATGATGGAATCATGATCCGGGAAGTACCCTCTGTTTCGTAGTATCTTGGGGGCGTCGCCGCAAGTTATCGGCCCGAACTTGAAATCACTGGTTCCGAAATCCATTCCGAACGTGTACTGTTCTTTGTATTCGCTCAATGCGAACTCCTCTCAACAACCAGTCTCTCACCATCTATTCGGACGATTACTTCCTCGTTGGCCGAGAAGGGGAACAGCGAATCTTTCACAACGTCAGCAGGAATGTAGAGAACGCCTGTGCGACTTCTGTCTGAGCGCGTCCCGAGTATTATGCGCGCGATACCGCGAAGGACCATGTGATTCACCTGTCAAATTGACTGGCAGAGCGTACGGTAGACCGTGCAATAAGAACCGGAGAATGACACGACAGACTGGTGAGGCAAGTGAAACTACCGGAGGAGTGACGACGATTCGAACAACACAGGCGAAGCCATTTACCCCAAGCCACCCAACTCCTGTTCCTCGATTCAGAGGGCATTCGTGATGACACGCCCAGCAGGTCAGTATGTGTTGACATTCCTGCTCATGTTCGCCATCGGTCTTGGCGTGCCCATTTCACCCCTGTTCGCGTCAAAAATGGGAGCGAGCTGGGTGGAGATCGGACTGATGGGGACCGCGTGGGGAATTGTCTTTACATTGTCGGCGTTTCTGACCGGGCGTGTCTCTGATAGGATTGGGAGAAAACCCGTTCTGGCAATGAGTTGCGCCTTGAGCGCATTCGCGGCATTGTGGTTCCTGCGGGCCACTAGCGTCAAAGAACTGATCGCGATCAGGGGATTGGAAGGACTCGCGTGGGCGTGCTTCTGGCCACCAATGGAGGCTCTTGCAACAGAGACCGCGGATACTGAGCAGGTCGGCAGAGGCATTGGGTTCGTCACAACTGTCTATGCACTCGGTTTTGCCATCGGCTCGTTTGCGGCAGGAGTCATGACAGGTTTCTTCGGATTTGCTCTAACCTTCTCGACCTACTTTGCATTCGCTGCTGTTTCGATACCCGCGGTTTGGTTTGTCGACACTCCGAAACGCACGCATCACGGGGGGACACTGCCGCGCGGTGGACTGTCGCGGAAACTCTCGTCCCGCGGTCTGGTAGCCGGAAACGTCCTTGGAGCATCCTACACGTTCGGACTGGCAACCGTCATGGCATTACTCGCAGTCTACGCAGCCGGCCTTGGAATTCCCATCTTCTGGATCGGGAGTGCTTTGTCGATATTCTGGGTCGGAAGAATACTCGGCGCTGCATTTGCTGGAACTGCATCGGATAGGTTAGGGAGAAGACGTGTAGCCCTGACCGCTCTGCTCGTAGGATGTGTAGGATTCGTGACGATTGGGAGCGCTCCAAGTCTCTTGCTCATTGTTGTTGGCGCTCTTTTGGCGGGCCTTTCGGTAGGCGGCATCTTCCCAGTCAATGTGGCGATTATTGCAGATGACATTGAACCGGAGCTTCGTGGGGCTGCGATGGGGTTCTACGAGATGATCTGTGCGATTGCTTTCATGGCCGCCTCGGCGTTCGGTGGAATAACCGCTGAACTGGTTAATCCGAGAACCCCATACGAATTGTCGGCGGTTGTGTTCGTTTCGTGCGCAATCGCACTCGGGATTCTTCTGCCAAAACATCCGCAGACTGTTAACGCGCGCTCAGAAGCAAACGTCACCGATTGAAGCAAACCCTTTTTCTGTGGTCGATTGGAAATGCAGTTTGCAGGAATCCACGCATTCTCTGATCATCGACATCGAACTCGCTTCGGAGTCATTTGGCAGAGAATACTTAGTCCGCCGGGCCGCTCGATACCCTTTTTACTGATATGGTTCGCGCGTATTAGCGGGCGCAGATGACATATGCTCTCCTTGAGGCCTGATGATTTTTCGGGAGCTAAGCTCATTGATTCACGTGATGTCCTAGCCGTGTTCTATGCTAGTTGGTGCCCGTTCTGCAGAGCGTTTCTCACGATCTTCGAAAGCATAATGATGAAGAGGGCCAACCCTGATGGAGCCCTCGTCGACATCAGCGACGAAAACAACCCATTGTGGGAGACATTCAAAGTCAACATAGTCCCGACTTTGGTCGGGTTCAGAGACGGCGCGGCGATTGTGAGAAAAGACGGGATCGCCGGCGCAGGCCTAGGAATTTCCGATCTTCAGGATGCGTTACGAAAGATGGAGAAAGACTAGGCGACTCGCTTCGAAGGATTCGCTCGGTAAGGCATATATCTCGTCACCTGAATGCTTGACCCCGCCTCATGAGGCATGGAAGGTCTTTGTAATGAAATTCGTCGATCTGACGGTTCCGATTGGAATAGCAACGCCGCCGTGGCCAACATACGAACCGCTTCAAGTGAAATACTTCAAGCGACTTGCTCCAAATGGAGCGAACGGCCAGATTCTAACACACTCCAACCACGTCGGTACTCACCTTGACGGAGAGATACACTTCTACACCCCAGGAAAGGACATTGCGAGCTTGACGATGGATTTCCTAGTCGGACCAGGAGCGGTAGTAGACCTATCAGACGCAGCAGGCGACTATGATGTCTATACTTCGAAGATGATAGAGGACAGAGTTGAGATCAAAGAAGGCGACATACTGATCATCCACACCGGCTACCACAAATACGGCTGGGACCAACCAACCGCCGACGAAATCCGATACATGGTCAAGCATCCTGGCCCAGACAGAGAATTCGCAGAGTGGGCCAAGAGAAAGAAGATCAAGTGGATTGGCGTCGACTGCGGTAGCGCCGACCACCCAATGAACACGATCATCCGCGACTTGATGCCTAGACAAGCAAGAGAAGCCGACGCTCACTTCCAAAAGAAGTATGGCAAAGCATTGAAGGAGTTCTTCTCCGACGACAAGTACCAGCTCATGCACATCGAGATGTTCCCTCACACAATAATCCACGCTGAGTGCATCGGAGGAGACATTGACCTCCTTCTCAACCAACGCACAACGATTGGATTCTTCCCGTGGCGATTCGTGGACGGCGAATCAAGCATAGGTCGATGCGCCGCCGTCCTAGAGGACACCGAATACGACCGCCTAATGAAGAAGAAAGCATCGTTGCCAAGAACCAAATTCGGTGACGCAATCGGGTGCAAACGTTAGACGACGACAAACGTCAGCCATGCTAGCGACACTAACTTGACGTAGAAGAACACTCAAGAGCCACGCGATAGCCTTGCACGGACGTTCAGGCGTCACGACTTGAGACGCCACGCTCGAATATTGCACGTAGGACAGGGCACAGACCCTCTTTGTAGATAGCAGCGCCCATCTTTCTGTAACCTTCAGAATTCAAGTGGAGCCCATCACTCGAGTACTGCAAAGCAAGCCTGTTCGTGCCCTTGTCGCGCGTTGCGCGGAAAACGTCAACGCACAGTACCCCGATTTCCCGACAATGTTCCTGCAGCAGAGTGTTCAATACGATCCGTGTAGGGATTCCTTCGTCGTATCCGAGTATTGATGGCACGGTGCACGCGATCGGCGTTATTTGGTTCTCACGCGAAAGCCTATACATCGTTATGAGGTTCCGTAGTATCTCTCTTGGAGCGAGACCCCACCCCAGGTCATTCGAACCCCCTAAGACTATTACCACTCTGGGAGAAAGGCGGATCACATCTAGATCGAATCGAGCTACCATCTGCTCTGAAAGCTCGCCAACAAGTCCTTTGTTGATAATCTCGATTGAGAGCGAGTCAGATGGAAAGTCCCGGCCGATCTTGTCGCTCAAGAAATCAGTATATGGAGTCGACTTCCAAGTGTCTTCGTCGAGTCCGTACGATTGGAAGCCAACTGTCAGGCTGTCTCCTAGCGCCACCACTCTCACACGTGAAGACATGTCGGGCATCGATTTCACCACAGCTTCCAGTACCGAGTCGGAGGGAGACTCTCAGACTCTTACTATTAGGCCGTTGGAACCCAACGAATCCGCCCACTAATACCGTTTATTACGGTATGGCTTGCCTCCATGGACGGTGAGTAGATTGGCGAGTCTGTGGACAGGTCTTCTTCTTCGGATTGCGAAACATTGGATTGCAGGGGAGACTTGTGAGGACGCCTTCGCGCGCGTTCAACGATCCAACACCCGCAGGGTGCGAGGAATACTCAACCTGCTTGGAGAGGAGACGACTTCCCGAGAAGAGACAACGGCTGCCACCACAGAATACCTCGAAATCCTCGATGCACTCAAGTCACGTCAAATCGAGGGATGCATTTCCGTGAAACCGACCCAGCTGGGCCTTTCTATCGGCCCTTCCCTATTCAGGGACAACCTCGCCAAGATTCAGAACAGGGCCAAGTCGCTTGGGACCTTCGTCTGGGTCGACATGGAGGGTTCACCTTTCACGGCGCAGATAGTCGACTCCTACCTCGAATTCCGCAAGAGATACGACAACATCGGGATCGCTATCCAAGCCTACCTGAGGAGAAGTGAGGAGGATGTGAACCGCATTCTCGATCTTGGTGGGGCGATTAGGCTATGCAAAGGCGCCTACAACGAGAGTCCCGAGATTGTCTACAAGCGGAGGAAACAGATCGATGAGAACTTCTCAAAGCTCATGCGGACAATATTCGAACGAGGGAAAGGGTTTGCCATTGCAACTCATGACGAGAAACTGATCGAGGAAGCGATACGCCTGAGCAATGTCCATCATGCAGATTTCGAGTTCGAGATGCTAATGGGCATCAGAGACAAGAAGAAACTGGAACTTGTCCAAAGAGGGTACCGAGTAAGTGAGTACATTCCGTTTGGCAAGAGCTGGTGGGCCTACTCGAAGAGACGGATTCTGGAACACAAGAGCAACATCTTCTTGCTTGCACGTTCACTCGTGAGCGGATAGGGCTTGTCACTAAGCTCCGTTGGATCTGTGCGACACACCTTATCCCCGGGATCATAGCAGTATGGACACCTGCTCGCCCAGAACTTTCTGGAGAGCAGACTCTATTCGCCTCTTGCCGGCCAAGACGGATGTTCGCAGCCGTGCTTCCTGTGATTCCAATTCCGTGATTCGGCCTTGGCGCTCATTGATTTCTATGCGAAGATCAGCGAATTGCTTTCGAACCGAAAGCCACTTGTCATATAGACCGGAACCCTTGAGTTGCCTCAAAACTTCCCGTCGGTTTGCTTCCAAAACGCCGTGATCTTCTCTAAATCGGTCTAGGGCTCCTGCTTGGAGTACCTGTATGGCTTCGGAGGCTCTCCGCTTTCTTCTCTGATCAAGGAGCAGCTCGTCGCTCTCAAGCAACTCGTAGACCGAGATGAGCAACTGGCGCATCTCGCCGGCCGGAGTCTCTAGCACACTCGCAAGCGGATTCTCAACAATCTTGTTGACAATTGTCTTGCTCGACCCCCCGAGCGTCTTGTCGTCAGCTCGGTCAATTTTTCGCAGGGGCTTCAGCAAAGGTTCAAGCAGTGCAAGGATTTCTGCTTCCTTCTGTCGAGCTTGCTGTTCAATTTGATCCAGTTCTTTGAGGGCGCGATCACGACCAAGCGTGGAGAGATTATCCTGGAGTGCCGACCCGCGATCCTGAAGCCTCCTTACGGCTTCCTTCGTTTGCTGAATCTCATCCGTCTTGAGACTCAGTTCTTGAGCAGTCCCTATGAGCTGATCAACATCCTCTGCTATGAGCTGGAGTTCTTTCAATTTTGAGCTATCGAGGGCTTGACCAAGCTCTGTGATATTCTGACTGAGCGTGGCAATGGAGTCTTCAAGGATTGAGGACTCGGATTTGACGGCCCGAATTATGCTTGGAACATACTTGTTGTACACTTTCACGATCGCTCGAATGGTTTGAATCGACTCCTCTTGGAACCTCCTCAACTCATCGTATGAGGGTTCAGGCCTGCGCGCAGCTAGGGACCTGCAAGCGTCGAGAACTTGTTCGGAGAGTCGGGCGCCGTGTTGCTCCGCCGGCTTGCTCAGAGTTCCCCAAGCCCGTCCAACGGCCTCTCGGAGGTTTGACGCTGCCTTCTCAACTGATCCGACTGATCTGAAGACCTGCTTCAGTTCGGATGAGAACTTTCCACGATAGGATCGCTCTCTATCGGCTATGATCTGGCGCATTTTCTCGCCAAGATTCCGGACGGGGATTTCCACGTGTCTTCATTCCTCATCGGCTAAGACAGATATCATTGAGATTGATCCTCGTAGTATTCAGAGTGTAGCAGCGTTGAGGCATTTGTTGAAGGCGGAGATCTGATCTTCGCTCTCCTTGATTGGCAGACCGACAATGACCTTGGGTCCGAGTCCTGCGATTACTCGCAACCGTTCCTCGACGGCTTTTGGATCTCCGAAGACCGATAGAGAACCTGCAGCTTCTGCAAGCAATGTGCCCAGTGAACTCTTCATGAGTTTCTTTGACAGCGGTCTCTTTTCTTGGACCAGGGTCCTCAGTAGGGGCAGGGACAGGTCGTAGCTGAGCCGTTTTGCTTCTTCGCGGACCCATTTCCTGCGGAGCATGTAACCTGAAAGGCGGTAGAGGACATCATGAAGCACTCGTCTACGGTTGGCTGAGATGTAGAATGGAACGTAAACCGCGAAGTCTCCTGTGAACCCGTGGTCTCTCAATGATTGGATGTTCGATTCAAGACTCTTGTCGAATAGCAGAAACGGTGTCAACCCGTGCTCGATTGCCAGTTCCGTCGCGAGGCGTAGAACGCCCTCCGTTCCAATCCAGATTTCTCGGTCTTCACAGTTCTTCTTGACTGTCTTCACAGCCTCACAAATCGTCCTAGCCAGAGGGCGTCTCCGCTCGTCTGCATCCAAGTACGCGGCATTTCCTGCAACAAGACAGAAGCCAAACTTGTCGAAGCCCGATGCGCCCGTCCATGCTTGCCGCATGTTTCTCTCACAATACGAATGGCGAGTGGAGTAGGTCAGGATCGTAGTGATACTCGGATCAGAAATCTCAAGCAGGTCCGTGACCTCGTCATCGTGAAGGTAGTTCATCTTCCATTCAGCATCAACGATGTGGTATTTCAGGCCCGACGCGACGCAGAATTGTGCCGACCTCAGTGTGCCACGGGCAATCGATGCTGTTATCTTTCCGAGTCGCGCGCGCTTGGTCGCCTTTCCGCTCGTCACACGCATTGGTCTTCCCAACCAGCATGAGCTGGGTATGTTAAAGTCATGTGGGTCAGCGTGCCAGCAAGTCGTTTCCGTCAAATGCCAATTCTAGTGGAGCTTGGACATTGAATGGACGCGTCGGGTCTTGTTGTGCCCGGGAATCTTGTCCAGAATCGCGGAGCAGGCTGGTGATGAGGTAGTTTTGTATCCAGGTTCACAACTTTCGAAATACAATAATCCTGCTAGAATCCAAGCCTTCTCTTGTGCCATGTGCCCTGCGAAGACGTGTCACAGTAGAGATGCTCTTTGCCGGATCTGTTCGGAAGGATTGACATGTGTACTGTGTGTAAGACAGGCCCGATGAGAGATGACTCTAGAAGCTAGGGTGTGGCATCCGCCTTTTTCGCAACGGCCCTTCTTGTCGACCTCTCTGGTCGCAGAAAAGTTCTAGTATCAATGGTGGCCGGACTAGACTTGAGATTGTAGGCTATGCCAATAGACCCCGAATTCCAAGTGAAGTCGAAACCTACCGGAGATCACAATGGCCACAAGGTGTGGGGCGAAACCAGCCCTCCTACGAAGCTTGGAATCCACGGAACACTGGTTGCAGTGGACCACGACATATGCGATGCCGACGAGATCTGTGTGAGCGTGTGTCCTGTGAATGTATTCGAGATGATCGACAGTTCAGCGCATCCGACATCCGAAAAGAAATCGGATCCTATCAGAGAGAAGGATTGCATCCAGTGCATGGCGTGTGAAATTCAGTGCCCAGTAAAAGCGATCAAAATAACTCCACCTTCTTGAGCGCTTGGATCTCCCTCCCACACTGAAGACGAACTGGCACGAAAGCGCATACCAGCACAGCGACTACTATGTCCCTTCAGTCTCTCAGAGATTTCGCGGACTCAACCATCATCCGCACGGCAAGCACTTGCAACCTCTCATATCCAGCCGCGATTCTAATGGGAGTTTACACCTGTGTAGCCCAAGGCTTGGCGCACACGGCGATTGTAAGCTGCAAGACGTATGTCTAGGGTGCACGCATGATTCTTCGAGGGTGATAGAATGGTATCCCTCAGCCTATTGAAGCCAAGAAGAGAACACGTGAGTCTGTCGATTCGCGTAGCGCCGAACGGGTGCACATGCAGGAGATGCAATTGCCCTCACCCATCGGAACAATATCACTCAGTCAGAAAGGATGATTTGGGCTACAGTCAAGTCTTCTGTACCGCATGTAACGACATCTGCCTGACCCACACTATGTGACTCCAAACACATGTTCGTTGACAGATCCGTTTTGGACGTTCGCGATCCAGGCGAGGAAGACGGCATCAATCCTGTGTACGTATGATTTCTCTGAGCTACTGGAGCCTCTCTGCCATTCCTGGTTCGTACTCATGGCAAACGTGTCGCGACGACATGAAACCCGCTGGTTGAATGATTAGCAGTGGTTCTGTGCTTTGGTTATCGTACCGATTCGAATTTCGAGCCTGGTGCTCCACAGATCGGGCACTTCTCGGGCAGTATTCCGTCTGCAATGTGCCCACATACAGTGCATACGTAGTACTGTGTGCCGCGTTGAGCGATTAGGTGATTGAGTGCCTTCTTATAGAGTTCAGCGTGTTCAGCTTCAACACCACGGGCCTGCGAGAATACCAAAGCGGCTGCTTTCTCTCCCTCTTCTTCAGCTTCCTGCAACATTCTCAGATAGTGAACGCCGTTGACCATGCTTTCCGATTGGAAAGCTCTCTCTAGGTTCGTCTGTGTGTCGGCTACTGATTCCAATAGGGCAAAGTGTCGTCGAGAGTGAACGCCTTCAGCGGTCGCAACGGCTCTGAACAAGTGAGCTATTTGGGCGAAATTCTCCTCCTCTGCTTTTCTTGCGAACATGAGGAGCCTCTGATACGCTTTCGCTTCTCCTACGAAAGCGTCATGAATGTTGTTGGCTGTTCTTTCCTTCAAGCGCTTTCCTCCTGATCATCGATTCCTTCTCTGTTAGACTTGGCATGGTTGGTCATCCGGCACTCAGCGCCCCTATGGGGGCGCCAACGCACAAAAGAGTATTCACGTGCTGCACTCGAGTCACCGCGAGTACGCATACCTGTCGTCATTTCATTTCCAATAGACAGAATGCACGATTCCTACCGGAAACTACTAACTACGAACCACAACGACAGACGCTGAGCTCTAGTGAATTGTGAACATAAGGAGCCCGTGTCTCCCAAATACTCGGCAACAGAATGCTCGTGCTGACCCAGGACGCACCATGAAAACCTGATGCTGAAATCTCGGCGTTCTGACCGCTGAGGCGAAGGATGAAACAGTTGTAGGACGGAGTTGGTGCGGGGGGAGGGATTTGAACCCTTTCGTCCGGAATCCCGCTCTGGTTTTCCGAATCTCGAACCCCTACGGGACAGGAGCCTTTGGACGAAGTCTTTGACTTCTCAGTCCTGCGCCTTTGACCTGGCTGGGCGACCCCCGCATCACGGCGGTGATGATGATTCGCACTGATTTAATGATTACCAAACTCCAGGGGCTACCCAGCGTCAATCTCAAAGAGATATAACCGAACGGAGCCGCATCTCAAGTCGGGCTAGGTATCGCCATATGTTGCTCGCTAAGAAAGTGGCTCTTGTCACTGGGGCCTCCAGGGGAATTGGAAGAGGAATTGCATTTGAGATGGCGAGAGAAGGCGCGGATGTCGTTGTGAATTATACGCGATCCGACAAGAAAGCCGGCGAGGTCGCTCGTCAGATCCAGACACTAGGCAGACGCGCTATTTCCGTGAAGGCCGATGTGTCGAACCCCAAGCAGGTTGAGGCTATGCGAAACCGAATCTTGAAGGAATTTCATGGCGTCGACATTTTAGTCAACAATGCAGGTGTGCACCATCACCTCAAATCCTGGGAGATCGAAAACGCCGAGTGGCGACACGTCCTCGGTGTTAACCTTGACGGCGTCTTTCACTGTAGCCGAGCGTTCAGCCAAGAGATGAGAGCCAGAAGATGGGGACGCATCATCAACATCTCCTCAATCATAGCATTCACAGGAACTGATCATGAGGCCCACTATGGCGCATCAAAGGCAGCTGTACTAGGACTTACAAAATCCCTTGCCCTAGAACTAGCAGGCTACAACATCACAGTTAACGCAATCGCACCCGGGTGGATTGAGACCGACATGACATCGGACATAACCCCTGAGGAGAAGAGCAAAGCCCTCGAACTGGTTCCATTACGGAGAATGGGCCAACCTGAAGACATTGCTCATGTTGCAGCTTTTCTGGCATCAGAAAAGGCGAGCTTCATCACTGGACAGACGATTCATGTGAATGGCGGCGAAGCCATGCTCTAGTTCGAACATCGACAAGCAATGAACCGAGAGAACGGAAACCGCGTGAGCTGGAGTCACTGCCTCTTCTCCACCCATGAGAACTTGCGCTGTAGCGTCTTCGGATAGTAGAGTTTCCAATCGAGGTCGACTTTCTCCCCCCATCGATAGTAGAGGCGGGGGTCGATGTAGCTCCTCAGCGATGTGCCCAGATTGTAGTCGCGTGTCGCCTTCATCGTACTGATCCTCATCTTCGCCGCCTTTACGGCTTCTGCAGATTTCTTCGTCTTCCTAGCCTGCAGTACCTTGAGGCGTTCCATTTTCTTCGCGAGTGAAATCTCCCAGTTCTTTGGAAGCTTTCGCTTGTGGTTGCAGACGATTGCTGCTTCAAGGTTCGCCATTGTCGCGACGTTCTTCTTGACGTAGTCTGGATCATCCTTGCTGACTTTGGCGGTTTTCAGATATTCTCCGACGACCATGGAGGCGTGGTATGTTCTGAATACTTTCGCTGAGAGGCCAGGAACGACTTCGCCTAGGAACTCGTTTACGCGATCCGATCGCACTCCCTCAAATACAGATGACTCAACGTTGGTCATGAACTCCTTAAGGTTCTCGACGACCTGCTCGGGCAGTTCAACCTCCTTGTACCAGCGCACAGAATCTTTTCCGAGAAAATCAAAGACCACGTGTCCGTTCTCGCGGATCTTGATGTGCTCGGGTCTTATCGTCGTGGCGCCGACTGTATCTGCCTCATCCTTGTCTTTCTCGTCGCCAACCCTGAGCTTGAGGGTGTCAATCAGATAGGAAACGGTAGCGACCTTTCGCCGCTTGATGTCGTCCGCCTTCAGGTTGGCAGAAATGTGAGCTCTCAAATCATCGATCTTACGGTCGAGCGTATTCGCCTTGTCATACTTCTCAATGTCACGTTCCTGTTTCACTGAGGACGAATCAGCCAGCCATACGTACTTCTCTTCTCGGCGGAGTTTATCGTCCCATTTCGCGACCCACATGGAGTCTGGTTGCCAGACTACCTCCTTCCAGTTGCCTGGAGGCCTGGGCGCGTCTGGTGAAAGATTCAGAATTACGTCGTGCTCCGATGGGCCTTCCTTCCATTTTCCTCTCAGCGGATGCTTACCGCGCCCCATGAAGATGCAGGAGGGCTCGGCCATGTAGTTGCCAAGATCAACCTTCTCCCCGTCAACGATCGCCTGCCCATACTTCACCTTGTTCGCTTCCCTGATCGCCTTCCGCTCGGCAGCGAGACGTTTCTTCTCGTCCTTGCCCATCGAAAGTTTCCTAGCGCGGTCCTCCTCAACGTATTTGACGATCTCTGAGAAGACGAAATCCCCGGGCCCAAGCTTGCTGCTCAGTCCCAGCGCATTAGAGAAGTCTCGGAAGAAGTTCTTGACGAAGACTGGGTCTTCTACGTATTCCGTTCCGAGCTTTCTAACCCAGGCCACAGCCATCTCCTCTTGCTGTGGAGTCAAGACTGCGGGTTTGCCCTGAACAGTGATCTTGAAGCCTTTCGGCTCATATCTGGGGAACAGAACGCCACTATGTATCAGTTGCCTCATTGAGCTCAACCCGCCAGCCCGTAGATTATCTGGAACTCGGGCCCAGCACATTTTCCCAAGTTGATTTTTCGCCCTACGAGGGTAAGAGGATCATTAAAACTCATCCCTGCTGCATCGCACATCCTCAAGATCTGGAGCGGATACCTTGTCTCAAAGCGTTGCCCTTCAGGCTCCAGATGGGGAGCCAAATAGGCATATGAAGTGCGAAGACAAAGCAGCTGGGCTTGTCTTCCTTCTTAT
>Ga0315281_10001581_pt1 | contig 33735 bp, 41 predicted proteins | sample YL17G07_0_MG_FD_204540 | JGI IMG/M metagenome (GOLD analysis project Ga0315281, IMG submission 204540) | Sediment microbial communities from Yellowstone Lake, YNP, Wyoming, USA - YL17G07_0 | ecosystem: Environmental > Aquatic > Freshwater > Lake > Sediment | place: USA: Wyoming | collected...
GACCCAGCAGAGCAGGCAGTCGTTGCACTTGTCTTTGTCCTTGACGGGCCGGAAAATGCGCCATTCACCCGTGTCACCGGCGCACCCTTTGACCGGCTTTGAGAGGGAGGTTATGTATCCGACTTCCTCGTCTTTTTCACTCAAGGATGATCACTTCCCGAAACCGACATGCATTCCACCGCGCGAGGGTTTCATTTGACCTTCTCCTTTGCCACGGCACGCTCGACGCCCTCGAACCCGCGACGCGCGGCGCTCTCGTACGCCTCGTACTGGCCGTGCCTGGCTATCTCGGAGACAAGCCGCAGGAGAACCTCGAGTGGCGCGACCTGCGCCTGGCTCACCAGCGCCCCGAAAAGCGGGATGTTCACCATCGGCATCCCGTCGTACTCGAGGCCAAGGTCCAGGGCAATCCCGGTGGCGTCCAAGAAATAGGTGTCCCGGGAGAAACGCTCGGCCATCTTTAGAGCGAGCTCGCGCTCGGCATTGACGAGCAGGCGCCCACCCGGCGCAATGCCCTCTTCCAGGGCGAGGCCGGCCAGCTCGTGGCTCATAACAAGAAGCAGGTTCGGGTGATATATCTGGCTTCGCAGGTCGATCGGCTTGTCGTCGATGCGGACATACGCCTTGACCGGCGCACCCCTTCGCTCCGCCCCGAAGAACGGGAACGCCTGGACGTGCTTGTCCACGGCGTAGCCGGCCTGGGCAACCCATGTGACCAGCGTGACGGCACCCTGCCCGCCGCGTCCGTGAACTCTTATCTCGAACATCGTATCAATCCATCCCGGCGAAAAACGACTGCCGTCTTTTCGCCAATACCGTTCCTTAGCCAAAGCGCTTTCACAGCTCGGTGCGGCAGTCGGAAAGTTATATTAGCACTAAGAAAAGGCAATTGCGATGACGGGCGACAACCGGAGATAGGAGAACAAGCGGGGCGTTTATTCTTCGGGCAGGTCCCGGGAGGATTCCTCGTCCCTTCTCCTCCTGCCGAGCTTGCGCCCCCGGTGCCCCCTTCGCCTGCCGACCTCGCTCAGGGGAACCGCGACCTTTCGGCCGGTCTCAAGCTCAACCACCACGAGCCCGAGGGGCACCTGGTAGCCGGCAACCGTCCCCTCACCTTCCTCGAGTTCTACCCTGCTGCCCAGTGCCGGTGCCCTCAGGTTGAACTCCTCGTAAGCCTCCACCTCGTACTTGAGACAGCACATGAGGCGGCCGCATATTCCGCTGATCTTCGAAGGGTTGAGGGGAAGATCCTGTTCCTTCGCCATCTTTATCGATACCGGGTTGAAGTCTGAGAGGAACAGGCTGCAGCAGAGGTCGCGGCCGCAAGGTCCGAGGCCACCCACCATCTTAGCCTCGTCGCGTACACCCACCTGCCGCATCTCTATGCGCGCCTTGAGCTCCGTAGCAAGGTTTTTGACCAGTTCGCGGAAGTCAACGCGGCCCTCCGCCGTGAAGTAGAAGACAACGCTGGAGCCGTCGAAGACGTAGTCCACGTCGACCAGCTTCATCGGCAGCCCGTGCTTTTGGACAAGCCGCCGGCACGTCCTGTATACCTCCTCTTTCTTGCGGGCGTTCTCTCGCTTGCGCTCGCGGTCGGCCGGCGTCGCGCGCCGCATCACCTTCTTGAGCGGCTCCTGCAGCTCAGCCTCGGGGACCTCCCTTATGGACGACACGACAAGCCCGAACTCGACACCGCGGGCCGCGGGGACTACCACCTCTTCACCGGGGACAAGCGGTATCCCCTCCGGGTCGTACAAGTACGTCTTTCCGCCGGGCCGGAACGAAACCCCTACCGTCTTAGGCATAGAGCACCTCCTGTATCCCCAGGAGCGCGCTCTCGAGGTTCAACTGCACGGGCACGTTCTGCTCGACGGCCCTCATCGCGTTTCTGAGAAGCTCGATACACCCAATCACCTTCTGCGCGGGGTTCGCCTCGGCCTCGTTAGAGATATCCTCAGCGAGATCCACGTTGACGATGAGACGCGAATCCCCGCCCTCCTCAAATATCAGGATATCACGATACCACCAGGCCAGGGTGGAGAGGATCTCCTTGGTGCCCCTGATCTCCTCCTTTAGCTGCTCCCTCTTGCACTCCTCGTCGAGGGCCTTCGAGAGCCTGCGGACCGTGTCGTCGTCGAGAGCACCGTCGGCAAGCTCCTTCTTCCTCTCCTGGTAGACGGAGGCGAGCTCCTCCGCGGGCCCCCTCACCTCACGGTACAACTCCTGCGCCATCTCGAGCGCCTGGTTTATGTCCGCCTGCTTCAGGGAGCGCGCCATCCTGAGCACGCTATCCCGCCGCGAAAGCCTGGAGGGGTCGTCGCACCAGTCAAGGGCCCTCCCCAGCACTCCCCCGGTCAGCCTCACCACGAGCTCGGCTTTCTCAGAAGAGACTCCCTTTCGCTCGATCAGGTATTCGCGAAGCTCCACGGCGGGAACCAGCGAGAAGTTGATCTGCTGACAGCGCGACCGGATGGTAGGAAGCATCCCTTCGGGGTTGGCTGAAATCAATACGAACACGGTGTTCCCCGGCGGTTCCTCGAGCACTTTCAGAAGCGTCGAGGCTCCCTCGTCCCACATCCTGTCGGCGTTCTTGATTATGTAGACCTTCCGGTCTGCCTCGGTAGGCTTGCGGAACGCGTCGAGGCGCAGGGCTCGGATGGTTTCGACCGGGATGTTCTTTCCCGCAGGCCTGATGACCATCACGTCGGGGTGCTTCTCCTCGACCACCCGCCTACATACGTTGCACTCGCCGCAGCCGCCTTCGGGGCAAAGCATCGCCGCGGCGAACGCCCGGGCGGTCATGAACTTTCCGACCCCAGACGGACCGGAGAAGATGTACGCGTGGTTTACGCGTCCCTGCTCCACTGCGTTCTCGAGGCTGCGCTTGATCGTCCCGTGGCCGACGATGTTGTCCCAGAGCATGCTAGAGGAACCTCCCTAGCTCCCTCTTAACGAGGGTGTGGATCTCCTCCCTGCCCGCCCTCGCGTCGACGACGACGACGCGGTGAGAGTACAGCTTCGCAAGCATCAAATAGGCTTCCCTGACGGCCCGGTGGAACTCGGCCGGCTCACCCTCGATGCGGTCGTGCCCCTCGAACGACTTGCGCGCCAGGGCCTCCTCCACCGACATGTCCAGGTAGAAGGTCAGCGTCGGCTCGAGCCCGCCGGTAGCCCATTCGTTTAGCCTCGCCACCGCCTCGAGCCCGAGTCCCCTCGCCACCCCCTGGTAGGCAAGCGAGCTGTCGACGAACCTGTCGCCTACCACGACCCGTCCCTCCCGCATAGCCGGGAGGATGACTTGAGCCACCTGCTGCGCCCTGTCCGCCGCGAAAAGGAGCGCCTCCGCCAAAGGCTCCATGCCGGCCTGCCCCGGGTCGAGCAGTATCTCCCTTATGCGGGCGCCGATGGCCGTTCCTCCGGGCTCGCGGGAGACAAGGACCTCGAAGCCCCTCTCGGCGAGGTGCTCCTTCAGCAGCTCTACCTGGGTCGTCTTGCCAGAGCCCTCGCAGCCCTCGAAGGTGAAAAAAAACCCGGAGAGTTCTCGGGCGCGCGGCAAAGGACTCTCTCCTGTATCGGCCAACCGGTACCTCCATACCTAGCGCTTTGATTATCGGTATCTTTAATCCTTATTGTATTATTTCTCCCCACCATAATGGAGATATCGCTCCGATAGGAAGTCCCGACCGCTCGCGTCGATTGCCACGACCGCCGGGAAGTCCCTCAATATCACGCGGTAAACAGCCTCGGGCCCGAGATCCTCCCAGGCGACCGGCTCGATATCCTCGACCAGACCCCCGAGCAGGGCCGCCACTCCCCCGACCGCGGCCAGGTATACCGCCCCGTAACGCTCGTGAAGTTCCTTCACTTGAGGAGCGCGAGGCCCCTTCCCCAGGGTCACCCGCACCCCGAGCTCGAACGTGAGCTCGAGAAAGCGGTCCATGCGGGCCGACGTCGTGGGTCCGATGGCGCCGACCGGCCGCCCCGCCGCGGCGGGCGACGGTCCCGCGTAGAAGACGAGCTCGCCGGCAAGGTCGAAGGGCGGCTTCTCCCCCCGGTTCACCAGGTCGGCAAGCCTCCCGTGGGCGGCGTCACGAAGGGTCAGCGCACGGCCGACCAGGAGCACTTCCTCGCCCGCGGCGAGCGTGCGCAGTTCTTTATCATCAGGTGGCAGGTTCAGTACTTTCAACTACACCAGCCTCCTCGACAGAAGAGAAGTACTTACGGAGGGACCTTATCGCGACCACGCCCCCGAGGATCACGACCGCTCCCCCTACCATGAGCGCGAGCATCGCCGGGTAGAAACTCTTGGTCATGAAACCGAGGTTCAGGCTCTTTGAAACCGGGTTTTCCGCCTTCCAAGGAATCCATTTCGTAAAAAGCCATCCTATGAATGCGAAAATGCCCATGGAAGCGAGCAGGCAGGTCCGCATGATAGTCTGCATCGCCGCAAAGACCCTCCCGCGGATTTCCTCGTCCATGTTCTGGTGCAGCAAGGTGTATGCGGTGACCAGCAAGTAGCCGAGCAGCGCCCCGCCGATGCAGATGACAACCAAGGAGAGCGCGTAGACATCGATGAGGGCGAAGACGATAAGCACTATGCCGAAGCCTACCACCGCGCGCCCGAACCATTTCTCCTTTGGAAAGACCCTGTTAGCCCAGGGCGCCAGCGCGGCGCCCAGCACGACACCCGACAGCAGGACGGTAAGAATAAGCGTGAACTTCGCCCCTACTGCGTTCAGAACCTGCTGCGCAAAAGGGGCCCCCAGTATGTAGATGGAGCCGCCGCCAATGAAACCGATTATCATGACACCGAGTATGGAGCGGGTGAGCTGGTTGGTCCGCATGAACTTGAGCCCCTCCCTGAGGTCGCTCCAGATGTTCCCGAAAGACATCTCCGGCTTTCCCTCGGTTCGGCGAGGGAAGGCGACGGTGAATATCAACATCGCCGATATGATGAAAGTGAACGCGTCGACGATGAACGCGAACCGGTGCTGGAAGTTCGCCTGTGTGGTGATCCGCGATATGAAAGGAAGGGTCTTGTATATTAGCGCCGCGAGGCCAAGGAATACCGTCGCAATCATGGTGCCGAGCGCCATCGTCAGATAGGTGCTGGTGGACATCATGGAGTTCGCGGTCATCACCTCGTCCGGCTTTACGAGGTCGGGTATGGAGGAATCCCGGGCGGGGCCGAAAAGCAGGGTGAAGCACTCGATGCCGAAGACGACGCCGCATATCATCGCAAGCGAGTTGCTGAAGGCGAGTACGACCACGAGTACGGCGCGGGACATCTCGCAGAATATCAGGATGGTCTTGCGCTCCAGACGGTCGACCACGGCGCCCGCGACGAGCCCGAAAAGGAAAGCGGGCAGGAACCTGAACGTCATCAACCAGAAAAGGCCCCATTCCCCGCCCATTCGGTTCACGGTGTCGAGCAGTACGCCTACTATGACCCAGTCGCCGATGCCGGATATGCCCTGGCCGGTCCATAGGGCGAGGAAGCCCCTGTTGCGCAGGACCGTGCGGTAGGCGGATATCTCGATGCTTACGCCGGCCTGTGCTTCTTTCTTCTCGCCACCCCCAGGGTCTCCTTCTAAGCCGGTAGCATCCTTATCCACAGGAAAAGTCCTTAGATCGGTATTACCTTGCGGCGCAGCGAATGGCAGCTCACGCTCACGGCCACCGGTAACGTGGCCATGTGGCAGGGCGCCGAGGCGATCCGCGCCCCGATGCACGTTACCGTCCCGCCCAGCGCCCCGGGACCGAACCCGAGCCGGTTCACTTCATCGATGATCTCTCTTTCGCGCGCCGCCGTCACCGGGTCCGGGTTCTCGCGGTCAAGTGGCTCGAGCAGGGCCTTTTTCGCGAGTTTTGGAGCCCTGTCGAAGCTCCCGCCGATACCCACTCCGAGTACCAGCGGGGGGCATGTGCGCGCGCCGACCTCGGCGGCGACATCGCGCACGAACCGGAGTACTCCCGGCCAGCCGGCACCGGCAGGTAGCATCGAAAGGCGGCTCGCGTTCTCGCACCCGCCTCCTTTGGCCATCACCGCCAACGTCGATTGCCCGCCGAACGCGACATCGACCTCGACCAGCGGCGGGGTATTGTCCATGGTATTCACGCGGCCGTCTACCGGGCCCGCGACAACAGAAGGTCTCAAGGCGCCACGCGCCGACGCGCGAGCTACGGCCCGGGCGGCCTCTCCCTCAAGGTCACCCTCCAGGCATACGTCGCCACCGAGGGTGAAGAAGATCGTGAAAACGCCGGTGTCCTGGCACAGCGGCACGCCCAGTTCCCTGGCGACCCCGGCGTTCTGAACGATAAGGTCTATGACCTTTTGTGCGGACTCGGAGCTCTCGTTCTCACGGGCGCGCGAGAGCGCCTCGAGCACGTCTTGCGGGAGAACTGTTGAAACCTCGAGACAGAGTGACTCGATCTGTGGTCCGAGGTCCGATGCTCTAATGGTTTTCATCGGTCGCAACCGTCCCTAGTGCCTGGATCCTCTTGCTCACGCCCCCCGCGGCCCGGCTGAGCGCCTCCTTCTCGGATTCCGAGAGCGGGAGTTCCAAGACCTCTAACACGCCCTGGCGGCCGAGGCGCGCCGGCACCCCGAAGAATATCCCCTCGATGCCGTACTCCCCGCTCAAGTATGCGCTGACGGGGAGGATCCTTCCGGTATCGCCGAGAACGGCGAGGGCCATGATCCCGGTCGAGACCGCCGGGGCGAAATAAGCGCTGCCCGTCTTCAGGCAGCCTACTATCTCGGCCCCGCTGTCGCGCGTGCGCTCTGTCACACGACCGAGAACCTCCTCTTCGATGGCCTCAGAAAGAGGGGTCTCACCCGCCTTGGACCAGTCGGAAAGGGGCACCATATCGTCCCCATGGGTTCCAAGTACAAGTGCCTGGACCTCCCGGGGATCAAGCGATGCAAGCTCGCTCAAGAAATAAAGGAAACGCGAGGTATCAAGGACTCCAGCCATTCCCATGACGTGGCTCGCGGGCAGGCCCGATGTTTTCCATACAAGATAGGTCATCTCGTCCAGCGGGTTCGTCACGACTATAACCACGGCGTCCGGGGCCGAGCGGGCCACCTCTCTTGCTATCGAGGTGACGATGGGCGTGTTCTTCTTGACGAGGTCCAGGCGCGACATGCCCGGCATGCGGGGGTAGCCCGCGGTGATCACGACAAGGTCGGATCCCGCGACAAGGCCGGGGTCGGTGCCGCCCTCCACACTCGCGGTCGAGCCCGCGTAGAGAAGCGACTGCCCGAGGTCGAGCGCCATCCCCCTGGCCTTGCCATCCGCGTTGTCAACGAGGACAAGGTCGAGACTCGCGGATAGCGACAGGTAGAAGGCGGTCGTGGCGCCCACGTTCCCGGCTCCGAATATTGTGACTTTGTCCATGATAGCCTCGGTGTCCGATAGTTACTTCTACCGCGCGGCCGCGTCTCCCTGTGTGGAAGGCTTGCCGTCCCCATCCGCCGAGTCGCCTCTCTTGCTGGGACACCCGGGGTCGAGACACAGCTCCCAGGGCCTGCGCCGCGCGATGAGCACCTTGATCTTCGGGCTGCCGCACTCCTCGCAGACCTCCCCCGATCCTACGATCCCGCCCTTCTGAGGGAGCGGATAGAGTTGCTCGCAGTCGGGGTAGCTCCCGCAGCCAGCGAAACGTTTTCCGGACTTTCGCGCCCTTCTTATCTGGATCTCCCCCCCGCAGCGGGGGCAGGCCCCCAGCACGGTGTCGCCCTTTATCCCGTCGCGTATCTCGCGCGCAATCTCCTCTTTCTGCTCCTCCATGATCTCGAGTATCCCGGAGAGAACCTCGCGTGAACGGTCCACCACTCCCTCCAGCGACTGCTGCCCCCCGGCTATCCCGTCCATGTCGGTCTCGAGCTGAGCGGTCATCTCCGGGGTAGCCACCGGACCGGCGTGGCGCTCCAGCGCCCCCGCCACGGCCGTCCCCATCTCGCTGGGTTTCAGCGGGCTGCCGTAGACGTAGCCCCTCTCCTCGAGGTTCTGGATTATGGAATGCCGGGTGGACTTGGTCCCCAGGCCGAGTTCCTCCATCTTCTCTATGAGCTTCCCCTCCGTGAACCGCGCCGGTGGCTGTGTCTGCTTCGCCTCTATAACCTTGTCCACGACGCGAACGGTATCGCCCTCGGCGAGGCCGGGAAGCTCCTCGTCCTTCTTCCGGAAGTAGTGGTAGTAGCGCAGGAAACCCTCGCTCGTGATCACGTCGCCGCGCGCCAGGAAGGGCTCGCCGCCGATATCAAGGTCGACCCTGGTGGACTGCGCCAGAGCCGGGTCCGCGAGCGTCGCGAGGAACCGCCTTGCCACTAGCTCGTAGACCCTCCACTCGGGCCCTTTGAGCTTTTCCTTTGATGCGGAGTCCGTAGGGTGTATCGGTGGGTGGTCCGTCGCGAACTTCTTCCCGCGGGTGGGCTTGAACTGCCCCTTTTCCAGGAGTTCTTTAGCGAGCGGCCCAACGACATCGGCTTTCGCCATGGACTCCAGGATGACCCGCATCGACAGCGAATCAGGATACACCGTGTTGTCCACCCTCGGGTAGCTGATGAGGCCCCTCATGTAGAGACTCTCGGCGATATCCATGGCGCGCGCCGGCTGTAACTTGATGCTGGAAGCGGCCGCCAGGAAGGCCGTGGTGTTGAACGGGGCGGGAGGGTTCATGGTGCGGTCCTTCTTGTTTACGGACGTGACCGTACCATGATCTCCTATGTTCTCGAAAGCGGCGCGCGCCGCGGCTTCGTCGGCGAAGCGCTCGGTCCGGTGGCGTGCCGTGAACGTCCCGCCCCCGTCCTGGAGCGTCACCTTCACCTGCCAGTAATCCTCGGGCTTGAACGCCTGAATCTCCCTTTCCCTGTCCACCACTATGACCAGGGTCGGACTCTGCACGCGCCCCACCGAGAGGAACTTCCGGCCGAGCCGGGTGGTCGCGAGCGATATGAAACGGGTCAGCGCCGCTCCCCATATGAGGTCTATCTCCTGACGGGCCTCCCCCGCGCGGGCAAGGTTCGTGTCGAGCTCGTCGGTTTCGCTGAAAGCGCGCTTGATCTCGGCCGGGGTGAGGGCCGAGAATCGCGCGCGGCTGAAGCTGGCCTCCGGGTTAACCTCCCGGACCAGCCCCATGACATCCGCGCCGATAAGCTCTCCTTCCCTGTCATAGTCGGTGGCTATCACCACGCTTTCGGCTTCTTTCGCGAGCCTCTTCAAAGTCGCGGCGAGAGTCTTCTCAGCCGGTGTTTTCACGATATCGGCATCGAGCAGGTCCTTCGGGTCGACCTGCTGCCACTGCCGGTACTCATCGGGGAAATCGACCTTCATTATGTGGCCGCGCAGGCCGAGGCACTTGACCTCCTCCCCGTTCGAGTCGAAGACGTACACGGGGCTGCGGGCGGTCCCCTCACGCTTTGCCTTGCCTCCGGAGAGCACGGTGGAGATGCGATTAGCGGTTTGGTTCTTTTCTGTCACTATCAACTTCATGGCAAAGAAGTCTATCGGATAGAAAGAGAAAGGGTCAATTTAGCTCAAGGCGCGTGACCGCCCGCGGCATGTCCCTACTTGAAAAACAGCGGGACGAAAAGAAGGGACACGACCGTCATCACCTTGATGAGGATGTTCATGGCCGGCCCCGAGGTATCCTTGAACGGGTCACCCACCGTGTCACCAACGATGGAAGCCGCGTGTGTGGGGGTACCCTTGCCTCCCAGGTTCCCGCCCTCAATGAACTTCTTGGCGTTGTCCCAGGCCCCACCCGCGTTCGCCATCATGATCGCGAGTATGAAACCGCAGACAAGCGCCCCCGCCAGGAATCCGGCCAGCGCCTCTACGCCCAGGAACCTCCCTATCAGGAGCGGGAGCGCGATCGCGAGCGACCCGGGAAGGAGCATCTCGTAGATGGCGGTGCGCGTGGTCATATCGACGCACTTTGCGTAGTCCGGCCTGGCGCCCGGCTCTCCCTCGCGAAGCCCCGGTATCTCCCTGAACTGCCGCCGGACCTCCTCGACGACCGAAAAGGCCGCCCGTCCGACCGCGTTGAGCGTCAGGGAGCTGAAGATGAAGGGCAGGCACGCTCCCAGCAGAAGGCCAACGATAAACTTGTAATCTCCCACGACGTCTACTCTGGACAGCCCGGTCGCCTGGGCGAACGCCGCGAACAGGGCCAGAGCGGCAAGCGCGGCCGACCCTATTGCGAAACCCTTTCCTATTGCGGCTGTGGTGTTCCCAGCCGAGTCGAGGTTATCGGTTATCTCCCTGACCTCCGGCTCGAGCTTCGCCATCTCGGCGATGCCGCCCGCGTTGTCCGCGACCGGCCCGTAGGCGTCGACCGACACGACCATACCGGTGGTGCAGAGCATCCCCAGGGCCGCGAGACCGATAGCGTAGATGCCCCCACCGCCGGGGATGGCACGGTTCCCCGTCCAGAAAGATACTCCCATGGCGGCGCCGACCATGATTATCGGAAAGGCGGTCGAGAGCATACCGGTCGCCAGCCCCCGGATTATCGTTGTCGCCGCGCCGGTCTGTGAAGCCTTCGCTATCTCCTGGACGGGCTTGTAGTGGTCGGAGGTGAAGTACTCGCTCACCAGGCCTATGCCCATCCCGGAGCCGATCCCCATCACGAGCGACCACGCGAGCCCGATGTACCTCGAGCCGAATATCGCCCAGACCAAAAGGATCGAGCTTACCGTCGCGAGGACCGCGGTTATGTACGTGGCACCGGTCAGCGCCCTCTGCGCGCGCCCTCCCGGCCGTATCCTTACCATCAGCGTGCCCAGGACGCAGCAGACGATCCCGGCCCCGGCTATCGCGAGAGGCAGTATCATCCCCCTCGCACCGATGACCGGGCCGCCCGGGTTCAGCCTGGTGCGGTAAACGATGCCCGAACTGGCAATCGCTATCGGAGCCACGATCGCCGCGACGTATGACTCGTAGAGGTCCGCGCCCATGCCGGCGACGTCACCGACGTTGTCTCCCACGTTATCGGCGATGACGGCGGGGTTGCGGGGGTCGTCCTCCGGTATGCCCGCCTCGACCTTTCCGACAAGGTCGGCGCCGACGTCGGCCGCCTTCGTGAAGATGCCGCCGCCAACACGCGCGAAAAGCGCTACGGACGATGCCCCCAGCGAGAAGCCTAGTATGATGTACGCGGAGTTCCAGAAGCCGAGCCAGACCTCGAAGATAAGGTAGCAGATGGTAAGGCCGAGCAGGCCGAGCCCCGCGACCGTCATTCCCATCACGGCGCCGCTCCTGAATGCCACCGTGAGCGCCTCCGCCACTCCCGTGCGCGCAGCCTCCGTGGTCCTCGAGTTGGCCCTCGTTGAAACGGACAGCCCAACGAAGCCGGCACCCAGCGAACAGGCGGCCCCGAAGACGTAGCAGAGCGCGGTCATCCAGCCGTCCTTGAGCAGGAAGGTCAACAGCAGCACCATCAAGATCACGAACATGCCGACGTAACGGTACTCGCGGGAGACGAACGCCATCGCCCCTTCCTGGACGGACCTCGATATCTCCTGCATCTTCTCGTTGCCGGGATCCGTCTTGAGGACCAGGTATGCGAACAAAGCAGCTATGGCAAGGCCAAAGACTGACGATGCGATGACAGCCCACGGTATCCAACCGGTCATGTAACGCCTCCCTCTTGTTAGTCCGCCGGAGGACAAAAAAAATTACGGCAATTATAATTACGCGCTCCCCAGATAGCAAGATACAGGGGTCAGACCGCGTTTACCATCATACGTGTCTCTGCTACACTCATTTCCTAAATGTATGTGATAAGCGGACCCCAACAGAGGTAGAGCATTGATATCCGAGAGGTCCTCCCGCCTGCCCCCTTTCTACGTGATGGAAATCCTTGAGAAAGCCCACGAGCTGGAGAGGGACGGCATGGACGTGATACACCTGGAGATAGGAGAGCCTGACTTCGACACGCCTGAGCCGGTCAAGGAGGCCGTCTGGAGGGCGCTTAGAGACGGTAAGACGCAGTACACGCACAGCCTCGGCGTCCCGCAGTTGAGGGAAACTATAGCCGCACACTACAACGAGCGCTACGGGGTCGAAGTCTCCCCGGATAACATCGTGGTGACGAGCGGCACCTCTCCCGCAATGGTCCTCATCTTCTCCGCACTCCTCAACCCCGGAGAGGAGCTCATCCTTTCCAACCCCTGCTACGCCTGCTATCCGAACATACTTGAGTTCGTGGCCGGGGTCCCCCGGTACGTCGATGTCTTCGAGCAGGACGGGTTCAAGTACCGGCCGGACAGGATCAAAGAGCAGCTTTCACCCAGTGTGAAAGGGGTGATGATCAACTCCCCGTCCAATCCGACGGGCATCGTCCTTTCGGCCTCCGACATGGAAGAGCTCGTTGAGACAATCGCGGAGCGCGCCTTCATAATCTCCGACGAGATATACCACGGCCTTGTCTACGAGGGGCACGAGAATTCCATCCTCGAGTTCACCGACCACTGCTTCGTCTTGAACGGTTTCAGCAAGCTCTACGCGATGACCGGCTGGCGCCTCGGCTACATCATCAGCCCGCCCGAGTTCGTCCGCCCCCTGCAGAAGACCCAGCAGAACCTTTTCATCTGCGCCAACTCCTTCGTCCAGTGGGCCGGCATATCCGCGCTGACAGAGACGGGGCCGCACGTAAGGCGGATGGTTGAGACTTACGAAAAGCGCAGGGCGCATATCCTCAAGCACATCAAGGAGCTCGGATTCGGGGTCTCGACGGACCCGACCGGGGCCTTCTACGTGTTCGCGAACGCGAAGAGGTTCACTAGTGAGGTTTACACGTTCTGCCTCGAGGTTCTGGAGAACGCCGGGGTGGCCCTGACCCCGGGCATCGACTTCGGTAGCGGCGGGGAGGGATACGTGCGCTTCTCCTACGCTAACTCGCTTTCAAACATCGAGGAAGGCATGAGAAGGCTCGCGGATTTCTTGAAGGAACGGGGTGGGAAAAATGTCGCGTAGCTTTAAGTTCGTGGACTTGAGCGTACCTATCGAGGAGTCGGCCAGCGAGCCCTTCAAGCCCGTGGTCGAACACATGGATCATGAGGCCGGCGCCAAGGTGATGTCGGCTATATTCAACGTCCCTGCCGAGGACCTGCCCGGGGGTTTGGGCTGGGCCAACGATAACATAACTCTTATAACTCACGCGGGGACGCACCTCGACGCTCCCTGGCACTATGCCCCCACCGCTGGAGGAAAGCGCGCGGTAACCATCGACGAGATCCCCCTCGAGTGGTGCTTCTCCGACGGCGTCGTGCTCGACTTCCGCGGTAAGGAAGACGGCGAGCGCATAAGACTGGCCGATATACAGGCCGAGCTCGAGCGGATAGACTACGAGATCAAGCCGCTCGACATCGTGCTCATCATGACCGGTGTGGATAAATACTGGGGAAGCCCGGAATACATCAACCACGGCCCCGGCATGATCCGAGAGGGAACGCTCTGGCTCATAGAGCAGGGGGTAAGGGTTATGGGGATCGACGCCTGGGGCTTCGACCGCCCGTTTGTGAAAATCACGGAAGAATACGGAAGACAGAAGGATCCATCCATCATCTGGGAAGCGCACTACGCCGGCATCGAAGCCGAGTACTGCCACCTCGAGAAGCTCGCGAACCTTGACAAGCTCCCGCCGCACGGCTTCACGGTCGCGTGCTTCCCTGTCAAGATAAGAGGTGCGAGCGCCGGGTGGTGCCGGCCCGTGGCGATCATCGAGGAGTGAGGGACTTAAGATGGAACTGAAACACATATTCGAGAAGGTGAACAGCGCGCTGGAAGACGAGAACGCGGCGCGCGAGAAGGGGTTGAGCCTGGCGCGCAACGGGATCCGGCTCTCCGCAAACTCCATCCGGGCGGCGCACCGGGGCGACCGCGAGGAGTGCCACAGGCTGCTCGCGGAGGTAAAAGAGGCGATCTCGCACGCACAAGAAATCCTCGGACCGCACCCGCGCATCTACCACGCAGGCTTCCTGCAGGACGCCGAGAAGGAGTACGCGGAGGGGTGCGCTACCTCCGCCATGATAGAAGGGAATCCCCTGCCGCTGCCGGATGAACTCGGCATCGGGGTCGCCCCTTACCTGAACGGGCTGGGGGAGGCGGTAGGAGAGATGCGCCGTCATATACTTGACCTCATGCGCACCAACACGCTTGAAAGAGGCGAGGAACTGCTGGGGACGATGGACGATATCTATTACCTCCTCGCATCGTTAGATTATCCGGACGCCATAACCGGGGGCCTGCGCCGCACCAACGACATGGTCCGCGGTGTGCTGGAGCGGACCAGGGGTGACCTTACCGCCGCCATCAGACGCGACAGCCTTGAGAAGACGATAAGAGAACTGGAAGAGAAACTAGCGAACAGAGATGAACGTTAGGGATAAACGCCGCAGCGGTCAACCGTTTTTCTTGATGGGTGTATTACTGCTTGTCGCAGCCGCGTTCTTTACAATCGCTCAAAAAGTGCCCTCCGCAAAGGCCGGCGAAAGTGCGGGCGCCCTTCAGGCACGGGCACCCGCCCTCGACACGCATCACCGCGGCGAGCCGCTCGATGTCCTCTTCATCCTGCCCCCCCTGCCTCACCGGGAAGCATTCCTGGTGAGATTCTCAACCGCCCCCGACAACAAGCAAGTTGTACTTTACGTCCTTCGAGGCAGCCAGGTGACGGAGTTCCTCGAGCGCAGCCCCGAGTTCCCCTCGTTCTTACGCGAGAACGGTCGGCTCGATCTCGTGGGCTGGATAAACGACAAACTCGAGATGCCTGTCCACCATATCGTTGTCGTCAACGAGCCCTGCTGGCCGCAATACCCCTGGAAAGGCCAGGTGGAGGCAAACCCGCTTCTCGGGCTCGCTGCGGCCTACCCTGGCCGGTTGACGGCTACCCTGCCTCCTCACCCGACTACCTCGACAGACCTGTTCATGGGCTCCCTCGAGATGGATCCCGGCCTTTCCTTCCGCAAGGTCTTAAGCCTTCTCGGGTACATAGAGACCGCCAGGGAAAACGTCGAGCTGAGCATTGTGCCGTTCGATGGAAACGGACGACTGCCTATCGTTTCGATGGTTAGAAATGCCTGGGAAGTGAAATCTCCACTTCTTGAGCTGCTTAGCAACTGCAATAAGCCTGCCGCATACGCGAACGAGGAAAGCCCGCCGGGAAAGGTTGCCAGGAACTGCCTCGTCACGTTCGAGCCCGACAGCATCCGGGGTAAGCTGCCACCGGCGCAGCTGGGCCAGGTCTTACATATGGGCAATCCCGCCCTGAAGCGGGTAGCACTTACCATAGACGACGGCTGGCACGCCGACATGCGCATCCTGGACCTGTTACACGGATGGAAGATAATGTACACCGCATTCATACCGGGCGGATTGATAGACGAAGACAACCCCCGGGGGCTGGCACAGCGCGTATACGAATCGGGGGGCGAGATATGCAGCCACAGCTATACGCACCGGGTCATGAGGGGTGTTCCGGAGCCCGTCTTTCTGGATGAACTGTGGCGTTCGGAGCAGGCGATCTGCCGGGTAACGCACGAGGTCTACCCGTACGTCAGGTTCAGTGGAGGAGCCTACGACTTTCCTTCGGTCGCGTGGTCGGCCAGGGAGGGCTTCTGGGTCGTCAACTGGACCATAGACAGCCTGGACACCAAGGAGGGGGTGTCGGTGAACGCGCAGGTCAACTATATCCTGTCGAACCTCGCACCCGGCGCTATCCTCCTTTGCCACTTCGGCGGTCACCATGCTTACGAAATGCTGTCCCGAGTCATTCCCGAGATCCAGAAGAGGGGCTACGAGGTTACCTCGCTCTCCCGTGCGTTGGAGGGCACGCCTTTCAGGCTCGACCGGTAGGCTTCAGCCCGGCCTCTTAGGCCGGGAAACGAACCGGGCTAAGAGCCCTGCCTAAAGAGGTAAATAGCTGGCTCTAAGGGATGTCGCAGACCACAACGGTGATGTCGTCCTTCGGCTCCCCGTTGCAGAAATCAAGTACGTTGCCGACCAGCAAATCGATGAAATCCTCAGCCGGCAGGTCACGGTTCGAGGCTACAAACCTGTTTAAGCGTTTGAGCCCGAAGAACCTGCCGCGCGGGTTCTGTGCGTCGATGACGCCGTCTGTGAAGAGCACAAGCCTCTCGCCCGGGTACAGTTTGTGGCGCCCGACGTCCAGGTCTGCGTTCTTGAATATCCCGAGGAGCGACTTTTGGGAAGTCACGAGCGGCCTGGGGGTTCTGTCCTGTGCACCCACGGAGAGCGGCTCCTCGTGACCTGCGTTCGTGTAGCTCAAAGTCATCGTCCTTAGGTCCAGTACCCCGAAAAAAACGGTGACGAAGCTCTCCGAGCGGTTGGACTGGTAAAGGCCCTGGTTCACGTGCTCCATTATCTCGATGATCTTGTTGTGCTCACGGGCCTCAACACGGAGCGCCCCGATAGCCATCGTCGCGAATATAGCCGCCCCCACCCCCGATCCCGAGGCGTCGCCTATCACAAGGAAGATTTTGTCGCCGTAGTTCCAGTAGTCGTACCAGTCCCCGCCCACGATCTTCGCCTGGTGCTGCCTGGCGTGGATATTCACACCCCCGGCGACAAAGCGGTCGCGCGGCAGCAGGCTGCTCTGTATCCCGGACGCGATATCCATCTCCTTCTGCATGAGGGCGTACTTCTCGAGCTCCTTCTGCTCGCTAATGTCCCGGTAGATGGCGGCAACGCTGTCTATGGTCCCGGCCGGACCGAAGATAGGCGCGAACGTTCCGCCCACGAGGATCCGCCTACCAGAACGCGTGATGAGGTTGTCCTCGGCGTAGCTCACATGCTCCCCGGAAAGAATCCTGTTTATTGGGCACTCGGGCACGGGGCACGGACCTGGCGCAGACTCGGACCCGTACAGCACCTCGTGACAGCCGCGCCCTCTCGCCTCCTCCAGGTTCCAGCCGGTCAGGAACTCCGCGGCGGGGTTCACAAGAAGGACCTTCATATTTCTGTCTATGAGGAAGACGGCATCGGGGGCCGCGCGCAGGATCGCCTCGCTCCTCTCCCTCTCGCGGTACAGCCTCTCGTTCATCTCGGCGTTCCTGATGGCGAGCTGCTGCTCGAAGAGCTTCTCCTGGAGCCTCCTGTTCTGGATAGCCACCGCCGCCTGCCGCGCCAGGGATTCCGCGAGGGCGATGTCGTCCCCGGTGAACTTGGCCTCCCCCCCGGTGAACTCGAGGCTCATAAGGCCTATCAATTCTTCCTTCACGTACAAGGGGACCTGGAGATACGACTCGACACCGGGCCCCCGGAAGATCCGAAACTCGAGGCTGGGCTCTTCCTCGGTGGCATCAACCACCACCGGCTTCCTTTCGCGGACCGCCCGGGCGGTCGCCGCCCCCAGGTCGGCCATCGGCACTGTGAACTGGTGCAACAACCACGACTGGAGTGTGCTGCGCCCGTATCCGGCCATGAAGGCCAGCGCGTTGGCTCCCCGGTCGTAGAAGAACAAGGAGCAGCGGTCCACCCCGAGCGCCGCAGCCGTCTTCTCCACTATCGTATCCAGCAGCTCGCCCTGATCCCTGGTCTCGCTCACGGCCTGGGCCACCTCTGTCACTATTATTGCCTGGCGCCTGCGCCTCCTCTCCTCCTGGAACGAGCGGGCGTTCTTAATCGCCACGCCGGCCTGCGGGCCAAAAGCCATGAGCATTGTGATGTCCCGGTCCGTGTAGCTCCTGGGAGCGGTGTCGTAGAGCTCGATGACGCCGATAGGTTCCTCGTTCACGGTGATGGGTATCGACAGCGCGGAGCGTATCTTTCGACCTCCCGCGGCCCGCGGCAGCTCAAAGGCGGTGAGCTCGTCTTCCTTCGCCATCACGTATTCGTTGCGGCGGATCGCCACACCGGAAAGGCTCACGTTCACAGGTACTTTCTCCCTGTGGGTCCAGGTACGGGAAAGACCGGTATCGGCGCCAGTCTCAAGATAGTTCTTGGTGCTGTCAAGCAGCATGATGGTGCCCATCCCCGACCGCATCAAGCCGGTCGCCACATCGAGTATCTGCCCCAGCACCTTCTCGAGGTCGACCGTCGAGCTTATTACCTGCCCCAGGTTTGAAAGAGCGCGGAACTCATCGAGCTGCCTCCGGCTGGCTTCTGTTTCTTCCTTCACGTAAGCCCTCCGGAGGGAGCGCCTGACCAGCTTCCCGAAACGGTCCCTCATGTTGGCGAGCTCTATCCAAGCGTAAGGGGAATAACCCCTTGGCAACAGTGCTTCGGTGAGCTTCCCCCAGACATGCGTCTCCGACGCGTCAAACCCGTCGAAAACCGCAGGCAGCAACATCCCCTGGCTGGCCCGCTTCCTCCCGATGTCGTTTGCGACGCTTTTTATATGCGTGACCGGCAGTTCATCAGCTTCGTAATACTCAATGGATAAATTCAAGAACTCGCGGAAGGACTGTCGTACGTCTTCAAAAACCTCTGCCTGAAGGTCACCGTAACCGGGCACAGTCACCTTCAGCACTCGATCGATCTCTTCGATCAGGTCCCCTTCGCGCGCGCGCAAGAGCCTGGCGACTTCGCGTCTGAGATCTAAGAAATCGCTCGGCTCTTCCCCGGAAGGAATCTCGTGACCGGTACCCAGTTCGTCATTCATCGGTATATGTATTATAGATTATGTGGGTGCCTGTGGGTGCCGACCGAGCATCCTGTAGCGATGAACCCGCTCTCCGGCCCCGAGGTAAAACGGCTCCTCTCGACTTCGTTGGTGAACAATGCCCTTCCGAATCTTGGATTCGTCCGTCCTTTCGGATATATTGTTCGCAAGCAATATCAGTAGGCGGCAAGGACCACCGAGATAACGAGGGGGTAATCACCTTGGCAGCTAAGGTATTCGAGGTAATCGGCATCGTCGCCCTGGTACTGCTCATCCCTATCGCCTTCGTAATCCTGTACATGGCGGGCAAGTCGCTTAAAAAGGTTAATCTTTCGCTTGTGGGGCGGGCCGGTGACATACGGAAGCAGGTCGAAGCCTCCTTGAGCGGAATGGATACCGCCCAGGGCCAGCTGGCAGCTTTCTCCACCGTCAGCGCATCAGTGAAAGCCGGTGTTGACAAAACTATAGAGGCGGCCGACAAGGCGGTGGGCTTCTTGAAGTCAACCGCCTTCCAAGTCGGGCTGCCCGCGGCTATCTGGGTCCTTTTCCTCTCGGTGACGCTGCCCAGGGGACTCATCAGGCGCAAGAAGAAAAAGAAAAGCGAAGCAAAACCCATCCCGCCCCCATCATGGGAGAAAGAGGAGGGCTGAAGGTGGTATCGAGATGCTGAGATTGGAGAATCCGGACGGATCCCACGATATCGTCGAGACGACTCCTGCGAACACGCAGAAGCTCCTTGCAAAAGAACCGCTCTATGCCGCCGACACAGACGACCCGAACTTCATGGATCCCGAAGAGATAAGGGCCTTGCAGAACGGGAACCTCAAGCGCCAGTTGGAGCGGGTCAAGGACGGGAGCGCCTATTACAAAGAGATCTTTAAGCGGGAGCATATCGACCCGGAAAAGATCGATACGGTCGATGACCTGGTCCGGCTGCCGCTCACACGCAAAGTGGACTACATGAGCGATCCTGAGGCTTTCCGCCTCAAGCTATCCAATCCCACGCTCTACGACTGGCTGTGGGATGTCACCTACACGACCGGCACCACCACCGGGATTCCAACCCCTTTCTACAACACCATCCACGACGCCTACGCGACCTATAGGCTGATCTTCCGGGCGGTCAAGATCGGTGGCGCGCTCTCGACAACGCGCGTTGTCAACCTTTTTCCCCTTGGCCCCATCCCCCACATCGGTTTCTTGAGAACCCGCGACATAATGACAATGATGCCGTTCGGCCAGGGCTCATTCGCATGCACCGGCATGCCGCACCCTGAGTTCAAGATTCATCGCCCGCTGGAATACGCTGTCGAGCTTATCGAGAGAATCGAGGGACAGGCGCTCGTCGGCATTGCGAGCTTCATTCGGCGAGTAATCATGAAAGCCGAACAAGAGGGGCGCGACTACTCTCAAGTGCACGGGGCTGAGATGCTCGGCGAGGCCGCACCCAAAGGCATGCGGGACGACGTGCGCATGCGCCTCGAGAACATGGGGGCGGACAAGCCTTTCATCGCCAACTCCTACGGGTTCACCGAGATGCAGGGGGCGCTGTCAGAGTGCGAGGAGTTCAGCGGCTGCCACAACCCGGACGACGGCCTTTACTTCTTCGAGGTAGTCGACGAGAAAACGCTCGAGCGCGTCCCGGACGGCGAGTTGGGTCTGCTGGTGATAACCCACCTGAACCGGACAGGCACCGTGCTGCTCCGGTACGTCGTGGGAGACTATGCCGCGATCACCCATGAGCCATGTCCTTTCTGCGGGAGGACGGGCACACGGGCCCAGATCGCTGTGGGGAGCACCTACGCCACCAGGACGAGCGAGCTGGTAAATCTGAAAGGAACCCTCATCAACCCCGAAATAATGACGGACGAGATAGCGAACACGGCCGGCATCGCCGAGTACCAGGTCGTCTTTACCAAAAAAGACCCTGCGGACCCCTATTCATCCGACGAACTCGTCATCAGGGTGGGGAAGCTCCCCGACAGGTCGAAAAAGGACATCGAAGACGAGCTCCAGCAAAGGATACAGAGGGCCGTCGAGATGAGGGCGAGAATAGAGTTCGCGGAGCTCTCGGAGATATTCGACCCTAACGAGTCTCTCAAGGCGACCCGCGTCGTAGACCTTCGCCCCAAAGAATAAGGCCTCGATCCGTGCCCGCCGTACTCTCTCGATGAATCAGAACCACACGGTAAAAGGCCAGACCATAACTAAACTGGTTATCCCTGTGATCGGCTGTAAGTTGCCGTCCTCTTTAGTTAGGGACTGGCCTGCAATCACTATATACCCTTCGTCTAGTTATTTCTAGACCGGAGTTTCACGTCCTCTCAGAATGGGGTCAGACCACTTTTCTTGCATTTGCATCCTACGTGAAAAGTCTAGCAAATAAACGCAATAAAAGTGGTCTGACCCCAATCATCAGACCAGCTCGATGATCACCATGGGCGCGCCGTCGCCCTGCCGCGGGCCCAGTTTGAGGATCCTGGTGTACCCTCCGCCCCGGTCGCGGTAGCGGGGAGCCACCTCGTTAAAAAGGCGGTGGACGACATCCCTGTCGTTTATTACCTTCAGCGCCTGTCGCCGTGCGTGCACGTCACCCTTCTTGCCGAAAGTCACAAGACTGTCTATCACCGGCTGGACCATCTTTGCCCTCGTCTCGGTGGTCGTTATCCGTCCGTTCGTTATCACGGCACGCGCCAGGTTGGACAGCATCGCTTTCTGGTGTGACGTGCTTCCGCCCAGTCGTGGACCCTTCTTAGGCTTTGGCATCAGGGATCACCGACCTACCCGCGTTGCTTGAGCGAGAGAGCTCTGGCGGCGAGTTTCTCTTTGATGAGTTCGACCGTCTTGGCGCCGAGGTTCCTTATACCGAGCAGCTCTTCCTCCGTGTGGCTCACCAGGTCCGCCAGCGTCTCGATCTTTGCCCTCCGCAGGCAGTTGTACGCCCTTACGTTCAGGTCGAGCTCGCCGATACTCGTGTCAAGCCCCGCAGCCGGGTGGGTCTCGGAAGGCTCGAAAACCTCGCCTATGCCCGCTTCTTCTCTCAGGTTGGCCAGCAGGTTGATGTGCTCGATGAGGATCCTGGCCCCGATGCTCACGGCCTCATCCGGCTTTATGCTCCCATCGGTCTTGACCAGGAGGGTCAGCTTATCGAAGTCGGTCCTCTGCCCCACCCGGGTGTTCTCAACCCTGAAGGTCACGTTGCTTACAGGTGAAAACACCGAATCCACTGGGATGACACCGATCGGGTCGCCTTCTTTCTCGTTCTCCTCGGAGGATGCATAGCCCCGCCCTTTCTCGACTACCATCTCCATCTCGAGCTTGCCCTTCTTGTTCAGGGTCGCGATGAGATGGTCGGAGTTTATGACCTCTACCGATGACGGGGCTTCTATAGCGCCCGCGGTCACCTTGCCGGGTTTATTGGCCTTCAGTTTTAGCCGCACCGGCTCCTCTCCATCAAGGCGTACCACGAGCTCCTTGATGTTGAGAAATATCTCGATGGTGTCCTCGCGCACGCCCTCGATGGCGGAGTACTCGTGCTGCACCCCCGTAATCCTGACAGAGGTTATTGCCGCTCCCGGTATCGAGGAAAGCAGTATGCGTCTCATGATGTTTCCGAGAGTGTGTCCGAGTCCTCGCTCCAGCGGCTCGATGGCGAAAGCGCCCTCCGTTTCGGAAAGATCAAGGACCTTGATCTGTGGCTTTTGAATACCTAACAAGGGATTAACCTCCGTTACTATTGAGTACTTACCGCGAATAAAGCTCGACTATCATCTCGTCTCGGATCGGGACGTCGATACTCTCACCTGCGGGTCTTTCGACCACGATGGCCTCGAGCTTCTTCTTATCGACCTGCAGCCAGCCCGGGACCTCGCGCTGGATGCCAGAGAGCGCGGCCTTCACCACGTCAAGCCCCTTGCTCTTCGCGGCTATCGCCACGACCTGCCCTTCATTTACCTGGTAGGAAGCAATATCGACCTTCCTGCCGTTGACGGTCACGTGGCCATGGTTCACCAGTTGGCGCGCCTGCTTTCTACTCGACGCGAACCCGACGCGATAGACCACATTGTCAAGCCGGCTTTCCAGGATTCGGATAAGGTTCTCGCCGGTCTTGCCCTTCTCGCGCAACGCCTGTCTGTAATAGCTCCTGAACTGCCGCTCCAAGACCCCGTAGACGCGGCGGGCCTTCTGCTTCTCCCTGAGCTGGAGCAGGTAGTCCGACTCCTTCACCCTCCTGCGCCCGTGTTGGCCGGGCGGGAAGGTGCGCCGCTCCACGGAACAGCGGTCGGTCATGCAGCGGTCGCCCTTGAGGAAAAGCTTCGTCTTTTCTCTCCGGCACAGTTTGCAAACGGCATCGGTATGTCTCGCCATAATCGGGATGCAGGGCCTTCGCCCTAGACTCTCCTTTTCTTCTTGGGCCGGCAGCCGTTGTGCGGAACCGGCGTCACGTCCTTTATGGAGCCGACCTCGATACCGTTCGCCTGGAGCGTTCGGATGGCGGTCTCCCGGCCTGACCCGGGCCCCTTCACCCGGACCTCGACCTTTCGCACCCCGTGCTCAGCAGCCTGCTTGGCTACGGACTGCGCGGCAAGCTGCGCGGCGAAGGGCGTGCTCTTCCTCGAGCCCTTGAACCCTATCGTACCGGAGCTGGACCACGCGATGGTGTTCCCTTCGAGGTCGGTTATGCTGATTATCGTGTTGTTGAAAGTCGACTTTATGTGGGCGATGCCGTGCGGCACGTTCTTCTTTACCTTCTTTCGCCCTCTCGACCTTCCCCTTGTCGGGCTAGGCAATCGTCAACACCTCTTTCAGTGGTTTTAGGAAACCTGCCTTTTCTTCTTTATGCCCACCTGGGGCCTCGGGCCCTTGCGCGAGCGGGCGTTGGTGTGGGTCCGCTGACCCCTCACCGGCAGGCCCCTCCTGTGCCTCAGGCCCCGATAGCATCCTATCTCCATGAGCCTCTTGATATTCTGCGAGCGCTCCCTTCTCAGGTCACCCTCGATACGGTAGTTCTGGTCTATGAACTCCCTGAGACTCACTATCTCCTCGTCGGTGAGGTCACGCACCTTCGTGTCCGGCTTGATTTCCGTTCCCGAGCATGCCTTGCGCGCGCTGGACCTCCCGATCCCGTAGATGTAGGTCAGGGCAACCTCAACCTGCTTGTCACGTGGAAGGTCTATTCCTGCGATTCTTGCCAAGCTTCTACCTCCGGTCTACTTCCCCTGCCTCTGCTTGTGGCGAGGATTGCTGCAGATCACCATGACCCTTCCGTGCCTGCGGATCATTTTGCACTTGTCACACATCTTCTTTACCGACGGCCTTACCTTCATGTCCTACCCGCTCCGCTTCACTTGTAACGATAGGTAATCCTCCCGCGGGAAAGGTCGTAGGGCGAGAGCTCCACCGTCACCCTGTCCCCCGGGAGAATGCGTATGTAGTGCATGCGCATCTTACCGGATATATGTGCGAGCACCTTGTGCCCGTTATCGAGCTCTACTCTGAACATCGCGTTCGGTAGCGGCTCGAGCACGGTGCCCTCTATCTCTATCGCTTCCTCTTTCGGTGCCAAACCTGTGAGTATCCCCCCTCTGGCGTGCGAAAAAGAATCTTACTCTAGGCGAACCGATTTTTCCAGACCGAGGCGCGAAACCACCGACCTCGTCAGCACGTCCGGCTCTCCCTCGGTTATCACCACGGTGTGTTCAAAATGCGCGGAGAGGCTTCCGTCTTTAGTGTGCACGGGCCAGCGGTCCGGAGAGGCCTCCACCTCAAAACTGCCGATATTCACCATCGGCTCGATGGCGAACACCATGCCGGGTTTCAGTACCGGCCCGTTGCCCGGTTCGCCGAAGTTAGGGACCGGCGGGTCCTCATGCATCTCCGTCCCGATGCCGTGCCCCACGAACCTGCGAACCACGGAAAAACCGGCCCCCTCCACAAGCTCCTGTATCGCGTGCGAGACGTCGGATAGCCTGTTCCCGGAAAGGCACTTGCCGATCGCGCTCTCGAGCGCCATCCTGGTCACGTCGACCAGCCTTTGGACCCCGGGGTCGGCGCGCCCGATAATAATAGACACCGCGGCGTCACCGTAGTAACCGTCGAGCACCACGCCGGTATCCACGCTCAAGAGGTCGCCTTCCTTCAAAGGGCGGTCGTCCGGTATCCCGTGCACCACGACATCATTTAGCGAAGTGCACAGAATAGCGGGAAAGGGGCCGTACCTTATGAAGTCGGGCTGGTAGCCCTTGAAGGCAGGCAGCGCCCCTCCGTCCCTTATGATCTTCTCGGCCAACTCGTCGAGCTCGAGCGTGCTGATACCTGCTGCGGCGGTCCTCACCACCATGTCGAGTACCTCTGAAACAAGCCGTCCCGCCCTTCTCATCTTCTCGATTTCTTCTCTCGACCTTAAAACAATCACTTCTACTCCCGCACCGGCACCTTCTCGACCGCGCCGGTAATCGCCTCGAAAACCTCATCGGGGGTCTTCGATCCGTCTATCGAGACCAAACGCCCACCGGGGCGGTAATACTCTATCAATGGCTCGGTCTGTTTCGTGTATACGGCCAATCGGTTCCTGACGGTCTCCTCGTTGTCATCGTCGCGCTGGTAAAGCTCGCCGCCGCACTGTCCGCACCGCCCTTGCTCGCCAGAGGGGTTGAAATCGACGTGGTAGTTGGCTCCGCACCCCCTGCAGGCGCGTCGGCCGGCAAGCCTCCTCACCAGCATCTCCGCCTCCACCGCGATATTAAGCACAAGGTCGATGGAGCGCCCTTTCCCGGACAGATATCGGTCAAGCGCTTCAGCCTGGTGTGTATTCCGTGGAAAGCCGTCAAGTATGAACCCCACACCGGCATCGTCATTATCCAGCCTTTCCGCTGCTATACCCTCTACAACCTCATCCGGAACGAGCTCGCCCGAGTCCATGTACTTCTTCGCCTCCAGGCCCAGCTCCGTCCCCTGCGCCAGTGCGTTTCGCAGGATGTCACCGGTCGCGACCTGCGGCCATCCGTACTTCGCGCTCAGCCTTTCCGCCTGCGTCCCCTTTCCGGCCCCCGGGGGACCGAGCAGCACGATGTTCACGTCACCACCTACTTGCTCAAGAAGCCTTCGTAGTGGCGCATCTGCATCTGGGATTCGATCTGCTTCATCGTCTCCAGCGCCACACCCACGATGATGATGACCGCGGCACCCCCGATAGGGATGCGGCCCTCCTGTGCGCCGAAGAAGACGAAGAACATCATCGGAATCAAAGCTATGGTGGCTATGTACAGTGACCCGGGGAGGTTTATCCTGTTTACCACCTTGGATATATAACTGACGGTCGGCATCCCAGGCCTTATCCCGGGAATGAACCCACCGTATTTCTTGAGGTTATCCGCGAGCTCGAACGGGTCGAAGATAATCGCCGTGTAGAAATAAGCGAAGAATATGATGAGTCCCGTGTAGATGACGAAATAGAGCCAGGAGCCGCTGGTGAACGACTGGGCGAAGCCCTTCAGCGAAGGGAAAAACGTGGCAAGGATCAACGGCAGGTGGATAACCGAGGCCGCGAAGATGATAGGGATGACGCCCGAGGTGTTGACCTTCACGGGTATGTAGGTGCTGGCTCCCGCGTACATCCTTCGCCCCCTCACCTGCTTGGCGTACTGCACCGGTATGCGGCGTTCCCCCTGCTCGATGAATACGACACCTGCAATGATGCCGAGGGCCACTGCGACGAGAAGCGCGGCGAAGATCGGGTTCTTGTTGTACATGGTCATGAAGAGGCTGCGCATCTCGGTAGGTGATGTCGCGATTATTCCCGAGAATATGAGGATCGACATCCCGTTTCCGACCCCCCGGTCGGTTATGAGCTCGCCGAGCCACATCAAGAGGGCCATGCCCGCCACGAGTGTGAGTACGATAAGGAGGCCTTTTCCCCATGTCAAGACGCCGTTGAAAATCGCTTTTTTCTTGGGATCGGCGTTCATCGAGACCAAGACACCGACAGACTCCATCGTGGCGAGGACGAGGGTCATGTACCTCGTTATCTGGGTGATCTTCCGCCGGCCGATCTCCCCCTCCTCGTGCCACTCCTTGATCTTCGGTATCACGGCGGACAGCAGTTCCATGATGATAGATGCGGTGATGTAAGGCATGATGCCCAGGCCGAAGATAGCCAGGCGCGAAAGCCCACCACCGGTGAAAACGTTGAGGAATCCGAAGAGAGTGTTGCCTTTGACCGTTTCGCCCAGCTGCTTGACGCTGACCCCTGGAGAGGGGATAAAGCAGCCGACGCGAAAAAGGCCGATTATCAAGAATGTGAAAAGGATCTTGTTCCTGAGGTCGGGTATCTTGAATGCGTCCCGGAACGCGGAGAAAATCCGCAAGCTAGATCACCTCTGCCTTGCCGCCCGCAGCCTCGATCTTCTCCCGCGCGCTGCCGGTGAACGCGTGCGCTTTGACGGTTATGCTAACGCTGAGCTCGCCGTCCCCGAGTATCTTGACCCGGTCCGTCTCTTTTTTTATGAGGCCGGCCGCCGCAAGCGCGGCGGGGTCCACTTCTCCGGTTTCAAAGCGCGCGAGTTCCGATACGTTGACCACCGCGAAGACATTGCGTTTTCTCGGGGTGAATCCACCGAGCTTCGGGACGCGGCGGGTCAGCGGCATCTGCCCGCCCTCGAAACCGGGCCTGGTATTGCCGCGCGCCTTCTGCCCCTTCTGCCCGCGCCCGCAGGTCTTCCCACCGCCGGCGCTTTCGCCCCTTCCCACACGCTTCCTGTCCTTGCGGGAGCCGGGGGCGGGCTTGAGGTTATGCAGTCTCATCTGGTCCTGGTTCTCCATCTATTACTGTCCCTCGGGTTTGGATTTCTTCTTAGGGCTCTGACCGATCTTCTCGACCTCGATGAGGTGTCTGACCTTGAATATCATGCCCCTGATCTCGGGGCGGTCCTCTTTCTCGATTGACTGGCCTATCCTTTTCAAGCCGAGCGCGCGCACCGTGCCGCGCTGGTCGGCGGGCCTCCCGACAAGCCCTTTCTTAAGGGTCACCTTAAGTCTCGAGCTCATCGAAGATGCTCCTTCCCAGAATCTCCTCCACGCTCTTGCCGCGAAGCCTCGCTACCTCCGATGCGCTTCGCAGCGACCGCAACCCGTCAACCGTAGCCTTGATCACGTTCAAAGGGTTGTCGGACCCCAGGCTCTTGGCCAGGATGTCTTTAACGCCGGCAAGTTCCAGAACAGGACGAACCGCGCCGCCCGCGATGAGTCCGGTACCCGGGCTCGCCGGCTTCAACAAGACCCTGGCCGCTTCGAACTTGCCCAGGACCTGGTGCGGAACCGTGTCGCCGACCATGGGAACCCGGAACATGTTCTTCTTGGCCTTCTGCGAGCCTTTCTCGATGGCAAGGGGGACCTCCCGGGCCTTCCCGTAGCCGACACCGACCCTGCCCCTACCGTCGCCGACGACCACCAGGGCCGTGAAGGAAAAGCGCCTTCCGCCCTTGACCACCTTGGCGACCCTGTTTATATGGACGACCTGCTCCCTGATCTCTTCCGCTTCCTGGACCTTTTCGGGGTCCATGCCACCTCCTAAAAGATGAGTCCGTTCTCGCGAGCTGAATCGGCCAGCGCCTTTACGCGGCCGTGGTACTTGTAGCCACCCCGGTCAAAGACCACCGCGGTCACGCCCTTGTCCAGCGAACGTTTTGCTATCATCGCCCCCAGGAACTCCGCCGCCTCGGTCTTTTTCATCCGCCCCCTGTCGCGGAACTCCTTCTCAAGCGTCGATGCACATACCAGGGTCACGCCGCGCTCATCGTCTATAACCTGGCAGGACATGTTCCGATTGGCTCTGAAGACCGACAGCCTCGGCCGCGTCAGGGTGCCCGAGATCTTCTTCCTGATCCTCTTGCGGCGGAGGCCCCTGCCCCGCGCGCTCTTCTTGACCACGCGCTTGCTCACTTTATCGCCTTCCCCGCTTTCCGTCGCACGTACTCGTCGCGGTAACGGATCCCCTTACCCTTGTAGGGATCGGGCTTGCGCATGTGCCTTATGTCGGCCGCGATCTGCCCCACCTTCTGCTTGTCGCACCCGCGCACGATCACACGGGTCGGGACCGGGACCTCGAACTCAATGTCTTCCGGGGGCTCTACAACGCGCGGGTTCGAGTACCCGAGCTGGAGCTCCAGGTCTTTTCCTTTCAAGACGGCCCTGTACCCGACGCCCTGTATCTCGAGAATCTTCTCGAAGCCATCGGTCACGCCTTTGACCATGTTGAATATGAGCGTCCTGGTGAGCCCGTGGAGCGACCTGTCCACCGGCTCGTCGCTGTGTCTTTCCACCAGGAGGTGGCCTTCTTCCTGCACGACGTCGAGCCGGCCGGAGACGACCTGCTCGAGTTCCCCTTTGGGCCCCTTCACCTTGACCAGGCTGTCAGAGACAGTGACGGTCACGCCTGCAGGTATCTCTATCGGCAATCTTCCTACGCGAGACATCGCCTAGCTCCCAATCGTCCTCCTACCATACATAGCAAAGAACCTCGCCCCCCACCTCTTTGGTCACGGCTTCTTTCTCGGTCATGACGCCCTTCGAGGTGGAAAGGATGGCGATACCGAGTCCGCCCAGCACGCGAGGCATCTCGTGCTTTTTCGCGTACACCCTTAGGCCGGGAGTGCTTATGCGCTTAATCCCGTATATCACCGAGATGCGGCCCGGCCCGTACTTCAGGTGGACCACTATCGTGTCAAAGTTGTCCTTCTTCACAACCTCGTATTTCCTTATGTAGCCCTCACGGTCCAGAATCCGGACGATCTCCTTCTTAAGCCCCGAGGCGGGGATCTCCACTCTGTCTTTGTGGGCCCTGCTGGCGTTCCTGATACGCGTCAGCATGTCCGCGATCGGGTCGGTCATGGTCATCGCTACGTCCCTCCTACCAGCTTGACTTTGTGACCCCGGGTAGTTCACCCCGGTGGGCCAGCTCCCGCAGGCATATGCGGCAGAGCTGGAACTTGCGGTAATAACCGCGTGGCCGGCCACATCGCTTACAGCGGTTGTACCCGCGGGTCTTGTACTTGGGCTCCCTCTGCTGTTTTACAACCAGGGCCTTCTTCGCCAAATGCCCTCCTGTCCGTTATCTCTGCTTGAAGGGGAAGCCCAGTACTTCGAGCAGGGCTTCTCCTTCCTCGTCGGTCTTGGCCGTGCTGACCACCGTTATGTCCATCCCGCGTACCTTGTCGATATCGTCGTAATCGATCTCCGGAAAGATGAGCTGCTCCTCAAGGCCGATGCTGTAGTTGCCCTTCCCGTCGAAGGAGTCCCTTGAAAGGCCCCTGAAGTCCCGGACCCTGGGAAGCGCGATGCTCAAGACCCTGTCGAGGAACTCGTACATCCTGTCCCCGCGCATTGTCACCTTGCAACCTACCGTCATCCCCGCGCGAAGCTTGAAGCCCGCAACGGAGCGCTTCGCCCTTATGATCTGCGGCCACTGCCCCGTTATCAACGAAAGGTCCTTGGCTGCCGATTCTACGGACTTCGGGTTGGCCGTCCCCTCGCCTACCCCCATGTTCACGACGATCTTCTCCAGCTTGGGGACCTGGAAACGGTTCTTATACCCGAACCTCTCCATCAGAAGCGGGACAAGCTCTTCTTCGTATTCCTGCTTCAGGCGGGGCGCATACTTCTCTCCCGCCACTTCCGGCTCTTCCATCAAAACTCCCGATCGCACCTTTTGCAGACCCTGACGAAGGACTTCCCGCCAGTCCGCTTTCTCGTAACCCTTGTCGGTGTCTCGCAGCCCGAGCAGACGAGCATCACGTTGGATACGTCCACAGGAAGCTCCCAGTCGACCACTCCTCCCTGCGGGTTCGACTGGCTCGGGCGCATGTGCTTCTTCGCCCTGTTTATGCCTTCGACCACGACCCTGCGGTTCTCGGAATCCACTTTCAGCACCCTGCCGCGCTTGCCGCTGTCCTTCCCTGAAAGGACCTGGACCGTGTCACCCTTCCTGATATTCAGGCCGCTCATGTCTCGTCCACCGCCCCTAAAGAACCTCCGGGGAAAGAGAGATTATCTTCATGAAGTTCTTGTACCTTAGCTCCCTCGCCACCGGTCCGAAGATTCTGGTCCCCCGTGGATTCATCACGTTATCGATCAATACGACCGCGTTCTCGTCGAACTTTATGTAGGTGCCGTCGGGGCGTCTGTTCTCCTTTTTCGTCCTGACGACGACCGCCTTCACCACTTCGCCCTTGCGCACCGACGTTCCGGGGACCGCCTCCTTGACGGTGCCGACGATCACGTCCCCGATGGACGCGTAGCGGCGGCCGGACCCCCCCAGCACCTTTATGCAGAGGATCTCTCTTGCCCCCGTATTGTCAGCGACCTTTACTCTTGACTCCTGCTGGATCATTTCCGTCTCCGGCCCGCGTTACTTGGCCTTCTCGATCACGGAGACCATGCGCCAGCGTTTCGTCCGCGAAACCGGCCGGGTCTCCATGACCCTGACAACGTCGCCGGTACGGCACTGGTTCTCCTCGTCGTGCGCGTAGATCTTGGTGGTGCTCTTGATGGTCTTTCCGTAGAGGGGGTGCCTAACCTTTGACTCCACGGCCACTACGATCGTCTTGTCCATCGCATCCGAAACCACCGTGCCCACTCTGATCTTGCGCGATGCTCTCTTGGCCATCTCCACCTACCTACAGGTCCTTGAGCTCTTCCTCGACCTCTTCTTCAAGCTGTTCCTCGCTTTCGGGAACAATCGGTTCTTCCAACTCCATTTCTTCCTCGGCCAGTTCCTCGGGGAGCTCCTCGGCCACCATCTCTTCTGGCTCCTCGAGCTCCTCGCGCCTAGGGGCGTACACAGCCTCCTCGAACGCATCCGGGTGTATCGAGTACTTCCTCTCGGTTGTCACTGTGAACACCCTAGCGATATCCCTGCGGGTCTCGCCTATCCTCATCGGGTTGTCGAGCTGTCCCGTCGCGTGCTGGAACCGGAGATTGAAGAGTGTCTCTTTCAGTTCGCGGAGCTTCGACTCGAGCTCCTCCTCGTCCAACAACCTCAGATCTCTAGTTTTCAGCATCGCTACCCCCGTATGCGAGCGCTACTCTTCTCTCTTCACAAAACGGCATTTTATCGGCAGCTTGTGCGCCGCAAGACGTATCGCCTCCCGCGCCACGGGCTCGCTCACCCCTGCCAGCTCGAACATGACTTTGCCGGGCTTCACCGGAGCCACCCAGAACTCGGGGTTGCCTTTGCCGCTGCCCATCCTCGTCTCTGCCGGTTTCTTGGATACCGGCTTGAAAGGAAATATGTTTATCCATACCTTGCCGCTCCTCTTTATGTGGCGTGTTATCGCCACGCGAGCAGCCTCTATCTGTCGCGCCGTTATCCAGGCAGGCTCGAGCGCCTGCAGGCCGAAGTCACCGAAGTTCACCTGCGTGCCGCCCTTGGAGCTTCCTTTCAGGCGACCCCTTTGCACCTTCCTGTGCGGAGGCTTTTTCGGCTGCAGCACCTAATCCCCCTCCTCGGCAACGACCTCTCCCGCCCTTGCCTCGTCCTCCGTCACGGGGGCTTCCGCGCCAGCCTCTTCGACGCTCGATGAGGCTTCTTCCACCGGGACCGGTTCTTCACCGGCTATGGGCTCAGCCGTTTCGGGTTGTTCGACCGCTGTCTCCTCGGCCTCGACCGCTTCCGCTCTCGGTGCCTCCACAGCCGGAACTTCAGCGGTCACCTTTTCGGCGGCAGGCTTCGGCTTCTCCGTGGGAGGCCTTCTGCGCGGCCGAGCTGAGCCGAGTGAAGCTGGCATCAGTTGTTCCTCCCGCTTGCCGGACACCTCTCCCTTGAAGATCCAGACTTTTACACCGATTCGGCCGAACGTCGTTCTCGACTCGACGAGGCCGTAATCAACGTCGGCCCTGAGTGTATGGAGCGGGACTCTTCCCTCCCTGTACCACTCGCTGCGGGACATCTCAGCGCCTCCAAGACGGCCGCTGCACTGCACCTTGATGCCCTGGGCGCCGAGCCTCATCGTGTTAGAGACGGCCTTCTTCATTGCCCTTCTGAACGAGACCCTGCCCGAGATCTGCTCTGCGATGTTCTGGGCGACCAGAGTCGCGTCCAGGTCGGGTACGGGCACCTCGATGATGTTTACCGAGATATCATGGCCGCACATCCCTATGAGGTCGTCCCTTATCCTGTCGACCTCGCTGCCCTTCCTGCCGATCACGATCCCCGGGCGGGCGGTATAAACGTCGACCGATGTCTCTTTCGCCTTGCGCTCGATCTCGATCTTCGAGACGGCCGCGTTCGAGAGTCTTCCCGCGAGGTACTTCCGAATCCGGATGTCTTCCTGTACCAGATCCGGATATTCCTTGTCGGCTATCCACCGCGACTTCCAGTTATTCACTATTCCAATCCTGAGGCCATACGGGTGTACCTTCTGACCCACGTCATCCCTCTCTTCTCTCGACCTTCTTTTTCGGCTTTGAATTCTCTTTCTTCGCCTTCTTGGCGGCCGCAGTTTTGCCCACAGCATCCTTGCCCGAGGCAGCCTTCCGGGAAGCGGCTTTGCCCGGAGCCACCTTCGTGGTCTTGCCCTTCACCTTCTTGTCTGCAGCCTTCCCGGCAGCCTTCTTCGCAGGCTTCTTCGCCGCCCCTCCAGCGGTGCGCGGCTTGCCGGGAGCCCTGCGCCCTTTCTCGGGCTCCTCGGCCTCCGGCGTTTCTTCCAGCACCTTTTCCTCTAGAGGTTCCGCCTGCGGCTTTCGACGCCTGAGCCTGCGCCTTGTGACTTCCCTTTCCGGTACCTTCTCGTCCAGAACGATGGTTATGTGGCTCGTCCTCTTGTTTATGCGCGTCGCTCTTCCAAGCGCGCGTGGCCTGAACCGCTTCAGGGTGGGCCCCTCGTCCACGTAAGCCCGTGCCACGAAGAGACTTTCAGGACTGAGCTTGTTGTTGTTCTCGGCATTAGCGGTCGCCGATGAGAGGACCTTCCCGACGACGCGGGCGGCAGCCCTCGGGTTATAATCCAAGATCTGCCGGGCCGCTGAAAGGTCCTTCCCGCTTATCAGGTCAGTGACCAGCCTCGCCTTGCGAGGGCTGACCCTGACGTATCTCGCCGTAGCCCTGGTCTCCAA
>Ga0315281_10001582_pt1 | contig 33731 bp, 26 predicted proteins | sample YL17G07_0_MG_FD_204540 | JGI IMG/M metagenome (GOLD analysis project Ga0315281, IMG submission 204540) | Sediment microbial communities from Yellowstone Lake, YNP, Wyoming, USA - YL17G07_0 | ecosystem: Environmental > Aquatic > Freshwater > Lake > Sediment | place: USA: Wyoming | collected...
GCCGCATCGTGGAAGGTAACGAATCTACCCATACCAGGCAATGCGGTAATAAAGCAACCGGTAGATGAGAGCAACAAGGCTAACACAGCGATTAATGATAGAAGTGTCCTCTTCATATGTTTCATTTCCTATTCCGCAATCCGCAATCCTAAATTCATAGTTCCACTCCCTTGATCTTCGCCACCTGCATCACGTCCTTGTCACCGCGTCCCGAAAGGTTGCAGATGATAACCTTGTCTTTGCCGAGCGTGGGCGCGAGCTTGAGGCAGTAAGCGACTGCATGGGCGCTCTCGAGCGCCGGGATGATGCCTTCAAGGCGCGACAGGAGGTCGAATGCCTCCATGGCCTCCTCATCGACGGCATAGGTATACTCGACGCGTCCGGTATCGTGAAACAACGCGTGTTCGGGGCCCACCGCGGCGTAATCCAGGCCCGCAGACACGGAATGCGTCATTTCAATCTGTCCCTGCTCGTCCTGAAGCACGAAGGTCTTGCAGCCCTGAAGCACACCGAGGGACCCTCCGGCAAAACGGGCCGCATGCTTGCCGCGCTCGATGCCGAGACCGCCCGCCTCGACGCCGTACATTTTAACCGAAGCGTGTCCGAGGAACTCGTGGAAGAGACCCATGGCATTCGAACCGCCGCCTACACAGGCCACGAGCGCGTCCGGAAGCCTGTTCTCGAATTTTATGATCTGTTTTTTCGCCTCGCGGCCGATCACGGACTGAAAATCCCTCACCATCATCGGAAAGGGGTGGGGGCCGAACGCCGTGCCCAGCACGTAATGCGTATGCGACACGTTCGTGATCCAGTCGCGCATGGCCTCGTTGATTGCGTCCTTGAGCGTCTTGCTGCCGAGGTCTACAGGCCGGACAATGGAACCGAGAAGCTTCATGCGAAAGACGTTCAACGACTGACGCGCCACATCGTCGGTGCCCATGTATACTTCGCAGTCCAGGCCGAACATGGCGGCCGCCGTGGCCGTTGCCACACCGTGCTGACCCGCTCCGGTCTCGGCAATGACGCGGGTTTTGCCCATGCGCTTGGCAAGCAGGACCTGGGCGAGGGAGTTGTTGATCTTGTGAGCGCCGGTATGACAAAGATCCTCGCGTTTGAGATAGATTTTCGCACCGCCAAGATGTTCGGTCAGTCGCTTCGCAAAATAGAGCGGCGTGGCCCTGCCGATGAACTCCCGGTTATAGAACTCAAGCTCGGCCTGAAATGCCTTGTCCTTCTTCGCGGCAAGATAGGCAGCCTCGAGTTCGGCCAGCGCGGGCATCAAAGTTTCCGGAGCGAACTTTCCGCCATAAATGCCGAAATGCCCTTTTTTGTCTGGAGAACTCATGGCCGCGACGCCCTCCGGACCTCGGTAATGAACTTTTTGACCCTGCTCTGGTCTTTGATCCCATTCCCATGTTCCTTTTCCACGCCGCCCGCTACGTCAACCCCGTAGGGCTGAACAAGCTTCACGGCCTCCGTGACATTCTCCGGCGTAAGCCCTCCCGCCAGAATGATCTTGCCGAAGGTCTTTGCCACGACGGCAAGGTGCCAGTCGAAAGCCACCCCGGTGCCGCCACGCATGCCCTCGCGGTAGCTGTCGAGCAGGAACGCGCCAACACGGTAGTGCGCCATGGCCTTCAGGCTTTCCTTGTCCTTCACCTGGAACGCCTTGATCACGCGTCCCTCGAACCGCTGACAGAACTCAGGACTTTCGTCGCCGTGGAACTGAACAGCCTGAATGCACGTCATATGCTGTATTTCCCGTATCCTGTCCTCGCGTTCATTCACGAAAATGCCGACAGGCATGACAAAGGGAGGGAGTTGGGCGATGATCTCGGCCGCCTTCTGGGGTTCGATATAGCGGGGGCTCTTCTTGTAAAAGTTGAAGCCCAGCGCATCAGCCCCGTACTCAGCCGCAAAGAGCGCGTCGTCCAGATTGGTTATGCCGCAGATTTTAATTTTTATCATAACGTCCTTCCCAGAAGTTCTTTTACTTTCTTTCTGATATCCTTTTCCCGCATCAGGCTCTCGCCCACGAGGATTGCGTCTACACCCGCCTGCTGGAGCTTCACGACATCGTCCCGTGTCCTGATCCCGCTCTCGCTCACCACCGTGCAGTTGTCGGGAATATCCCTCACAAGATCAAGAGTCGTTTGCAAGCTCACCGTAAAGGTCGTGAGGTCCCGGTTATTGATCCCCACAAGCGATGCCCCGGCGTGCAGAGACTTGTCCAGTTCTTTCCAGGTATGCGACTCAACCAGCACATCGAGACCGAGCATACGCGCAATGCCGAGATAATCGCGTATCTGCTGTTTTTCCAAACAGGCCGCGATCAGCAGGATCGCGTCCGCTCCGGCAGCCCTGGCCTCGAAAATTTGATACTCTTCAATAATGAAGTCCTTGCGCAAAAGCGGCAGTTTGACAATCTTCCTGATCCGCCCCAGGTATTCGAGATCGCCCTGAAAGAACTTCTTCTCCGTAAGGACCGAGAGACAGGAGGCGCCTGACTCCTCGTATTGTTCAGCGATCGAGACAGGATCGAAGTCCTGCCGGATCACGCCCTTCGAGGGTGACGCCTTCTTCACCTCGGCGATCAGCCGTACGCCGTCAGGTGATGAGAGCGCCTTCCCGAACCCCCGCGTCGGTGCTGCATCTGCTGCCTTGTTCTTTATTTCCGTAAAAGGGACGCGGCGCTTGGTGTCCGCGAGCTCCTCTTTTTTGTAAGCGATAATATCGTTTAAGATCATTCAGAAAAAGGATCGTCCTTCGCCCTTCTTATAGTCTGTTCGTAAATTCCCTGAGGTCCTCTACTTTTTTTAATGCCCCGCCGGAATCGATCGATTGAGCGGCAAGCCCGAGGCCTTCCTTGAAATCCTGCGCCTTGCCTGATGCGACAAGGCCCGCGGCTGCATTCAGAAGCACGATGTCGCGGCGCGCTCCCTTCCGGCCTTTCAGTATCTCAAGGGTGATGGCGGCATTTTCCTTCGCGTCCCCGCCTTTGAGATCTTCAGCCGTTCCGACGGGCAGGCCGAAATCCCGGGGATGAATGAAATAATGTTTTACCTTCCCGTCGGCAAACTCCGAGACCCTGGTCTTGTCCGTAATCGTGATCTCGTCCAGCCCGTCCATGCCATGAACGACAAAGGCCTTCGCTGCGCCGAGATTGCCGAGAGCTTGAGCGAGCGGCGCGGTCAGTTCGGCGGCATACACACCCATGATCTGCGACGTGACTCTCGCCGGGTTCGTGAGAGGACCAAGGACATTGAAGATGGTGCGGATGCCGACTTCCCGCCGCGGTCCGATGGCGTACTTCATGGCCAGGTGCATCATGGGCGCAAACAGGAAGGCGATACCGACCTCCTTCATGCATTCTTCCACGCGATGCGAGGGAATCTCAATGTTAACGCCCAGGGCCTGCAACACGTCAGCGCTGCCGCTCTTGCTCGAAACCGAACGGTTGCCGTGTTTGGCCACGGTAACGCCAGCGCCAGCGACCACGAAGGCGACGGTCGTAGAAATATTGAAGGTATGCGCCATGTCGCCGCCGGTGCCGCAGGTATCAACCTGATACTTCGCATCGATCCTGATCGGCACGGCTTTTTCCCGCATGACCCGCGCTGAGCCGGTGATTTCCTCAACAGTCTCGCCCTTCATCCGGAGCGCGGTGATGTACGAGGCAATCTGGGCATCCGTGGCCTCTCCCTGCATGATCTCGCGCATCACGGCCTCTGCTTCGGCCTCGGTGAGATTCACTTTCGTCACGATTTTCGCAATCGCTTCTTTGATCATTATCTCCGCGTCCCCGCCTCTCCGATTCTCTTCTTCATAATTTCAGGAAATTTTTCAGCAAGTCTTTGCCCGCGCCGGTCAGGATCGACTCAGGGTGAAACTGCACCCCTTCCACCGTGAACTGTTTGTGCCGCACACCCATGATAATGCCGTCATCGGTCCAGGCGGTAACTTCGAGCATTGGCGGCAATGTCTCGCGCTTGATGATAAGCGAATGATACCGGGTGGCCTCAAAAGGGTTCGGCAGTCCGCTGAAGATGGTTTTATTGTCGTGATGGATCATCGACGTTTTACCGTGCATCAAATAGGGCGCGCGGACCACATCGCCGCCGAAGGCCTCGCCGATAGACTGGTGTCCGAGGCAGACGCCGAGGAGCGGGACCTTGCCGACGAAGTGCCTGATCACCTCGATCGAGATCCCCGCCTCTTTCGGCGTGCAGGGCCCGGGGGAGATCACGATCCGTTCGGGCTGCATCGTCTCGATCTCCGCAACCGTGATTTTGTTGTTCCGGTACACCTGCATGCTCTGTCCCAGCTCGCCGAAATACTGGACCAAGTTGTAGGTAAAAGAATCATAATTGTCGATCATTAAAAGCATAAAAACCTCAATACAATTCAAATATCAAAACTCAAAGTACAAAGTAAATATCATTTTTCAGTTTTTCACTCCGCACTCCGAACTCCAAACTCCGAACTCCTAATTAATCCAACCCCTGCTCCGCCGTCTCCACGGCCCGCATCATGGCTTTGGCCTTGTTCACCGTTTCCTGGTACTCGGCGGCCGGATCGCTGTCCGCCACCACGCCGCCGCCGGCCTGGATGTAGGCCACCCCGTCCTTGACCACCAGTGTGCGGATGGTGATGCAGGTGTCCATGTTGCCCGAGAACCCGAAATAGCCGACCGCGCCCGCATAGGGCCCGCGCCGCGTGGGCTCAAGCTCATCGATGATCTGCATGGCGCGGATCTTGGGCGCGCCCGAAACCGTGCCTGCAGGAAAGCAGGCGCGGATCACGTCGTAGGAATCCTTGCCACGGGAAAGCTTTCCTCGCACGTTTGAAACGATGTGCATCACATGAGAGTAACGCTCGATAACCATGAGTTCGGAGACCGAAACGCTGCCCGCCTCGCTCACGCGGCCCACGTCGTTCCTGCCCAGGTCCACAAGCATGATATGTTCCGCACGCTCCTTGGGATCGGCGAGCAGTTCGTCGGCAAGCGCCGAATCCTCGTCTTCCGTGGAGCCGCGGCGGCGCGTTCCCGCGATCGGCCTGAGGTCGATCCTGCCGCCCTCAAGCCTTACCATGACCTCCGGCGAAGCGCCGACAACGGTGACATCTCCGCAGCGCAGAAAATACATGTACGGCGACGGATTGATCAGTCTGAGCGCCCGGTAGATTTCATAGGGCTCGACGCTGATCTTTGTCTCAAAGCGCTGGGACGGAACTACCTGAAAAATATCTCCGGCTTTGATGAACTCTTTGGCCTTGAGCACTGCCTGTTCGTATTGCGGCTGGGTGAAGTTGGAAATAAGCGAAAGTGCTTTTGTTCTTTTCTTCGAACGCTGATCGCTGATCACGGGACGTTTGCCGCGTTTGAGCTTCGTGACGATCGCCTCGATCTTGGCTAATGCCTCTTTGTACGCCGCCGTGACCGACTTGCCCCGCACATGGGCGTTTGAAACTACTTTGAGCCGGTGCGTAACGTTGTCGAAAATCACGAGGGTGTCGGTGATCATGAAGAAGATATCGGGGATCGTAATGCCGGGCTTCTCGCGGTTCGGCAGGTCTTCAAAAAATCGTACCACGTCGTAGCTCATGAACCCGACAGCGCCGCCGTAAAAACGCGGCAGCAACGGATCCGGAACCGGCTGGTATTCGGCAAGAATATCTTTGACAGCCTCAAGAGGGTCTTGTTCAAAAGACCGTTTCTCGGTCTTTCGGTCGCGGGTAATCTCCACCGTGCGGCCAAAACTCTTGACCACCACCGACGGGCGGCTGCCAAGGAACGAGTACCGTGCCCATTTTTCTCCACCTTCCATGCTCTCAAGAAGAAAAGAGTTGCGCCCGTCGTCGATTTTCCGGAAGGCCGAGACCGGAGTTTCCATGTCGGCGAGAATCTCGCGGTAAACAGGGATGAGATTCCCCTTTTTTGACTTTTGTTTGAACTCTTCGAGGGACGGATGATACATAAAACTCCTTGCAAAATAAGAGGTTTATGTACTATACCAGATAATGAAAAGAAGTGTCAATCAGAAAGAAACAACCATGCTGACTAGCCGCTCAGGAGCGGGTGAGGCCCTTCCATAGTGCAGTCTCGGCTTATGAAGAAGGTGATATTCGGTGCTTGTCTGGCGGAAAGAAGAAAGTGACAATCTCCGGAGCCTTGGGAGCATGAGGACCTGGTTTCCGGGATCAGATATCCAGCTCCGCATACTCCGCTCGTTCCTGAATGAACGTGAACCGGGCCTTGGGGTCCTTGCCCATGAGCCGTTCAAACACATCGCCCGTGGCCTTGTGGTCTAGCACCTGCACGCGCATCAGGGTGCGGGTCTTGGGGTTCATGGTGGTTTCCTTCAATGTCTCGGGGTTCATTTCTCCCAGACCCTTGAAGCGCCCCACCTCGTATTTTTTGTTGCCCAGCTTTGAAAGAACTTTCTCTTTCTCCATCTCGTCCATAGCGTAGAAGACCTCCTTGCCCGCCTCGATTCTGAACAACGGCGGCATGGCAAGGTAGACGTGACCGTGATTGATGAGCTCAGGCATGTACCGGTAGATGAAGGTGAGGAGCAGCACGCTGATATGCGCCCCGTCCACGTCCGCGTCGGTCATGAGAATGATGCGTCCGTAACGGAGTCTGTTGAGATCGAAATGGGCGCCCACGCCGCAGCCGAGCGTTGCGAGCAGGTTCTTGATCTCGTTGTTCTGCTGGATCCGCTCGAGCGAGGCAACCTGCTCCACGTTCAGGATCTTGCCGCGGAGCGACAGCACGGCCTGGGTCTTCCTGTCACGCGCCATTTTGGCCGAACCGCCCGCCGAGTCTCCTTCCACGATAAAGAGCTCGGTGTCCTCCACCTTGTTCGAGGAACAGTCCGCGAGTTTGCCCGGCAAATTAAGTTTGAGCGACGAGAGCTTTCGCGTTACATTGTCTTTGGCGGCACGGGATGCCATGCGCGCTTCGGCGGCGAGCAGCACGCGCCGCACCACCGCGTCGGACGACGTCGGGTTTGCGAGGAGATACGCTTCACAGGCATTCTTGACCGATGCATCGATGGGCGAGGAGATCTCGGGGTTGTTCAGTTTCTCCTTGGTCTGACCCTGAAATTGAGGGTTTTTTATGAGCACGCTCACGATCCCGTAGAGCCCTTCATACACATCCTCGGGCGCGATCGCCTTGATGTTCTTCGGGATGAGGTTCTTGCGCTCGGCATAGGCCCGCACTGCCTTGGTAAGCCCGCTCCTTACCGCCAGTTCGTGCGTGCCGCCGTCGGTGGTGTTGATCGAGTTGGCGTAGGAATGGATCTCCATGTCCGTGGCAATGGTCCAGTGGATCGCGCACTCGATCTTGAAATCGACGTCCTCCTTCTCGAAATAAAAGGGTTCGGGGTTCACGACCGTTGTGCCGGAGACGATGCGTTTGATGTAGTCCTGGATCCCGTTGTCGTACTTGTAGGTGACCGGCGCTTCCTTGTCGCGCAGGTTTTCGATCGTGATCTTGAGCCCCTTGTTCAGGAAGGCCTTGCTTTCCGATACGTCGAGAATATTCTTGTAATTAAAGCTGGTCTTCGCGAAGATTTCAGGATCAGGCCGGAAGTAGATTTGCGTGCCGTGCGCCTTGGCCGGCTTTCCTTTTTTGAGATTGCCCTTGGGCTTGCCGCGGGAAAATTCCTGGGTCCACTCGTACCCGTCGCGCTGGACCGTTGCGATATAGACCTCGGAAAGGGCGTTCACGACCGAAGCGCCCACGCCGTGAAGGCCGCCCGAAGACTTGTAGGACGTGTGGTCGAACTTCCCTCCTGCGTGCAGGGTGCACAGAATGGTCTCGATGGCGGGACGTTTTGTTTTTGGATGGATGTCCACGGGGATGCCGCGGCCGTTGTCGGCCACGGTCACGCCGCCGTCCTTCTCGATCGTAAGCATGATGGCCGTGCAGTATCCGTTCAGCGCCTCGTCCACGGAATTATCGAGCGTCTCCCATACGAGGTGGTGCAAACCGCGCACGTCCGTGGAGCCTATGTACATGGCCGGCCGTTTACGAACCGGCTCCAGTCCTTCAAGGACAGTGATGTCCTTTGCGGTATACGTTGCTGCCACAATTACCTCCTGCCCCTCATCTTGTTCTTCTCCCCAAGGGGAGAAGAAGACGGTGTGAAATACCTGATGAGGGGAGACTTTTTCGACTTCCGTTTACGGGCTGCCGTTATCGGCATTTACGGTTGCAGATTATAGATCAAGAGAAGGGATAATGCAATATGAACTTTTCAGCCCTGCGCGCAACGCTAGCGCGCCTACCTGATCCGCTCCACCATGGTTCTAAAGTAATGGCAGTTTTTCACCAGATCCGGGCCGTGCTTGAATAATCCGCCGCCGATCAGAAATATCAGGTCCCGGCCGTAGGTCTCGAGCATATCCGGCACGTTATTGAGGCTCATACCCCCGCCCGGCGCGGGGAAAATGGATTTTAACTGTCCCATGGGCGCCGAAGCGCCCGCTGCGATTTCTTTGCATTCATTGCGACTGAAAGAGAACCGCCCGCCGAAGTTCGGGAAAATGGTCGCATCAGCGCCGGCAAGCCGAGCCAGCTGGCCGAACATGACGCCGTGAGAGATTCCACCGATTGAGTTCGTCACAAAACTTCCCTGCATTGCCGGGTGGGTCAGGATCGGCAACGAAAGCGTGTCGTCATCAGCCAGTTCCCGCATCAGGTCGAAGCCGATCAGCCCAGGCGCAACCATCAGGCCGCCGGCGCCGGCGTTTTTAGCGATCCTGGCCCTGTTCAAAACCTCGCGATGTGGCGCAGTGATATTCGCCACGTAGATACTTCGCCCACCTGTTTCCCGATTACCTTGTTCCACTGCCGCGGCGCATCGTTTTACCCGCTCCTCGAAAGGCGAGCAGCTTTGATCAGTCAGGCCGTGGTCATCCTTGATGATGTCCATGCCTCCGAGGGAAAACCGGTATGCCAGGTCCGCAAGCTCTGATGACGACAACCCCATGGGTTTGATCGCCGTGGAAAGCAGCGGCCGCTCGGGGATACGTAAAAGACTTCGCAATCCCTCCCTTCCGAAGCGCGGCCCTTTGAAGCCGCGCAAAAGCGACTCAGGAAGATCGAGGTGTTCCACTCTGATGCCGGGTTTGATGCTGCTGTTGCCGAACACGACATTCAGGAACTGTGTCAACTCGCCCGCGACGATTTCGTTCGCGTAGCTGATGATCGCCTTGAAGCTGTCAACGCCCCATGGTTCGAAAAACTCGAACCTCCCAAACACATGGTCGCGAATGACACCCTCCGGCACCTCGTCAGCCGGAAATTCCACGGTCTGCTCAATGCAGATGTTCGCTGCCTTGGCTCGGGCATCCTTCTCATTGCCGGAGAGACGGTAGGTCACGGAAAAGCGGTCGCCCGAAAAAAGCGCGGATGGGGTGCAGGTCTTCTGGATAATGGACATCGGATGATCGGTACTCCTTTGATCGGCAAGAGAGAACCCAGGCCGAAGCTTGTTGGCCGCGAATGGCCTTAAAATAAAACCGGCCACTGAGAGAAACACGCAAGGAACACAGTGAATCTAAAACAAAATTCAAGGGCTCAGGTTTTTTCTTTGAGTTCTATGCATTCTCTTGCGGCCGACCTGAGCAGTTAACGTATTTTACTTATTGCCACAGAACGCTGAAGGTTGAACCGCTGATAAAGGGATTTATCCTGTAGAGAGTGATCCTTGTTTCGCTGATCTTCATTCCTTCGGCATAGTTGACGATCCTGAAGGGAAGAAGCACGCCTTCAACCATGTGAAAATCGTCGAACTCGGCGCTCAGGCTCGTTTTAGCTGAATTGACCTGAAAGTTTCCCGTTGTTTTCACAATGCGGGAATCGCTTCGCCGCACGGTCACTTCAAGCGCATTGCCGGCGCGATCTACACAGTGGATCGTGTCCTCTTCTCCGGAACGGTCCGAGGTGAGAGGAGCCGAGGGTTTCAGCGCGCCATCGAGAAAGCCGAACGGCAGGTCCAGCTGGTTGTACTGGTAGACCATGGCAAGATAAAGATCGCCCGATACTTCATTCAGCCGCCCCGGAGCTCCCCGGTACCCTTTCGGCCCATTCAGAAGACGGACCTCCAGGAAATTCGGATAGGCGATGCTGACGAGGAGGTTCCCGTCTCGCCGCATGAACCGGGTGTACGTTCCCTCATCTTTTGTCTTGAATCTCGTTATCGTTCCTTCCGCTGACAGGGCCTGGACCCTGACAAGGGCGTCCCTGCCGCCGTAGGCGGTGAGGATTTTGCGAACCGTCGTTTCCTGGGGCGTGAGAACACGATGAGCGCAGGAGGCCAGGGGCAACATAAGGACAAGGAGCAGAGGTACGACACGTTCCCGCAGCAATCGATGCATGAAGGAATTTTCTTTCATGTAAGCCCTCCCTACCAGTCAATGGGGAAATAATCTTTCAGAAATTTTCCGCACCAGTGTTTCCCTGTCAAGATCCCGTCAAAGAAGGGATCGCAGACCCTGGCAGCCCCATCAACAATATCCAGAGGAGGCTGAAAATCATGCACTTTCTGTTTATAAAGGGAAAGCTCCGCTGGATCTTCGTCCGTGACCCATCCCGTATCAACGGCATTCATGAAGATGCCGTCTTTGGCAAGATCTTCCGCCGACGTATGGGTCATCATATTCAGGGCCGCTTTCGCCATATTCGTATGGGGATGGCGCGCGTCTTTTTTGAACCTGAAAAACTTCCCCTCCATGGCCGTCACGTTGACAATATGTTTTTGACCTGTATAATCGCGCCTCATCAGAGACGCCAGCCTATTGCAAAGCACAAAGGGAGCCACGGCATTCACCAATTGCACTTCAAGCATTTCCGTTGTCGGTATTTCACCCAGCCGCAAACGCCAGCTGTTTGTCTTGCGCAGGTCCACCTGTTGAAGATCCGCATCCAGTTTGCCTGCGGGGAAGAGCTCCTCAGCCGCAAGGGTGGTATCCTGACTATAGGGGATTTGCGACAGCCGGGCCGATTCACGCAAACCGATCCCGGGATTCTGATTATGCCATGCAACGGGAAGATCGGAGTTCTGGCCGATGGTTTTCTGACAAAGGGATTGAATCTGATTCTTGCACACCTCATGGTCAGCGAGAAGTTTCTGCGCATCTTTGGACAATCCGCTGAAACCGGTTTTTTCATTCTCCATCAGATGGGCATAAAAACCCGGAGGCCGCCTCACCGTCTGTGCGGCATTATTGATCAGGATGTCAAGACGCCCGTATCTCTGTTCCACATAACTGGTAAATATTTCAACACTGGGTATATGCCTCAGATCAAGACCATGGATCTTAAGCCTCTCTCCCCACAGCGGATACCCCTCTTCCTTGGAATATCTGAGGGCCGCATCAACAGGAAAGCGTGTCGTGGCAATTACCGTGGCTCCGGCGTGCAGCATCATCAGGGTCGCCTGATGTCCGATTTTAAGGCGTGCGCCGGTAATGAATGCAACCTTTCCCTGAAGTGATGCGGACTGAAAACGCTTCCGGTAATTCAGATCGCCGCATTTGTTGCACATGGTGTCATAGAAAAAGTGCAGCCGGGTATACTCTTCTTTGCATACATAGCAATTGCGCGGCGAGTCCAGTTCTTCACTTTTTTGTTCGGCAACAGATGAATTCCCTTCGATCTGCGCAGGGGCGGTAAAGGTTGCATCTACCCGTGCATTTCGGATCCCGGTGGTATTTCTGGCGCGCCGATTTCCCTCAAGCGCAGCAAGACTCTGCGCCTTGCTTGCCGTCTTATTCCTCTTTTTTCTTTCCGCTCTGTCAGGACGGGATAGTTCGCCGGTCACTTTCAGAAGAGCAATTCGCTGTTCTTCCGGAAGATTAGCAAGCTGTTCCGTGTCTTGTACGAGATGTGCAAGCAGGGAAATGCACTGTTCTATGTCTTCGGGCGAGTGTTTCATTTTAGAAATATTCTCTTTCATTTACTGCAAACAATACCAAGGAGCATCCGCCACGTTGTAGAATGCTGACGCATGACCCAGCGTTTCATTCCGCACTCCGCACTCCAAACTCCGCACTGTTTCTACAGCGCTTCCGCCTTAGCCGAGCTGTGGACCGCGGTGACGTATGTTGCGCTCAGTTCATTTTCGCTTACACTGAATTTACGGCCGACCATGGTTTCCACGGCACTGATCAGGGAAAGCGCGTCCATCTTGTGTTCCTTCATGAGATACTGTTTGCTCGCGCCGTGACTGAAGGTATCCTGGAGGCCGATCCTGACGAGTTTTTTTGCAATGCCTGCTTCCGCCATTTTTTCTGCAATGATGCTTCCTAAACCGCCTACGACCGTATGGTTCTCCATGGTGATCACGCCGGAGCGGGACTTCATGATCCCGTCAAGGACCGACTGGTCGTTAAAAGGCTTCAATGTCGAAATATGCATGTGCTGAATTGCCAGGCCCCGCTTCTTAAGCGCCTGCACCGCCCGCATCGCCTCCTCGGTCATAATGCCGCTTGACAGAATCGTCACATCGCTTCCTTCGGAGATTACCCGCGCCGAGCCGAATTTCATGGGGCTGTCAAAGAGCCGCGGGATCTCGCCCCTGAGCATGCGCACATATACCGGGCCGTTGATGTTCTCGATCACATCGAGAACAGACTCCACTTCAGTCGCGTCGCCGCACTCAAGCACGGTCATGTTCGGCAACGAACGCATGAGGGCGATGTCCTCGATGGCCTGGTGCGTCGCTCCTCCAGGCGTGGTAATCCCCGGCAGAAAACCGATCATCCGGACCGGCAGGTTCGGATAAGCAATAGACATGGCGATCTGATCATAGGCCCGGCGGTAGATGAAGACCGCAAAGGTATGGACAAAGGGAATGAACCCTTCCCGCGCAAGACCGCTGGCCCAGCTCAGCATGTTCTGCTCGGCAATGCCCATGGACAGGAACCGGCCGGGATAGGTATCGCGAAACAGGTCGATCTCCGTGGAACTCGTGAGGTCGGCGGACAGCACCAGCACCTTCGGTTTGTCAGCCGCCCAGCGTACGAGATTTTTTGCATGCACCCGGGTCACGATCCCGGCGCTGGATGGGGCTTTGGCAGTGACACTTGACGAGGCCGGCGCCGACAAAGTCCCTTCGCACAGATCCACGTAGGCAGCCGCATAACGTGCCTTTTCTTCCTCGCTCGTGAAACGGACATAGTGCAGCTTCGGGGCGCGTGTTTTCAGGACCTCGAAACCCCGCGCCGGATCAGTATCGCAGAGCACAACAACCGGCCGTCCGTCGGGAGTAAGAGAACCCGCCTCCGCCAGGCGCTTGATGTCATGCCCGTTCATCCGGAATACCCGTGCTCCAAAGGCTTCAAGCCTCTTGTCCAGAGGTTCGATATCCATGACCGTGCACATCTTGCCGTCGCACTGAAACCCGTTCACGTCCACATAGATGATCACATTGTCGAGCATGTGGAAGGACAGGGACTGGAGCGCTTCCCAGGTCTGGCCGATCTGAAACTCCCCATCGGACATGAAAACGAAAGCCCTGCCCTTCTCGTTCTTTCGCTTTCTGGCCATGGCAATGCCCGCCGCCTGGCTGATGCCCTGGCCGAGCGACCCTGTCATGGTTTCCATGCCCGGCGAATGCTCCGCGCCGATCATCTCCACCGAGCTTCCGTCCTTGTTAAATTGGAGAAGCCCCTCCTCCGCCATGCGCCCGGTCTCAATCAGTGTTGCGTAGAGCACCAGGGCGTACTGGGCCGGGGAAAGAAAGAACCGGTCATGCTCTTCTCCTGGTCCGTTAAAAGAAGCGCCCGTAAAGTACTTTGGATTATTCGGACCAGGCACGCCGGGAAAAGGCCGGGGCACGAGAGGTGTCGTGATCACCCCGAGGTCCATCACCTTGACATAGAGTGTTGCCAGGATCTCAGCCGAGGAGCAGGCCTGGGAAAGATACCCTCCGTTGTTTTTAATCGTATGCTCCAGCACCCGCTTCCGGATGCCCGCTGCAACGCGCTGGACCTCGTCCAGCCAGGTCAATGATTCATTTTTTTTGTCCGTGGACTTCATAATGCTCCAAAATTCTCCTGATCGATAATATGAGCGGGGCAAACCCCTTGGCACATCTTCTTTTGTAACTACTCAGGTCTGCCGCTGAGCACAGACGAAAAAAAGCGCGCCGATAATCATAGTAGTTTCACGTCGGTCCATACAGCGCGTGCGAAGCGAAAGCGCTGCGTAAACGAGTGCAAACAGCGTTCCATCATAAAAGCACGCTGGCGCGCCTTGCGTCGAAGCGAAGTGGCTGGCCTGAGCAGTTACCTTACTCAACCTTCGGTCAACGCTACATTCCTCAGCCGCTCCGCCGCGTCTTCGGGGCAGATCGTATTCACAAAAAGACCGGACCCCAGTTCAAACCCCGACGGAATGCTCGTGCGCGGGCAGATTTCTAAATGCCAGTGAAAGGCCGGGGCGCTCCCCGCATACTCCGCGCCGTGGGGCAGCGAATGGAGAAAAAAGTTATATTGTGCCCCGCCGAGCACGGCATTGAGCCGCGCCATGGTCCGCCGGAAAAGTTTTGCCAGGTCGGCAAGGTCCCCGGGGCTCGTATTAATAAAGTCGGCGCTGTGTTCAAGAGGCAAAATATGGACCTCCCACTCATACCGGCTCGCAAAGGGTTTCACTGCAATGAACCGGTTGCTGCGTTCAATGACGAACTGGCCCACGTTGATCTTGCGCCGGATCTCGCCCGACTCCCGGTCGTAGAGAGTCGCCTCGAAGGTGAGCGCTTCATCGATTGAGCTGCAGAAGATGCAGTGATGCATTTCCCGGTAAAAGGCGGTGCTGTGCCGTACTTCCGCCTGTACATTGCGGGGCACGACGGGCATTGCGATAATCTGGCTATGGGTATGGCTTATGCTGGCGCCCGCGGCAGGACCGAAATTCTTGAACACCAGCACATAGCGCAACCGATCATTGGAATGATAGAGCTGATCCATCCGGTCCCGGTATGTGGACAATAGCAGCGCCAGATGCTCCACCGACATTTCATGAATCCTGATGCCGTGTGAAGCGTGGTCAATGACCACTTCGTGCCGTCCGTATCCGTCTATGGTTTGCTGCAAGCCGAAAGCGAAATTCGGGTTTTCCCGGTCGTCGCCGAGCACCGGATAGAGGTTCTTCACGATGCGAAGCTTCCAGACTCCCTCCGCGGGGACCCGCGCGATCGGCGCGGGCGTCATGGCCTCATTGCCGCTGCAGAAGGGGCAGGTATCCACGTGCGTCCGCTGGTCATGGGGCGCAGCTGCTTCTTCTTTTTTCGGGCGCATGCCGCGTGCGGTTGCCACAAGCACCGATTCGCTCGGAACGATAGGGTTGATCCGTATCTCGCGTATGATCTTTTGCGCCGGCGTCTTGCCGGACCGTTCGTTCATTCAACTTCTCCCAGCCCGGAAGAGAAAAACAATAAATTCCGCATGAGGAAAGTTACTATAATTGGACGAATTAGGCAAGAATTTTGATAGTCTCGAAAAAAAAGAGGACGTAACCAGTGAGGAACACGGGAAGAATGGAACAAATTACAGGCGCAGAGAAAATCCTATTATATTCAATGTGCGCAGAATCCCTCTGTTGCCGCACACATCAGGGAAACTTCAGGAGTATTCTTGTGCAAAATGTGTTATTAATCCCACGCCGGCTTTTTCATCAGAATGGCAGCCTTGACTGCAAGGATCATTTCCTCCAAGTCCTCTAAATTCACGTTTTTGGCATCATCCACATGAATATAGCGCCATTTGGTGAGGGAGTTATCCAGAGCATCGAGATGTTTGAGAAGCTCGTCGGAAGTCAGTTCCGAGTTCGAGAACTCATCGAATTTTCCCAGGACCGATTTCTTCGTTGCCTCGCTGAGGGCCCGGTACAAATCAGCAATGTTGTAGAGCGTATCTTCTTTGTCCTTGCTCTCGAGCGCCAGCAGACACTTGAGATATAACTTGAGCGACAATGAGGCGCAGGTCACCGCCGGCTGCGCCAGATGGGCGGGAAACTCCGGTGAGTCCGGCGGCTTCATGAGAAGGGTCGCGCCGAGGTAATACGATTTTGCGGAATCGAACCATTGCTTTTCCTGCGAAGTAGGCATGCTGACCTCCCTGGGGTGTATAAGGTAGTTCGCACTCTATTTGCTTCGGTTCTGTCCGATCTTGGTATAGAAGGATTAGCACAAGTTCCGGGGAATTGCAACGTAAAGTTCTAATTTTACACGGTTTGAAAACACCGGTGTTCCTACCCCCGGTGCTTCAAGCCCGCGAGTTCCTCCATCCGCAACTCCGCCTCATGGGTTTTCCCCTGTCCGATGAGGTCGATGACGTCGGAGTCCACGATCGTCTGAAACACCCGCCTCCGCGAACTCTCATCGGCGATCTCTTCAAGGACCCGCTTGCGGATCAACGACAGTTTGTCCAGAAAAATACCGTACTCGGCGCCGTATCTCTGCTCAACATCCTGCCTGATTTTCCTCGCCAGCGCCGGGCTCGCACCGCTCGTTGAGATCGAGATGAGGAGGTCTCCCCGCTCCACCACCGAAGGCACGATGAAATTACTCTCCCCGGGACGCGTTGCCGCGTTCACCAGAACATGTTTTTTTCTGCATTCCCGGGCCACGCGGGTGTTCACCTCGGCCGAATCGGTCGCGGCGATCACCAGGAACTCGCCGAAAAGGTCTTTTTCTTCGTAGTGTTTCGGGAGATGGGAAATTTTGCCGGAAGCGGAGAGTGCGAGCAGTTTTTCGGTAAGCGTGGGGCTAATGACCGTCACCTCGGCCCCTGCTTCGAGGAGAGCCAGCGCCTTGCGTTCCGCCACGGCGCCGCCGCCGATGACCACGCAGGGCCGATCACATAAATCCAGATACACGGGATAATATTTCATGGCGCCTACAGTTTATTCAGGTGAGACGCGGCCTTGTCCTTCATGGCCGGGTATTTCAGCGCGAGCGTCTCGAACCTGGCGCGGGCCAGGTCCTTTTCACCGAGTTCCATATAGGAGAGACCGGCATAATAGAGGGCGTCCTTTTCCGATGGTGTGCCCGGATAATCGGCCAGCAGTTTTTCGCACCTGCCCGCGGCGGTCCGGTACGATCCCTTCTTGTGGTAGAACCGGGCAACGTAGAGTTCGTACTCGGCGATCCAATCCGTGCAAATGGCGATATACTTCTTCGCCAGCTCCTCGTAGCCGCTCTTTGGATATTTTCCGAGAAGCGTCCGCATCTCTTTGATCGCAGCATGGGCGGGCGCCGGGTCCCGGTCAATGGTCGTAAGGTCCTTGTAGCCGCACATCGCGACCTGGTACTGGGCGTATGCCGCGTCCCTGTTCACGGGATGGTAGTTCAGGAAGGCCCGGTACTCGACCTGCGCCTCACTGTATTTTTCCTCTCCAAAGTAGGTGTCGGCAATGCGAAGCATCAGGACTGCGTCGTAGCTCTTGTCCGGGGACTTTTCCTGTATTTCCTGGTACCCCTTGCGCGCCTTTTCGAACGCTTCGGTGCGCATGCTCTCTTCGGCTTCCTTGAACACGGCAACTCCGTCGAAGGGAGGCTCTTTCGAAGCGCACCCCGCGAGCGCGGCCAACAAAATCAATATGAACGGTATTATTTTTTTCATCTGCGGGGAGCTCCGGATAACTGGCGCTAAACTACAAATCCATTATAGGCGCCACGCGACATATTCCATCGGCACGGGAAATTTGAGTTTTGACGGTGGATAGTATTGAAGATTTGCCTTCTGGGATTTGGAAATTAAATTATGGTGCCGAAGGAAGGGTCCCCAGCGTGAGGTACATTCTTCTCAGCAGCAGCATCAACAACGGGTGCAATATATCATAGTGGATTTCCCTTTGTCAATGATTGGTTGACGCTGGTTCAGGAAACAAGGTTCAAGTCCCCTTTCAGTTCATACTTTATAATGAGCCGATACCATTCAGGCAATATCAAACAATAGCATTTTGTGGTTGAAAATTAACCACTGAATGGTTATAATTCATCCATGATAAAAAGAAACATTACTCAGCTTGTGCTGGATGCCCTCTCCGATACGCCTGTTCTCCTCCTCAACGGAGCCCGGCAAACCGGTAAAAGCACCCTCGTAAAAACCATCTGTGAGCATTCCCATCCGGCCCGCTATATTACTCTGGATGATGCCACCGTTCTTGCCTCTGTTAAGCATGATACAACCGGATTCCTATCGGGATTGGACGGCCCGGTTGTTATCGATGAAGTGCAGAGGGCTCCAGAGCTGTTTCCCGCTATTAAGGCAGATGTAGACCGCAACCGGCGGCCGGGGCGTTTCTTGCTCACCGGTTCCGCCAACGTCCTTTTACTACCACGACTGTCTGAATCCCTGGCGGGTAGAATGGAAATATTGAGTCTTTGGCCGTTTTCCCAGGGAGAGATTGAGGGAATTCACGAGCTTTTTGTGGATAGTTTGTTTGCGGCCAAATTGCACGCTGATACTTTGCCCAAAGAATCTCTTGCATCACTCCATACCAGGATCACCAATGGTGGTTATCCTGAGGCAGTAAGCAGAACCAAGGAAGATAGGCGCCGGGCGTGGTTCGAGTCCTATATCACGACAATCCTCCAAAGGGATATCCGGGATATCGCCAATATCGATGGACTGACCAGTCTGCCAAGATTACTTGCCATCATAGCATCGCGTGCTCCGGCGCTTCTCAATTTTTCAGAGCTTTCACGAACCTTGGCAATGCCACAAAGCACTCTCAAACGGTACATGACACTTCTGGAGGCCACGTTTATGATACAGCATCTGCCCGCTTGGTCAGGGAATCTCGGAAAGAGATTGGTAAAGACCTCCAAGCTCGTAATGAGTGACACCGGCCTTATGGCGCACCTGCTCGGTGCCGATAAAGAGCGATTGGCTACAGGCGGCATTATCGGTCCATTACTTGAGAACTTCGTTATCATGGAACTGATCAAGCAGATCACCTGGAGCTCAACAAAACCACAGATATTTCATTTCAGAACCCAAACCGGACAGGAAGTGGATATCGTATTGGAAGATCGGGCGGGTAAACTTGTGGGAATCGAGGTCAAAGCAAGTTCAACAGTAACAGCCCAGGACTTCAAAGGACTTCGTGCGCTTGCGGAGACCACTGGTAAGCGATTTCATCGCGGAGTTGTGCTTTATAGCGGTTCAGAGAGTTTACCCTTCGGTCCGGAACTCTATGCCATCCCAGTTAATGCCTTGTGGCACAAGCGTGGTAAATAAGGAATTATCAACACCGCAAGTCACCACGTTGCCACAACAGCAGTGAAACCCCGTTGTGTCATGTTGAGCGAAGTCAGAGGTAACGGCGCAACCGCTACTCGATGATCCTTTTCGCCGACAGAACATTCAGCATCTGCACAAGCCGCGGCTTTTTTCTGTTTGTCTCAGTCAATTTCCCGAGATAACCGGACCACTCGCCCATTCTGCCGATGTCATCAAGCGCTTTCCGCGCCTTTTTCAGGTACGCCACAGCGTTGCCGTACGCTCTAACGTTTGTCTGCGCGATGAACCCTTCGGCAATTTCTTTCCAAATGGCAACAGCTTTATCCGGATACTGACGCACAACGGCCTTTGCCACGCGGTCGTCTCGATCGAATCCGTACCATCCATCCCCCGGCCGTTTCAGAGCGCCGTGCCAATGCAGCACGTCATCGATCCGTTTTTCTTCTATTGCGATATTTATCAGGACGTCGGTTCGCGGCGGTTTGCCCCCTCGTCGCAAGCCGGTTCCGGCCATTCCCGTTTCAGGCAAGAGCCAGCCCTGTTTGGTCCGCGGATTAAGTCCGGTTTCTAGAAACGCAAGACAATCTGGCTTTACTTCCTTCCAGACCTTCGCCTTTTCGGACGCGCTCCGCAGTTCCTTGTACGATTGTAATCCGGGGTCCTCAAAAAAAGAATCCGCGCAGAGGGCAGCAACATAGGGCCAGTCCTTTTGTTGCTGACGGATGGCGACCAACTCCTTTTGGAGGGAAGATGCGATGCCGGGTAGTTTCTGGCATGTCGCCTTCACGCCCTTGCGAATCCACTCCTCCGCTTCATCAAAGCGCTTCAGTTCCCTAAGTTTCTTCACGAGCCGCTCATAGCTCTTCGTGACCTCGGCTTCCTGAAAACAGACGGCCACTGCTTCGTCCGCTCTTCCCGCGCGTTCCAGCGCGTCGATGACTGTAGAAGCGAGCCGGTCCCGGCGGTAATCGCGTGAAAAGGCATCTTCAGCTTTAGAAGGCAGTTGTGTCTTCAGCCGCGCAAGAAGCCGGTCGGCAACCTCGCTCCATGCGCGTTTAGCAAACCGCCGTTTCATGAATTGATCGAACCCTTCACATAGCTCGTATTCGTCACGCATACCGAAATCTATGGCCTGCTCTAGCTTGTCCGCGTCCGGCATCGTCGATACGGCAAGCGCCTTGAAGACGAACGTCATGGCCCGAGATATCTCTATCGTCGTATCACCTTCATCGTCCGATTGTTCGACCTGCTCAGTGCCTTTGTCCAAGAGTTTGCTTCCCAACCGGACGACATCGTCGGCGCAGCCTTCGTCCAGCATGCGCTGCAATCCATCGCACACCCGGCCATAGTCGGGCGTAAAGCCTTCATGCCGCCAATGGTTGCTCCAGCCAGGCTCGCTACTGGCTTCAAGGATTGCCTTTGTGACCGCGCGTGAAAGGGCGTCACACCCTCTTTTTCTCTGCGGACCGGGCTTCAGCTTGAGTTCTTTTTTCAGGCCCGGGTTCGCTTTCAGTAAACCGCTCAACATCCCCTGCATTTCACGCTTCGACTTCTTCGACAGGGAAACGTCGATATCGTCGCCTTCCCCATCATCCTCGTAATCCTCATCGGAGAAATCGATGCAATCGTCATTTTCGTCACCCCCGGATGACATCTTATCGAGTAGCAGAAGACGCTCATCATCCTTGTCCGCAACCGGCACGTTTTCCTTCCGCTTGATACGGTCGAGATAGTCGAGCACGACCGCGACAGCATGTTTGCAAGTTCCCCCGTAAGGACAGGTGCAATCCGAGTCGAGTTTCCCGCGCCTCATCGATACCGTGGTCGCATACCGCCGCGAACCGCGCACCCATGCGACCAGACTGCCATCGGCTATCGATAAATCCTGCACGAATCCTCTTTTGTGATAAGCGGCGCCGCGCGAAAGTATCCGGGAACCAGCCCACGCTTCGAGGTCCGCCCAACTGAGGTCGTAAAAGGTTTTTTGTTTTTTTGGGGCCATGATTTATCTATCCAGAGTCTTTCCGAGTTTAAACACTTATGTCACATTTTGTCAAATAGGAGAGGAGAAATAAGGATGATGCGTGGTGGTGCTGTTTCTCCGACATGCGCGGGGTTTGGGAAAAAGATAAAAAAACTCCCGGCCTCGTCGACCGGGAATTGTGTACGTCAAGATGGTGCCGAAGGGGGGACTCGAACCCCCACAGGATTGCTCCCACTGCGCCCTGAACGCAGCGCGTCTACCAGTTCCACCACTTCGGCACGGAGTGATAATATAAAGAGAAACGCCGCGATTGTCAAGGAAGTTTTTCTTTGCCCATTCCGAAAAACACCCTCTCCGGGCATATTCGAGGCTGTCAGAATAGTGACAACGGCTCATGGCAGCCTGGCAAGATAGTCGAGTATTTTATTCCTCGTATTTTCATCTTCCTGCGCCTTCACGTGCCCTGGAATGGTCAGCTCCCAGAACTCCTTGGGCTGCAAAGCCGCATCATACAGGATTCGGCCATGATGTTCGGGCACCACTTCGTCATGATTGCCGTGGATAATCACGATCGGGATAGGCGCTATGTTCCTGATAAACTTCACCGGGCTGTAGTCGTTGTTCACCAGGAACGACAGGGGATATTGGAACGGCCATCCGATCACGGATTCCGAGATCTTTTCCCGCGCGATCAACCGGTAGCTCGAAAAGGCGCTGTCAAGGATGAGCGCCTTTACCCGGTCCTTAAAGGGAGAATGGGCCGTCATATACACCGCGACCGCGCCCCCGAGGCTTTTCCCGAAAATAATTATAGCGTCGCGCTTCTCTCGCGGCAGGGTAAAGAGAAGCGTTTCGAGCGCGGCCTCCGCATCTTTGTTGATCCCCTGGACATCAGGCGTGCCTTCCGATCTCCCGTATCCGCGGTAATCAAAGATGAAGACATTGTAGCCCCCGTCTATCAGCCACAAGTCGAGCTTCACATGGGTGCTCAGGTTCTCCACATTTCCGTGGCAAATAAGAATGGTGCCGCGCTCCTCCCTGGCCCGGAAATACCATCCATGCAGTGTCAGACCGTCAGGGGACTTGAAATAGATATCATGAGGAGAATAGTCCTGGATCTTGGGGTTCGTGATGAATTCTTTCGAGGGCTTGAAAAAAAGGGATGTACAGCCGGAAGCGGCAGAGAGAAGAGTGAAGAGAACAAGGAGCAAGGCCACTCTGGAAAGGAGCAGTTGAACGCGAGTGAACTTCATCATGATTCATTCTTAACACGTTCCCAACAGGACTGTCAATCTCTTTTCGCACAATCCCCTTGCATTGGGGGCCCGCCGGGATTACTATTCATGGCAATGATACTATGAACAATTCGTCCAACAACATCACCGATCTCAAAGCTCTCACGCCGCGCCAGATCGATCAATTCTGCACCGGCCGTCTCGGCCAAAATCCGGGTCAGGGCACTCGCGTCGCCGTGTGGCTCTACCGCAAAAAAGCCGGGAGCTTCGAAGCCATGACGGACTTGAACCGGCCCTTCCGGGAACAGCTGAAGCGTTACAGCACTCTCTCTTCGTTGCACGTCGAACAACGTAGCGCCTCCGGGGACGGGACCGAGAAGCTGCTCTATCGCCTGGACGATGGGAATGCCGTGGAAGGCGTGCTCATCCCCGGCCCGGGCGGACGGCTCACGCTCTGCGTGTCGTCGCAGGCGGGGTGCGCTTCCGGGTGCGGCTTCTGCCTCACCGGATCGGGCGGACTGGTACGAAACCTCACCGTGCCGGAGCTCGTGAACCAGGTTTTCGCGGCGTGGAACATCGTCCGCGAAACAACGGTCTCGAACATCGTCCTTATGGGTACGGGCGAACCGCTGAGCAACTATGACGCCATTACATCGTTCATCGAAATCGCAACGGACCGGAACGGCATGGGGTTCTCGCCCAGAAAAGTCACTCTTTCCACCTGCGGGCTTGCGCCGATGATCGAAAAACTCGCGAATGACGGCGTGGATGTCAGCCTTGCGGTGTCACTCAATGCCACGACGGATGCGGTGCGCGACATGCTGATGCCGGTGAACAAAGCGTATCCCATCGCGCGGCTGATGGAGGCGGTGCGGTATTATTGCCGGACAACAGGCAGAACAGCAACTATTGAATACGTGCTTTTCAAGGGCGTGAATGATTCCTTTGACGATGTGAAGCGACTCATGAAACTGCTCCAGGACCTGCCGTGCATGATCAATATCCTGCTCTTTAACCCGTTCCCCGGCTCTTCGTTCGAGCGCCCTGATGAGCAGCGCGCCTTCGTGTTCAGGGACATCCTCGTAACCAACGGCTTCGTGACCGTGGTAAGAAACAGCCGGGGCCGTGACATCCACGCCGCCTGCGGCCAGCTGAGAGCGGCCTCTCCCGCGCCCCATCCTGCACAATAAAAATCCCCCGCATCAATACAAGCACGCGGGGGACAAGAGGATTTCCGTAAAGCGCCGATGCTTCCAGCGCTTTCAATGAAGATCAATACGCGTCAACCAACCCGCCGGAATCGGTTATTTCCTTCATAATATCCGCGCGCCTGATGATGAGCGACGACTTGCCCCAGGTGAGAAGATATCGTCCGGCTTTTGCCGCCTGCGGCTTGTCCGCGACCATGGCATCCTCAAGGCGCTCGCATGCCCCGTTCAAACAGTAGAGCAATTCGCGTTTGCTGGTGCCGGCCGGCGTAATGCCGTTGAACACGGTCTGCTTCCACGTCAGGCTGATGGTATCGGTCTTCCCCAACTCATCGGCGTAGACGAACGATGCCGACCATTGCTGCTCGCAGGGACCGGCATCGCAGAGCAGAACGGCCTTCTTCGTCTGATAATACGCCCCGGTTTGGCTCTTTTTTTCAACGAAATTATTGATGACCTTCGGGTTTGTCTTGTGGATGATTTGAACTTCCTGACCCTGATTGCCGTCAAAAGAAACTTTGATCATGTTCAGGTGCAGGGAGCGTTTTACTTCCTCGGGACTCTTGCGTTCCTCGTGTTTCACCTCAGCTACCGGATTTTTCGGCTTCGGAGGCGCTGGTTTCAGCTTTTTCTCAGCTTCAACCTTTTTTTCGGCTTCAACTTTTTCAGCTTTTTTTGCCTTCTCATCCTCGTTGAGAGAAATAAGTTTGTTGTCACCAAAACGCGCTTCCAGCTGCAAAAACTCGTTTTTCCTGATCTCGAAGGAGCCCGCAACCGCCTGCTTTTCCGTGCGGCAGCTGATGGAATGCACCCCGGCAGGAATGCTCTCGATAACGCCGCCCGCCGGCCCCTTGTAGATGTCGTCCACAAACACCTTGGCGTCAGGCACAGGGCTTTTTACCGATACTTTCCCGTATTTTGCGATCACAAGCTCGGGTTCCTCCGCCCTTACACTACCGGCGCAAAGAAAACACGTGATACCGATAACGATCAATACTCTTTGGGAAAATTCCCTCTGCGTCATCGCAAACCCCCATAGGTAGTATTTTACAGGTGAAATATAACAGGTACCTGAAAAAAATCAAGGTAAAAGCGCGCACTATTTCAGCATTGCTCAATAAACCATGGCCTCCTTGACAGGAAGGAATCCGCCTGAACATATGCGAAAAGAGAGTTACTGCGTCCATGCCTGAATTTCCGGAGGAAAACGGTTCCACACCCTGTTTCACCGCGGTCCGCAACACACAACCCTCCTCAAACCTGCTTCATCTTCCTCAGCAGTTCGATGACCCCCGCCATATCCGCGGGCGGCGGAGCGGAAAATTCCATGGGGTGGCCTGTGTCCGGATGCAGCAATGACAGCATCTCCGCGTGAAGCATCTGCCGGGTGATGAGGCGCTCTCCGAATTTTGCCTGTTTTCCCCCGCCGTACACGCGGTCGCCGAGCACCGGATGGCCGATATGCGCCATGTGTACGCGGATCTGGTGTGTGCGGCCCGTTTTTATCTCCACCTCCACGAGCGTCGCATTCTTGTACCGCTCCTTCACGGAAAAGCTCGTGACCGCCTCACGGGCGTGGTGAGTGTGAACGCTGATCTTTGTGCGCTCTTTCACATGGCGGCCAAGCCCGATCTCGATCGTGCCCGAACCTTTTTTGATGACTCCCGCAACCAGCGCGCAATAGCGCTTCCGCACAACACGGTCCTTGAATTGCAGGGACAGGGACCTGAGCGCCTCCTGCGTCCTTGCGACCACCATGACCCCCGACGTGTCCTTGTCCAGGCGATGCACAATGCCCGCACGCGCGCGTTCATCCCCTTCCGCGCCGGCGCCTGATGACGGCAGGCTGCCGTAATGGTAGAGAAGCGCATTGACCAGCGTGCCCGTGTAATTGCCCGGCGCGGGATGCACTACCAGCCCCGGCGGCTTGTTCAGTACGATAATGTGGGAGTCCTCATAGATAACGGAAAGGGGAATCGGCTCCGGCAGAACATCGTGAATTATTTTTTCAGGGAGCTCGAGGGAAATGGCTTCACCCAATTTCACTTTATACCCGGGTTTTTCCGGCCTGTTGTCCACGAGCGCCCGGCCGTCCTTGATCAGTGTTTGAATACGGTTGCGTGAGACGTGAGGCTCATAGTGCGCGATGAAGATGTCGAGGCGCTTGTTGACGTGATGGTCCGTGACAATGTGTGTTGTTATAGGCATTATCGGCACTGTCGGTTAAGGCATCCGTGAAAAGAAGAGGGGCACAGAACGAAACCGCAGAGACGCGGAGACGCGGAGACGCCGAGAACGTCTTCATGATCGTTAAAGTACTTTACAACTGTACATCCTGAATTTTGAGTCAAGTTTTTACCACGGAAAAAGCCACCGAGTTTCACGGAAAAACTGAAATGATGAGGAGCATATTATAAAAGATCATTTTCCGCTCTTTCCGTGAGCTTTCTCCGTGCAACTCCGTGGTAAATGTATTTGGTCTGAGGTTTGCCTCGTTAATTCTTTTTTTTTGCATTTCTCCGCGTCTCAGCGCCCCCGCGGTGGATTAGAAGTTAACGTCCCGGCTTTATTTTTTATTTGCCATGATTTTCCTCGTCTTGCCCAGTTTCCAGAGCATGCCGAGAGAAATGCCGAACAGGAGCACAGCGATGAGCTGCGAGGTGGAAATAGTCCCGCCGAAGTACAGACCCCGCACCGCGTCGCCGCGGAAGAACTCAAGAATAAAACGCAGGACGGAATAGAAAAGCGGATAGAGCCAGAAGAGCTGGCCATCAAACTTTTTGTAGGGCCGGAGCAGGAGCAAGGCGCCGAAGACCAGAAACTCGCCGCCCGACTCAATGAGCTGGGCCGGGAAAAGCGGCACTCCCAGAGGCGCCAGCGAATGAGCGTCGTTGAACGTGATGCAGAGCGGACCGCTGCACGGCGCGCCGTAGCAGCAACCGGCAAAAAAGCAGCCAAGCCTGCCGAAGGCGTGCCCCAGGGCGATGTAGGGGCCCATAATGTCCGCGGACTTCCAGACCGGGAGGTTGTGCTTCCGCACGTACCAGAGGCCGACGGGCACCGCGGCAAGCAGGCCGCCATAGAACACAAGCCCGCCCTTCCATATCGCGAAGGCATCAAGAGGATGGGCCGTGAATTCCGGGAGGTTGGTCAGCACGTAAAGGATGCGCGACCCGACGATCGCCGCAAGGAGCAGGTACACGCCCATATCGAGAATGCGGTCCGGGTCCACGCCCTCCTTCCTGGCGCGGCGCGACGAAAAATAAATGGCCAGAAGAAAACCGATGCCGATCATGAGGCCGTACATCCTGATGGGAATGGGGCCGAGGGTCCAGTTGCCGAACTCGATTCTGGGTATTTCAAACAATATGGGGTGCATTGCTTCCTTTCGGAAGAAATTCTAAATCCGAAATTCAAAACTCTAAACGATGTCAAAATTCAGATAAATCAATTTGAACATTCGTGTTTTGAATTTGTTTAGGATTTCGATATTAGGATTTAGAGCTTTCTCCAGTTCCTGATTTACTGAGAAACAGCAACTCGATCGCAAGGAGCCCCACCCCGATCGAGATGGCCGAGTCCGCCACGTTGAACGACGGCCAGTACCAGGATTTCACGTACCACTGGATAAAATCCACCACTTCGCCGTACCGGATACGATCGATCACATTGCCCACGGCCCCGCCCGCGATGAGCGAAAAGGCATACACCGGCAGACGTTCCCGCGTTTTCACTATGAGTATGATGAGGGCGCCCACGGCCGCTATCGTGACCATGATAAAAAACGCGCCCCTCCACAACTCCGGCAGGCTGGAAAGCATGCCGAAGGCCGCGCCTTTGTTCCGGACGTGGGTGACATTGAAGAACCCCGGCACAACGGTGATGATCGAATGAAGACGAACATGGGCCTGGATAACGTATTTCGTCAGCTGGTCGAGGACCAGAACAGTGCCGGCGATTGCGCCGACCTGAAAGTACTTGTTTCTCAATTAATGCTCCTCTGATAATGACTTGTTTTGTTCATTCCGCAATTCAAAATCCCCACTCCGAATTCCCCACTCCGAACTCCAAACTCACGCCAGATTCCCGGCGCATCTCCCGCAGATCTCGGGATGGTCTTTCACGGTCCCCACGGTCTCGCTGTACATCCAGCAACGGCCGCACTTGGCGCCCCTGGCGGAACCCGCCGCGATCCTAAGCCCCTGCACCACATCGCTTGTGTACGCGTCAGCAGGCGCGTCCACGTCTTTTGCCAGGGACACGGACGACACGATGAAGATGAAGGCAAGGTTTTCCTGGTAAGGACGCATAAGCTCGTAAAGCTCCGGAGCGGCATAGAGTGTCACGCCCGCGTCGAGGGAATGTCCGATCTTCTTGTCCCTGCGAAGCGCCTCAAGCACCTTTGCCGCCTCGCCGCGCACCGCAAGAATTCTGTCCCACCGCGCATTCAGCGCGTCATCGAGGTACTTGTCCTCAACCTTCGGGAACTCGGCAAGGAACACGCTCTGGGTTTTCCCGACCCCGTTCATGGAGTTCCAAACCTCTTCGGCCGTGAACGACAGGACCGGCGCCATGAGGCGCGCCATGGCGGACAGGATCGCATACATGGCGGTCTGACCCGAGCGCCGCTCAACCGAGGCGGTTTTCGCGGTATAGAGACGGTCTTTCAGGATATCAAGGTAATAGGCGCTCATATCAACGGCGCAGAAGTTGTGGAGCGAGTGAAACACGACGTGAAATTCGAAGTCGTCATAGGCTTTTTCGACGCGCTGGACAAGCTTCTGCAGACGATGGAGGGCCCAGCGGTCGATCTCAAGCAGGTCCTTATCCGAGACGTTATCGACATCCGGATCGAAATCCGAAAGATTTCCGAGGAAGTACCTGCTGGTGTTCCTGATCCTGCGGTATGCCTCGGCCAGTTGCGTGAGGATCTCCTGGGAGATGCGCTGGTCGTCGCGGTAGTCTACGGACGATACCCAGAGCCGGAGCACTTCGGCGCCGAACTTGTCGATCACTTCCTGGGGCGCCACGATGTTGCCCGCGGACTTGCTCATTTTCTTGCCTGACCCGTCCATGGTGAACCCGTGGGTCAGTACGGTGCGATAGGGCGCCTGGTCCCGACGGACGTGAGGAGCGATGACTGGAACCAGCCGCGGTGCTGGTCGCTCCCTTCGAGATACAGGTCGGCGGGCCAGGAAAGCTCTTTTCGTTCCCTGAGCACCGCCGCGTGGCTCACCCCGGAATCGAACCATACGTCGAGGATGTCCATTTCCTTTTCAAAATCCTGTTTGCCGCATTTTTTGCAGGCAGTGCCGGACGGCAAAAGCTCAGCCGCGGACTTGAGGAACCAGACATCTGCTCCCTCTTTTTCCACGATCGCGGCCACGTGGTCTATGACCGGTTTTTCCAGGAGCATCTGGCCGCAGTCCTTGCAGGTAAACGCCACGATGGATACGCCCCATGCCCGTTGTCGCGAAATGCACCAGTCAGGCCTGCTCTCCACCATGGAGAGGAACCGGTCCTTGCCCCATGCAGGCGCCCAGGCGACGGCGTGGACGTTCTCCACGGTTTTTTTGAGAAGATCGTTTTTTTTCATGGAAATGAACCACTGCTCCGTGGCACGGAAGATCACGGGGTGTTTGCACCGCCAGCAGTGAGGATAGGAGTGTGAAATCTTTTCTTCGGCAAGGAGCGCGTTCTTTTCTTTAAGCAGCGCGATGATCCCTGCGTTCGCCTTGTGCACGTGGATACCGGAGAATTGGCCGGCCTCTTTGGTGAACCGCGCCTTGTGGTCCACCGGCGCATAGACGTCAAGACCGTAGCGGAGACCGGCCTCGTAATCCTCCTGGCCGTGTCCCGGAGCCGTGTGCACAGCGCCGGTGCCGGCTTCGAGCGTCACATGGTCGCCGAGAATCACCAGGGAATCGCGCTCGATGAAGGGATGACGCGCTTTCTGCCCTTCAAGCTTCTTCCCCTTGAACTTTTCGACGACCCTGTGGTCCGTGATGCCGAATTTCTGCAGAGACTGGACAAGAAGCGCCTCGGCCATGATCAGGACCGAATCGGAGCCTATATCAACGGCAACGTAATCGAACTCGGGATGAAGCGCCACCGCCAGGTTCGAAACGAGGGTCCAGGGCGTGGTGGTCCAAATCACGATGGAAACGTTTTTGCCCGCAAGCGCTGGCAAAGCCTTTGACGCGTCGGGGAGGGCGAATTTGACCGAGATGGAGGGAGACTCGTGGTCTCCGTACTCCACTTCCGCTTCGGCCAGGGCCGTCTCGCAGGAGCCGCACCAGTAAACCGGCTTCTTGCCTTTATATACGTTGCCGGCGCCCACGAATTTGCCGAGTTCCCGTACGATCGCGGCTTCATATGCGTAATTCATGGTGAGATAAGGATTGTCCCAGTCGCCGAACACGCCAAGGCGTTTGAATTCATCGCGCTGAATATCGATGAATTTCTCCGCGTATTCGCGGCAAAGTTTCCTGATCTCCGCCTTGCTCATGGCCTCTTTTTTGGGACCCAGGTTCTTCAGCACCTGGTGCTCGATGGGGAGGCCGTGACAATCCCACCCAGGCACATAGGGGGAAGAAAAACCCTGCATGGACTTGTACTTCACAATGATGTCCTTCAGGATCTTGTTCAAAGCGTGGCCGATATGGATATGGCCGTTCGCATAGGGCGGCCCGTCATGAAGAATGTAAGTCTTCTTTCCCCGGTTCTTCTCCTGGATCCGGCCGTAGGTCCCCTGCTCTTTCCAGCGCAGAAGGGTCCGCGGCTCCAGGTCCTTCAGGTTGGCCTTCATGGGAAAGTCCGTCTTCGGCAGATTCAGTGTTGTCTTATAATCCATTCAGGTTTCCTCATCCAATCTAAAATCCGCACTCCGAATTCCGCATTCGAAAAGTCAATCAACGATCTCATCGGGGTTTATTTTTTTCATTGGCGCCGCTCCCGCGTCGCCCTGATCGAGGCTGTAAAAATCCGTTTTCGCCTTTTTTACCATATCGGCGTACTGCGTGGGCTCGGTGCCGCGCCGGAACACATCGTTATAAACGTCGGGCGCGCCCTCTCGCGCCAACAATCCGCTCTCGGGATCGATCTTCACGAACACCACGTCGTCGGGTACGGGAAAGTCCTCAACGGGCTTGTCCGCGAGCGCCCGGGCCATGACCGGCAGCCAGATCGGCAGCGCGGCGCGCGCGCCGGTTTCCTTGTCACCGAGGGAGGCCCTCGAATTATCGTACCCTACCCACACGCCCGTCACGATGCTCGGCGCATACCCCACGAACCAGGCGTCGATGTAATTATTGGTGGTCCCGGTCTTGCCTGCCAGGGGTTTTTCCAGACTTTTGGCGCCTCTTCCCGTGCCCTCCTCAACAACGCTTTTCAGGAGGCTCGTGACAAGATAGGCCGTGGCCCGGTCAATTGACTCCACGGGCTGGGGCCCATAGCTCTCAAGCGCCGCACCGTTCTGGTCAACGATGCTTTTGATAATGATCGGCTCGGAGCGCACCCCCTGCGAAGCAAAGGTGGCGTACGCCGAGGTCAATTCGAGGGGCGTTACCGCCGACGACCCAAGGGCGGTCGTATAATCGTAGTTGATCGGGCTCGTGATCCCCGCCTTCCGGGCGAAATCAATGGCCTTGCCCAAGCCGATCTTCTCGAGCAGGGAGACGGTGACGGCGTTGCGCGAAAGCGCCAGCGCCGTGCGCAGGCGCATGGGTCCGAGGAACCGCTCATCGTAATTCGTCGGTTTCCACCCCTTCTTCTCAAACTCGCTTTTCTCGTGGATCACCGGCAGGTCCATCAGGATCGAGGCAGGGGTGAACCCGTTCTCGAGGGCCGCGCCGTAAATGAAGGGTTTGAACGACGACCCCGGCTGACGCCTGGCCTCCATGGCGTGGTTGAAGCCACCCTCGACAAAGTCGTAGCCGCCGGCCAGGGCGAGCACATATCCGGTGTAAGGTTCGATCGACACCACCGCGCCTTCCACAAGCGGGGACTGCTCAAGGAGAAACGACGCCAGCTGCTTCTTTTTGTCGTACTCCTTCAGGCGCACCTTGATGATGTCGCCTGGCTGGACAAGCTCGGCCGGTTTTTTGAACTCGTCGGGAGCATCCTTCGTTTTTTTGTGTTTGATAAGCGCCCAGGCCATATCGTCCTTCACGATGTAGCCCATCATGCCGCGGCCCTTGACCGTGATGGAGTCCTCGGAGACAGCGAGCACATGGCCGTTGAAGGACTCGCCGGGTTTTACATTGACATGGAGCGAACCCCACTGAAGGGGTGCGGACTTGAGCTGCTTGAACCCGACCTTGCCGCGGAAGCCCTGCCGCTTATCGAGCGCGCGAAGCCCCTCTTTGAGCGAAAGACCCGCCGTGCGCTGGAGGTCCATGTCGATGGAGGTAGTAACCTTGAGCCCACCCTGGTACAGTTTGTCGGCCCCGTATTTCTTCTCGATATATTTCCTGATATAATCGACGATAAACGGCGCAATATCTTCCTTGGTCCGCAGGTTCTCGAGGTTCAGCGGCTGGTCATAGATCTTTTTACTCTGGTCCTCGGTGAGATACCCCTCCGCCACCATCCGGGTGAGCACATGCCACTGCCGGAGTTTGGTCAGATCGATGTCGCTGTAAGGCGAATAGGCCTGGGGCGACTTGGGAAGGCCGGCCAGGAGCGCCGCCTCGGCCTGGTTGACCTCCCATATGTTCTTGCCGAAATAGGTCTTCGACGCCATCTGCACACCGTAGGCGCCGTGACCGAAATAGATCTTGTTCAGATAGAGCTCGAGAATCTCCTCCTTGGACAGCTCTTTTTCGAGCCTTCGCGCCAGGATGATTTCCTTGATCTTGCGTTTGAATTTTCGCTCCGGAGAGAGAAACACCACCTTGGTAAGCTGCTGCGTGATGGTGCTGCCGCCCTGCGCCACGCGGATTTCCACGATATTCCTGAACGCGGCCCGCAAAATGCCGCGGTAATCGATGCCGCTGTGCTGGAAAAACCGCGGGTCCTCCGTGGCCAGGAGCGCATTCACCATGTATTGCGGTATGCGTGAAAGAGGCACATAGGCGCCCTTCTCGATTTTTATCTGACCCAGCACTCGTCCGTCCTCGGCGAGAATGACCGTGCCCGGACTCGGCTTGTAGTCCTTGAGCGACTCCACGGTCGGCAGGCCGAAGGATAAATAAAAGAACAGGAATGCAACAAACAAAACTCCGGACACAAAGGCGATGCCCAGGAGTTTGAGCGCCTTTTTGGGCGTAAGATTTTTAAGCCACGGCACCGCTACCAGGAACCAGAAGAGCTTGAACTTTTCCCAGGCAAAAAGGAGTACTTTTTTAAAAAGAGCAAGGATTGCTGCAAACCATTTTTTCATCATATCAGTATGGGTAACCTCAGGACATTCCGTTCGTTTTTGGCGGTAACGAAAATAATAACATCACAGGAGGATAAAATCAAACGAAAAGTTTATTGTGATGGAGAAAAGAGGCAGGATGTAAGCGATCGAGGCGGGAGAAGAGCGGCAGGCTGAGTGAGAACCGTGCGGCTAGATGAATTGCGGCAACCGACGTAGTATACAACCCAACGTTCAATCCTCGCCCCTCATCGCTGAGGGGCGCTACCAGCTGGGTGCTGGAATGCAGGGCGTAGGAGTAAAGTTTCAATCCTCGCCCCTCATCGCTGAGGGGCGCTACGGGGATGTGATATTATTTCCGCTGGCAACATCGATGTTTCAATCCTCGCCCCTCATCGCTGAGGGGCGCTACCAACAGTGAGCGTGGTAGCGTCGTTCGCGCTGATGTTTCAATCCTCGCCCCTCATCGCTGAGGGGCGCTACAACGGTAGCTCCAGCGCCGGCCAGAAGCTCAAATGTTTCAATCCTCGCCCCTCATCGCTGAGGGGCGCTACCGGGACCTGGGGTTTGTTCAGGTGGGCGGATATGTTTCAATCCTCGCCCCTCATCGCTGAGGGGCGCTACGGTTCTTTTTTGTCGGATGCAGAGCTTGCATGGATGTTTCAATCCTCGCCCCT